>Ga0172371_10009610_pt1 | contig 13245 bp, 9 predicted proteins | sample Lak12m_FD_114543 | JGI IMG/M metagenome (GOLD analysis project Ga0172371, IMG submission 114543) | Freshwater microbial communities from Kabuno Bay, South-Kivu, Congo - kab_022012_12m | ecosystem: Environmental > Aquatic > Freshwater > Lake | place: Democratic Republic of the Congo: South-Kivu... | reverse complement strand
TGGTCAGCTTTGGTGATGGCTTCATTGTAGGCTTGTTCAGTCTGCTGGATGCCTGCCAGAAGGGTGTTAATTTCTGCAAGCTTGGTTTTCGGATAGCTTTCCTCTGGTTTCAGGTTGGTAGCCGCCTGATATCCGGTGGTTGCCTGGTCGTATTTTTTCTCAACAAAATCCTGGTCAGCTTTGGTGATGGCTTCATTGTAGGCTTGTTCGGTCTGCTGGATGCCTGCCAGAAGGGTGTTAATTTCCGCGAGTTTGGTTTTCGGATAGCTTTCTTCGGGTTTCACTTCGATTGCATTTTGGTAATCCGCCTTAGCCTGGTCGAAGTTTTTTTCTTTATACGACTGATCTGCTTTAGTTATGAAATCCTGATACGATTTTTCAGTCTGCCGTTTGCCCTCCAGAAGTGCACTAATTTCTGCAATCATGGCTTTGGGATAGGATTCATCAGGTTTCAGATTATTGGCTCCTTTAAACGAGGTCAATGCTTCTTCTAATTTTAAATCGCCATATAATTTATTTCCATCGGTAACAAACTGCTGATATTTTTGCTCCTTCAATGCAAGGTTTTGGAGTAAACTTTCAATTTCACTGATTTTTGCCTTCAGATAGGATTCGGAAGGTTTTACTTTTATTGCATTTTCATACTGGTTTCGGGCTTCAGGATATTGACCATTTGAAAAAAATTCATCAGCTTTTAAAATAACTTCATCATACTGTTGTTGCCTGGCTTGTTCTTCACCCTCAATTTTTGCAACCAATTCATCAATCCGGCTGATCATGCTCTCCGGATATTTCTCGTCAGGTTTCACTATCGAAGCCTGCTGGTATGCCTCCCGGGCGTTTTTGTACTCTTTGTTTGAATACAAATCGTCAGCTTTTTGCACGGCTTTTTGGTATTCCTCAATTGACAACAGTATTTTTCTTATCTCCGCGATCTTAGTGGCAGGAATGCTTTCACCGGGTTTTATTGTCAATGCGTTTTCAAACTCGTCGATGGCCAGTTCATAATGCTTTTCGTTATAATAAGAGGTTCCTTTGGCGATTGCGTTCTGAAAGCTTTTCTCAAGGTTTTCGTTTTTCTTCATCAAGGCATACAATTCGAGAATCCGATCGGTAGCATGAGCCTGGTCAGGCATGATATCATTTGCTGCCTTGTAGGCATCGAGTGCGTCCTGAAATTTTTTGGCATCATAAAGTTTATCTGCCTGGCTGATTGCTTGTTGGTACTTTCCACCTGAAGAGTCTTCTATGCCAAGCAATTTGTTTATCTCATCAATCCTTGTCTGCGTATGATTGTCGCCTGGCATCAGTTTTTGAGCATCCTGGAAGGCAATTTTTGCCTCTTTGTATTTCTTTTCAAAGAAAAGTTTTTCAGCCTGGTTTAATTTCTGATTGAATTGCTCTTTATTGTCTGCAACCTGGGCAATGGCCAGGTTAGCTACAAGAACCAGGAGAATAGAGATAAACAAAATATTCCGGGAGAGTTTTATAAACAGCATGCAGTGGGCTTCCTAATTGAAAAGTTGATATATAACCGAATTACAGTTTAGTAAAAATCGTTCTAAAAACAGTAATAACAACAATTTAACTATTAACATGCTTGCTATTAAAATATTGTTTAATGATGCATAATCACAGGCCTAATCCAGTTTTTCAATCAAGCAAAATGGCTCCGTCAACAATTGTAAGTTTCCGGTCGGCCATATTGGCGAGTTCCTGGTTATGGGTGACAATAATAAAGGTCTGGTTAAATTGTTCGCGTAAGTCGAAAAATAACTGATGAAGCTCAACGGCAGATTTCGAATCGAGGTTACCGGAAGGTTCATCTGCTAAAATAACCGCAGGATCGTTAATGAGTGCACGGGCCACTGCCAGTCGCTGCTGCTCTCCGCCAGACAATTCGTTGGGTTTATGGTCGAGACGGTGGTCAAGCCGGAGATACTTTAACAATTGCACTGCCTTTTGTTCGGCTTCCTTTCGTGGCATTCGATTGATAAAAGCCGGGATACAAACATTTTCGATCGCTGTGAATTCGGGTAATAAATGATGAAACTGGAATACAAAACCAATGTTAAGATTTCTGAATTCTGACAATTTACGCTCCGGCATCCTGCTAATTTCGATATTATTATAAAGAATTTTACCCTTGTCTGCCCGGTCCAGTGTACCGATTATGTGCAGAAGTGTCGATTTTCCGGCACCGGAAGCACCGACAATTGAAACGATCTCTCCTTTTCCGATAACCAGGTCGATTCCTTTTAAAACCTGTAAACTGCCGTATGATTTATGGATATTTTCTGCACGGATCATTTGCGATTTTTTGGCAAAAGTAAGGAATTTTGGTTTGGTTGATTGAATGCAAAAGACCAGCGACAATAAAACATGCCGGAATAATATTCAAAATGCAAATTTCAGAAATTAATTATGAACCCCCTCACTAGAAGGGAGGTGGTATCAGTGAATGATTTTTTTTACTTCGCCCTGGGACCGGAGAAAATGAATCGTGAGGTGCCCCTGGCGAAAAGCCTGGATCAGTTCGGCTAAGTAATTTTAGTTCACCATCAGTTGACTGATCCTGAAATTAATGCCTTTCTGATTTAATAGGAATAATGATGAAATCAGGATTTAATTTCTCTGGACGAATTGGTATATTCATGCCGGACCTATTCCGTAAAAATTGTTAAAGTCGGTTTAATTGGATGAACGGAGTTTTAGCCGGTAAGGAAAAATGATAAATTTGCAGCCTGTAATATTTAAGTACCATATAATTTAGCGAAAACAATGAATCTCCACGAACATCAGGGAAAATTAATCCTTAAAAAATATGGCGTTTCAGTGCCGGATGGTTGCATTGCTGAATCACCTGAAAAAGCCATGGAATTTGCAAAAGTTTTGCAGGAAAGAACAGGTACCGACAAATGGGCAGTTAAAGCTCAGATTCATGCCGGCGGAAGAGGAAAGGGTGGTGGAGTAAAAATTGCCAAAAGCCTCGAAGAGGTAAGTAAATTTACCGACCAGATGATTGGTATGATGCTGGTAACACCACAAACAAGTGCTAAGGGTAAGCTGGTACGCAAAGTTCTTATCGAACAAAATATTTATTACCCCGGAAAATCGGAAGTCAGGGAATTTTATATGAGCTTTTTGCTGAACCGCCAGACCGGCCGTAACATGATCATTTATTCGCCAAGGGGAGGAATGGATATCGAAGCCGTTGCCGAAGAAACTCCAGACCAGATTTTTAAAGAAGAAATTGATCCAAAAGTTGGCTTACTGGATTTCCAGGCGAGGAAAATTGCTTTTAACCTTGGGTTGAGTGGTGAAGCCTATAAGCGGATGGTTGTTTTCGTAAAAGCCCTCGAAACTGCCTACAACGAATCGGATGCCTCACTTTTTGAAATTAACCCGGTTATCAAAGCTGCAGATGATAAGATTTATGCCGCCGATTGCAAAGTTACCATCGACAACAATGCCTTATACCGGCATCCGGACATTCTCGAACTACGCGACCTTGCCGAGGAAGACCCTATGGAAGTAGAAGCCAGCCGCTATGACCTGAATTATGTAAAATTGGATGGAAATGTCGGCTGTATGGTGAATGGAGCCGGCCTGGCAATGGCCACAATGGATATGATCAAAATGTCGGGTGGTGAACCTGCAAATTTTCTTGATGTAGGTGGCTCCGCAAACCCCAAACGTGTTGAAGAAGCGTTCCGCATTATTTTGAAGGACACCAATGTCAAGGCTATTCTTGTAAATATTTTTGGTGGTATCGTCCGCTGCGACAGGGTTGCGCAGGGAATTGTTGATGCATATAAAAACATTGGTGATATCAATATCCCGATCATTGTAAGGTTACAGGGAACCAATGCCGAAGAAGGGAAACAACTCATTGACAATTCCGGATTAAAAGTTCATTCGGCTATTGCGCTCGAAGATGCTGCAAAATTGGTAAATCAAGTATTGAAATAAAGAATCAAAAATTATTATTTAGGACCTGCAATGATTTGATAATTGCAGGTTTTTTTGTAACAACCAGCTACTTTTTCAAACGAATATGCAACTTCATCAAAAAGTTCAGAAGGTCGAAAAGCTTTATGCAAATCTTGAGAAAGACTTAATAAAATTCCAGGATTCATCTAAACTTGGCTGCATTCCGGGCTGTGGACTTTGCTGTTTCAAATCCGATATTGATGCTTCGATACTGGAGATGCTGCCATTTGCCTATCATCTTTACCGCGAAAAGAAAGCTGTCGATTTTTATGAAAAATTACTACTCAGACAGAACGAGCCTGTTTGCGTGCTTTTGTCGGCTGTTTTCACGGAAACCCGGCCTGGATTTTGTACCAATTATAAAAACCGGCCCCTCATTTGTCGTTTGTTCGGCTTCTCGGCAATGCTCAACAGATATCATCACCCTGTTTTGGTAACCTGCAAAACCATTAAAGAAAGCGATCCGGTAAATTATCAAAATGCTGTAAACTCGATTGCCGGAGGAGGATATGTACCTGTCATCAGTGATTATTTCCAGCAGGTCAGGTCAATTGATCCCGACCTTGGTTTAAAAATGTTCACTATAAATATGGCGATGAAAAAAGCAATCGAAATTGTACTTAATTATTACAGCTACAGGCGAAAGCCGAAACATGCCGGATGATTCCTATCATGCAATTTCAAAGATCAATCTTCGAATAATTCGCGATGACGGGCATATTCTCTCCATTTTTCCAGTACCTGCTGCATATCGTGTGGTATCGGAGTTTCAAAAAAAAGCTTTTGTTTGGTTCCCGGATGGACAAATCCTAACGATTGCGCATGTAAGGCCTGTCGTGGCAGGATTTTATAACAATTCTGGATAAACTGTTTGTATTTGCTGTAGGTAGTACCTTTTAATATCTGATCACCGCCATAGCGGGCATCGTTAAAAAGCGGGTGGCCGATAAAACGCATGTGTGCCCTGATTTGATGGGTCCGGCCGGTTTCGAGCGTACATTCGACAAGTGTAACATAGCCAAAACGCTCCAAAACCTTGTAATGTGTAACCGCATGTTTACCCTGTTCACCATCCGGAAACACAAACATCTGCAACCTGTCTTTTGGGTTTCTTGCAATATGCCCGGTTATTGTTCCTTCATTTTCCTTTAGGTCACCCCAAATAATTGCAACATATTTCCTGTCGATGGTATGATCGAAAAATTGTTTACCCAGCTTTGTTTGTGCCATTTCACTTTTTGCAACCAGGAGCACTCCGGAAGTATCTTTATCGATGCGGTGTACCAATGCCGGGGCAACTTCCGGTTCACCTTTTTCTTTAAAATACCAGGCCAGAGCATTCAGCAGTGTACCTGTATAGTTTCCGTGTCCGGGATGAACAACCCTCCCTGCTTCTTTATTCACCACTACAATATCCTCGTCTTCGAACAAGATTTCGAAAGGAATATTTTCGGGGATAATTTCGACTTCCCGAACCTGGTTTGGCAACAGAATTGAAATGATATCACCTGGCTTTATCTTGTAATTTGGCTTGATAGGAATCTCGTTAACCAGGATATTACCTGCCTTTGCGGCATTTTGGATTTTGTTGCGCGAAACATTTTCGATACGGTTAAAAAGGAATTTATCGATACGAAGCAAACTTTGTTTTGGATCGACAACGATGTGATAATGCTCGTACAGTTCTTCTGATTCCTCGCTGATATCGGGGGTAAATTCATTCATCGTTCTTGCCAAAAAATTGCCGGTTATGGAAAGTAAAAAGAAAAGGTGATCAAACTGCTGATCCTATTTCGAAATAATAAGTTTCTGAACCATCGCCTTACCTGTAGAATGATTGCTAAGCCTTACAACGTAAACCCCTTCGCTGAGATGAGACAGATTAATCTTTTCCCTGAAATCTGATGTGTAAACACTTTGCCCAAGTAAATTATAAACCTCCACAACTGTTTGCGAAAGAATTTCTTCTTTTGGATAAACCATCCGGGGGTCAACTTCTCCCTTGGCAAATATCAAAAATTTAAATTCAATAATCCCATCTGTTGATGGATTCGGGGAAATCCTGAATAAATCTACAGCCGAACTTCTCTGTACCGGGACATCGCGAAGCTTTTTTCCAAAAACCGGTCTGATGAGCAATGAACCCTTGTAGCTTGTCCGATTCCAGTTTCCGGTAGTATTGTAAAAGATATGTCTGCTGGCATCGTTGTATGCATCAAAACCAACATTCAAATTATGATTGGTAGTTTGAATCCAACCTATATAAAAAGTCCCCTGCAATGGCACCGCCGAATCGAGGTAATACGTTTCAAACTGGTAAATATTGTCGCCAAAAACTGGTTTTTCGTTTTCCTGCAGATACACAAGATCGCCGGGTGACCCGTTGAGATCCTTCCAGACTGCTAAGTTGAAAAACTGTTCGTTGGCACCGGTTAATGTCTTATTGAAAAAAATCTCCACTGCCCTTAAAGTATCATGTTTACTCAGCGTAAATTGGTATGCCAGCTTAGCACCTGCCGGTGTCAGGCCATAACCAAACTCGGGCGTTCCATCATCGTAGGCATAATAATTATTAAAATGCTGTCTCATTTTCACTGTATCGGCGAGGCCTAATGTTGGATCACCCTCGAGGTAATGGGTTACATCAAAATAGGCGGTGTCGCGATCGCCAAAAGGGGGGAAAATTCCATTTACCGGAGGATAAGCCCAGGGCTGATAGGTAATAAAACCATACCGGCTGAAAACTTCCATGCTCCAACTTCCACCAGTATAATTATAAACCTGTCCACCGGCATCATTTCTGACCTCATAGGTGTAAACAGCCGTTTGATTGATTTTATCCAGGTTACTGAAGTACATGTTAAATCCGCCGTTCATAACATTTGTCGGGTCGTTCCGGTATTGCGAAAATGGCATAGCCGAAAATTCCTTCAGAAATGATGGTGCCCGTTCAACAAAGGTGATGTCTTTGTATGTTGTGTCGGAAATGTTCCTGCCAACATTCAGGTAAATGTAGTCCACATTCCAGTAATCGCAATTGCTTTGCCAGCTTTGAAGGTTTTCGCTGGCGATGCTTGCATAATTATAAAACCTGAACTGAAAATCATTTCTGAAAAAGCGTTCATCTTTTACTGGTATCAAAACCTGCTTAAAGAAGGCAGTATCGTTCTTTAATCTGAAAGTATCCAAAGGCATTCCTTTACTGCTCCAAACTAGTTCCCATGCAGATTGTGGAATAAAAACCGAATCACAGGGCAACTTGATAAAATCCCACGAATAAAGGGTATCCCGAACCATCGTCCACCAGTCAGGATCGCAGGGTGAAGATAAATTATCTCCAAAAAACAAGGTATCATTTGGACCAATATATAATGAAACCGGTACTTCCACGGAATCGATGTACGAAAAAACCGAATCGCTGGTGAAATGTCCAAATTCAAGAACTAACGAATCCTGTGATTGTGGGTCGTTTCCCCTACCCTGAGGCTGGTAATAGAAACTAAAATAAACCGAATCGGCAGGAGTAATTGCCCTTTTTACAGGGTCAAAAATCGTGTCGAGGCGGATAGGTTTAGAGGTTAAAACATCAGCACGAAACTGGAGTGGGTTTGCATCCGGATAAATATCCCCTTTTGCGTCGATGGCATCAAAGGTTGCCGCTCCCCAGCTTGGTGGGAAAACCGGAAAATCGGTATTTATAAAAACATTGTTATCCATCCATCTCGCAGTATCCGGATAAATTCCGATCTGTTTAAAATCGTCGAAAAAAGGAAGATTTATCGGAGTAGTATAGACAATTTTATATGATTTCAGGGCTGCCGGAAGATTTTGCTGTTGCTGCTTAATTACAGGATTTTCGGGAAGCCCTGTAAGAAACTCCTGGCTTTTCCCCGAAAGGGTAATAATAAAAAACAATAATATGATGAGTGTACTTTTCTTCATTAATCATCTTAAAATATTAGCGAATCCACCCTCAGGCTATCGCTAATTAAAGTGTCGGCCTTTATGGATTCGATCAGTTCATTAAAATTAAAATCCAAATCTGATCTGAACCAGAGATCGACAAAAGAGCCAAAAACCAGTAAGGTATCCGAATTTGCTGCAGGCGATTGCAGGTAAACCCTGGAATGTACTTTATTCTTTTCGTCAAGGTAGCTAACATTTCCTATGTTTAGCGAGGCGCAATTTAAAATATCAAAAGCTTCATTTTCCGTTTTCCCAATCAGGAAAGGTACAGCAACTTTTTCGGTATTCACACCTTTTCCCATCACAATCTGAATTGGAGAATCCTTTTGAAGCCGCGTACCGGGTGAAATTACCTCTCCATCGAATTTTTGCTCAAGAACGGCATTTTTCGCGAAATTATCAACATATTCCAGTACACCAACCTTTAATCCGGCAGATTTAAGTTCGCTCAAAGCCTGTCTGAGTGATAAGTCAACCAGGTTTGGCATAGTTACGATTTCAGGTTGTGACGACATGATTGTTAAATAAATTTTCCGGCCCCTTTTAACCATCGAACGGGCAGGAGGATCCTGTAAAACAATAGCGCCCTTTTCATAACCTTCATCGTAAACCGAATCGATAACCCGGAATTCAAAATTTTTGTGCGGGTCGGCCTCTTCGATTTTGTTGATATTTACGCCTAAAAGGTTGGGAACCATAATTTCATCCCCATGTTTTGTGTAACACCCGATAAACTTCAATGAAAACCACAGTAACAGCAAAATCACAACAAAGGCAATTGCTATCTGTTTCATAAAAGGTTTGCTTATCAAAACATTTAAAATGCGCATTCAGTAAATCAGGATAAGTTAATCGGATTAACACCAGTTGGCAGGCAATCCGTCGATTTTTTTACTTTGCTAATAACACGAAAACTATAAAATTATTGCCGATTAGCAGGCAAAGATACGAAAAGTATCAGCGGTATAATCTATTGGCGGGGTGCCTGCTGAACAAAATTTTGTTCCCGACATTCTTTTTCATTTATTTTTGCAGCCTTAACCCGGTTTTATGAAAAAGAAAATTGCGATTGTTGCCGGCGGTGATTCCGGCGAATATGGGATTTCGATAAAAAGCGGTGCTGTTGTAGCAGAAACGCTTGATCCGGAAAAGTTCGAGGCTTTCCTGGTTCAGATCAAGGGAAGGGATTGGTTTTACGAAAACGACGGCAAACAATGGCAGGTAAATAAAACCGACTTCAGCCTTAAAACCGGCAAAGAAACCATTTATTTTGATTCGGTTTTCTGCGCCATTCATGGTACACCCGGCGAAAACGGAAAGCTACCCGCATATTTTGAGATGCTTAATATTCCTTTTACCTCATCAGGTTCAATTACTTCGGCACTTACTTTTAACAAAAACCTTTGCAATCGTGTTGTTGCAAGCTGGCAGGTTAATGTGGCCAATTCGCTTCAGTTTTTTGACGATGGCACAGCCAAACCTGAGAAAATTCTTTCGGCTCTGAGACTGCCTTTATTTGTAAAACCCAATTGTGGCGGGTCAAGCGTGGGTATCTCGAAGGTTAACAAAGCAGACGAACTCGGGAAAGCCATTCAAATTGCGTTTAGGGAAGATGAGGAAATCCTGATCGAAGAATTTGTACCGGGACGTGAGCTTACCTGTGGCGTTTTGAATTACAAAAACCAGATGACTGTATTTCCTGTGACTGAAATTGTGAGTAAGAAAGAGTTTTTCGATTTTGAAGCCAAATACGATCCATCGCTGGCCCGGGAAATCGTACCTGCCGAAATCAGCGCAAAACTTGAAATAAAAATTAAGGAAACATCAGCTTTTCTTTACCGGAAACTCAATTGCAAAGGTGTTGTAAGGTTCGATTATATTTATTCAGCCAAAAACAGGAAATTGTATTTCCTTGAGGTTAATACAGTACCTGGGCTTACCCGTGAAAGTATTGTCCCAAAAATGGCCCGTGAATCCGGTATTTCGTTGCAGGAATTATTTACGATGATGATTGAAGATTCGATCTGGAGGAATCAAAAATAAACGCTGAATTGAAAATTATGAAAATATAGAATTTTCACTTTTCCAATTCTCATTAAGATGAAAGATTTCCGGATGGTTATTTATTCATCATCCTGCACATGCAGTCCGCATTCTTTGTTCAGTTCATTTTCCCACCACCAGCGTCCTGAACGGATATCTTCGCCAGGTTGAACGGCACGTGTACAGGGCTGGCAGCCAATACTCGGGAATCCGTGATCGTGCAAACGGTTGTAAGGAATATTTTTTTGTTTGATATAATCCCATACCTGATCTTCGGTCCAGTTTACCAGTGGGTTTAACTTGATGAGATTATGGTTACCGTCCCACTCTACCATCCTGATATCGGTACGCGTAACCGACTGCGATTTTCTTAATCCGCTAATCCACACGTCGAGACCATCTAATGCACGCTTCAATGGTTCAATTTTCCGAATGTGACAGCAAAGTTTTCGATTTTCGATACTTTCGTAGAAAAGGTTGATCCCCTTTTCGTTAACCATATTTTCGACACGCCTTCTTTTTGGAAAGAAAAGTTCGATCCTGATGTTGTAGCGGGCCATGGTCCGTTCGATTACATCGTAGGATTCGGGAAACATCCTTCCTGTATCGAGGGTAAAAATCCGGGAAGCAGGATCAATGCCGGCAATCATTTCGGTAAGCACCTGATCTTCGGCCCCAAGGCTTGATGCAAAAGCAATTTTATCTTTAAAATGAGAAATGAAATATTCGAGGACTTCCAGCGTATCTGATTGCTCAAAACGGTCGTTTAATGTATTTACGAGTTCTTTAAGTTTTTCGGTCATCTTAGTGTTTTGTTGAAATTTGTGCAAAAATAAACATTTGTAAATTAAAGAAAATCAGGCCTGATTCCCGGGAATTCTTGAGCATGGCTTGAATAAACGTGAATAAACCACAAAAATTTCAAGCACCTTTCTGGTTTACCTTTTTGATCTACCCGTGGGGTGAAGCTCACAAAATATTATCTTTGCTTCAATCAAAAAAATTGAATTAATAAAACTTCTAATCATGAAAAAACTATCTCTGATCACTTTAACAATTATTTGTTCGCTATCGCTTGCAGCGCAGCAAAGAGTTCCTGTTTCGAAGGAATATCAAAAGTTTTCAAAATCCTGGGAGCATAAACAACAACGCGATGTTTTATCTCCGGTACTTCAGTTTACGGCGGCTCCCTATTCCACTGCGCCAACCCATTTTAAAGATTCCCGGTTTATCGAAACCCCTATAATGCAGACCAAATACGACCTGCAAAGTAACAAAGCCCTGGCAAACCGGATTATTGCCTGGCCTGACGGAAGTGCTGCCGTTGTTGAAACCCGCGGAATGAACGATCCGAATTATGCCGATCGTGGTACTGCATATAATTATTTTAATGGTACTTCATGGCAGCCGATGCCCTCAAACCGGATCGAATCCGAAAAGACCGGATGGCCTTCAATAGCTCCCTGGGGCACAAATGGTGAAATTAACGTTGCACATTTAAACGAAGGGATGCGGATTTGTGTGCGTGAAAACAAAGGTGAAGGCACCTGGCAGGAATATACCCAGTTTGGGCCCCCTGAAGTTCCCTGGCTTAGCTGGGTAAGAACGGTTGCCTCAGGTGAAAATAATGAATACACACATTATTTCGTAAACACTTACGATCCCTATCTTGGACAAACCGAAGCCATGCTTTACTGCCGTTCGAGCGATGGCGGACAAACCCTGGATATCGATCATGAACTGATCGATGAGATTAGTTTGTCGTATTACACCGAAATCGCCGGCGATATTTATGCCATGGCCTCCAAAGGAAACAATGTAGTGCTTTTGGTTGGCGATTCGTGGACCGATCTTTTTCTTTTAAAATCGACTGATAACGGTGAAAACTGGAACAAAACCGTGATCTGGGAGCATCCATATCCTTTCTTCGACTGGAATACAACTATTACAACCGATACCTTGTATGCACCGGATGGTTCACTGAGCGTTGCACTCGACAACAACGGTATGGCACACGTAGTTTTTGCCATAACCCGCGTTGCACACTTTGAAACAGGAACAACTTACAGCATCTGGCCATATACCGATGGAATCGGATATTGGGATGAATACATGGAACCAATTCCGGTTGCAGATAATCCACATCATACTTTGAGCCCTGAAAATCTCGATGCACTTGGATTACTAGTTGGCTGGACACAGGACGTAAACGGAAATGGTGAAATCGAGATTTATGATTTGAGTCTCATGACATACCCATCCATCGGTGTTTCGACGATGCCAACCATCAGCATCGACAACAACAATGTAATCATGATCGCATATGCGTCAACAACGGAAGGGTTTGATAATACCATTTATTATTATAAACACATCTGGACGCGTTACTCGCCAGACAATGGAAATAGCTGGAGCGATTTCAGGGATCTGGATTCCGACATTACCCACATTTTTGATGAGTGTATTTACCCTGTTTTAGCCACAGATGCATGGAATGCCAAGTACCATTTAATTTATAATATCGACCAGGAACCAGGATTGAGCCAGGATCCGGGTGGGGCTGCACATGACCCGACCGTTAATACCATGATGCATATTTATTTTGACGACCTGGTAGGTAAGATGGATCAACCAAAGGTTTCAACTTCAATACAAATTTTGGTTTCTCCCAATCCGGTTCGTACTTCAGCCGAATTAAAGTTTAGTGCCGGTGAAGCTACCGTTGGGAATCTGAAAGTTTACAATACTATGGGACAAATCGTCCTGGAACAAGATGGAATAAACATCAAACAAGGCGTTAATGCTTTAAGAATTAACTTATCGGCATGGGAGAGGGGGGTGTATTTAGCCAACATAGCAGTTGGAAATGCAATTTATTCCGGAAAGATCATTCTTGAATAAGGACATCATTAAAAATAAATTTTCTAAAGACAACTGTTTTTATTTAAAAAACAAGTGATAATAAACCTAATTCCACTTCGGCGGGATCAGGTTTATTTTATAAATCAATAATAAATTACACCAAAAATAATCATCAAATGCTTCCTGCTGAGGGCTTTATCCTTGGACTGAGTACGGGTGCCATTTGTATGGCATATTGCGGGCCGGTATTGGTCCCTTACCTGATGGGTGAAGGCAGATCTGTGATTAAAAATACTGCTGCGGTTTCCCTTTTCCTCAGCGGCAGGCTGGCGGCCTATCTTCTGATGGGAATGCTGGCCGGAATTCTCGGCGAAGCTTTTC
>Ga0172371_10009606_pt1 | contig 13248 bp, 16 predicted proteins | sample Lak12m_FD_114543 | JGI IMG/M metagenome (GOLD analysis project Ga0172371, IMG submission 114543) | Freshwater microbial communities from Kabuno Bay, South-Kivu, Congo - kab_022012_12m | ecosystem: Environmental > Aquatic > Freshwater > Lake | place: Democratic Republic of the Congo: South-Kivu... | reverse complement strand
GGCAATACAACCGGGGTGATTTTGCCAATCGAACTCTGGCGGGAGATTGAAGCTGAGCGAGAAACAGCTTATTTGCTTAAGAGTGAAGTCATGAAAAAAAGACTGTTAGAAGCTCGCGATCGTGAAGAGGGTATTCCCTATGATGTCGCCCGCAAGAAACTTGGAATTTGACCTATCAGGTTTCGAAGATCTGTCTTGGTGGATAACTCACGATAGGAAACAAGCATTAAAAATTATTAAACTGATTGAAGCGATTATGAAAGATCCATATCGCGGGATAGGGAATCCAGAACCTTTAAGACATGAACTATCCGGATGTTGGTCTAGACGAATAAATCAAGAGCATCGCTTGGTCTACCAGGTTAAAGAGGATAAAATCCGTATACTTGCTTGCAGATATCATTATTCAAAATAAAACCTTTAGGGTCTAAAAATTGATTTAATGGATTCACATTCCGGGTCCTTCGCGCCCTTTCGTGACTTTCGTGTTCCAAACCTCACCATCTGACATGATCGATGACCTCATCTCTTTCTCATAAAGGCTATTCATTCAATGAATTATCTTACAACGTAATCAGCGCTTGTCAGGATGTCTAACGATCAAAGTACTAAGGATGCCTTCCTAATCCAAACTCTTCTCTTCTTATCGCGATAATTAGACTTCGGTTCATCTGTAATGCATCTACTGTGGCTCTACCAATCGCCGTCAATCCTACAAGATAAAAGCCATCCCAATAAAAATGATCATCCCAAATATCTTTCACAGGGTTATAGATAGAGACTTCATCTCCACTCACCGGATCAACTGCCTTTTCACGCGCCGCTTTTCTTAAGGAACATGAGACACATGCTAATGCTAGATTGTCCAAGACACTTTCACCACCAACTGAAACAGGAATAATATGATCTATATGAAAAGTAGCTTCCTGACCCTCCTGTGATAACCCGCAATATTCGCAACGGTTTTTTGCTCTTCTAATTACGCTATTTCGTAATTTCCGAGAGATAGAACTCATTAATTACGATTCTCTTTGCGCTCGTTCTGCCCGAAGGCGAAGCAAAGAAAGCAATTCACTTAAGTTTACGAGTCCTTCTGCCTCCAATCGTTCTGCATATGTGATATTCTCTCCTCGATCCTGGCGGTCTAGTAAATATTGTAATCGCTGATCTACTCCTTCCGGTAATCGAAAACGATCTAAATCAGACGGTACTTCAAGTTGAATAAGAACCCGTTGGGACATATTTTTATCTCCTGACTGTTTACGTATTCAATATTATTATACCAAGGTTTCAACATGTAGATAGATCACAAATTCATAAAAAATCTCTTGACAATATCAAAGAAAACAGTTCACAATCGATGCTTGCTTTTGCGATCTTCGTGTTCCAACGCCCTTCCCTGTTATAATTCCTTCATCGAAAGGAAAACTCATTCATGCCCGTCTCCGACCAAGGCGTCTCAAACCATCGCTACCAACTCGTTCCGCGCACGCTGATCTTCCTTACCAGTGGCGACAAGATACTGCTGCTCAAAGGCGCCCCCCACAAGAAGATCTGGGCAAATCGCTATAACGGCATCGGCGGTCATATCGAACAAGGCGAAGACGTCTACAGCGCAGCGCTGCGTGAATTGGAAGAAGAGAGCGGTTTAGATCAACTCCCACTTGATCTATGCGGCATTGTGACCATTGACACCGGCGCCAAACCCGGCATCGTCTTGTTTGTCTTTCGTGCAGAAACCGAACGCCATCAATCGCTCCAATCTCCAGATGGGGAATTGCGTTGGGTCTCAACCACAGATCTAAGTACAATCCCACTTGTTGAAGACCTGCCCATGATCATCCCGAGAGTATTGAAATATCATAAGGGTGATTCACCATTTTTTGCCAAATACAGCTATAATAAGGATGACCAATTGGTGGTTCAATTTGTGGAGATAAACGAAGATGCTAACCATTAATCAAATCAACCCTAAGCTTGATCAGGAGGTTCTTTATGGCTGATCTAACTAGAAACCAAATCATCCTGCTCATCGCTCAACAACAAAACCAGGGATTGACTTTACGCGGCGTTGACTTGCGATTTGTCGACCTGAGGGATCTATGTTTGAGCAATGCCAATCTTGCCTTTGCAAATTTGGGGCGCGCTAATCTGCGCAATACAGATTTATCGCATACATTCTTGGAACGAGCCAACTTGGATTATGCTGATCTAAGCGATGCCCATTTAGATAAAGCCGACCTGAGCAACGCCAGCTTGATCGGCGCAGACCTTCGCTATGCAAACCTATGCGAAGCCAACCTTCAATTTGCTGATCTCAGACATGCTAATTTACGCGGCGCCAACCTGCATCGCGCTAATCTGGATAATGTGCTCCTCGATAAAGCCAATCTTCATCTTGCCAGCCTCTCAGGCGCCATAAACATCCCCGAGAGCATCTCAGCAACAATCAAACAGAATTCCCCCACTCTATCCGAAACGTGAACCTAACAACCTCCATCATTGCGATCATCTCGGTTTTCATCGTGGGCTTTGCGCTGGGTTTGTTGATCATGTTCTTGATCAACCGCTATCAGCAGCGCCAAGTCGATCAGCTCGCCAAACAACTCGCCTCACAAAACCAATCTGAGTTCGCCGCCCTTTCGATGCAAGCGCTCGATAAAGCCTCCACGCAATTTCTAAAACTCGCCAATGAAACCCTTTCTAAACAGACCGAGCACAATACCCAAGAATTGGAGGGCAAAAAAGCGCTCATCGATCAAACCCTGCAGGCGATGCACAAGGAATTGGATGGCGTCAATAAGATCGTCATTGCTCTTGAGAAGGACCGCGTCAGTAAATTTGGACAGCTATCGCAGCAGCTCAAGATCGCTGCTGAACAAACCAACAAACTGCAGGAAACCACCAACCAACTGCACAGCGCCTTAGCCAGCTCGCAAACGCGCGGGCAGTGGGGAGAACGCATGGCAGAAGACGTCCTGCGCATGGCAGGCTTCATCGAAGGCATCAACTACCTCAAACAAGAGACCTCCGCCTCCCGTTCACGACCGGACTTCACCTTCCTGCTCCCAAAAGGTCTCAAGCTGAATATGGACGTCAAATTTCCGCTCGATAATTACCTCAAATATATCGAAACCGATAATCCAGATGAACAGCAGCAGTACAAGAATCACTTCTTGAAAGACGTTAAATCGCGTATCAATGAAGTCACCAATCGCGCCTATATCAACCGCGCCGAGAACACCGTCGATTATGTGCTTGTCTTTATTCCCAACGAGCAGATTTTCGCCTTCATCACCGAGAATGATGAATCGCTCGGCGATCAGGCATTGGCGCAAAAAGTCGTCCTGTGCTCCCCCCTGACCCTTTTTGCCGTCCTAGCCGTCATCCGCCAAGCCGTCGACAATTTCTATATCGAAGAGCGCGCCTCGCAGATACTGAACCTGCTTTCCGAATTCAAAAAGCAATGGGGGATGTTCATCGATTCCTTCGACAGCTTAGGCAAAAAGCTTGAGTCAGCCCAAAAGGAATATCAATACCTAACCAGCACGCGCCAAAATCAACTTGACAAACGCCTCGAAAAGATCGACAACCTACGCCAGCAGGAAAAACACCCAGCAGATGAATCCATCGATGAATGGCTGTTACCCTCCAACGATGATCAAGATTGATTTAATCGAACCCCAGCCAACAAAACTTCCAATTTGATTTGCTTAAATCGTGATCACCTTATCCGCTAAACGCTGCGCTTCAATGATATCCGTCATCCCGCCCATGATACCTACCGCTAACTGATCCGCTTTTCCATAAAAATTCAGACAAGTGCCGCACACGATTAAACGCACGCCCTTCTCTTCCATCGATCGCAAACTATCAAGAACAGGAGAGCCTTCCACGACCAGGAAAATGCCATCCGCATAAAAACAGATCACCCCTGGCAGCGTATCACTTTCATCCAACAAACGCAAATAATTATAGATCAACTTCCCCTGTAATTCCGCTTCTGCCTCCCCCATTCCATTACGATTGATAATGATGGTAGTATCCTCGAATGACATCATAAACCTCCAAAAAAGATTATGCTGCAAAACAGCCATTAAATAAAACCACCGTTGCAATCACCAGCGGCAGTTTGGAGGTCTATCAAAACTTGATATTATCCACCCAATCTCCACCACACACCAGTTCATGCGCTTGTACATTCAGGCATAATCCAATGCCCATATTTATGCTTCAAATTTGACGGTGGAATAAATTCATCATGTATTTTTCAGATTAGTAATTTTTCAAATGGATTATATCAAAATAATTAGATTAAAAAGAGTCCATATACTCTGCAAAAAAATTCCATTTCTCTTATTTAATCAAAAAAGGTATAATGACATTTATCCTCTATTTGCAAACAATTGTAATTGCGACTATTTGCTTAAGCGAATATTCGTTATATAATTATTCCTGTATTTATCCAGAAAAATTTTATACATATTTTTGGATGAGGTAGCTTTTGTAATCATTATTAGATATACCAATAAACGGAGGAACAAATGTCATTAAAACACACAAAAATTTTAATAATCACAATCCTTGTTGCTATCGCTTTAGTAAGCTGTTCAACTAAGGAAACGGGAACATTAGAGTTTTTCGCAAATGGTGAGGATTTTGTACGCCAAGGTTTTGTTTCTAAAGATGGATGGTCAATTACTTTCGATAAAGTCCTTATTACTTTGGATCAAATCAATGCATATCAAACAGATCCACCGTATGATCCACATGAAGGCGCCCAGATTGACGCAAAAACTCAAGTCAGTTTAGATGGAACCTACACAATAGACTTGGCAGAAGGGACAGATGACGCTGATCCAATCTTGGTTGGCGAAGTCACTCAGGCTCCTGTTGGCCAATATAACGCAATTTCATGGGATATGATTCCTGACGAATCTGGTTACTCTCTACAAATCATAGGAACCGCTGAAAAAGATGGAGAAACCATTGATTTTAATATCCAAGTAGATACATCCTATAAATATACATGTGGTGAATATGTTGGTGATGAGCGCAAAGGGATTCTTCAAAAAGATGGTATCGCTGATTTAGAGATGACTTTTCATTTTGATCACATATTCGGTGATGCGGATACACCAATGGATGATGATTTAAATTTAGGAGCTCCAGGATTTGATCCATTCGCGGGTGCATCAAAAAGTGGTCAATTGAATATTGACATGGAAGGATTGCAAAGCATGCTTTCCGAAACGGATTACCAGATGTTAGTAGACATTCTACCAACCTTGGGACATGTTGGCGAAGGGCACTGTCACTGCGAATCTCATTAAGCTTTTATTGGAAAGCGAGTTATATCCATTCATTCCCAATAGACGCTCGCTTTCCAATTCTTGCCATTTATTTAGGTTCATGGGGAAATTTTAATCTTTTGCTAGAATAGGTATCATATTTATCAGTTTGTTATTAAGAAGAAAAGGAACTTTTTATGAACAAATGGAAATTGATCTTCATTCTTGGATTCATGACAGCGCTGATTTCTATAACACCTGCATTTGCGCATGGAGCAAAAATCGAATATAGAATAAATATGTCAATTGAAATAACAGCCAGTTATGATTCAGGCGAGCCTATGGCTGAAGCTCAAGTAATAATTTATGCCCCTAATGACCTTTCTAATCCATGGAAAACCGGGACTACCGATTCCGAAGGACGCTACTCTTTTATTCCTGATCCACTCATACCTGGAACCTGGGACATCCAAGTTAGGCAGGCGGGTCATGGTGATATCATCCACATACCCGTTGGGGAAGCTATCAATACTTCTCAATCTGCTGGTTTTTCACCTTTTCAGACTATCCTTATGGGTGTCTGTGTGATATGGGGTTTTATAGGTACAGCTCTGTTCTTCTCGAGGAGAAAATCCTGATGCATATTCCTGATGGAATACTACCAATAACAGTCAGCATTGCAGGTTATGCACTGACAAGTGGCGCAACCTGGTATTCACTTAAAAAGATTAATGCACAAGAAAATCCACAAGAAAGCATCCCAAAAGCTGCTTTGCTTACAGCGGCTTTCTTCGTAGCTTCATGGATTCACATTCCCATTCCTCCAACCAGCGTACATCTAGTTCTAAATGGTTTATTAGGTGTTTTATTAGGCTACTATGCTTTCCCAGCGATTCTGATTGGACTTTTTTTTCAAGCTGTTATGTTCCAACATGGTGGATTAACTTCCTTGGGGGTAAACGCCGCAATGATGGGGCTCCCAGCTTTATTTGCGTATTGGATTTTCCAATTTCGTACTAAATTAAATTTAACTGACAGCCACTTTTGGACAGCAACTTTTGGTTTTTTGGGTGGCGCGTTTGGTTTAGGCCTTGCAGTCCTTTTATCCTTTACAATTCTTGTCACAACTATTCCAGGGAACATAGATATCGCTACAGAACGTACAAGTATCACTATATTGACTATGGCACATATCCCATTAATTATACTTGAAGGATTTTTGACCTCACTAGTTGTGGTATTCTTACAACGTGTGAAACCTGATCTTTTACCATAATAACGCAATGGAGTTCAGTTATTGAACAATGCTTTAGATCGCTACGCAAATCTTTCATCACCAATCCACAATTGGGATACCCGTTATAAATTTATCAGCTTAATGGGATTGATTTTCGCTTTCTCTTTCGTTCAGGATTTACGATTATTACCTCTTTTATTAATCCTTACATTTATGGTATTTATCTTCTCCAGGTTACCCTTTTCCTTTCTCATCTCTCGGTTAAAATATCCTGGAATATTCCTTTTAGCCATAGCCGTCATTTTTCCTCTCTTTTCAGGTAATACTATTTTACTTAGTGTAGGACATCTCACTATCAGGCTCGAAGGACTAATTACCTTGATTCTTGTTTCTACAAAATTTTTCTGCATCCTAACCATTGCTTTGGTTTTATTTGGAAGTGCTCCATTTCTAACAACCATCAAGGCAATGCGAGCCTTGCGATTATCGCCTATACTATCCGATATTATGCTGCTGACCTATCGTTATATTTTTGATATTGGATATGATCTCTATACCATGCAAGTAGCGATGAAATTACGGCACTTTCGAGCAAGTAAGTTAAGTTTTCGCAACACGCAAAGTCTATCATCGTTAGTGGGAACATTGATTGTACGTAGTTTTGAAAAATCAGAGAGAATTTATAAAGCGATGATCTTACGCGGTTATGGCTACAAAGCAACTGAACTAACCACATCAAAATCTATTTTCAATTCACGTTCTTCTGATAAACTCGCTATGCTTGCTTTTTCATTTTTAGCATTCCTCATTATCTGTGCAGAAATCTACCTTCGAATGAGTTAACAAATTGTCATCAAATCAAAATATCTCTGATCCCAATAACACGATTTCATCTGCTTTAGAAATCATAGGATTAAGTTTCTCCTATAACAATCAATTCCCAGTTTTACAAGACTTCTCTCTTGTGGTTTATGGAGGTGAACGCGTCGGTATTATTGGTCCGAATGGCGCTGGGAAAACAACGCTCTTTTTACTTTCTTGTGGTGTGCTAATACCGCAAACCGGTTCAATCAATCTCTTTGATCAACCTTTAACCTCAGGAAAATTCCACTCTGAAATTGGTATGGTCTTTCAAAATCCAGATGATCAGCTATTTAGTCCTTCTGTTTGGGATGATATTGCCTTCGGACCCCAAAACCTAGGACTTTCAAATGATCAAATTGTCGAACGAGTTGAAGAATCTATGCAAATTACTCACACTGGTCTACTATCAGAAAGAGTTCCTCATCATCTCTCTGGCGGAGAAAAACGCATGGTTGCTATCGCTGGTGTTCTTGCCATGCATCCACGTCTGATTATCTACGATGAACCAAACGCCAATCTAGACATTCGTTCACGTCGCTATTTGATCAATTTTATTAAACAGTCAAAAGAGACATTGCTGATTGCTTCTCATGATCTAGAGTTTATCTTGGAAGTGTGCAATCGTGTCATACTGTTAGATGAAGGTAGATTGATTGCTGACGGTAATCCCACACAAATCATGTCAAAATCGGATTTAATGGAAGCGCATGGTTTGGAATGCCCCCATTCATTAAGCGATCACATTTCTCAACATCACAAAAATATCTGGAAATAATAGATCTTCTTTTTTTCTGCGATCACACTGATTATCGAATACGGGTGTACAATTAATGAATAACACTTACGCCAAAGAATATATCTTTGATGATTACCACTCCCGAACAACCTTCTCAAGTACGCATCCTCACCCCGCTCGGCATCGGCATCGCCCTATCCCTGCTTGGCGACCAAACTCTTTACGTTGTCTTAGCGGATCCCAGCATCGCCGCGCAAGCTGGCATCTCAACCGCCACGGTCGGCATCATCTTAGGCATCAACCGCTTAACGCGCCTTTTCTCCAACAGCCCTGCTGGCATGCTCTATGATCGTTTCAATCGCCGAACGCTCATGATTCTCTCCATGGCGCTCGGCAGCCTCTCCACACTTACCTACGCATTGGCGGAAGGCGCTACGCTTCTCCTCATCGGTCGCGTCCTATGGGGAATCGCCTGGTCGGGTATCTGGATCGGCGCCAACACCGTCGCCTTGGATATCTCTGCGGAAGATAATCGCGGCGTAATCAGCGGTCGTTTGCAAATGTGGTTCTTCCTGGGCGCCATGATCTCTTCCCTAGCGGCTGGATTTTTCACCGATTTCTTGGGCTACCATGCTGGTTTGCGGTTAAGCGCGGGATTGACCTTCCTCGGCATGTTGATCTGGCTCTTTTTCCTCCCTGAAACGCGCAAAACCATCTCAGCAGCGCCAAGCTATCATTCCACGCAACCAGTGAAATCCGTATTCCCCTGGCGAACCACCCTCGCGGCTGCCTTGCCGCTTTTCCTCTTGCGATTCGTCGTCGCGGGTGTTCTGAACGCGACCACCATCTTATGGTTATCTCAATTTCTTGAGACCGGTTTCTCCTTGAAAGGTTTCTTCCTCCCCTTAGCCACGCTCACCGGCATTTTCTCAGCTTTGCGCGTCCTACTCAGCATGATCAGCGCTCCTTTCGCAGGCTCGCTCTCCGACCGTTTTCAACATCGCTGGTCGGTCATGACAGTCGCTCATTTCGCCAGCGCGGCAGGCTTATGGGTTATGGCATATCCTAGTTTATTGCCAGCGGTTGGCGGCGTCCTTCTCGTCACCATCTCCGCGGGCGGCATCCAAGCCCTTATACCTGCCATCATCGGCGATCGTATTCCCAACGCTCAAAAAAGCCGCGCCCTCAGTAGCGCCTTTACGATTGGAGATCTGGGTAGCGCGCTTGGTCCTGCTATGGGACTAGCGCTCATCCCCCTCATCGGCATTCAGCGCTGCTATCAGATTTGCGCTCTGCTATATGCGCTGATCTTCATCTTTGCATTCTGGCAAGCGCTGCGAGAAAAATCTAATCCCAGCTTGGTCTATTGATTTTCACACTAACCCCAAAATATGATATTTGTCACTTTTTCTTAGATGAATGTTATTGCAACTATTTGCAATAACATATTTTTGCGATATAATTAAAGAAGGATACTCAAATGCCAGAAAATGCAATTACCCAATGGAAGGATAAACAGCGCGTTCCTCATTCTTTAAGCAAGAAATCCGAACGCCGTTTCTCAAAAGACAAAGCGCAGTGGTATCAAGACTGGGTACTTGACAACGATTACGTCGAAATCACCATGCCTTACTTACAACCCTATCTGCATGATTCAGCGCGCATCCTGGAGATTGGTCCTGGCACAGGCGCTTTCACCATCCCCTTGGCTAGGTCATCTCAATCAGTGGTCGCGGTCGAATCCGCTCCGATGATGCAGAAAATGCTTAAAGAGAACCTCTCTCTAGCAAATATCCAAAACGTAACCGTCATTGAAAACAAGATCGAGAAGGCAATTGACGATCTTCACGTTCCTTTTGATCTGATCTTCGCTTCCCATTCGCTCTACAATATTCTCGAGATAGATCAACTGATCACGAAACTTCTAAAGCTTACCCCCGATTTTATCACCCTGATAGGCGTCGGCGATACGCTCGACTGGCAACATCAACTCAACCAAAAATATATGCGCGAAGATAAGGTTTCTGCCCCAGATTTTACCTTGTTCTACAACCTCCTACTCGAAATGAATATCATCGCGGATGTCAAGGTCTTTTCAACATCCTTCAACTATGTTTTCGATACTCAAGATGACCTGCTTGATTTCTGGCAAGATTATTTCCATGTTGATGACAGCCTGCGGGGTGCGCTATTCAAAGACGTAGAACCACTGATCGAGGTACGCGATCAACAAGCTTGTGAGGATGGAAGAAACATCGGCATCTATTCCAAACGCAATAGCGCGTTGGTTTTTATCAACCGCGATCGCAACATCATTTCGCCAGTCGGAGGCTCTTGATGCGTCCAAGCAAGATCAATCCCAAGAGAGTCAGTTACACACTCTCGCTTCTGGCGAGTTATCTGCTCACCATTTGGATCGTGCTGACATTGAATTTCTTGATCCCGCGTCTACTACCAGGAGATCCTCTATCGGCTTTATTGGATTCAGAAAGCTCCAATTATGTCTTCGATCCACAAATCCGTCAGGCGCTCGAAACTTATTATGGGCTCGATCAACCGCTCATAACTCAATATGGACAATATCTGTTGGATGCCTTGCGCGGCGATCTCGGCGCCTCGATACAATTCAACCAACCAGTCATCCGCCTGATCCAATCTCATCTGCCATGGACCCTGCTGCTCACGCTCACCGCCATGTTCGCGGCAACGCTTTTTGCATTGATCGCTGGTTCCGAAGCGGGTTGGAAACGCGCCACACGCACCGACCGCCTGCTTACAACCAGCAGCATCATTCTCGCAAACACCCCCGTTTACTTCTTGGGTATGATCCTGGTCATCATCTTTGGCGCAAAATTGGATTGGCTGCCTCTTGCCGGTGGGCGAACCGCATTTGCCCACTACGACAGCTTTATTGCTATGATCTCAGATATTGGCAAGCACTTGATCCTCCCAGCATTCACCCTTTCCGCTTCGATCGCTGGCGTCAGTTTCTTGCTCATCCGCAATAATATGATCATGGTCATCAAAGAAGATTTTATGCTCGTCGCGCGCAGCAAAGGGATCCCAGAACAGCGCCTCAAATGGAACCATGCCTTACGCAACGCGATTTTACCCTTCATCGCTCATATGGCTGCCCATGCCGGTATGGCGATCACCGGTGCAGTCTTCATTGAAACGCTCTTTAACTACCCTGGGATGGGTCGCTTGATCTTCGATGCGGTTGGTTCACGCGATTATCCCGTCATCCAAGGGGTTTTTCTGATCGTCGCCCTGATCGTCGTCAGCGCCAACCTTCTCGCTGATCTGATCAACGCCCGCATCGATCCTCGCATTCGGGAGCCGCTCACGTGAAAGCCAGTCTATCCTCTTCCTACCCATCCGCGCCTGTTATGCAAATCCTAACAAGGTTATATGCTTGGATAAATAATCTGGATTGGGATATTCTGCTGAGCTCACTCATCCTCATTTTCATCACGTCGATCGCAATTTTTGCCCCACTGATAAGTCCATATGATCCACATGATTTCATCGGTAAACCGCTCGAACCGCCCTCCTCAGCGCATCTCTTGGGCACGAACGACGCAGGACAAGATATCCTTAGTGAATTAATCTATGGTACGCGTATTTCATTGAGCGTCGCGATCGGCGCTGCTCTCGGAACGATGCTCTTAAGCCTGATCATTGGCGGGTTATCCGGCTATTTCGGCGGCTGGCTCGATCGCATCCTGATGCGCTTCACCGATGTGATGCTCACCCTTCCCCGTCTCCCTTTGTTGATATTACTGGCTTCTTTTCTGGATGCCGGTCTCTGGCAAACCATTCTAATCATCGCCCTATTATTCTGGCAGGGCAAAGCGCGTCTGATCCGCGCCCAAGTGCAGAGCTTACGACAGCGCGGCTATATCAAAATGGCTCGTTCTTATGGCGCTTCCTCCTTGTATATCTTTCAACGCCATATCCTACCGCAGATCGCCCCCTTGATCGTCTTTGGTCTGGTTGCCGCCGCTGGACAGGCAGTCGCTATGGAAGCCGGTCTAGCCTTTCTTGGCTTAGGCGATGCGACTGCTAAAAGCTGGGGATTGATGATGCGTTTCGCGCTCAACCTGCCCGGGCTGCTCTTGACTGAACGCTGGTTGTGGTGGCTCTTACCGCCCGCTCTGTCCGTGACTGTATTGATGCTCGCGATTACCTTCCTGGGAATTGGACTCGAACGAATTTGGAACCCACGCTTGGAGCAACATGACTGAACAATCTATCCTCTCGGTGTGTGATCTTAAAGTATATTTCTCAGAGGCTTCTTCAAGGTTCAATTTAGCTGATAAGAGCATTGTGCATGCCGTTGATGGCGTCTCTTTTGATCTTCATGCCAAAGAAACACTCGCCATAGTCGGTGAAACTGGCTCAGGTAAAACCACCATTGCACGCGCCTTATTGGGATTACACGCACCGGGCGCCACCACAGGCAGTATCCACTACCAAGGTCAAGAATTGAATGGGATTTCTGAATCAGATTGGCGTTCAATTCGTTGGAATCGGATCGCCTTATCCGCGCAAACCACTGGCACAGCTTTTGATCCGCTATACCGCATAGAAGAGCAAATCGCCGAACCGCTTCGCGAACATCAAGGACTCAGCGCTTCGCTGGCTCAAGAAAAGGTCAAACGCCTTGGTTTACAAGTTGGCTTATCCGCTCGTCACCTCCATGCCTATCCTCATCAATTGAGCGGCGGCGAAAAACAACGCGCCATGCTCGCCATGGCGCTTAGTTGTGATCCGCAAATTTTGATCGTCGATGAACCAACCAGCGGTCAAGATATGCTCTCACGCCATAAAATGATCAAATATCTCCAAGAAGTCCGCCAAACCCTTTCTCTCAGTATGCTGATCATCACCCACGACTTGGCGTCTGTCTCCCAACTAGCTGATCGCATTGCTGTGCTGTACGCCGGCAAGCTTATTGAAACCGGACCTGCTCAACCCATTCTAGAGAATCCCCGTCACCCCTATACACGCGGCTTAATGAACGCTTATCCCAATATGACCACCCAACGTGACTTGCGCGGTATCCGTGGAGAGCTCCCCGATCCAGCAAACCCACCCACGGGTTGTCGCTTTCATCC
>Ga0172371_10009605_pt1 | contig 13248 bp, 10 predicted proteins | sample Lak12m_FD_114543 | JGI IMG/M metagenome (GOLD analysis project Ga0172371, IMG submission 114543) | Freshwater microbial communities from Kabuno Bay, South-Kivu, Congo - kab_022012_12m | ecosystem: Environmental > Aquatic > Freshwater > Lake | place: Democratic Republic of the Congo: South-Kivu... | reverse complement strand
GGTGGCGTTGACGATCGCCGAGAAGCCCGCCCAGGCATATAATCCGTTCTTCATTTACGGCGGCGTCGGACTGGGCAAGACGCATCTGCTCCAGGCCATCGGCCACTATGTTGCAACCAACAACCCTGAGCTCTCCGTCAAGTACATGACCGTCGAGTCCTTCACCAACGATTTTATCAACTCGATCCGTGACGAGAAGATGGAGGCGTTCAATCGCAAATACCGCAACGATGATGTGCTCCTGATAGACGATGTCCAGTTCCTGGAGAAGAAGGAGGGCACCCAGGAGGCATTTTTCCATACATTTAACACTCTGTACGAAGCCGGGAAGCAGATCGCGATATCAAGCGACCGCCCGCCCAAGGAAATCGCCACCCTGGAAGAGCGGCTCCGCAGCCGCTTCGAGTCCGGTCTGATCACCGATATACAGCCGCCGGACGTCGAAACCAGGATCGCCATCCTCCGCAAGCAGGTGACTTCGCGCGGGATTGTGATTGGCGATAACTCCATTGATGAGGTGCTCGGTTACATCGCCCGCGGTATTCCCACCAATATCCGTGAGCTCGAGGGCGCGCTGACCCGGGTAGAGGCGGAGGCCAGGCTGACCGGATCCACCATCACGCTCCCCCTTGCCAAGGAGGCGTTAAAAAACATCCTGCCGACCAATCTCGACACCAGAATCACGATCGATATGATTCAGGGCGAGATCTGCCGGTATTTCACTATCTCGATGAGCGACCTCAAAGGCAGCAAACGCAGTCAGAACATCGTATTCCCGCGACAGATTGCCATGTATCTCTGCCGGGAACTTACCGACTCGTCGCAGCCGCGCATCGGTGAGAAGTTCGGCGGCCGTGATCATACCACGGTTATTCACGCTATCAATAAAATTTCCAAGCTCATCAAGGAAGAGCGCGAGGTCTTCACGATGGTCCAGCAGATCACGACAAAGCTCAAACACTCGCAAAGGTAGCGGCCTGATGGCGGTGGAAAAGGCGTTGAAATCATGGGGAGCCAACTCCGGTTATCCCCGCCTTTGCACCCCCGATTCCTTTCCGGTAAGGTTATGCCATCCGGGCTCACTGTTATCCTCAATGATGTTAACATTCTTTTCCCGGCCCCTATTGCGTGTTTTGGAGGCTTTTTCCCGGTTTTCCCCGTTATACAGACACTTATTGTTACGAAGGTTATTTTTTAAATAAATTATTTATAAAACCGTAGGAGGGCGTCTCATGCGGATAACTTGTTCCAAAGAGCTCTTACTTGAAAATCTTCAGTCGGCTTTAAAAACCGTTTCCACGAAGAGCACGATGCCGGTTCTGTCGGGCATTCGGATAGAAGTAAAAGGCGAAGGCAAGGTGGAACTTGCCAGCACCGACATGGAGCTGTCACTGCGACTGCTCATGGAGGCGGCCGCAGACGGAACCGGGGCGATGGTGGTTCCCGGCCGGCTCATGACCGATGTCGTCAGAAGCCTGCCGGCGGGTGACGTCACCATGGAGATGGACGAAAAGGAACAGGTGCTGGAAATCAAATGCGGAACGGCCGATTTTCGACTGAACTGCCTGCCGGCCGCCGACTTTCCGCGGCTTCCGGAGATGCAGGAAGACGGTTCGTTTGAGATTGACAGCGCCCCGCTGGTGTCAACGATAAGCACGGTGGCCCGGGCGGCATCACGGGACGAAACCAGGCCGGTCCTGACGGGAATACTGGCAAAGTTTTCCAAAGAAAAACTCAAGATGGTGGCGACCGACAGCTACCGGCTCAGCGTCCGGGAAGCAAAGGCATCCAGCACGCTCAAGGAAAAGAAAGAGATCATTGTTCCGCGAGCCTCGCTCGAAGAGCTCGCCAGGATCTGCGTTCAGGCGGGCGAGGAGAGGGTCAGTGTCGGCATCATGGACGGTCAGGTCATCTTCTCGGCCGGCAATGTCGTTCTTACCTCGCGGTTGATCGAAGGGCAATTTCCCAACTATCAGCAGCTGCTGCCGGATGAGTTCAAGCACGAAATCAGCATGGACCGGGAAGAGCTGCTCGAGGCAGTCGGCCGCATCAGCCTGATGGCGCAGAAGAACGCGCCGCTGCGGTTGAAGTTTGCCGCCGGCGAGCTGACGATTTCAGCGCAGACGCCCCAGGTCGGCGAGGCCAGGGAAACGATGCCCGCGGCATTCCAGGGAGAAGAAATCGAGATCGGATTCAATCCGGAATTTCTGCGTGAAGGTATTGACAGCGTTTCCGAAGAACAGGTGGCGCTTCGAATTATCAGCCCACTGCGGCCGGGCCTGATCAAAGGCAAGGAAGACGACTTCCTGTACCTGATCATGCCTGTGCGCCTGACCGGCTAGCCACCCGCCTCACACCCGCTAGCCACTTAAGCAGACCAACGGTGTACCTCAGGCGAATACAGCTAAGCAATTTCAGGAACTTCCGGCGCGAAGGCGTCGAGTTTCCGCCTGGTGTGACCATTATTGCCGGCAGGAACGGAGCCGGCAAAACCAGCCTTCTGGAGGCCGCGCAATTCGTGTGCTCGGGCCGTTCCTTTCGCACCAGCCGTGAACGTGAAATGGTTCTCGACGGCTATCCCCTGTTGCGTGTCAAAGCCGAGGTTGACTGGGAGAACATAACTCTTGGGAGAGCGGCCGCTTTTGAACCCGAGGCGGGTGTGAAAGTCGATGCCGGCGGCGGGCCGATGTGGCTTCCGGCGGGAGCGGTACTCTGCTTTTCTCCCGACGACCTGCAACTAATCAAGGGACCGCCGGCCATCCGTCGCCGGTTCCTCGACGAAGCAATAACCCGCAGGCGGCCGTCCTACAACGGCACGCTGCTCGAGTACCGGAAGGTCCTGGCGCAGCGAAACAGCTTCTTGCGAAGAGCCAGGGCGGGCCTGACCCGGCTGGCCGACATTTCTCCCTGGGACCGCCAGCTGGCGGCGCTGGCCGTGAAGATCCATGCCGCCCGTCACGAGCACTGCCTCAGCCTGACCCCGCACTTCGAGGCGGCGTTCAACGAGATTACCGGCTCCACAACCCGCGCCAACATTCACCACGTCTCCCAACTGGACGAGATGGGCGCGGCAGGCGCTGCCAGGGCTGCAGGCGATCGTGACGAGTCTGAAATGATCGAGGAGGCCCTGGTTGCAGTTCTGGCGGAGAAATGGTCGGAAGATATGGAACGCTCCGCGACCGGAACCGGCACCCACCGCGACGACGCTGAATTCAACATCGCCGGCAGAAGTCTGAAGCCCTATGGCTCTCAGGGAGAGCAGCGGGCGGCCGTTTTGGCGCTATTGCTGGCCGACCGGCGCCTGGGGCTGGAAGCGGGAGAGGCGCCCCTGTTGCTGCTCGACGATGTGATGAGCGAACTGGACCCGGATCGCCGCCGCCTCCTGCTGGCCGCGCTTTCGCCGGGAGCAAGCGCCCCGATGTCCCAGACGATAATTACAGCCGCCGACACCGGGCTCTTTACCGAAGGGGAGCTGGCCGGCGCCTGCCTGATCGAGGTCGAGGACGGCGCCATCAGGGCAGCAAAGGAGGAGGCGGGTGTCTAAATACAGGAGCATTGGCTCAATTGTCCGCGGCGAACGGGAGCGGCTGTGGCGCACGAGCCCCGGGCTGGGTCTGCAAAGCTTCTGGGAGCGAGCGGTAGGCCCGGAAATAGCCGCCTGCACTCAAGTAAGATCGTTTCGCGATGGCGTCATGACCGTAAGCTGTGAATCCGGTAGCTGGGCCTGCGAGCTACGGCTCGCGGCCACAGATCTTGCCCTGCGCATCAATGGCTTGGGGCCGCCGCAGGCAGTCAAGGAAATCCGCTTCGTTCACCAGGCCCTGGGTGGCGGAAAATCCCGCAAATAGCGGGAAAGACATACCCCCTGGTTTTACGCCTGACAGCGGCTTTTATGATATACTCCAGGGAGTAATTCTACGAGTTTTCAGCACCGCACACCGGAGGTCGGAGCTTGAAGGAGCGCAGCCCTGTCTGAAGCGCCTTTTCCGCCCTCAGTTGCCGCCCCCACTAGCGGCGCCCCCGCTCTTTATATGAGCTTTGACATTAACAACAAGCGAATGGGCTATGCCAAAATCTAGTTACGACGCCAAAGATATTACAGTACTCGAGGGCCTGGAAGCCGTGCGCAAACGGCCGAGCATGTATATCGGCTCCACCAGTTCGCGCGGACTGCACCACCTTGTCTACGAAGTTGTTGACAACTCGGTCGACGAAGCGCTGGCTGGTGGTTTCTGCACCGAAATCAACGCTGTAATCAACCCCGACAATTCGATCACCGTTACCGATAACGGTCGCGGGATCCCGGTGGCGCTTCTTCCCAAATACAAGAAACCGGCGGCGGAGATCGTCCTGACGATGTTGCACGCCGGCGGCAAGTTCGGCGGCGGCGGCTATAAGGTCTCCGGTGGCCTGCACGGCGTGGGCCTTTCGGTCGTCAACGCCCTGTCAGAGTGGCTGACGGTTGAGATCCGCCGCGACGGCTATGTCTGGACCCAGGGCTTCGAACGCGGCATCCCCAAGGGCGAGCTCAAAAAGGGCAAGGCCGTCAAGGACACCGGCACCTCGATCACCTTCCTGGCCGACCTCGAGATCTTCGAGGACGTCGACTACAAGTTTTCCACGCTATCGCAGCGGCTGCGCGAGATGGCCTTCCTCACCAAGGGTCTTAAGATAACGCTTGCCGACGAACGGGGCGAGCCGCAGGAGGCTGTATACCACTACGAAAACGGCATCAAGGACTTCGTCGCCCACATCAACTCCAACAAGGACCCCATCCACAAGAATATTGTCTACCTGGAGAAAGAGGGGAAGCGGGGCGAAGTCGAAGTTGCGCTGCAATGGAACTCGTCTTACGTAGAGAGCATCTTCTCTTTTGCCAACAGCATCAACACCCAGGAGGGCGGTACGCACCTGTCCGGATTTCGGGCAGCGCTCACTCGGGTCATCAACGACTACGCCCGCAACAAGGGCCTCCTTAAAGAGAAAGAGGACGCGCTTTCAGGCGACGATGTCCGCGAGGGGCTTTCGGCGGTCATTTCGGTCAAGCTGCGCGAGCCGCAGTTTGAGGGCCAGACCAAGACCAAGCTGGGCAACTCGGAAATGCGCGGCTTCGTCGAGAGCGCCGTGGGCTCCAAGCTGTCGGAGTTCCTGGAGGAACATCCGGGCGAGGCCAAGCAGATTGTCACCAAAGCCACGTCGGCTGCTCGCGCCCGGGCCGCGGCGCGCAAGGCGCGCGACCTAACCCGGCGCAAGAGCGCCCTGGAGAACAGCGCCCTGCCCGGCAAGCTCGCCGATTGCTCGGTCAAGGATCCGGCCGCCTGCGAGATCTACCTGGTCGAGGGCGACAGCGCCGGCGGCTCGGCCAAGCAGGCGCGCGATCGCGCCTTCCAGGCAATCCTGCCGCTACGCGGAAAGATCATCAACGTCGAGAAGGCGAGACTTAATAACATCCTCGCCAACAAGGAAATTCAGGCGATGATCACGGCGCTCGGCACGGGCATCGCTGACGAGTTCGATATCACCGGCACCCGTTATCACAAGGTAATCATCATGACCGATGCCGATGTTGACGGCGCCCATATCCGCACCCTGATTCTCACCTTCTTCTTCCGCTACATGAAGGAAATGATCGACGCTGGCTATGTATACATAGCTCAGCCGCCGCTGTTCCGCATCAAGCAGGGCAGCCAGGAAATTTACGTCGACAAGGAAAGCCAGCTCGAGGAGCTGCTCCTGCGCGACCGGCTGGAACAGATAGCGGTGCAGGGGAATGGTAACGGCAAGGCAAAGAAACTTTCCTTAAGCCAGTCCCGCTACCAGCGATTTCAGCGGCTCCATAAGGAATATGAGGGCTGGGAGGCAAAGCTCCGGGCTCTCTACGGCCATTCGGTTGTTGATTACGTCCGCGGCCAGACACTGCTCGAGAAGGACATCAAGGATGCCGCCACCTTCAGGAAGTTTCTCAAGACAAAAGAGGCGGCTGCGAAATTCGATCGCCTCGACGTGGCCGGGGACGACAAGGCCACAGGAGTCATCACTCTCAAGGTCACCGACAAGCGCACGGGCATAGCTCATACGGTCGAACTGAAAACCGAGCTTCTGGCCAGCCGCGAACTGGCCAGCATGCGCGATCTCTTCGCCAGGATGAAGGAGCTTCTTGGAGAGCCGCCGTTCCTGCTGACCATGGGCAAGAAAGAGCACGGCGCTGACAGCTTTGACGAGCTGACTTCGTCGATCCTGTCGCTGGCCAAGGAAGGGGTCAATCTGCAGCGCTTCAAGGGTCTCGGCGAGATGAATCCCGAGCAGCTGTGGGAAACGACCATGAACCCCGACACCCGCACCCTGCTCAAGGTTTCACTCGAGGACGCGGCGGCGGCGGACGAGATCTTTACCACGTTGATGGGCGACAAGGTTGAGCCCAGGCGAGCATTCATCGAAACGAACGCGCGGCAGGTAAGGTTCCTGGATATCTAAACAGGGCTGGCCCGAGCGGGGCTGTCTATTAAAAGATGCCGCTCCACCGACGACCGATTTTGACAAGGAGTAACCTAGTTGGCAATTTCAAATCTTGACGGACGCATAGAGCCGAGGGAGCTCGAAGAGGAGATGCGCTCCTCGTACCTCGATTACGCCATGAGCGTGATCGTGGGCCGGGCTCTTCCCGACGTGCGCGACGGCCTCAAGCCGGTGCACCGCCGGGTGCTCTATGCCATGCAGCAGTTGGGGCTTGCCTACAACAAGCCCTACAAGAAGAGCGCCCGCATCGTCGGCGATGTCATCGGTAAATATCACCCCCACGGCGACGCGGCCGTCTACGACACGATGGTCCGGCTGGTGCAGGATTTCTCGATGCGCTATCCGCTCATCGACGGCCAGGGCAACTTCGGCAGCGTCGACGGCGACAGCGCCGCCGCCTACCGGTACACAGAGGCCCGGCTTTCGAAGCTGGCGATGGAGATGCTGCGTGACATCGACGAAGACACGGTCGATTTCATTCCCAACTTCGACGAGAGCACTGAGGAACCGGCGGTTCTGCCGGCCCGCTTCCCGAATCTTTTAGTCAATGGCTCCAGCGGCATTGCCGTCGGCATGGCCACAAACATTCCGCCACACAACCTGGGTGAGACCATCGATGCCTGCGTCGCGATGATCGACAACCCCGATATTGCCGTGAGTGACCTGATGGAGCATCTGCCGGGGCCCGATTTTCCCACCGGCGGCATCATTATGGGCCGGGGCGGCATCCGCGACGCCTATGCCACCGGACGCGGGCTGGTCAAAGTCAGGGCCAAGGCGCACTCGGAGCCGATCAAGGGCAAGCGTGACGCCATCATCATCACGGAGCTGCCCTACCAGGTGAACAAGGCGTCCCTGATCGAGAAGATCGCGGAGCTCGTGCGCGAGCACAAAATCGCCGAGATCTCCGACCTGCGCGATGAATCGGACCGCAGCGGCATGCGGGTCGTCATCGAGCTCAAGCGTGAGACCATTCTCAAGGTGGTACTGAACAAACTTTACAAACACACCGCCATGCAGACAACCTTCGGCATCAACAACCTGGCGCTGGTGGACGGTGTGCCCAGGACGATGTCTCTGCGGGAAATGCTGCGCTGTTACATCGCGCACCAGCGAGAGGTAATTGTTCGCCGCACCCGCTATGAGCTCGACAAGGCCCAGCAGCGGGCCCATATTCTCGAAGGCCTGCTGACGGCACTCAAGAACCTTGACGCCGTCGTCAAACTGATCCGGGGATCGAAGGACGCAGAAGAAGCGCGCACGGGCCTGATTAAAAAATTCGATCTCTCGCCGATCCAGGCTCAGGCCATTCTCGACCTGAGGCTGCAAAAGCTCACCGGACTCGAGCGCAACAAGATCAAGGAAGAGCACAAGGATTTGATGGAGCGCATTGCCTGGCTCAAAGGCATCCTCGCCGACGAAACCGAAGTTTACCGGCTCATCAAGGAGGAGCTCCTCGAGGTCAAGCGCATGTATAGCGATGACCGCCGCACCCAGATCGCACCGGGCGAAGATGAGTTCGACATCGAGGACCTCATTGCCGAGGAAGACATGGTTATTTCCATCACGCACACCGGCTATATCAAGAGCCTGCCGCTCAACACCTATCGCAAGCAGCGCCGAGGGGGCGTCGGCGTCATCGGCATGGACGTCAAGGAAGAAGATTTCCTCGAGCACCTATTCATCACCACGACGCATCACTACCTGCTGTTCTTCACCAGCGTCGGCAAGGTCTACCGGCTCAAGGTGCATGAAATCCCGCTGGGCAGCCGGACCTCCAAGGGCCGCGCCGTGGTCAACCTGCTGCCGCTCAGGAGCGGCGAGCGCATCAAGGCGGTGGTGGCAACCAAGGATTACAAGGACGCCAAATATCTGGTCATGGCCACGCGAAAGGGGCTGGTCAAAAAGACCGAGTTTGAGGCCTATAACACCGTGCTCAAAGCCGACGGCATCATCGCCATCAAGGTCCGGGACGATGACGAGCTCATCGCCGTGCGCCACTCCAACGGCGACGATGACATCCTGCTCGTGAGCGAAAGCGGCCAGGCTATTCGTTTCAATGAAAAGGGAGTGCGCCCCATGGGGCGCGCGACCAGTGGCGTCAAGGGCATGAACCTCGGCAAGGGCGACAAGGTGCTATCCATGAACGTTGCCCGGGACGATGCCGACCTGTTCGTGGTTACGCGGGGCGGCTACGGCAAACGCACGCACATCAGCGATTACCCCCGGCACGGTCGGGGCGGCAAAGGCGTCAGAACGATAAAATATACGGAAGCCAAGGGCGCGCTGGTCGCAGCGCGCGTCGTGCGAGATAATCACGAACTGGTGCTGATCTCCGCAGACGGCACCGTCATCCGTATCCCGGTCAAAGACATTTCCTGCATGGGGCGCTCGACCCAGGGAGTGCGGGTGATGAATCTGCGCAAGGGCGACAGGGTCAGCGCTGTGGCGCGCGTGGTCGCCAGCCAGTCCGGCGAGACCGAAGACGAAATCGAAGCAGAATGAAGAAGCTTCAGAAGAACTGACGGGATGGTGAGGGCATGAACATCCTTTTTCTGGCACTGATTTTCGCGGTGGGGGCCGGACTCGGCATCCTGGCGGCGCGCAGCTTCAGGCGCTGACATCGGGCTGTCGCTGGTAAAGGGCCGCCGTAACGCAGCCACAAACGTTTTATGATAGTCTTTTGGGCGCCCAAAAAGGGCGCCTTTTGTCTTGTCAAAACTCCGGCGGACGCCAAATGAACAAACTATCCCGTGAACAGATCAAAGAGATAATTCCTCATCGCGACCCCTTCCTGTTTCTGGACGAGGTCATCGAACTCGTTCCCGGCGAAAAGGCAGTGGCGATCAAAGCGGTGAGACCCGAAGAGCCCCATTTTCAGGGCCACTTTCCCGGTCAGCCGATAATGCCCGGCGTGCTTATCGTCGAAGCTTTGGCACAGGCTGGCGCCGTGGCGGCGCTTTCGCTGCCAGAGAATCAGGGCAAGCTCGTGCTTTTCGCAGGCATCGACGGCGTGCGTTTCAAGAGACAGGTGGTTCCCGGGGACACGCTCAGGCTGGAAGTCGAGATGACCAAATCGCGTGGCGCCATCGGTAAGGCTGACGCCAAAGCTACAGTTGACGGCAAGCTCGCCTGTAAGGCGGAGCTCACTTTTGCCATCGGGGAGCGGCAATGAAGCGGCTCACGCCGGTAATTATCAGGAATGTTGACGATACGGCAGGTGCCGGCTCGCTGACAATCGGATTGCAGACCCAGATCCGATGAACCCTCGCCGCGTAAAAATTTCCGCCGTGGGCACCTACGTGCCCTCGCGGGTAGTAACCAATGATGACCTGTCTCTAACACTTGATACATCGGATGAATGGATTTCGACCCGTAGCGGCATCCGCGAACGCCATATCGCCGCTGACGACGAAGCCGCGTCCGACCTGGGCGCCTTCGCGGCACAGCAGGCCCTTGCGGCCGCCGGGGTCAAACCTTCCGAGCTGGACCTCCTCATCGTCGCCAGCCTTTCGCCGGACATGCTCTTCCCGGCCACAGCCTCGTTTATTTCCGGGAAAATAGGGGCGGATGGCGTACCGGCTTTCGATCTATCAGCTGCCTGCACCGGCTTCATGTATGCTCTGGCGACCGGCAGCGCTTTCATTGCTTCGGGCCAGGCGGAAAAGGTGCTTGTAGTAGGTGCCGAGGCCGTCTCGAAGATGATAGACTGGACCGACCGTAGCACCGCCGTACTCTTCGGTGATGGCGCCGGCGCCGTATTGCTGGAGACGGCGAAGGACGAAGAGGCGGCGATTCTTGGCTTCGACCTGGGAAACGACCCCAGCGGCGTCGATTTACTCAATCTTGCGGCGGGAGGCTCGCGCTTCCCGGCTTCGCCGGAAACGATAGCGGCGCGCCAGCATTTTATCAGCATGAACGGCAGCGAGGTCTTCAAGTTTGCCACCAGGATTATTGTGGCGTCCGCCCGCAAGGTACTGGAACGGCACAGCTGTCGCATAGAGGACGTGGACCTGTTTGTTCCGCACCAGGCCAACATCCGCATCATCGATACGGCCGCCCGCAAGCTGGGCGTGCCGCCGGAACGGGTTTTTTCGAACCTGGAGCGGTATGGGAATACATCCTGTGCGTCGATTCCGCTTTGTCTTGACGAAGCAGCAGCGGCCGGGCGTATCGGCGATGACAGGCTTGTGCTCATGGTCGGCTTCGGAGCCGGCCTTTCCTGGGGCTCATGCCTGGCGCGTATCGGCAAGCTGCACAGCGTTCAGGCGTAATTAAAATGATTTGGGAGTAATCGATGTCTAACCGCATTTGCGATTTGCTCGAAATCGATCACCCGCTGATCCAGGGAGGCATGACCTGGGTGAGCGACGCCAACCTGGCGGCGGCTGTATCTAATGGCGGCGGCCTTGGCGTAATCGGTGCTGGAGCCATGCCTCCGGAGATGTTGCGCGAGGAAATCGCCAGGGCCCGGGCGCTTACCGACAGGCCTTTCGGCGTCAACATGATCATGATCACTCTCGAGTTTGAGGAACAGCTCAAGGTGGTCCTGGAAGAGAAGCCGCCGGTAGTCACCCTGGGAGCGGTCCAGAATACCGCCGTCATCCCCGAGCTTAAGGAGAGGGGCATCAAGGTGGTGCCGGTGGTCGCTGCCGTAGCCATCGCGCGCCGGGCCGAACAGCATGGCGCCGATGCCATCGTCGCTGAGGGCTCCGAGGCCGGTGGCCACATCGGTGAGACCACGACCATGGTGCTGACGCCATTGATCGCCCAGGCTGTTGAAGTACCAGTCATCGCTGCCGGCGGCATCGTCAACGGCGCGGCGGTTGTGGCTGCTTTCGCATTAGGAGCCGAAGGCGTGCAGATGGGGACACGATTTGTCTGCGCCTCTGAGTGTACCGTGAACGATGCGGTCAAGGAAAAATTCCTTAAATGCGGCGACCGGGCAACCGTAGTTACCGCCCGGGCCGTCGGCTATCCGGTGCGAGCAATCAAGAATAAGCTGGCCGGCGCTTACTCCGAGATGGAAAAAGACTATCTGCTGGGAAAATGCACGGCAGAGGACATTGAAAGTTTTGGCCTGGGCAAGTTGCGCGAGGCCATGAGGGAGGGCAACGTCAAGAATGGCTCGATGATGGCGGGCCAGTGCGTAGCCCTTGTAGACAGAATTCAACCTGCCGCCGAGATCATCGCCGAGATCATCGCCGAGGCGGAAGCCGTGGCCACAGAGCTGCCGTCGAGGCTGAATCTAAGGCGCTAAGGTCCGTCCATGGGTAAGCTTGTTTACATCTTCCCCGGGCAGGGGTCGCAATCGGTCGGCATGGGCCGGGATCTGGCGCAAGCGTCCGGCGCCGCCGCCAAAATTTATGAGCGCGCCGTCGAATTGCTCGGCTGGGATTTGGCAAACCTCAGCTTTGAGGGACCCGAGGCAGATCTGGCTCAGACGTCAAAAGCACAGGCCGCTCTCTACGTGAATAGCATGGCAGTGAAAGCGGCTCTGGACGAGCGGGGGGCCCAAGCGGACATCGTTTCCGGGCATAGCCTGGGTGAATACAGCGCCCTGGCTGCCGCGGGAGCTTTCGATTTTGAGACCGGGCTGCGGCTGGTCGCCAAGCGAGGCGAGGCCATGAGCACCGCGGCTGGCAGGCATCCTGGGGCCATGGCCGCCATCCTCGGGCTTGAGGATGCGCGGGTCGAAAAAATCTGTGCCGCCGCCGGCGAAGTCTGGCCCGTTAATTACAACTGTCCCGGGCAGCTGGTCATCAGCGGCGAAACCGGTTCGGTGGAGCGCGCCATGACGGCAGCGGAGGAAGCCGGCGCCAAGAAAGCCGTACGGCTGGCAGTAAGCGGCTCATTTCACAGCCCGTTAATGAAGGAGGCCGCCGACGTGATGAAAGCTGAGCTGGAAAGCGTTCCCTTTTACGAGCCGGCGCCGCCATTTCTCTCGTCGATCAGCTGCGAATACGAAAGCGCGGCCGGCTTGCCGGCACTTTTAATGCGCCAGATCGTGTCGCCGGTCCGATGGCGCCAGGCAGTCGAACGACTGATCGCTGAGGGAGCCGACCGGTTTCTTGAGGTCGGAAACGGGAAAGTCTTAAGCGGGCTTGTTCGCAGGATTAACAGGGATGTGGCCACAGCCAGCGCCTCAGATCCCGGGAGCCTGCAGAAAGCCCTGGTAAAACTGAACGCGGGGTAAGTGAACATGGACACCGATAATATCCACAGTCTGACCGGTCAGACGGCTCTGGTTACCGGTGCCGCGCGGGGTATCGGACGAGCCACCGCCGAGGCGCTGTCGAGAGCCGGCGCTAACGTCGCCATCAATTTCCAGCACAGCTCCGAAGCGGCGTCAGCGCTCGCCGACGAGTTAAGCGCTTTCGGCGTTAAAACCGCCGCGGTCCAGGGCGACGTGGTCGACGCGGATCAGGTGGAGACAATGATCGGGCAGACAGAGGCGGCGCTGGGGCCAATAAATATCCTGGTAAACAATGCCGGCATAACTCGTGACAGCCTGGTCATGCGCATGAGCGAAGAAGATTTTGACGCCGTCATCGCGACCAGCCTTCGCGGCGCCTTTCTGTGCAGCAAAGCGGTAGCGCGCGGCATGATGAAGGCACGCGGAGGGGGCATCATCAACGTATCAAGTGTCATCGGACGCCGCGGCAATGCCGGACAGGCCAACTATGCCGCCGCCAAGGCAGGGCTGATCGGCCTGACGAAATCGCTGGCACG
>Ga0172371_10009603_pt1 | contig 13249 bp, 9 predicted proteins | sample Lak12m_FD_114543 | JGI IMG/M metagenome (GOLD analysis project Ga0172371, IMG submission 114543) | Freshwater microbial communities from Kabuno Bay, South-Kivu, Congo - kab_022012_12m | ecosystem: Environmental > Aquatic > Freshwater > Lake | place: Democratic Republic of the Congo: South-Kivu... | reverse complement strand
CCCCGGGTGAATCCTGATTTTACTCTGATTAGTCTTAAGTCGGATGCGCCGGCTTTTAAGTTAGAGGCGCAGCGCGGTGCGGTTTTGGCCGCGGGTGGTCATCTTTTCCTTTTTACCAGTCGCTCCGACGTGGAGAAGATGCTCACCGCGGCGCAGAGCAAGAGCAAGGAAGAGGTCAACAAGACCTTGGAGGCCCTGCGGACCTCGTTCGACGAACGGATCACGGATCTCGAGACGCGGATGGACGCACTCGAGAGTCGGGTCGACGACGTTGAGGACCATGTCGGGAAGTTGGCCAAGCGCCGGGCGTTCTTCCATGTTTTTCTGGCTGGGATCGCTGGTGATGGCACCAGCACTGATGGCTTCGTCGCCGGAGGACCTGGCGTCGGGCTCATGCTGCCGCTGGGAGAGGACAGTGATGCCTTCTTCCTGCTGGAAGCGTGGCTTGGAGGGTCGACCGGCCCAGGGGTTGCCTGGGGTGGCAAGATTGCCGTGGACTGGTGGTTGAAATGGTTCGCCATCGGTCCGGCCCTGGTCTACTCACAAGACGAGGGCGACTGGGAGCGCGGTGTCCAGTCCCGAATTGGAGGAATCGGGATGGACATGCGGTTCAAGCTCAGCGAGAAGTTTTCGCTGGAGCTGACTCCCTTCGCCGGCTTCGCGGGCCAGAAGCCCGGGCACCACTGTTTTGGTGGAGGTGCCACCGGCAATCTGACCCTCACATTCTGACACTCGCTCTTTTGCCCTGCTATTCGGGCGGTAACACCAGCTGGTAGCTGTGTGTACAAATGAATAGTATTGGGGTGGGATAATGAGATATTCTGTAGTTGCAAAACTCACTCCTCCCCAATTTAGTCCATAATGATTTGTGGACTGAACAAAGGAAACGTTCATTAAAATTTATCAGTAGGAATCCTTACACGGACGTAAACCACCTCACCCCTTGCCACTCTCCTTGGCAAGGAGAGGGGAGGCGATTTGTGTCCGTGTAAGGAACGATCCCTCGATGTAGGGGATTCCCGGAAATTCCGGTCGTCTCCTACACGGGGGCTTAACTTGGAGGTGAAGCCATGGCGAAGAATCTGTTTCAGCTTTTCATGGTGCTGTGCCTGGCCGTCGGCATGACGGTCCTCAACGCTTGCGGGGCCTACGAACAGGAACCCGTGGAGCCGATCAACACGACGAGCCTGTACGTGCCGGATTCGGACGGAGACGGGTGGACCCCGCTCTCAGCCGACCAGGCCGAAGAGGCAGGGGCGACCGAGACGCAGGTCGCGGCTCTCAAGCTTGCGGACTGCGACGACACCGACGATCTGGTTTACCCCGGCGCGGCAGAGATCCCGGATGGCAAGGACAACGACTGCGACGGGAAGCTCGGCGAGGGCGAGTGCAAGTTCGGAACGGACTGCGGCGCGGGCCAGATCTGCGTGAACTTCAAGTGCACGTCGGATCTCTGCCTGAACAAGGACTGCGCTGACGCCAATGTCTGCACCGACGACTCCTGCGATCCGGCTACCGGGCTCTGCGTTCACGACGACAACGCTGTCGCGTGCGACGACAAGAGCTTCTGCACCAAGGATGATGTGTGCAACGCCGGGGTCTGCAACGGGACCCTCATCGACTGCGACGACGACAACCTTTGCACCAACGACGTGTGCATCCCGGCCACTGGTTGTGTCTACACGAACAACACGGTTGCCTGCGATGACGCGAACGCGTGCACCACTGGCGACATCTGCAAGGATGGCCAGTGCGTGGGAAACTCGGCGCTCGTGTGTGATGATGGAAACGTCTGCACGACCGACTCCTGCGACCCTGCCACCGGATGCAAGAACGCCAACAACACCGCGGCCTGCGATGACGGGAATGCTTGCACTACCACGGATACCTGCGCGTCTGGCGCGTGCGTCGGGGGCTTTGCTCCTGATTGCGACGACGCCAATGCGTGCACCGTGGATTCGTGCGACCCGCTCATGGGCTGCGTTAACACGGCGATGTCCTGCAACGACGCCAATGCCTGCACGACCGACTCCTGCGACCCGGCTACTGGCTGTGTGAATTTCGTCATGACCTGCGACGACGCCAATGCCTGCACGACCGACTCCTGCGACCCGGCCGATGGCTTCTGCAAGTTCACCTGGAACAGCGGTTGCTGTTTCCAGGATGCAGATTGCCTCGGTCTCGCGCCTGCCGGCTACATCTACATGCAGGCCGCGGGGTGGTGGCACAACTTTGCCACCGGGTTCTCCTTCGGTTGTATCGAAGGCACATGCGGAAGCTGTTTCGACTTCGACAACGACGGAGCGTGCGCTCTGAAGTGTGCGAAGGACAGCGACTGCGATGATGGCAACGTCGGCACCGTGGACACGTGCGCACAGAACGGCTATTGCACGTACTGTACGATTCAGTGCGCTGGCGTGGAGTGCGGCGGCAACGGCTGTGGCGGATCCTGCGGAAACTGCGACGAGGGCTCTACCTGCAACGCAGGGATCTGCGAGCCCATGGCGCCTGCCCCCCAGCCGGAGGGAACCGGTGACTGCGGCGACGGCCTGGACAACGACCTCGACGGGCTCGTGGACTGCGCAGAGGCGTCTTGCAATGGCGCCCCCTGTGCCGCTGGCAAGACCTGCCAGAACGGGCAGTGCCTCGTGACCCCGCCGGCCCAGCCGAAGGTTTTTGTCACCATCGAGGTCGTGGCCCCGAGCCCGGCTGAGATCTGGTTGTTTGCCGCGTCGGCAGTGAAGTATATGCTGTCGCCGGCAACCTTCCAGCTCACCGAGGCCGAGGCCTGCGGCGGCGCGTATGTCTCCATCGCCGCCAGAACCAACTCCGGTTCCTGGCCGTGGTGGGGGTGCCCGCTGGACCAGCCGACCCCGTCCAAGTCGACGCTCACCGTCAAGGTCAACGGTGTCGTCGTTCCGATCGTGCCGTTCGCTGGCAAGGATGTGGCTGGAGACTCGTTCGAACAGCCTGCCAATGTCTGCGGAGGTCTGGGCGAGGGCAACCTCATCCTGACCAAGGCACAGCTCGGTTGCAAGTAGCGAAAGCTACGAAGCGACCGAGTCCTTCCTACTGATTCTGCTCTTTCCCGTGCGTTGTTTGTCTTTATGAGAACAACGCACGGGGTCTCAACTGTTTTTCTTTCTTAGAAGGAATGACTGAGAGATCACTTTTAACTTTTTACTGTCTACTTTAAAAATTATCGTCCCACGATAATTTTTTTGTCTAGTTTTTATGGTATAATACAATTACTTTAAATTTATAAATTTATGGAAAAAACAAAAATCGCACTGTTTGAGCAAAAACAAGTTCGTAGAGTTTTGAACAAAGAAAAAGAGGTTTGGTATTTTTCTGTTATAGACATAGTTGGCGTATTAACTGATAGTACAATACCCAAAAGATATTGGTCTGATTTGAAAATCAAATTAAAAGAAGAGGGAAGTAAGGTGTACGAGAAAATCGTACAACTGAAATTTTTGGCTAACGACGGTAAATATTATTTATCTGATGCCGCTGATATTGAAACAGTATTTCGCATTATTCAATCAATCCCGTCACCAAAAGCCGAACCGTTTAAACTGTGGTTGGCTCAAATTGGTAGAGAGCGTTTGGATGAAATTCAAAATCCGGAATTGGCGCAAGATCGGGCGAGAAAATATTATGAATTAAAGGGTTATCCAAAGTCATGGATAGAAAAGCGTTTGCGCGGGATTGCGATTAGACAGGAGTTAACTAATGAATGGAAGAATCGGGGAATAAAAGAACAGACAGAATATGCCATTTTAACAAACGAAATTGCTCAAGCGACTTTTGATGTGTCAGTAAATCAGCACAAAAAATTGAAGGGTTTAAATGTGCAAAATCCAAATCAAAATTTACGAGACCACATGACTGATTTGGAATTGATTTTTTCAATGCTCGGAGAAAAAGTAACAACAGAGATAACTAAAAAAGATGACGCGCAAGGATTTGTTCCCTGTCAGAGCGCGGCCAAACGCGGGGGCAGAGTTGCTCGCAATGCCAGATTGGAGACAGAAAAAGAAATAGGCAGGAAAGTGGTGTCAAAAGAAAATTTTTTGGGTTTGAGTGAGAAAAAGAAATTGAAAAATTAGTTTGATTTTTTTGTTGAAAATAGGTATAATATTCATATATGCTTTTGATGGCTTTGTTTTTAGTAATAATTTTGGCGGTTTTAATCTATCGTCCGATTTGGGGTATATACGCGCTGGTCTGGACAGTATTTTTTTCATCCGGATGGATGATATATTTTTCCGGTTACGAATGGGCAAGAGGACTGCCATGGATCGCGGCATTGGACGCGCCGGTCGCGGATTTTATTGGACTGGTTCTGTTAGTAGCAACTGTTACATTACTTATCTTCACGCGCGTACCCAATCTAAAAGCAATCAAAAAAACACTGCATCCTGCTGTGTGGTTTTACCTTGCTTTTTTGTGCGTATCCGCGATCTCAGTTGCCTTTGCTTATGATCACAATACTGCGGAGAGTTTAAGATATTTCTTGCGTTTTTATTTATTTCCATTTATTTCATTTTGGCTCTTGCCTATATTTTTAATACGCGAGCCAAAGCAGTTGCTTAAAGTTTTGAATATCTGGTTTGGTGTTGGAATTGTTGTCTCGCTATACGGATTATCATCACTGTTTTTTGCGACTCAATCCGGCTGGTTGCGCGTAACGCCGTATTCGCTGTTTGGTTTTGCTCCGCTTGGATTCAACCATAACCAAATCGCTGAAGTGTTAGTCGCGATTGCTCCGATTGCTGTGTTTTTATCGCGTGTTTTTCCGCACAAGCGAAAAATGTATATGTGGGGAGCGAGTTTGATTGTTAGCACGGCTTTGCTGACTTTTTCCCGCGCAGCTTGGCTGACATTGATTTTGCAGGCGATTGTTGGCGGGTATATATATAAGGAAAAAACGAAAGAATGGATACACAAGAGGGCTGGCTGGTTTGTATTTGGAGCGGCTATGATTGCTTGTGTGTCCGGCCTTATGTTTATTTTCTTGCAATCCGGCACTGTGCAGTCATCAACTACTGCGCGTTTGGAAACAACGCGTGCAGTGATGTTTTATTTTGAAAAATCGCCTTTCATCGGCTATGGGCCAGGAATGTATTTGCGTCTGGTCGGCACAACTTGGGCGCTTGTGCAAGAGTTTGGCGAACCATTGGACGCGCATGGAATTGTTCAAAAGTTACTGGCAGAAACTGGGCTTGTTGGGGTAATTTTAATTTCATCTTTTTTTGGAATTTGTTTGTTTAAGATTTTTAAAGCAGAAAAAAACAGTTTTGGGTTTGATAAGTATCTTTTCACAACAATGTTGTTGTCTGCTGGCGGAGCAGTATTTTTCCAGTTATTTAATACGTCGTATTTTTCCGGAGTTATGTGGATGCCTATCGGAGTTTCGATGAGCGCTATCATGATGAAACACAAAGAAAACATATGATTCACGTAGTATATATCATTCCCACTCTCAACTTCGGCGGAGCGGAGCGCCTTGTTGCAGATTTGGTAAATAATTGTGATAAAACAAAATTCAGATTTTCTGTTATTGTTTTGTTTGATCAAAATTCATTAGAAAAAGAAATTACTGGCGCGCCTATTTATGTTGTGCCAAAAAAAGGTAAGTTAAGTTTTCATTTGCGCGAGGATTTAAGAGAGAAATTAAAAGAATTAAAACCAGACATCGTTCATACGCATTTATTTGGCGCGGATTTATGGGGTCGTTTGGCGGCGCGTGATTTGAGTTTGCCGGTTGTCACAACTGAGCATAATTTGAATTATAGTTATGGTTTGTTTCGCACGTTAGTTAGAAAGTTGATGAAGAATTACAGCCAACAGTATGTTGCTTGTTCTCAAGCGGTCGCTGATTATATGAGCCAAACATATGGCATTGGACAAGATAAAATTGTTGTGATAAAAAACGGCATTGTTTTGAAAAAATTTGTAATACCAGAGCCGACTTGGCAAGAGCCATTGAGATTCGCGATGATTGGTCGCCTCACACAGCAAAAAGGGCAGGGGATTGTCCTTTCGGTTCTAGCAAATCTTAAACACTTGCCTTGGCAATTAGATGTTATTGGTCAGGGCGAGAATTACAAATTTTTGCGGCAGATGTGCGCACAATTCGGCTTGGATGAGAGAGTGAATTTTTTGTCTCCTGAAAACAATGTTGCAAAGATTTTATCACAAGCGCAAGTAGTTTTGACGCCATCACTTTGGGAAGGATTGGGGGTGGTGGCAATGGAAGCGATGGTCGCAGGGAGATTGATCGTTGCCTCAAATACTGGAGGACTAAAGGAAATTATACAAGATAAAAAAACCGGCTTATTGATTGAGCCGGGTAATGTTGGTGAGTGGACGAAGGCCTTGAGTGCAATTATAAATAACCCAGAAATGTGCAAGCCAATAGCTCTGGCAGGACAGAATTTTGCGCGAGATAATTTTGGTTTGGAGAAAACTATTGAGCAGTATCAGAAGGTGTATCAAATTTTTGCGCCAGCAAGCTCCATGTTGAAGCGGGAAAAAACAGTTTAAAAATTAGGCGCATTGTCCAAGTTTGGGCGGTAACATACCGCTCAATTTTTATTATGTTCATTTTTTCTTGCTTTAAAATTTCAAGTATTTTTTCTTCATCAAATCCGTGTGTGACATGATAATCAGCCATTTCATAATTCAAATTCGCAAATTTTAATTTTGGTAATATATTCTTAAGCAATAAAACTATTCGATAAAGTTTATAATCAATCTTGCGTAAGAAATTTTCAAAACCGCCTGCTTTGTGAGATGTTGGTTCATGGAAAAATAGCAAACAACCATTTGGCTCAAGATGGGAAATCATGTTTTTGATTGTCTCTGTGTAGTCAGGCAGGTGGTGAAGCACAGAACTGCAAGTAATAAGCGCGAATTTGTTTTGCGTACTGGCTAAAAAGCTGTCAGCGTCAATCGTTTGCACAGATAATTTTTCATTAGCGCTAAACTTTTGTTTCAGCACATCCAACATCTCTTGCGATAAATCAATCGCAGTCAAAGAGTATCCAAGTTTAAGCAATTTTTGCGTGACAAAACCTGTACCAGCGCCAATATCCAATGCCTCGGCAGGCGCGCAATTTTCAACCAAACTCAACAAATTGTCCAATCGCCCGGATTCTTCGCAATTAGTCAGCTCTGGGTGTATTTGGTCGTAAATAACTGCTTCCTTGCTGTGTAACTCCAAGTTGGCGCTAATGATATTTTGTTTGGTGTTATTATTCATATATTTTATCCGTAAATCAGGATTATCAGTATATCCGTAGTATACCTCTTGATTGTAACACAGTTTTAAGGTAAAATAAAGGTAGATAAACACTCCTAATATGCGTGTATTGTTAGTGAACAAATACTGGTTTCCCAAAGGCGGGGCTGACAAGGTGGCTTTGCAGACCAAAGAGCTTTTGGAAAACGCAGGCCATGAGGTAGCTGTTTTTGGTATGCAAAATCCGGAAAATCTGTTTCAAAATGACTATTTTGCGCCGTTTGTGGATTACAGAAGCGTGGGCGGGTGGGAGAAAATAAAGGCAGGCAAGCGAGTGATATATAATCATCTTGCTGGGAAGGGTTTGGAATTGCTCATTCGCGAGTTTAAACCAGACGTTGTGCATTTGCATAATTTTTATCACCAGCTTTCATTTTCTGTTTTAGACGCGGCAGTAAAATCAAAAGTTCGCACAGTAATGACTTTGCACGATTACAAGCTCATCAGTCCGAATTACAGTTTATATCATCATGATAAAATCGCGGAAGAATGTTTAGGCGGAAAATATTATAAATGCCTTTTAACAAACTGCATGGGCAATTTTGGCGCAAGTGTTGTCGCAACAGCAGAAGCATATTTTGTAAAATGGAAAAAATATTTGGAAAAGATTGACCAATATATCAGCCCAAGCCAATTTTTGATAAATAAATTTAGGTCAGCAGGATTTGAATATCCAATTACTCTTTTGTCAAATCCAATCAAGCCATTAGAGACCTGTAACCCACAGGATGAATCAGATTACGTGTTTTTTCTGAGCCGTTTAAGTCAGGAAAAGGGAGTTAGTCAGTTATTGGATATTGCCAAGGGCCTTCCTCAAATAAAGTTTGTGATAGCAGGCACCGGCCCGCTTGAAAGCGCGCTTAAGTCGCGAGTTGCTAATGAGTCAATCAGCAATGTTAATTTAGTTGGTTTTAAAGACGGAGAAGAATTGAAAAAATTAATCGCGCGGGCGAGGATCGTTGTCGTTCCATCAGTTTGGTATGAAAATAATCCGCTTTCGGTTTTGGAAGCTGAAATGGCAGGTAAAATTGTGATCGCAAGCAATTTGGGCGGATTAACAGAGCTTTTGCCGGTTGATTTATTATGTGAACCAAATAATGTTTCTGGTTGGCAGGAAAAAATTAAAGAATGGTTCAACGCTCCTGCGGAGAAAAGACAGGCGATTGGAAAATTATTGCGCGAGAAAGTGTTGAAGGAAAATAATCCGCAAGAATATTTGTCTGCGCTGTTAAAAATTTATGTTGGTGAAAAAGAGTAAAACTAGCGCGCGTGTAATATTGTTTTTGGGGCTTGCGTTATGCTGTGCCCTTTTTAGTAATATACAGTTTGCGCGGGCCTCATCAATTCCATTGGCAAATTATTTTGTAAAATGGCATATCAATTCCAGCGAGGCCAGAGAGCTGGCAAAGTGGGATTTGCTTATTTTAGACATGGAAACACAACACACAAGCCGAAGTCAGTTAGAAATGATTCGCGTGTTAAATCCAAATATTAAAATTCTCGCATACATTACATCGCAAGAGATTCGCAATGACGCGGGCATTATTCCGGGCGGATTTATGCGCAACAAGCTCGCGTCCGGAATTAAGCCAGAATGGTATTTAAAGAAATCAAATGGAGAAAAATATAGTTTTTGGGAAGGCACGAGCATGCTAAACATCACTGATTTGTGTCCGCGGTCAGGCGGAGAAAAATGGAATCAACATCTGGCAAAGTTTGTGGCTAAAGATATAATGTCTAGCGGGCTTTGGGACGGTGTTTTTTATGATAACACATGGCGCGACGCTGTGTGGTTTCTTGGCGCAGAAGCAGATCTGAACGGCGATGGTTTATCAGAAAGCGACGTGGACGAGCGTTGGCGCGCTGGCATGAAAGAGCTGTTTGATGAAACGTATATACTGGCTGGTGCTAATACTATTGTGGTCGGAAATGCGATTGCTTGGCAGTATAAAGATGATTACAATGGGTTCATGATAGAAAATTTTCAAAAGCATGGCTGGGCAGATGTGATGAATATATATCGCACCAATGAAATCAGCCAGAAAAATCCGCGCTATAATATCATTAATAATAACGCTGGAAATAATTCAGCGAAAAAAAATGACTATAAACGAATGCGTTTTGGCTTGGCATCGGCGTTGATGGAAAACGGATATTATTCTTATGATTATGGCAATCAAGACCATGGCCAGTTGTGGTGGTATGATGAATATGACGCGAATTTGGGAGATCCAATAGGTGGCGCGAAATCATTGCAAAAATTTTCTTCATATAAACCTGATGTTTGGCAAAGGGATTTTGAACATGGCATTGTGCTCGCGAACAGCACTGACAGCGAGCAAACCATCGCGCTTGATGGCGATTATGAAAAATTGCGTGGAAAGCAGGATCCGTCAGTTAATGATGGTGGGATTGTTTCTGAAATTAATCTTCAGGCGCGCGATGGTTTGGTTTTGTTAAAATCAATGTCAACTCTTGAAGACGCGTTGTTTAGAAATGGTGATTTCATTCGTTTTATGAATGCTAAAGGCGACCGCGTGCGCAGTGGTTTTTTTGCGTTTGACAATAAATACGCTGGCGGAGATCAGATCGCGTATATTGACATAGACGGTAATGGCGCGCGAGATGTTTTAGTGGCGAAAAAAGGAATTATAGAGGCGTGGAGAGATGACGGCCAACTGCTTTTGCGCGTTTTTCCATACACAGCAAACTACAGCGGCGAGTTGCGGATTGCTCTTGGTGATCTTAATAATGATGGTAAATTAGAAATCGCGGTTGCTCCGGTAGCTGGTTTGTCAGCGCCAATTAAAATATTTTTTTATGACGGCATCACAATGCAAGAGGGCTTGAATTTGTTTGATAAAAAATACAAAGGTGGAATGAGTGTTGCAATTGGAAATGATAAGGGCGCCGCGCGTCTTGTTGTTGGTACAGGAAAATACAAAGCGCCTCGCGTTTTGATTTATGATGATAGGTGGAAATTGGTTTCTTCCTGGCTCGCTTTTGACAAAAGTTTTACAAATGGAATAAATGTCGCGACAGGGAATATAGATGGTTTTCCTGGTGATGAGGTTGTTGTTGGCAAGGGCGTTGGCGGTAAGCCGGTTATCCGAGTGTTTGATTTTTCCGGCAAGCAACTATATCCAGAATTTACAGCATATCAAACCTTTAATGCTCCCGGCATTGAAATTTCCACAGCAGATGTTAATTTTGATGGAAAAGATGAGATTATCGCGCAGAGTAGTGGGTTTTGATTATCTAACTTTAACTCCACGCGTTTTTGCCAATTTATCATTTGGCATTGAAGAATCAAGTGGAGCGAGAGTTTTCAAAATCTCAGCGTCAATATATTCATCATGCCCTGTTAGAATAATTTCCTGAATCAATATCGGCGTTGTGCCAGCTTGCGCTAATGTTGGAGTCAGGCCAAGCTCAAAATAAACGCCAGCGGAAGATTGTGGTTCAAGCGCGCCAATGGTCCAAGACATGGCGCGTTTTTCATTGTCAAAAATTAAATTTTGTCCTTCACTTACAGAGCTCTTGCCTGTCCAAGTAATATAATTTGGTAAAATCGCGGAAAATTTAATATCTTTCACTTGGCTTGTTGTGTTGGAAATTTTTATTAGAGCCCAGTACTTTGTTTCTTTACCAACAACAGGAGGCAGGGGACCGCGTCCAAGCTGGTCGCCTTCAATTGTGTAATATCTTATTTCCGCGTTCACATTCAAGGCAGTGCCGATTTTAATTGCGTCTGTTTTTGAGTTTATTGAATATTCGTCGCCAATATTTTTTACATTTGCTAATATTTTAGGTTCCAAAGTAATTGTTTGGTTATTGGCGCCCTGTGGTGATGACAGAATGGGCAGTTTTATTATCGCTTCAACTGACTTTCCAACAGAAATTTCCGCAAGCGCTGGAATTGAGCTCTTGTCAATAAATAAAATTTTGTCTAGGTAAGGTCCTTGATTGAGTTTTCTTATTTTTTCAACATTTATAATGTCAGTTAAAATCGGCAGTTGGATAACCGCGTCGTTCAAATCAACATCACCTGTGTTTGTCACGGTTATTTTTAATTCAGCAATATCTCCTGGTTGTAAATATGTTTTTTCTAAGTGCCAATTATTAGCCAAACCAAGTTGCGGGTGGACGACCTTCGCGCTGTATTTTGCCGGCGTCTGCTCAAAAGATGTTTGATTGATTTTTATTGTTGGCGTGAAGTTTAACTCCAACGAGTCAGAGTCAGCAGGCAAAACAGTCGATAGTTCTGCTATGAGTGTTGATGTTGAAAATGGTTCTAGTTTGCCGGCTGTCCAAACATTGTTTTCAACAATTCCATTTGTAGTGCTTGTTGATTCCCATTTTATGTTGTCTGCGGTTGGCAGTTGCAAAGAAATTCCAGCAAGCGCGGCGCTACTGTTGTTTTTTAATGATAAGGTAATTATTTTTTTGTTTTCAGCGAGAATTGTTTCCGGACCATCCGCGCTCGTTTCAATTACAGATCCGCGATGGGTCAAGTAAATCGCGATTGGCTTGGTTTCCGCGTATCCAGAGGTTTCTTGTTTGTAGGCCATTTCTGCTGTGATTTTTTCTTCAATATCTGGCTTGCCAAAAGACCATCCAGAAATTGTGATTGAGTTGGAGTGTCCAGCAGGCAATTCGTTTGGCGTAAATACGCGCGCGTCTTTGTCAAAAATATTTTCCGGCTCTGCTTTGTCAATTAAAAATCCTTCAGGCAAAGTCACAGAGATTTTTGGCGATAAAATTTTTGTATCGCTATTATTTTGATATCTGATTGTGAGTGTTACATAGTCGCCGGATTTTATTTTGTCAGCTGATGGCGTTATTGTAAAATAAATTAAATTTGAAATTGATGGATTAAATAAAAACCAGTACACGCTTGCTCCAGCCAGCACGATCGTTGAAAGTAATAATATTAAGTCAAACACAAACAGCTTTCGCGCATGTTCAAATTTCATGTGATAGCGTTTTTTGTAGTGCATTTCAGCAAGATGAATTGGAGAACACAAAAACGCCATAAACCATTTGTGCGGAGCGTGGAATAGGTGGTGTTTCGTGAGATGTAATTCAACAAATTTCATATAATACTATTATAACACAAAAGGCCTGTAATTCTAGGCCTTCGTTGCATCATCTTGTGGCTGAATAGATTTTGGAGAAGGGGAATAGAGCGTGTTTTTGATTTTCCACTTATCCACATACTGCCCAATGCCGTTTTGTTCTGTTTTGCGGCGTATTGTTGTTTTTTGCTGGGACCACTTAACCAAGCTCTCAAAATTCAATTTATATCTGCCAGCAACTACAACATAGGTTATTTCCTTGTTAGCAAGAGCTCTCCTTATGGTTTGGGCATTAACACCAAATAAGCGTGCCGCGTCAGATATAGACACCCGGATTATCTCTTTTGGCTTTTCTGTTTGTATTGGGTTTTGGGTCATATTTGTATACACTAATCTATACAAATCTTATCATACTTCTTAAATTTTGTCAAGTATTTGTATACACTACTCTATACAAATACATGTCTAGTTGTGTTGTGCTATCTGCGTCATGAGCCATGCTGTTTTATCCACAGGCCATACTCTGTTTTTATTATATCAATGTGTTATAATATTTTCCATACAGTGTGGGTTTAGAAGTGTTTTGAGGTGTAACACTTTTTTATTTTGTCCGTCTATTATATTATGGACTTAGGCATTAATGAAAAGTTATGGTTGTTAAAAGTTAGAACTAACAAAGATTCAGAAGCGTTTGGTAAACTTTATGATGCATACATTGAACGAGTGTATCGTTTTGTGTATTTCAAAGTCAGTAGCAGAGAAGAGGCGGAAGATATTACAAGTGAAACATTTTTGAAAGCATGGGGATATTTGATAGAAAATGGAAACGGAAAAGAAATTAAAAATTTTGCCGGATTTATTT
>Ga0172371_10009601_pt1 | contig 13251 bp, 8 predicted proteins | sample Lak12m_FD_114543 | JGI IMG/M metagenome (GOLD analysis project Ga0172371, IMG submission 114543) | Freshwater microbial communities from Kabuno Bay, South-Kivu, Congo - kab_022012_12m | ecosystem: Environmental > Aquatic > Freshwater > Lake | place: Democratic Republic of the Congo: South-Kivu... | reverse complement strand
TGATGCCGATGAGCTGCTGACGCCGGAGTTCCTGGCCGAACTGTGGCAGGTGGTCCCGGGAAGCGTCTACGAAGGCTTCTGGTTGTCCTACCGGAACACCTTCATGGATAAGTTGGTGCGCTTTGGGGACCGCTTCCGCAAGCTAGCGTTGTTCCGGCGGAGGGCCGGCGAGTATGAGCGTGTCGAGGACCAGGGCTGGAGCAATCTGGACATGGAGGTCCATGAGCACCCGGTGCTCAACGGGCCGGTGGGGCAGGTTCGCAGTCCCATCCTGCACCGGGACTTCAAGGGCTTGGAGGCATACCGCCACCGCCATGAGGAGTATGCGCTCTGGGAAGCGCACCGGTACCTGGCCCTGCGGCAAGACGGCTGGGACCGGCTGAATTCACGGCAGCGGCTGAAGTACCGGTTGATCGCGACCCCTTTCCTCGGACCAGCTTACTTCGTGGCCAGCTACGGCCTCAAGCTGGGCTTCCTGGATGGCCGCCCCGGGTTCTGGTTCGCCTGGTACAAGATGCGCTACTTCCAGAAGATCCGGGAGCGGATCCGGGAGTTGCAGGGCGCAGGGCTGAGGGCGGAGGCCTGAGGCCTGGGGAGGGAACACGCCTGCGGCGCAGGCGGAGCGCACGGACTACGGACTACCGACCACGGACTACGGACTACCGACCACGGACTACAGACTACCGACGACGGACTGCAGGACGGTAGGCCCCCGCGCTCCGGGCTCCGAGACCCGACGACCCCTCACGCCGACGCACGGACGTACGGACGTACTCTCAGACGGCGCTCAGCGCCTCGCATGCGCATTCTACTGCTGAACCAGTTCTACCCGCCGGATGGAGCGCCAACGGGCCAGGTGGCACATGACCTGGCCCGTTGTCTTGTGGCGCGCGGGCACGAGGTCTCCGCGCTGGCGTCCAGCGGCGGCTACTGCGGGCAGGGCGGCTATCCCCGCCGACAGGTTCTGGACGGGGTTGTGGTCGAGCGGGTCCGGACGTCCTCCTTCGGCCCCAAGAGTCACCTGCGCAAACTGCTTTCCTATGCCTCCTTCTACCTGGTGACAGCGTTCCGTCTGGCCCTACTCAGCCCACGGCCCGAGGTGGTGGTGGCACTGACGACGCCGCCGTACATCGGTCTCCTGGCGAGGCTGGTGGGATGGTGTCGGGGCTGGCGGCGGGTTCACTGGGTCATGGACCTGTACCCCGATGTCATGGTGGCCCATGGCATGGTCGGCCGCGGTGTCGCGGGGAGGCTGGCCCTGGCTGTGCTGCGGTGGCTCACCCGGCGCGAGTTGGCCGGGGCCCAGGCAGTACTCACCCTCGGCCCCGACATGGCGGCCCGGTGTGGGCAGTACGTCGCCTCGCCGGGTTCGGTCGCGTGGGTGCCGCTGTGGGCCGCTGACGGGCTCTTCACTGGCGCTGAAGAGGCCGTGCGGGAACGCCGTCGCGAGCGCGGTTGGGATGGCAGGCGGGTTCTGCTCTATTCCGGCAACATGGGCCTCGGGCACCGGTTCGGCGAGTTTCTGGCGGCCGCGGCGGCGCGGATCGCGGAGCGCGGAGCGCGGAGCGCGGGGCAAGGCGAAGCGTGTGACGCGGCTCCAGTCGTCTTCGCCTTCGCCGGGGGCGGGCGGCGAAGGGCGGACGTGGAGGCCTTTCTGCGCGAGCATCCCGGCGCCCCCGTGGAACTGCTGCCCTACTGTCCGGCAGGTGACCTGGCTGTCCACCTGCGCTCCGGGGACGTGCTTCTGGCGAGTCTGGAGCCTGCCTGGGCCGGTTGTATGCTCCCCAGCAAGGTGCAGGGCATCCTCGCTGCCGGCCGGCCAGTGATCTTCGTGGGGCCCCCAGAGTGCTCCCTGGCGCAGTGGGTCCGGCAGGCGGACGCTGGGTGGGTGGTGCCGGCCGGTGACGAGGCCGCCCTGCGGGCCGCCATCCGGGCCGCGGCGGACCCCGACGAGCGCCGGCGGCGTGGCGTCTCGGCTCAGGCCTTCGCCCGCCGTCACTTCGACCGCGAGCACAACTGCGCCCTGATCGCGGAGGTCTTGGAGGGGGGCGACCGCCGCCGTGGGTGAGGGTGCCCACGGAACCCACGGAAGGCACGGAAGTGGTTGCCCACCAACCCCACGAATGAACACGAAGAACAGACCGGGCCGACCACTGACCACTGACCACCGACCACTGACCACCGACCACCGACCACTGACCACCGACCACTGACCACCGACCGCCGCTCCCATGTCCTCTCGCCGGGAAATGCTTTGGCTTGCCGTCCTGCTCGCGACCTGGTTCGCGGTGAACCTGGCGACACTGGAGCGCTCGCCGGCGGTATGGCGCGACGAGGTCATGTTCGCCGAGCCTGCGGTGCGTTTCCTGCAGGGGCACGGGTTCACGGTCACGTCGTGGCCGGCGCCGGCAGGGACGCCGGCCGTTTTCAACGGCCCACTCTACAGCCTGTTGCTGGTCCCCTGGCTGGCAGCGTGGGGGATCGGGCCTGTGGCGGCCCGCTCGCTGGGGCTGGTTCTGGCCGCCGCGAGCGCGGTCCTGCTGTGGCGCCTGGCCCTTGGGCTGGGAGTCGTGCGCTCCGGCCTCTGGCGCCTGGTCGGGGTGGTGGTGTTGCTGTGCGGCTCAGGGGTGGCTTGGGGCTACCGGTCTGGTCGCTATGACCCGTTGGGAGTGCTGCTACTGACGGTACTTGTCTGGACCGTGGGGCGCGGGGCGCAGAGGAGGTGCGTCAGTGCGTCAGTGGGCAGTGCGTCAGTGGGCAGTGCGTCGGACTGCGGACCACCGACCACCGACTACGGACTACCGACCACGGACCACGGATTGCCGACCTTCGGCTGGCACCGCGCGGTGTCCTTCCTCATGGCGGCGGCGATTCCCTTCGCCGGGCTCTACCTTATTCCTTATATGGTACTGCTCGGGCTTGGGGTCGTCGCAGTCCGGGGCCGGTCTTTCGCGCCGCGCCTGGTTCTCCCCGCGCTCGGGCTGGGTGCGGGACTGGGCTTCCTTGGGGCCCTGCACTGGCACCTGGGGACGTGGGCGGCCACGGCCGGCTTCATCGCGTCGCAGCGAGCGCCGCTGTCTGAGAGGATGGGGAGTCTGCTGTCCGGACTGTGGGCGGACCCGAGCCTGCTGCCGCTGCTCGGGGCTCTGGTATGCCTGCTGCCGGCCTGCCGGCGGATCCGCCCCCTGCGGTGGCCGGTCCTCCTCGGCCTGGCCGCGGGAGTGGTGATTCCCGGCTGGATGACCCTGGCAGGGCGGTACCCGCCATACTACGCCTGGATGGCCTTTGTGCCCGTGCTGGCGGCGGTGCTGCGGGCGGTGGAGTCCCGAGTCTCGGGTCCGGAGTCGCCGCGACGCCCATCGACTTCGCTCAGGGTCCCGGAGAGCGCGCCTCCCACACGGCCGGGCCCTGCGGTCCCGGGAGGAGCCGCCGGCGGGGCCCCGCCTCTTCCTGAGGCGTTTTGCCTGCCCTGGCTCGTGGTGACCGCCCTGGCCCTGTCGGCGGCTGTCGGGCTGCCGCTGCGGTTGGCCGCCTCTGTCTTGGAGTGGCGCCAGAGGGACTATGCGCCAGTCCAGCGCCTGGTGGCGTCCTGCCTGCGGCCGGAGGACGTGGTCCTCACCAGTTGGGAAGCCTACTACGCGGTGACGTGCCGCTGCCGGGAGACACTGTTGCCGGCCGGGGGCCTCTGGCCCACAGGCAAGCCCCCCGAGCGGGTAACCGCCCTGGTGGCTGGCAGCGATCTGGTCGAGGAGGGAGGGCCGCCGGACGAGCAGGTCTGGACCCGGGTGGCATCCTACCATTCGCCGACGTACAGTCTGCCCGTGCGGCTGGGGGACACGCGGTGGTATGAGGTCAGTGTGTGGAGGAGGCGTTGAGGCTGTGACCGACTTGCCTGCCCCAGTCACCGAAGTCGAGACGAGCGCCGGGCCGCGTGCCCCGGCCGCCGAGGTGCTGCGCCTGCTGCGGACGCCGCACTGGGTGAAGAGCGCCATCGTCTTCCCGGTGGTGGTGCTGGCCGGGCAGGCCGGTGACGCTGCGGCCTGGGTGCAGGCCCTGTGGTCGTTCATCGCCTTCTGTCTGGCATCCAGCGGGGTCTATGCGCTGAACGATCTCCTCGACCGCGATCTGGACCGGCTTCACCCGCTGAAGTGCCACCGGCCCATCGCCGCGGGTCGCCTGACGCCGCCGCTGGCCCTTGCCACGGCGCTGGGGGCGGCGCTCGGGGGCCTGGCCGTAGCGGTGGCCTGCTGCCAGCCACCGGCCGCCTGGTGCGTGCTGATCTACCTGGGGCTGAACCTGGCCTACAGCCTCAGACTCAAGCATGTCCCGGTGGTGGACGCAGCCTGCGTCGCCACCGGCTTCGTGCTGCGGGCGCTGGCGTTGGGGGGGCTGCCGGGGGGCTCTCTGCGCGGCTGGTCGCTGTGCGGGAGTGTGTTTGCCCTGTGCTATTTCGTCGCCGTCACCAAGCGCGTTGCCGACTCCCTCGCGCTGGGCCGCGCGGCCGCCGTGGGGGCGGAGCGGCCGAACCTGATGGATGGCTACACGCCCAACCGTCTGCGCCGACTCTCGCAGGTCTCCAGGGCAGCGACGGTCCTGTGCTATGGTGTTCTGGTCATGACGTGCGGGCCGCAGATGCCCGTGGCCATGCTCAGCGCTCTGCCGGTGGCCTATTGCCTGTGGCGGATGGGGCGTCTGGCGCTGGGCGGAGTGACGGTCGAGCAGATCGACCTGGTAAAGGCGGACCCAGGGCTCATCGCCGGCGGACTGGTCTGGGCGGCGCTGTGGGCCTGGATCGCGTTGGGGTAGGAGTGAATGCATGCGTATCCTGGTGACCGGCGGGGCTGGGTTCGTCGGTTCGTACCTGTCGGGGGAGCTCATCGCCAGGGGCCATGAGGTCCTCGTGCTTGACGACCTCAGCACCGGCCGCTACGAAAACGTCGAGCCGCTGGAGCAGCAGGGGCGCCTCAGGCTGGTGGTGGACACCGTCAACGACCCGCGGATCGTGGACGAGTGCGTGAAGCAGTGCGAGGCGGTGTTTCACCTGGCCTCGGCGGTGGGGGTCCGCCTGATCATCGAGCAACCCGTACGCACCATCGAGAGCATCGTCGGCGGCACGGACGTGGTCTTGCGCTCGTGTGCGCGCTATCGGCGGCCGTTCCTGCTGACGAGCACGAGCGAGGTCTATGGCAAGGGCGTCAAGGTGCCATTCAGCGAAGACGACGACCGCGTCATGGGCGCCACCGCCAAACGGCGCTGGAGTTACGCCTGCGCCAAGGCGCTGGACGAGTTCCTGGCCCTGGCACACTGGTATGAATCCCGCCTGCCGGTGCGGATTGCGCGGCTGTTCAACACCGTCGGCCCGCGCCAGACCGGCCAGTATGGCATGGTCATCCCGACGTTGGTCCGGCAGGCCCTGACCGCGCAGCCCATCACCGTCTACGGCGACGGCCAGCAGAGCCGTTCGTTTGCGCACGTTGCGGACGTCGTGAAGGGTCTGGCTGACCTGATGTCGTGCGACGCTGCCCGCGGGCAGATCGTGAACCTGGGGAATGCCGAGGAGATCACCATCCTGGACCTGGCGCGGCGCATCCGCGAGCTGACCGGAACCGCGTCTGAGGTCGTGCTGGTCCCCTACGAGGCTGCCTATGGGGAGGGCTTCGACGACATGCGCCGTCGCGTGCCGGACCTGACCCGCGCCCGGCAACTCATCGGCTTCGAACCGACGCGGTGCCTTGACCAGATCCTGGGGGACGTGATCCGCTTCGAGCGCAACCGCCTCCAGGAGCGACGCTAGCCGGAGGGCGGAGGTCAGAGGTCGAGGTCAGAGGTCGGAGGTCGGTGGTCGGAGGTCGGTGGTCAGTGGTCGCAGGGCGGAGGGCGGAGGAGGTCGGACGGAACAGGACTTGGGGCGGGGAAGAGAGCGCGAGGTCGCATGAGGGTGTCGGTGGCGGAGTGCCCGCGGAACACCGGATGTCGAAGCCTATGCCACGCCAACTGGTGCTGTCGTTACCGCCGGCCTGCGCGGAGCAGTTCGCGGCGCTCGGACTCCCCGTGCCGGCGGGCACGGTGACCACCCATGACCCGCCCGGTCTGCCGCTGGGCTCAGGGGGTGGACTGGCCCATGCCCTGGTCGCCGCCTGGAAGGCTGCGGGAGAAGGGGACTTCGCCGCCTGGCTGCGGCAAGGCACACGGGTCGTGGTGCACGCCGGCGGAGAGAGCCGCCGCACCCCGGCCTATGCCGCGGAGGGCAAGGTCTTCACCCCGGTCCCCGTATTGCGCTGGTCGTTCGGCCAGCGGCTGGACCAGACGCTCCTGGACCTCCAGTGGCCCTTCGTGGAGTCGGCACTGGATGCCGCCCCCGCGGGCGTCGTGGCGGCCGTGTGCAGCGGCGACGTGCTCTTGCAGGGCACGCTGCCGGAGGTGTTGCCGCAGGCGGACGTGGTCTGTCTGGGGATGTGGGCCGGGCCCGAGACCGCGGCCCGCCACGGCGTGTTCTTCTGCGACCGGGCCGCGCCCGACCGCCTGCTCTGCATGGCGCAGAAGCCGCGCCCGGAGGACCTTCACGCCATGGCCCAGGACTCCGTCTACCTGGTGGACACGGGGCTGTGGCTGTTCCGTGAGCGGGCCGTCATGGACCTAATGCAGTCCTGCGGCTGGCAGGGCGATGGCTTCGCCGGCGGCACGACGGGTGCCCTGGACCTCTATGGCGGCGTCGGCCTGGGGCTGGGGAGCCGGCCGGTGCGACCGCACCCGCTGTGGAGTGCCTGGTCGGTCGCCGTCGTCGCCCTGGAGAACGGAGCTTTCTACCATTTCGGCAGCAGTCGTGAACTGGTGGATACGACCCTCCGCCTGCAGAACCTGCGGCTCGACCGGCGGCAGTTCGGGCCTGGTATTCGGGAACACCCCGCTACCTTCATACAGAATGCGCGCGTCGGTGTCGGCCTGCACGCCGCCAACCACACCGTCTGGATCGAAAATGCTGTGGTGCCCGACGGTTGGGAACTGGCCCACTCGCACATCGTCACGGGAGTCCCCGAGAACACGTGGGCACTGCGTCTTCCGGCTGGCGTCTGCCTGGACCTCGTCCCGGTCGGGGAGGGGAGTGACCTGGCCATCCGGTTCTACGGCATGGACGACCCCTTCCGCGGTCCCCTCGGCGAGGCGCAGACGCGCTGGCTTGGCCGGGCCGCCGGAGACTGGTTCCGCGACCGCGGCCTGACCTTGGCGGAGTGCGGGATCGATCCCGCCGCGGACATCCAGCGGACCCCGCTCTTCCCTGTGCTGCCGGCCGAAGCGCTTCCGGGCGCTCTTGTGCAGTGGCTGGTGGGAGATTCGCCGCGGGCGGCCGAGCCGTTGCGCCCCGGAGTCGCCGCGACGCCCATCGACTCCGCTCAGGGTCCCAGAGAGCGCGCCTCCCACCTTGCCGGGGCCTGCGAGCCCCGGACCGCCGCGGTGACGGGGCGAGGCGCCGACTCTGCCGGGGGCCTCTCACCCCGGGGTGACGCCCAGAGGCCGGTCGCAACCGGACGGCCCGACGCCCTGATCAACCGCCCGGTAACGGGACCTGGCGACGACGGCGGGGGCCCCCTGGCAGCCCGCCTTGCAGAGAGGTCCTGGGCCGACGTCTACCGGGGGGTCCGCCGCCTTTCCGCAGCCGAGCTGGCAGCCGCCGCGAACCTTGGCCGGCGTTGCCGCCAGCGGGAGGCGTTGCGCCAGCGGGCCTTGGAACGCCTGGCGGCGACCCCGACCCGGACGGTTTTCCTGCGCACCGACTTGGCCGCCGCGGCCGAGGCGTTCGCGCGGCAGGGGCTGCAGTTGCCCGGGCCTGAGGTCGCCCCGGCCCCCCTGGAGGCCCTGCACTTGCGCATGTTCCGCGCTGCCGTGCGCCGTCGCCGTGGGGACGCCGGCTGGAACGACGACGAAGCGGCCGCCTTCGAGGCCCTGCGGCAAGCCTTCCTCTCGCCCACCGAACTGGCCCCCGTACTGCCACAGCGCCGGCTGCTGCCGGACCAGATCGTCTGGGGGCGCTGTCCGGTGCGGATCGATCTGGCCGGCGGCTGGACGGACACGCCCCCTTACTGCGTCGTCCACGGCGGGCGTGTCGTCAACCTGGCCGTGGAGCTCAACGGCCAGCCGCCCATCCAGGTCTTCGGCCGTTGCATCGAGGAACCGGAGATCGTCGTCCGCAGTATCGACCTCGGTCAGGAACAGCGCCTCCGGACGTTCGATGAGTTGCGGCGCTACACCGAGGTGGGCGGTGCCTTCTCCATCCCGCGCGCGGCCTTGGCCATGGCCGGGTTCCTCCCGGGCTTCGCCGTGCAGCCTGCCGGCAGCCTGCGGGAAGCCCTCGAGCGCTTCGGCGGCGGCATTGACCTGGCCCTCCTGGCAGCCGTCCCCAAAGGGTCCGGCCTGGGAACCAGCAGCATTCTGGCGGCCACCGTGCTGGGGACGCTGTCGGAGCTATGCGGCCTGGGGTGGGATCGCCACGACCTCACCCGCCGGACACTCTGTCTGGAGCAGATGCTCACCACCGGCGGCGGCTGGCAGGACCAGGCCGGCGGGATCACCCCTGGCCTCAAGCTGCTCTACAGCGCCCCTGGGGCGCCGCAGGCGGTTCAGGTGCGCTGGCTCCCTGACACCGTTCTGCGCCGTCACGCCAACCAGACGGTGCTGTTGTACTACACCGGCATCACCCGGGTGGCCAAGGCCATCCTCCAGGACGTGGTGCGGGGCATGTTCCTCAACGCCAGCGGCACGCTGCAGTTGCTGTCGCGACTGGCGGAGAACGCCGATCGGACCGCCGACGCGGCACAGCGTCAGAGCCTGCCCGGGCTGGCGGCTGTCATCCGACGCAGTTGGGAACTGAACTGCGCCTTGGATGCGGGGACGAACCCCCCTGCCATCCAGGCCATCCTGGCCCGCACGGACCGCTGGCTCGATGGGGCAAAACTGCTCGGCGCCGGGGGGGGCGGGTACCTGATCATGGTGGCGAAGGACCCCGATGCCGCCGCGCGCGTCCGCCAGGTCCTGGCCGCCACACCGCCCAATGCCGCCGCGCGTTTCGTTGACCTGGGCGTCTCCGATACCGGACTGCAGGTCACCCGAAGTTGATTGGATTTGGACCGCACTCCGGCGTATACTTCTCTACAGGCAGGTTCGGGGGTGGCCCAACCGCAGGTCAGGGGACCGGCGGTCGTGGGTACTATGGTGGGTGGTGTTCTCTGCGAGCGGGTGCCGATGATGAAACGATACCTGGTTCTCTGGACGGCGGGTCTGCTGGGGCTGGCCCTGGGCGCGGCGGACCTCAGGATCGAGGCGGTCAGCGGGGATGTGCAGGCCCGCGGCGCGGTGGGGGGCTTTGCCCCGGCGCAGGTGGGGGCCGGCCTGGGGCTGGGTGCGGCCTTGCGGACGGGTAACGATGGCCGCGCCACGGTCGGGGCCGGTTCTGGCAACCAGGTGGTGGTTCAGCCTGAGAGCGCCTTGCGCGTGGAGGCCCCGGAGGGCGCCCAGGGGCCGGTCGGGGTGCGGCTGGTGCTGGAGACCGGCCGGGTCGAGTCTGCCTTGACCCACTGGCCGGCCGGGATGCGTTATGAGGTCGCCAGCGCGGCCGGGACCTTCGTGGCCCACGGTACGACCTTCGCCGTCGGCTACCGGCTTGGTCCCGCCGGTGAGTTCATCGGCGGCACGGAAGTGGGCGCCGGCGAGGTGGAGTACATCGCCCCCGAGTGCAGCGTGCCGTCGCTCACTGCCGGTGGCGGGATGAGCGTCCTGCGTACCCTCGGGCTCGAGAGCGTGATGCTGGAGATCACGGCCAATGGCAACGGCCTCACCGTGGTCATCGCCGAGAAACACCGCATCAGCGTTGCGGCCGGCACCACGGTCCGCATCGGGATGGCTCTCCGCTACCTGCAACGCTTCGCGGCCATCTGGGTGCAGCAGGGCGTGGTGACCGTGGGCGACCAGGCGGTGACCCCGGCAGACCGCGGCGTGTTCATCGCGTCGAACGAGGTCCTTCCGAACGAGGGTGGCATTGCCTTCCTGGAGGCGGTGCGCACCGAATCCGGGGCTCATGCACAAGCCCAGTTGCCTGGGCTTACCGATGAGCAACTGGCGGCGCTCCATGCGACCCAGCAGAGCGGCGCGCGCGCCGTGATCGACAGTGCCGTCGGCGCGGGCGTGTTGCCCATGTACCAGCCGCCCTTTGTTCCCGAGCGTCCCCTCAGTGCCCCGCTAAGTCCCAGCGGCACGCCGTGAGCGGCCATACGGTGGCGCGCACGGCCGCCCAGAGGCGGCCATGCGTGGAGGTGTCGGGCTTCCCAGACTCCTCTATGCTCCTGTCGTTCTGATGTCGGAAGAACCCCTCAACATCGATGCGCCGCTGACGATCATGCTCATCGAGGACAACCCCCTCGATGCAGAGCTGTTCAGCGAGTTTCTGGCCGACACGGGGGCCCGCGACTTCCAGGTCATCCACGTGCCACGGATGAGCCAGGCATTGGACCGGCTCGAGCAGGGCGACGTGGATATCATCTTCCTGGACTTTATCCTCCCTGACAGCGACGGTCTCAACGGTCTGGCCAAACTCCGCCGTTGCGCGCCCAAGGTCCCGGTCATCATGCTGACGGGCCTGGACGACGACGAGGTCGGTCTCAAAGCGGTGACTGCCGGGGCGCAGGACTACCTGGTCAAGGGCCAGATCGCCGAACGGACCATCTGGCGCATCCTGCGCTATGCCATCGTCCGCAAGCGTATCGAAGAGCAGTTGCGTGAGCGTCAGATGCTTGAGGCGCGCGTGCAGAAGGCGCAGCGGGCGGAGAGCCTGGAGATCCTGGCCGGGGGCATCGCGCACGAGTTCAACAACCTGCTCACGGGAATCCTGGGCAACGTCACGATGGCCATCGCGGAACTGCCTGCCGAGTCGCCGGCGCGGGCCATGCTGGACGACGTCCATGCGGCCGCCCAGCGGGCAGGGCGTGTGACCGCCCAGATGCTGGCCTATTCCGGCCACGGTCGCTTTGCCAAGGGCGACATGGACCTGTCGCGCCTGGTGGTCGATCTGGTACCGCTGCTGGACCCAGCTATCCGCGACCGCGGCGAGCTGGTGGTCCAGGGCGCCGCGCGGCCGCTGCTCATCCGGGGTGCCCTGCAGGAACTCCGGCAGGTGATCGTCAGCCTGGTCACCAACGCGGCGGAGTCGCTGCGGGGACCGGATGGCGTGGTGCGGGTGGTCGCGTCTCCTGTGCGGCTGGCGGCGCCCACCGTGTTTGAGCAGGGCTCCCTGCGCACCCAGCTTCCCGCCGGCTCCTACGCCGCGGTCACGGTCTCCGACTCCGGGTGTGGCATTGCCCCCGAGAATCTGCCGCGCATCTTCGATCCGTTCTTCACCACCAAGTTTGCCGGCCGGGGGCTGGGGCTTGCCAGTGTCCTCGGGATCGTGCGCAGCCACGGCGGCGCGGTGAAGGTGGTCAGCCAGTCGAACCAGGGGACGTCGGTCCAGGTCCTTCTGCCGCTGGTGGAGACGACGGAAACACCGGCTGACACTCCCGCCGCGGGGGCGGCCGCGTCGGCCTGGCGCTGGCAGGGCGTGGCGTTGGTCATCGACAGCGAGGCCCTGATCGTGTCGCTGACACGCAAGGTGCTTAGCCAGCATGGGATGGAAGTCCTCTCCGCGCCCGATTGGCGCACTGGCCTGGCGGCTGTCAGGGACCGCAGCGCCGATCTCAAGCTGGTCCTGATGGACGCCGACCGCCTGCCACCGACGGCGTCCGAGGTCCTGGGGTCCTTCCGTTCGGCTGTTCCTGCGGTGCCCATCCTGCTCTGGGGGGGGCATCTGCGGGACGACTTGGGCCGCCAGTGCGCCAGTCTGCCGCGAACCGGGTTCCTGAGCAAGCCGTTCGCCCCCACGGGGTTCCTGAGCAAAGTCCACGAGCTCCTGAACTGAGGACCTGCGGGCCCGCGCCGCGGGGCGGGGGAGGCCGGCTCAGCCGCTGGCGTACGCGTGGTATCAGGCCCGCGGGCCGAAGATGGCCGTGCCGATGCGCACCAGGGTGGCCCCCTCCCGGATCGCGACGGCGAAGTCGCCGCTCATGCCCATGGACAGCTCCGGTAGGGCAGTCCCGGTCGAGTCCTGCAGGCGGTCGCGGAGCTGGCGCAGACCCCCGAATACGGTGTGCAACTGGGCTTCCGGCGCATCGAAGGGGGCCATCACCATCAGACCCCGGCAGCTCAGGTTGCGGCAGCGCAGGGCACAGCGCAGGGCGCCCTCGGCCTGACCGGGGTGCAGGCCCGACTTGCTCGCTTCCCCGCTCAGGTTCACCTGCAGGAGGACGGCGGGAAAGCGTCCCTCTTCGCCGGCGATGCGATCGATCCGTTCGAGGAGGGCGACGGAATCGGCCGAGTGGATCCAGGCCGCAGCCCGGATCGCCAGTCGCACTTTGTTGCCCTGCAGGTGGCCGATGAGGTGCCAGGTGCAGGGCCCCGGTACGGCCTGTGCCTTGCAGACGAGTTCCTGCACCTGGTTCTCGCCGAACTCCGTCTGCCCGGCCGCCATGGCGCGCCATACCGCCTCGGCCCCCACGGTCTTGGACACCGCCACCAGCCGCACGGCCTGTGGGTCCCGGCCGGCAGCCGCTGTGGCCGCTGCGATCTGGCTGCGCACCTGCGCCAGGGCGGTGGAGATATCGACGCCACTCATAGCCATCCTTCCTAGCAAAGCAGCCTCCGGCTGCAACCCAACGCGTTGCCGGGTGCCGTCGGTGCGCTTGCGGCTCGCTCTGGGTCCCTCGGCGCTGCTTTGCCTGGGCGTGCTCCGCACGCGGTGTCCGGACCGATCCTGAAGGCACTCCGCAACGCATCGGTGGTCAGGCCGAAGGCCCATAGCAGTGACGCAAGGAACACGCATGCTCCGGCGTAAGGGCGCCAAGGGCCACCCGTGCCGCTTTCGGCCGGGGCCCGGTTCGGCTGGCCCGACCGCAGCCCTGGCGTTACATTACTCTTTTTGGGCCGGGCCAACAGGGGCCTATTGTCGTTTCGTTATCCTGGATGGTTGCCCGGGCCGCAGGTGTGGCCTGAGACGGCAACGCCACGGCGACCCCGAGGCCGCCGCAGCGCAGGTACACAAGGTGGCACCATGGCAGCGCCGAGTGCTGGGCGTGGCAGGGCGCCGGTTCGCCGTCCGGACTGGATGGACCGGACCGAGCGGCACCGTCTGACGCACCATGCTCGGGGACCTTCGTCGACGGAGGCCGGTCG
>Ga0172371_10009600_pt1 | contig 13253 bp, 13 predicted proteins | sample Lak12m_FD_114543 | JGI IMG/M metagenome (GOLD analysis project Ga0172371, IMG submission 114543) | Freshwater microbial communities from Kabuno Bay, South-Kivu, Congo - kab_022012_12m | ecosystem: Environmental > Aquatic > Freshwater > Lake | place: Democratic Republic of the Congo: South-Kivu... | reverse complement strand
TTCGGCGACCCCGAAACCCAGGCCATCCTGCCCCTGCTTGAATCGGACTTATTGGAGATATTTAAAGCCTGTGCGGAAGGTACGCTGGACCAGCTTTCCATCCAATGGAGCCTCAAAACCTCCGTGTGTGTGGTGCTTGCTTCGGCCGGGTATCCCGGCAGCAACATGACCGGCTATCCAATCATCGGCCTGGAGAAAAACCTTAAAGATGGTATGGTTTTCCACGCCGGCACGCGGGCCAACGGCGCACAAGTGGTGAATTCCGGCGGACGCGTTCTGGGCGTCACCTGCTGGAGCAATTCACTTCGCTCTGCGGTGGAACTTGCTTACAAGGCTGTGACCGAGATTTCCTTTACAGGCATGCAATACCGCAAAGATATCGGGCAAAAGGGATTGAAATACAATTACGGCCCCTCTGCCTATGAGAGCGCCGGCGTGGATATTGAAGCCGGGAACCGCGCGGTCAGGCTCATGAAAGAAGCGGTCGCCTCGACCTACAATGAACGCGTATTGGCCGGCCTGGGTTCGTTTGGCGGGCTGTTTGAGATTTCCGGTCTCGGCCAGTCCCCGGTACTGGTGGCTTCCACGGATGGCGTCGGCACTAAAGTCGAATTGGCCGCCCGCCTTGGACGGTTAAAAGGCGTCGGCAAGGACATTGTCAACCACTGTATCAACGACATCCTCGTGCAGGGGGCCAAACCGCTCTTCTTCATGGATTATTTTGCCGCTTCGAGGCTCAAGCCTGAAATGGCCGCGGAGATCGTCACCGGCATGGCTGAAGCCTGTCGTGAAGCCGATTGTGCGCTGCTGGGCGGAGAGACCGCCGAGATGCCGGGCGTGTATTCGCTCAATTCCTTTGACGTGGCCGGCACCATCGTCGGGGTCGTGGAGCGTGATAACATCCTGCCGAAGAAAGAGATCATGCGGGAGGGCGATCTGCTGCTCGGCTTCCCCTCCAGCGGGCCGCATACCAATGGCTACACGCTGATCCGCAAGATCTGCGAAAAACAGGACCTTGAGGTCTGGCGCAGCGAATTGAAGTCCAGCCTGGCGGACGCCCTGCTGGAACCCCATCGTTCCTATTTGCACATAATCCATAAAGTCTTGCCGTACATTAAAGGCCTCGCTCACATTACCGGCGGCGGGTTCATCGAGAACGTCCCGCGTGCGCTGCCGGAAAACCTTCAGGCGCTGATCGACCTGTTTGCCTGGCCGATCCCGCCCCTCTTCCAGTGGCTGCAGGCGCAGGGCGGCATAGACCTGGAGGAGATGTTCCACGTCTTCAACATGGGCATCGGTCTGGTGGCTGTGATCGACCCTAACGATCTGCCTGTCGTCCGCGCCGCCCTTTCAGAGACCTTCTGGGAGATCGGCCAACTGCAATCCGGCCCGCATCGGGAAGTGAAATTCCAATGAAAAAAGCCTCGCTGGTGGTCTTGATCTCTGGTAATGGCAGTAACCTTCAGGCGCTCATCGACGCCGTCGAAGCGGGAAGCCTGCCAGCCGAGATCCGCGCCGTGGTTTCCAACACCAGCGAAGCCTATGGGCTGGAACGCGCCCGCCGGGCGGGGATCCCTGCCCATATAAAAACAAAACTTAAAACACAAGACCGGCAGGCCTATGACGCCGAACTGGCGGAACTGGTATTGGACTACCACCCAGATTTGGTCATCCTGGCTGGATGGATGCGCATCCTCGGCATGGCTTTCATCAGACGTTTCCCCATGCGCATTATTAATCTGCATCCTGCCCTGCCCGGCACTTTTGCCGGTACCCAGGCCATCGAGCGAGCCTGGCAGGCTTTTCAAGAGGGCGAAATTGACCACACCGGTGTAATGGTTCACCTCGTCCCGGACGAATCAGTGGACCTGGGACCGGTTTTGGCGCAAAAGCAGGTGGAGATCAGGCCTGAAGACACACTGCAAGATCTGGAAAACAAAGTTCACGCTTGTGAGCATGAGATCCTGGTTACAACGATCACTCATTTCATTCTTCAAATGGAGGAAAACAATGCCAAAAGCTTTACTGTCTGTCTATGATAAATCGGGGTTGGTTGATTTTGCGCGCGGTTTGATCGGTCTCGGCTGGGAACTGCTGGCCTCCGGCGGTACGGCCAAATTACTGGCGAGTAACGGTTTAAAAGTGACCGAGGTCGCAGATTATACCGGTTCTCCCGAGATTCTCGGCGGTCGGGTGAAAACCCTTCATCCTGCCATCCACGGCGGGCTGCTGGCGCGCAATACAAAGGAAGATTTAGACCAGCTTGAATCTCTCGGTTGGTCCCCCATTGATCTTGTGGCAGTAAACCTGTATCCTTTTGAAGCCACCATCGCCAAACCTGACGTGACCCTTGCCGAAGCCATTGAACAGATCGACATCGGCGGCGTGGCGCTCATCCGCGCCGCGGCCAAGAACAACGACCGCGTCACGCTTGTTTGTGACCCACAGGATTATCCTGCAGTACTGCGTTCCCTGAAGAACAACACTCACGATCTGAACATGCGCAGCAAACTGGCGCTGAAGGGGTTCAGGTTAACTTCTCACTACGATCAGGCCATCGCCAATTACATGGAGGGCGACAACGTGGAGACGCTTGCGCTTTATCCGGTGCAGAGCCTGCGTTACGGTGAAAATCCGCACCAGTCAGCTTCTCTGCTTGGTTATCGACAGGGCGAGACCCCTCTGGGCGGCCAGGTGCTGCAAGGCAAGGAACTTTCTTACAACAACCTGCTCGACCTGGACGCCGCCTGGCGCGCCGTGGTCAGTTTTAAAAAATCCAGCATCGTCATTGTCAAACACCTTTCACCTTGCGGCATTGCCTCCGGTGAGAACCAGACTGAAGTCTATCAGGCTGCCCTCGCCAGTGATCCTGTTTCTGCCTTCGGCGGAATCATCGCTTCGAACCGCCCCATTGAAGCGGACACAGCCAAAGCCATTAGCGACCTCTTCGTTGAATGCATCATTGCGCCGGGATATGAATTGGATGCCCTGACCATCCTGGCGAAAAAGAAGAACCTGCGTCTGGTGCAAATGCCCGATCTGGAAGTGGAACCCAAGGTGGAGTACCGCTCCGTGGTGCGCGGTTTGCTGCGCCAGGAGATCGACTTTGGCGATAAAACACAGGCCGAATGGAAAGTAGTCACCAAAGCCAAACCCAGCGATGCGGAGATGGAATCGCTCAAGTTCGCCTGGATTGCCTGCCAGCATGTCAAATCAAATTCGATCGTCTTCGTCAAGGGACAAGCCACCGTTGGCATTGGCGGCGGCCAGCCCAATCGCGTGGACTGCGTGAAGATCGCCAAACAGCGCGCCAGAGATAATTCGGAAGGCGCCGTGATGGCCTCCGATGCCTTCTTCCCCTTCCCCGATTCTGTGGAAGAAGCCGCCCGCTGTGGCATCAAAGCCATCGTCCAGCCCGGCGGTTCGGTGCGCGACCAGGAATCCATTGACCTGTGCGATAAACTGGGCATCAGCATGGTGTGTACCGGGTTCCGCCACTTCCGACATTAGTCCAAGGAGAATGAATGAATGAATCAGGATCTATTTGAAACGTCTGACGCGCTTACCTTCGATGATGTATTGATCGAACCGGGCTATAGCGAGGTCCTGCCCTCCGAGGTGGATGTGCACGCCCAACTCACTCGCGACATTCGTTTGAACATCCCGCTCGTTTCTGCCGCCATGGATACGGTCACCGACTCACGCCTGGCGATCGCGCTTGCCCGCGAAGGCGGCATCGGCATCATCCATCGCAATATGTCTCCTGAAGACCAGGCGCGTGAAGTCGAGATCGTGAAACGCTCGGAATCCGGCATGATCTCCGATCCCATTACCCTGCCGCCCGGGGCGACATTGGCTGAAGCGGAAGAGATCATGGCGCGCTTCCACATCAGCGGCCTGCCCGTGGTGGACCCGCAGACGAAGAAACTGGTCGGTATCCTGACCAACCGCGACACGCGCTTCACCGAACCGGCGGATATGGGCCGCCTGGTTTCCGAGTTTATGACTTCCGAGAAATTGATCACCGCCAAAATAGGCACCACCCTTGAACAAGCCAAGGAAATCCTCAAAAAGCACCGTATCGAAAAACTTCCCCTCGTGGATGACAGTGGATATCTGAAAGGGTTGATCACCGTCAAAGACATCCAAAAACGGCAGCAGTTCCCCAATGCCGCCAAGGATGAACGCGGACGCCTGCTGGTGGGCGCTGCGGTGGGCGTCGGCGCGGACGTTGAAGACCGCGTCGGCCGCATGGTCGCCATGGACCTTGACGTTGTGGTGATCGATACCGCGCATGGTCACACCGCCGGGGTCATCAAGACTATTAAACGTATCAAGGCAGCCTTTCCCGCGCTTCCGGTGATTGCCGGCAATGTGGTCACTGAGGAAGGCGCATCTGCCCTGATCGAAGCCGGCGCGGATGCCATCAAGGTGGGCGTTGGCGCGGGTTCGATCTGCACCACGCGCGTCATTTCCGGCACCGGCATGCCGCAGTTGACCGCCATCTATCGCTGCGCCAAAGTGGCCCGCGCGAAAGGCATCCCCCTCATTGCCGACGGCGGCGTGAAATACAGCGGCGATATCGTCAAGGCTGTGGTGGCCGGCGCGGATACCGTCATGCTGGGCAGCCTGCTGGCAGGCCTCAAGGAATCCCCCGGCGAAGAGATCCTTTATGAAGGTCGCCAGTACAAGACCTACCGCGGCATGGGCTCGCTTGGCGCGCTGCAGGGCTTTGGCAAGGACCGCTACGGCACCAGCCAGGGCGGCGCGGGCAAACTCGTCCCGGAAGGCGTTGAGGGGATGATCCCGTTGAAGGGCTCTCTCAATGATTACGTCTACCAGCTTATTGGCGGCTTGCGCTCCGGCATGGGCTACGCGGGGGCTGCCGATCTGGACGACCTGCGGTCAAAGACCAAACTCGTCCGCATCACCGGCGCGGGGTTGATCGAAAGTCATCCACATGACATTACCATCACGAGAGAAGCGCCGAATTACCAGCGCGGCAACTAGACCACTCGAGAGATTCGTAAATATACCGGGTCTCTTTTTTTTCTATAACACGAAATTGTGTAACTTTTTATTGGAATCTCCATCTAATGAGTTAAATTGAGAAAGATGGAGTGAAAAAATGAACACACCTGTACACGTTACCGATGAAGAATTTGAAAAAGTAGTCTTGCAGTCTGAACTGCCAGTGATCGTAGACTTTTGGGCCCCCTGGTGTGGACCTTGCCGTATGGTTGCCCCTACCCTTGATAAGATCGCCAAGGAACAGGATGGCAAACTCGTGATCGCAAAAGTGAACACCGACGAGAATCCTCAATGGGCCATGCATTTCGGAGTCCAGGGCATTCCGACCATGTTGTTTGTATCGAATGGCAAAGTCGTACATTCGCAGGTTGGGGCCTTGCCCGAACCCATGTTGAGAGAAGTCCTTGGCCAGTTCATGGCTTTGGTTGGAAATCCAGCATCAGTTAATTAAGGTTTTGCTATTAGAAAAAGGAGTAAAAATGAAAGTCAACGAATCTGGTTTGGATCGTGTTATTCGAGTCATTGTTGGTATTGCGCTGATCGTGCTTTACCTGTTTGGAGTGCTTAGCGGCACATTGGGTATCGTCCTCACTGTTGTGGGCGCCATCCTCCTGATCACCGGGTTGGTCGGCTTCTGCCCACTTTACGCGCTGCTTAAGATTCAAACCTCAAAAAAATAATACTGTAACTGGTATCTTGACTTTAGAAGTTGAAAAAAGGGGCTGCCCCTATTCTTTTGGGACAGCCTCTTTTCCTTATTACAAATATAACTTTTAGTAATTACAGGCTTCGAAAGCCGGCAGGTGGCTGTTGAGCGAGGCGTTTTGCAGCGCATCATACACGCGCACCAGATCTGAATGGGTTGTGACCAGTTTTAAGTCGTCATACAGGGCGGCATCGGCAATTTCGGCTTCCACGCCGGCTGCGCAGGCGTCACTGATCGAAGCGAAGCTGATATTTTCGTCGATCCCCGGGTTGGCGGGGACAGCTACGCCGTATTTCTCGGCCTGTCTGACCAGGGCATTGACGTGCTGTTGTTCAGCGGTCACGATGGTCGAAAATGGATAGACGCTTCCAAACTGGTTGATCACGCTTTGATACAGGTTCATGGCGCCGTATTCTTCGAGGATTGCACGGGTCAGCGCATCCGTCTCTGCAACGGATAGAGGAGACAGTGCAAGCCCCGACCCGGCTGTCGAGGAACCGACTCCCAAACCACTACCATTTTGACCGCCCGCGTTGCCAAATCCACCGGGTCCTTTTGCTGAAACGGTGCTTGTCATAGTGACCAGTAAGATTCCTGCGACAAATACTGAAACAGCTGCGATTAGAATGTTCTTTTTGGATGTTTTTGTTTTCACTTTATACTCCTTTTTGCCTTTTTTGTTCGGCTTTTCACAAGGATAGCGAAAGGATGTGAATAACTTATGAATGGAGTATGAACGTTTTTTGAATAATCCCCCGGACAGAATCAGGGGCCCTTCTCAGGACCCCTTGTTTGACTTTATCTTTTCAAATATTCCTGGATTTCCAGTCTGGCAAAGAGACGTTCCTTTACATCTCCGGGGATCGCAATTTTTTCCTCGGAACATTTTTCATACAACTCGACGGTTTTTCGAAGAGTGTTGACCACTACTCTGCAGTTTTCACAGGTTTTCATGTGCTCTTCAATTTGGGCGCACAGGTCGGCCTGTAATTCACCGTCGATGTAATCTGACAAATTCCCCAGCATGTTGCTGCACTTATAATCATGTTGATGGTCTGTCATTCCGATTTCTCCTTCACCACCTTTTCAGAATAATATCCTGATAACTCTTGACGTAACCGCAGCCTGGCTCGTAATAACCTTGTCTTCACGTTACTTTCACTCAGGTTGAGCGATTCCGCAGTTTCCTGGATCGAGTATCCTTCCAGATCTCGCAAAACAAACACCGTCCTCAGTGTATCTGGCAGATCCTGAATGGCTCGTTCCATGAAGAGCCTCGATTCGGCGGTCATCAGTTCACCTTCAGGAAGGCAGCAGAAATCCACGATTTCCATGCCTTCGCTCTCTTCCTCTCCGTTGAAGGATGTTCCTTCTTCCACAGAGAGCATGGGGGCTTTTCGTTTACGCAGCAACATCAAAGCTTCATTTACAATAATCCGATGCAGCCACGTGGAGAGACTGGAACGACCTTCGAACTCATGCAAGGCTTTTAACGCCTTTATATACGTCTCTTGCAACACATCTTCGGCGTCCTGCTCATTTGCCAGGATCTGTAAAGCGGTACGGTAGAGTTGAGGAGAAGTATCCTCCACCAAACTGGCAAAAGCCTCCCGGTCTCCGGATCTTAACGCTTCGAGCGTCGCATCATCTTGTCTCTCAACCATTTTGATGCAATCCAGACATTAAAGTTACGTTGGGTGAATAGTTTTCAAGAACCAATGGCAGTATCCTTTGGTAAAATTAAATTCTTCAGTAAAATTCCCTATAATTTATTGTATGGAAAACTCACTCTTTCGTAAAGCGTATCTTCCTTCAGACTTTTACGTCATAACAGGTAGAGAATGACCGCGCCCAATGAGCAAACCCTTCTAAAAAGAGCCAAAAGCTATGATACCGAAGCTCTTGGGCTGATTTATGACTTGTATAGTCCTGCATTATACCGCTATGCGTATCGTTTGTTGGGAGATGAGAATATGTCGGAGGATTGTGTTGCTGAAACCTTTTCACGATTTCTGAACGTTCTGCAAAACAATCAAGGTCCTGAAAAATATTTGAAAGCTTATCTGTACCGTATCGCTCACAACTGGATCACAGACAGCTATCGGCGTCAGGCGCCCGTCATGGTTGAAATGGATGAGACCATTCCCGACCTCGAACTCGTCAAACCGGATTTTCAGGTCGATAAACGCATTGAAAAACAGCAGATTCGTCTGGCGCTTCGCACATTGACCCCTGACCAGCGCCAGGTCATCATCCTGAAATTCCTCGAGGGGTGGCAGAATGAAGAGGTTGCCGCTGCTTTGGAGAAACCTCTCGGAGCGGTAAAAGCGCTGCAGCACCGCGCGCTGGAAACGCTGCGCTTATACCTGGTTAAGCAGGAAAATGGGAGTACCTTATGAAAAACAGGGATGACCTGGATCCTTTGATCGCAAAAAAATTAGAAAAACTGGATGAAATCCCGCAGCGGAACAGCCGGCGGGCTGCTGAAGGAAAAACCGCCTTCTTAAAAGCTGCCGGATCTTTAAAAGAAAGCGTATCTCCTGAAGACATTCGGCGTCATAAGAATTGGAAAGAACAACCATCCACCAATTCTGTTTTTCGCCGAAAGGAGTACAAGCCCATGTTTTCAACGATCACAGCCATCATACTTGCGATTTCGCTGCTTTTGGGTGGCAGCGGAGCCACAGTGGCAGCCGCTCAAGCAAGTCTGCCGGGTGATTTTCTGTATGACGTTAAACTGCTCAGTGAAGATGCCTTGATGGGTCTGACAGCCAACCCCGAAGACCAGTTGGACCTGGCGCTCAATCTGGTCGACCGCCGCGCTGAAGAGATCCAAAGCCTTCTGGATTCGGGTGAGATCATCACAGACGAAACCCAGACGCAATATCGTGATCAAATAGAAGAAGCCATTATGTTGTCGCTAAGTCTGCCCGAAGACCAGGTGGTCCAGGCGCTTGAGAAGGTTCAAACGCGCCTGCAAACAGAGGAACAGACCTTGCTGCAAACGCGCACGAACGGCTCCGAAAGCGCCATCATGGCGCTCACACAGGTGCGCGACACCATTCAGGAAAGACTTCAGATCATCGAGAATGGACAATTAAACCTGCTTCAGATCCAGGAGCAGTTGCAGAACCAGCAGCAGTTGAACAACCCCGACCAGAAGAGCACCAACGCGCCCACAGAAGCTGGTTCGGAACTGGCCCCCGGGACAGGTGACGGCAACCCCTGGACGGAAGGAACCCCCACGCCGGGCAGCAGCTATGGCCCCGGTGAGAGTAACAATCCCTTTGCCGAAGGCACCCCCACTCCCGGCAGCGCGTACGGCCCCGGCGGAAACAATATGGATTCCACAGATACGATATCCGTTGAAGAGAATAGCATCAATGGCAGCGGCGCCGGTGTCAGCAATGGTTCTGGCAGCAGTTCAGGCAGCGTTTACCATACCTTGACCCCCACCCGTACGCCAAAGGCAGCCGGCGGTTCTGGAACCGGTTCACAATCTTCAGGCGGCAACCGGTAGAACGTTTGCCCGATGTTATTGGATTTTCTGATAAATCATACAAAAAATTCAAAGGGTATTCATAAAATCTTCACAACCGTCGCATAAACTTATCATCAAGAAGGAGACACAACCCTTCGTAAAGGAGAGATTTTATGAAAAAAGGTTTAGTAGTTTCAATCGTCCTGGCAGCGGTGGTCGTTTTCGCGCTCGGATCAGTCAGCACCGTTAGTGCATATTATGGTGCCCCTGTCAATAACGACAGCGTAAACGATTATGGCTTCGGTGGCCGCGGAGTAAGAATGGGCGGTTACGGCACAGGTACCCTTGACGGATTCCTGCACGATGAAATGGTGCAAGTCTTTTCTGACAAGCTGGGTATTTCTGTGGCTGATCTTGAAGCCAGGCTTGCCAGCGGCGAGACCATGAGTTCCATCGCCCTTTCTCAGGGATTGACCCTTGACGAGTACAACACCCTGATGGACGGTGTCCGTGAATCAGCGCTCGACCAGGCTGTCGCGGATGGGCTGCTCACCCAAACCCAGGCGGATGCCATGAATGAGACCGGCCCCATGATGTCGTTTGGCGACACCGGTTATGGCGGAGGCATGAATACTGCCCGCGGTGCTCGTGGAGCAGGTGTTGGAACAGGCGTCTGCTTGACTCAGTAATTTGTGTCAGGAACCCCTGAAGAAACCAGGGTATCTGAATAAGATATCCTGGTTTTTCGTTTGAAAAAATGTCTTTTTGCAATAGAAGATATATTGGAAACCTTCACTATTTATTCACAAAAATCCCATATAATTTAATTATGAATGAATCCGCCAAGAAAATACTGATTGTTGACGATGAGCCCCAAATCCTGAGGGTCTTGCAGGCTTATCTTGAAAAAGAAGGCTATAAGGTGGTTACTGCCAAGGACGGTAAAATAGCGATCTCCGTTTTTGACCTTGAGAACCCTGATTTCATCATTTTGGACTTGAACCTGCCCGGCATGGACGGCCTGGACGTCTGCCGCGAGATTCGCAAGGATTCCAATGTGCCCATCATGATGCTGACCGCGCGCGTGGAAGAGATCGATAAATTGATCGGCCTTGAGATCGGCGCGGATGACTACGTCGTGAAACCTTTCAGCCCGCGTGAAGTGGTTGCGCGCGTTCGCACCATCCTAAAACGGGCCAGAACTGATGATGGGACAGAAGAAGTGATCCGCCAGGGCAAGCTGGTGATCAACCTTGCTCAACATACTGTCATCCTCGAAGACCATTCCGTGGAGCTTACTCCCACCGAATTTCAGATTCTGGTGACCCTCGCCAGAAGCCCCAAACGCGTCTTCTCGCGTCTCCAGCTCATGGAGCAAGCCCAGGGGAGCGCCTACGAAGGCTATGAACGCACCATTGACGCGCATGTAAAGAACTTGCGTAACAAACTGGAGCCTGATCCAAAAAACCCGGCCTATATCCACACCGTATTTGGCCTTGGATACAAATTCGAACCGGGGCTCCATGAAGAATAGCTGGCTCTTTAAACTTCTGGGGGCTTTCCTGTTGGTCATCGCCGTGGGCAGTCTGGTGACCTCCATCATGACCTCCCGCGCCACGTTTAACGCTTTTTCTCTCTACACCAGTCGCAACGGACAAATTTGGTCAGATCGCATGGCCCCTGAACTGGCCGTTTACTATCAACAAAACAACGGCTGGCAGGGAGTCGACCTTTGGCTTCAACAAAACTATCTGGCCCAACCCCAAACTGCAGTTACTTCCCAAACGCCTGAGAGCAGCAGCGGAACTGGTGCCGGTCAAGGTCAAGGCCAAGGTCACGGACCAGGTGCCGGCCAGGGTAAAGCGCTTGAAGATTCCACCATGATCGGCGCTTTTGGCCAAAGGCTGATCCTGGCAGACAGCGACGGCGTTGTGATCTTCGATTCTCTCGACAGCTATCTCGGAGAACACTTTTCCTCTTCGAACCTGCAAAACGGAACGGCCATTATGGTTGGCGCCGAACAGGTGGGCACGTTGTTCATCACCACCGGAGGCAACCCTGACCGCACCTCACCCGCCGACGAATTCATTTCATCTGTTCGCAAAGCGGTCATCAGTTCATCCATCGTTGCCGGTGTGATCGCCCTGGCTCTGGGAGTGTTCCTGTTCTTTCAGATCACGGCACCTCTGCGTAAATTACAGAAAGCGGCTTCAGCCATTGCCGATGGAAACTTGCAGCATCGCGTGGATATCCATGGCAAGGATGAATTCGCCGAACTCGGGCAGGCTTTTAACAGCATGGCAGAAAACCTTTCCCAAGCCGAATCTCAACGTCAGCACCTCATAGCCGACGTTGCCCACGAACTGCGCACCCCTCTGACTGCCATCCAGGGCACCATAGAAGGTATACAGGATGGCGTACTTCCGGCGGATGCCGAACAAATGGAGGCTTTGTACGCCGAAACCACCCTGTTGAATCGCTTGATCGGCGACTTGCGCCTGCTTTCCCTGGCCGAGGCGCATCAGCTTAAGCTGGAAAAAGGCGCGACCAGCCTGACAGATTTGATCACACGGGTCGTCGAAAGGGCGCAGACCAACGCCAGGTCGAAGAAGATCGAAGTGGTCAGCGAAAACCTGGCTGGTCAGGTGGTACTTTCCATTGACCCTGACCGCATGACCCAGGTGTTGAACAACCTGATCAATAATGCCATGCGTTACACGCCCCCTGAGGGCCGAATCACGGTCACCGTCCAGAGGGATGCCCCCTCCTCTGAAGTGATCATTTCTGTGACCGACACGGGCTACGGCATCAATCCCCTTGACCTTCCCTACGTATTCGACCGGTTCTATCGGGCCGATAAATCCCGCGCCAGGATCAGCGGCGGCTCAGGTCTGGGTCTGGCCATCGTCAAGGAACTGGTGGAGGCGCACGGCGGCAACGTCTCGGTTGAAAGCCCGGTCTTTGAAAAGGAAGGCAAAGGCTACGGTACCCGTCTTAATATCCGCTTGCCTCTTGAAAAAGCTTGATCCCACGCATCATCCCGGACATGATAAACTTAACCCGAAAGGGATCGTGAACCATGTCCATTAATTCCGCCACTGCCATCGCGCACCCAAACATTGCCTTCGCAAAGTAAGCACGAACGACAACCGATTGTTATTAACGCCAGGCTTGAGATCCCTGACCCTATGCGTAGAGAACAAAAATAGGTGATCCGGGTAGTAAACAGGACTACCCGAATCTTATTTATTATTATCCTCCGGAACTAAAAACCCTTTTGGCACATATTTATATGTAACATCAATTCGGGCATGGCCCAACAGTTGCGCATTCCGGTGAAAACGGCCACCGATTCCGATTGATGGCGGCCAGTTAAGGGTGAAACAGAACTGGTAAGAAGATTATAAATCAAGTGGCCGACATGGATGTGGATGAACGTAGTCGTCTCTGTGATTCACCAGTTAATTGGAGACGATAAGCATTATTAACTAACCGGTCAAGGATGGCATCTGCTAAAGTGGGGTCAGGAATGCGTTCATGCCAGGCATCAATCGGGATTTGAGTCACCACCATGGTAGAAGATCGCCCATAGCGATCATCCAAAATATCGAGTAAGTCCTGAGATTGAACAAGAGATAAAGCGTCCCGCATCCAGTCGTCAAAGATGATCAGATCAAAACGAGCCAGAGCAGCCAGTAATTTCGGGTAAGAACCGTCCGCATGAGCCAGCCGCAAATCCTGTAGGAAGCGAGGAGTTCTGAAATAACGGACAGAAAAATCATTTCGGCAGGAAGCATGTCCGAGTGCGCAACTCAGATATGTTTTTCCAGCTCCGGTTGGACCAGAGATAATAACATTGAGCATATTGGTGACCCATCCGCCATGAGATAATTCCAATACCTGGTGCTTATCCACTCCTCTTGCAGGAGAAAAGTCAAAATCCTCCAAAGCTGCGTCCAGATGGAAATGAGCTTTCTTCAAATACCGATTCAAACGACTACTGTCTCTTTGGAGTAGTTCCAGATCAACCAGGAT
>Ga0172371_10009597_pt1 | contig 13257 bp, 6 predicted proteins | sample Lak12m_FD_114543 | JGI IMG/M metagenome (GOLD analysis project Ga0172371, IMG submission 114543) | Freshwater microbial communities from Kabuno Bay, South-Kivu, Congo - kab_022012_12m | ecosystem: Environmental > Aquatic > Freshwater > Lake | place: Democratic Republic of the Congo: South-Kivu... | reverse complement strand
CTGCAACTACAACAAATTTCCCGAAGATAATGAATACAAAAGTTCGGAACAACCTTCAGTGGTGTATGTTGTTGAAATTGATTTGGATAACCCTGCCCAAACCTACACCATGAAACCCGTTGGCCACGGGCATTATTCAGGACTTGACGGCTCACTCAACCCCGATCTGAGCACCCTCACCACGGCGCTTGAAATTGTAAAGGAAATTACCGTTCAGATCAAAAACCGCTAAAACCGGAATCACCGAAAATCTGTTTTTTTCGGGGATTCCCTCTTCCTCACCACCGCCTCACCTTCGCACTCCCCACATTCTGCCCTTCAAACATAACGTTGATAATATAATGTCCTGAAGGGATTTTGCGGCCTTCATCGTCGTCGGCGTGCCAGCGAATCTGGAAGTTGCCGGGCTGGGTAAAGGCATCCAGGAGGGTTTTAACCAGGCGCCCCTGCATGTCGTGGACTTGCACCTGGCAATGGCCTTCCTTTAACAGGGTGAATTCGATGGCTGTGCTCTGCTGGAAGGGGTTTGGAATGGCTTTTATTCCGTTGGCGATGTATTTTGGTGGAGGTTTTATACCAACGGTAGTGTCCTCAAATTCGTAAGCGCCCATATCTATCCTGCCGTAGGCGATGCGCGGATTGCCGGCCAGGTCGGTAGCGGGCAGGTGGATGGTGTCCATATCGTGTGTGTAGAGGATGTATTTGCCATTTTCCTGTTTTATGTAAGGAGGTTCCATACCTGGTTCGTACATGGGTGTGCCGGCATCAATACATGGCGAACCTGCCTGCAACTGGTACGGATGTTCGCCTGTACCGGTAAACAAAGGGTTTCCCTCGATGTTGTTGACGCCATAATGCAGGATGTTATAGTTAAGTTGATTCCAGATGTCGTCAAGCCCCAGTTCGATGAGGGAGTAATCCAGAAACAATTCTCCGGGATTCTCTAAAGGTGGCTCCGCAGCAAGGATGATGGAGGGATGTTCGTTACCATAAAAAACGGAGTTGAAAACATAGGATTTCATTTTCTCCCAGGTGGCATAAGCGCCGGGAAGATGATTTTCATTCGTGTTATTTGCGACAGTAATGTTGGTGATTATGCTTAACCCGGAATTTGAAAGAAAGGGATTTAAAAATTCCAGATTGCCCCACCAATCGCGACAATTATTTTCACACACTGCCAGTCCCGAAATAAATGAAATGAGAGGATTAATATTAGTATATGAATTTACGATTGCTACCCCTCCTCCACTTCCAAAATTATTTTGATAAGGCGTATTATTTATTGCTGAACAATTAATCGTACGAATAGCAGGCTTCACCTGCTGGGAAGTGTATATCAAACCTAGGGTACACCCCCCCTTATTATTGATAGTAAAAACGTTTTCAATGGATAAACAATCCAATATACCAATTTTTGCACCTCCGGCATCCAAACCAACACAATTCTCGATTAGTATATCCTTAAATGTCAAATTGTAACAGCTATTTTCAAAATGTATTGCTCCTGCATAATCATGCACATCATTAATAAACGAATTCCCATTTATCAATTTAAGATTTTCAAGTGTCAGTGAATATGACCTGGAATGTGCACTGTAATGAAACCATGTTTGTTCGGCATCCAGTATGCAGGTGTTCATATCCTGGCCAACCAGGGCCGAATTGCTGCGGGCATTGATGGGATAAATCTCGCAGGTTACCGATGGGCTGTAAGTGCCGGGCAAAACATGAACAGTACGCCGGTTGTTGGTGTCGGGATTGATTTTGGTCATGGCATACCAGATGTTTTTTAAGGGTTCATCGGGTGTAAGGCCGCTGTTCGAATTATCACCCGTGGGACTCACATAAACATCGGCATTAACCTGTTCGATCATTGCATGGTTTACCTCAATGGTATAATCATATACCGGCACACCGTTGTTTGTATGATAGTTATAAATACAAAATCCATGATCTTGGGCAACACTAAAGGTATCGAGTATGAAAGTTTCACAACTTGTTTCAAAATGTTTGCAAATATCATTTCCCCATGATGAGTGGTTAAAGTAAATACTGTTTTTTTCATTTGCATCAAGTATTAAATAGTCGCCTCCTCCAATCCAGACACCTCCTCCCAGCCAATCAGAAATATTGTTCTTTATTGAATTCGATTTAAGAACGACATCCGAAAACCATGCAGCTAAACCACCACCGGCAGCAAAAGCCACATTCTTTTCAATAATACAATTGGTTACAGTCATATTCGCTTTGTACAATAAGACACCACCACCTACTCCAATATAAATCGAAGGATAATTAATGTCATTGTATCGGGCATCACCCTGCTGAATAGTAAAGCCACAAATTGTACCCATGCTCCCTGCCGGGAAATTATCAGCAACAATAACCGAGTTTTTTATAGTACTTCCGTCGATAATGGTCTTATAGATATACTGTTTATCTCCTGTTGTAAGATATAGACTGGCCAATGTGAAAGGTTTGCCTGCGATGTGAAGGTTTTCGTAGTAGGTTCCAGGCCACACAAGTACGGTGTCGTTTAATGCGGCTGCATTAATGGCGTCCTGGATTTTGATGAAGTCGCCCGTGCCGTTCTGCTTTACCGTAAAGATGGTAGCGTTAGTACAGAAACTTATTGATAGTAGAATATTAATAAAAGTAAAAGTTTTCATGTTTTCTGCATTTTAATATCAAACAACATTGTCACTGGTTTATTGATTTCAGATTGACGATTAACGAATTCTGACCTTAAATCCTGTTGTTTCAAACATACTTCAAAAATCGTTAATCATCAATCGTCAATCATACTTGTATTTCCTGTTGGTCAAACGCTATTTAACCTCACTCCCCACATTCCCTTCATTTCTACAATCCTTTAGGCCATTCGGGCAGGTTCAGGTAAAGGGAAGCAGCAGAGAGGTGATTTTTATTTGATCAACACGACTTTTTCATGTTTAATTATCCTATCGTCAACCGTTAACCGGATGATGTAAACCCCGTTTCCGGCCTGTTGCCCGGAAGCATCCGTTCCCGTCCAGCCGGCTTCATAGAAGCCTTCATTGTAAACCCCTTGCATCAGGGTTTTTATGAGGTTACCTCTTAGGTCATGTACCGTGAGTGCAACATTTGCCTGCTGATTCAGCACAAAACTCAGCATGGTAGCGCTACTGAACGGATTGGGTGAAGCCGGATGTAAAAGGGCAACAGGATTTTCCTGTTCTGTTTCACCTGCTTTGAACGAAATGATGTAAAATGCTTTTTGCTCGCCCGTATAAACCTTACGGCTTACCCGTTTGCGGGTTGACGGGTCAACCACGGAGTATTTACCTGTTCCAATCCTTGCCGATTTGTAACCGCTCCAGGTTTCTACCTCAATGGGTACTCCCGATGGAAAACCGGCAAGGTAGGCATTTACTTCTACTATCGAATCGCCCGGTTCTGCCACGGCAGCGCCCACACAGGAATCGTTTACCGAAAGACCAATTTCAGTAACACCAGCAATACTATCCATCTCAAAATAGAATGGAATATATTCTGCCTGTTTTTCGTATGTAAAATATTCTGTTTGCGGGTATTCAAAATCTTCTATACCTTCCGCTGCATTGTTCCATATCAGTTCGCAATCCTCAGAAACTTCTACAATTAGTCCATCACCATAACTTATTGGAGTCTCATGACCTGTTCCCGCAATAATTATTCCGTTCCGAAGATATATCGTCCAATCTTTTGTTGAAACCCTTGTAAGTTTATCCCAAATCCCTACAAATGCATCTTCCGGGGATAGGGAGTACTCAAGAAAATAGCCAATCCAGTTTTCGTATTGTGATGACAAAGGAATGGAGGTGGCGGGGTCAAGAACTACACCTGTAACAGGAAGGTTTTGTGTTGTAACGGGTTGGGAATAGTATTTGTAACCCTGTGTGCTGTATAGAAAGGGAATATAAGTGGTGTTCCAAATACCGAAAGAATAGGTTAGTTCGAAGTCGTATCCTTCATCACTGGTAATTAATTTAAGGTATGGTTGTAAAGGATTAATATTCTCCAGCAAAGTCTGTGATTCATACCCGTTATCACCCAATCTTGGCATGCAAGGGAACGAAATCCAGTCCCAATTTCCGGTGAGAGTGCGGGTGTGAACATGCTCGGTAGCAATGGTGGCCGCAGAGAAATATTGTTGGGCGCAGTAGAGGTTTTGTTTTTCAGGGTAATAGGCGAGGAATTTGCCGAACAGGTTGAATGGTTTACTTGGGAATAAAACTGAAATTGCGTTTTGGTATGAAAATGAAGAAGTATAATACCCATAAGTCCAAAGGGATAAATCAATAACCATAACTTTTTTTGAGTCAAGTAAATCCGTGTGATCAATAATAGGTACATAAAGAATATTATTGCTCCCATAAGTGTTTAGCGCAAAGTCGTCTTCTCTATTATGATTATTACTTAGGTCTATGGTAATAGTATTTGGTAAACTGTGTTCAAATATTACATCCTCATTACCTATCTTATAAATCTTATCTGAGGATATTCCATACGTGTAATAATCCTTTGTATTGTAGAACATTGTTTTAATATCACTTGCGTTGTTTTCGAATGCAATAGTATTCAATTGTGATAAGTCTATTATGTGAAGTTTATAAGGATTGCCGTTGGAAGTCGAAAAATATCCAACCCCTTCTCTTGTGTTGTATGAAAAAGAAATTGGATTATCAACAAAACAAATTGCAGGATTATTTGATACATGATCAATAAAATCCTTAAAAAAATAGATTTTATCGTCACAATAATTCATCCATACAAAATAATCATAATCTTTCACATAAGAAAACTCTTTAATACAACCAGGATAAATTACTATTTCCGGTGTTTTAGGTGTAAGATCAGAATGAAAGAAATATACAGGGCAGCCGCTTGCACAATCCTCATTTTTTTCACCAATAAAGACTGTTCCGTTGGGACTAATAACATACTCTAATAACCCATTGGCAAATTCCTGGTTCGAAAAGTCTATTTGGACCGGATTTTCACTGTTAAAACAAAGTATCTTGTTTTTGGCTTGCATATTTAAATTGTCAGGTATGGCATAAATAATGTATATCCTGTCATTGTCCACACTCTCATCATCCAGGCAAAACACATCTATGGGATTGAATTTCAAATTTGGGTAAGAGATTGTTGGTTCAAACTTGTCAACCACTGCACCGGATGAGGCATTTAACACAATTATATAACCTTTATTATTGAACTTGTTCACGGCAGCATACAATTTGTCTCTTTTTCGGCAAATACCGGAAATGTTTCCTCCGGTTTCGAGTATTTGAGTGCCCGTTGAAGAGATTTTTAAAACATTCCCGTTCAATGGCTGTGTAGCAACGGCAATATTAGCGCTGGAGCCTGGCGAAACACGGTACATCTGACCAAGGGAAGTACTGGTAAAATAGGCTTGATTTCCAGTTTGCTTATCAAAAAAAACAATTTTGTCCATGCCGCAACCAATAATTTGTGTACTGTTTTCGCTTAGGCCGAAAATATTTTGATAAGTACAATTTTGTGTCTCCCATTGCGTCACATTATACCAGATAATATCAATGCCAGAGCTACTTCCAGAATAACCTGAAAGATACATTTTATTACAGGTTGGGTCAGGAAGCATAAACCTAACATCCGGATAATTTAGTGAAAGTGTCAGTTCTCCTCCTCCGGTAGCATTCCTAATAATCATAGAGCTAGTTGAATTCATATGGGCAAATATCAAATTATTCATTACAGCAATATGCCCAAAGTTATTCTGTGGCTCAATTGTTAAGAGGCTTGTCATATCCGGATTATATCGCATGATTCCATCGTTGGTTGATAGTAAAATTAAATAGCTTGCTTCAAAGCTGATTGACTCAATATCGTACCCAATAATTCCTTGTATGGGCACCGGGGGTGATAATTGCGAATTTGATATTGCGAATTTATACAAGAAGGTTTTATCGTTCATGTTTTCATCCTTAACATAAAAATAGTACCAGATAGTGTTGTCGGATTCACTGTAAATCATCGAAGACCGCTCAATCAGGTAATCGCCGATTGGATCGGTAAGTTCGACTTTGTTGTAATACTGATCAATCGAAAACATTGCTCCGTTAATGGTCATTCCGTAAACCTTATTTTGTGTGGGATGAACAAAAATCCTGCGCTCGTGATAGTCGGAAGAAAAGGTTGAAAATCTATCCACATCAGAGATATCAATCGTTTTAACAGGTTGCATGTTTGCATCGCAAATCATAATTTTCCTGTATCCGTAAATGTAATACTTGTTGTTGTGCGGATTGTAAACTACATCCTGTGGTAAAAAACCACCAGTATCTCCTGGAAGATCGATGTTATCAACAAAGACATCATCAGGATTTTCGTCACTACTGCCGGTTGGGTAAACCATATCAGTTGTGTCATTCTGAAGAACAAAACCAGGTTTAGCCAACCCTTTGTCGATGATATTACCCGGACTGTCGGAAATGGTTACAATCACATCACCGCTTTGCAGGGTATCAACATGGGTGATTATCTGTGTTACTTGCCCAAAAGCTGTGAAACCGGCCAAAATCAATGTAAAAAAAATGATATAAAATTTATTTTTCATAATTATCTGATTTAAATTATTTTAAATCAAAGACATGTTAATTATCTGGAATAAGGGGATTTTGGAACTTAAGGCGGGTGGCCCCCTGCCAGTATGAAACGCTTTTCCGGTATTGAAATGCCTGAATAAGAAGATATCTCTGCAAAACTTTCTATCAAAAATCTACCCCACGAGAGAAATTTATCCAGATCGTAAGAAAGGAAAACATAAGATATGTTTTGTGTCGTATTCATGTTTTTAAACTCAGGCTCAAAATTAGGAAATTTTGGGGGAAATTTTTCAAAACAGACATTATTTTTCAACTTAAAAAAAGATTACGGTTTTAGGCTACTTCCCGAATTCCTCAAAGTTTTTACTTTTGCCACCAATTCTAACATTTGGTACAATTTTGGTAAAAAAACAGCCACTTTAAAAAATAAACCGGATATGAAAAGAAGTACTTTTTACTCGCTGATTATTGCAACTTTTACGGTTGCCTCAACATTGATTTTGACCTCCTGCGCCAAGGAAAAAATAGAAACCATGCCCCTGGGCACTGTGAATGTGAACATGTTTGAATCGCTGTTCAACAATGGCCGCGAATTTTATCTTCAGGTACTTACCGATCAGACCAATCTTCCGGTGAGCTACTACATCCGCAATGCGGTGACAAAAGAAGGAACCACCATTACCGTCGATTTAATCGACATCGAAAAAGTGGATGCCAGCGGCGTGAATGTAGCAACTGGTTCGGCTTCAGCCTACATAAACCTGGGACAACTTACGGCAGGCCAGCATACCCTGAAAATAAATGTGGCAACCAATGCCAACGCTGGTATCCTTTCTGTTGAAGATAATTTCTTTGTCACCGTTTTCGATCAAACCAACGGACTGACCTTTAATTACGATACCCTTTATCGGATTCCAAATGGGGCATTATGGGGTTACATCGGTTACCAAAGCGCCTCTTTTCAATCTATTGCAGAATCTTTTAAGGATACACTCCAGGATATTGGCGCTGTGGGATTGGGACTCACCGAGGGGAAATACGGATACTTTTGGGTGGATGAATCCGGAGCTTATCATCAGGAGATTGATGAAAACTATACTTTTTACCGTCAGTATTTTTACAGTTATATCGAATCGAAAGAAGCCCTGACCGACGTTATCGAATACTACGACATAAGATACAGCCAGGTTAAAATTATTTTGTACTGGGTTTTTGAAGAAGAAAAAAAATCGGCTTTGATAAAACCGGAAGAGATAAGTTATCCATGAAATTATTTTACCGGAATTATGGTACAGGTCAGCCACTGATTATCCTCCACGGGATTTTTGGCATTTCGGATAATTGGGTTTCGTTTGCCCGACAAATTGCTCAACATTACAAAGTTTTCATTCCCGACCAGCGCAATCACGGACATTCACCGCATAATCAAGCTTTCAATTTTTTTGCCCTTTGCGACGACCTTAGGGAATTCATCGAAGACCACAACATCAAAAATCCCATCATTCTGGGACATTCGATGGGTGGAAAAGTAACCATGCATTTTGCCCTTGAAAACCCGGAAATTCCCAGAGCCCTGATCATCGCCGACATCAGCCTTCGCAAATATCCCCGCCGTCATCATCACCTCGACATGATTGATGCCATGCTTTCGGTTGACCTGCAAAGTGCCCAAACCCGTGAAGAAATTGAAGAATGGTTAATACCCCGGATCAAAGAGGACCGGGTCCGGCAGTTTGCCATGAAAAACCTTTATCGCCGCGAGCGGGGTGGACATTTTGCCTGGCGGCTCAACCTGGAAGCCATTAACCTGGGCATGGAAGAAATTATTGAACCTGTTTCCTCATCCACCATTTTTAAAAAACCTGCTCTTTTCGTAAGGGGCGGAAATTCAGATTATGTGAAATACGAAGATTTCGACCAGATTTACCGCAACTTCCCCAATGCCAACATCAAAACCATTGAAAGTGCCGGGCATTGGCTTCATGCCGATAAACCTTCAGAATTTTATCAGATAGTAAAAGAGTTTCTAAAGGGAAACGAGCTATAAAACACCTTCTTTTTCTTTTCATACCGGATTTATTTGAAATTGCCAGGATTTTGGAGGTCAAATCTCTTGTTAATATCTGGTCGTAACTGATTTACTACTATCTGTTTACCCATTTTTTATTAAGCGAAATAAAACTTGTTCTTGAAATAACCAGGAATTGTTTTTACTTTAGCCTCAAAATTTTTTATTCCGTTATGAAAAGGTTTTTTAAAAGCTTGTTTCAAAAAAAGGTTACTAATGAATGGGTGGATTTTTTCAATTCCTCGCTTGATGGATTTCTTTTTACGGATGAAAATGGCCATATTAAAGGGTGGAATAAGGCAATAGAAAAAATCATTGGCATCCCTTTTAAAACTTTTTATGGAATTAAACTTTGGGAATTTCCTTTGCTGTTTGAGATCAAAATCGACAATCAAATTATTGATAAGAAGAGTGTTAAAGACAGGCTAATCAGTTTTTTTGAAACAGGGAAAAGTATCAACGACCACGAGATTGCTGAAATGGAACTTATTATGACTGATGGTTCTAAAAAATGGATTCAACAAACTTCCTTTAAAATAGATTCACCACGAGGAATTCGGCTGGGGACCGTTGTAAGAGACATTACCCATCAGAAAAATCTTGTACTTCGGCTTCGTAAGAACGAAAATTCTTTTCATGATCTTGAAAGATTATTTAACACCATCGAAAACTTTCTTTTTATCGTTGATCTGAATGGTAACATTATTCATGTAAATGATGTGGTGCTCAAAAGGCTTGGTTATTCATTTGAAGAGCTTTATAAAAAGCCTGTTATTATGGTCTATCCCAAAACAAGGCAGGAAGAAGTCGGATACATAATTGGTGATATATTGAAAGGAAGTTTGAACACCTGTTTTGTTCCCTTTGAAACCAAGAGCGGAAATCTTATTCCGGTCGAAACCCGTGTTATGTTTGGAAAATGGAAAGATCGTGAAGTATTGATTGGAACAAGTTGGGACATAACAAAAATTCTCAGCACTGAACGGGCGCTTTCCGATAGCGAAGCCAAGTATAAAAACCTGATCGAAAACACCGGTGAAGGAATTGGGATTGTTGACAACAAAGAAATTTTCGTATTTGCCAACGATGCTGCTGAGGAGATTTTTGGCGAGAAAAAGGGAGAACTTGTCGGGAAATCGGTTCTTTCGTATATTTCAGAAGAAGATATCGAAAGAATATTGCAGCAAACCCAAAGGCGTAAGAGAGGAGAGAAAAGCACCTACGAGCTAACCATTCGCCAACCGGGAGGAGCGCTCAGGGAGGTACTGCTTACCGCCACACCCAACTATGACGACAAAGGTGAAATAACTGGGACGATGGGTATTTTCAGGGATAATACCGAACTTAAAAATGCCCTCGACCTGATGACAATCGCCAAAGAAAAGGCCGAAGAAAACGACCGGGTGAAATCCGCATTTCTTTCGACTATGTCGCACGAACTGCGAACTCCCCTTAATGCCATCATTGGATTGAGTGAGCTCATTGAAAGCTGTGACAACTGGGACGAAATTCACGAGTTTACCCAGATAATCAATCTCCAGGGAAACGGGCTGCTCGAAATTATCGAATCGATTTTCGAGATCATTCAACTCGAAACGGAAGATGCCGACGTTGATGTTGTAGAAATCGAACTTAATTCATTTTTTAATTCGTTAGTCTCAAAGTTTGAAAACAGGCGGTCATTTCACAAAAAGGAAAACATTGAATTGTGTTATAATCCTGATGAGAACTGTAAAAATCCTGTCATCCTTTCAGATCGGAAAAAGCTGAAAATTGTAATTGAAAACCTTGTTGATAATGCCCTAAAATTTACCAAAGAGGGCTTTGTTGAATATGGTTATAAAAGAATTGACGACTCCATTGAGTTTTTTGTGAGCGACAGCGGTGTGGGCATTGATGAATCGAAAAAACATGTGATTTTCGAAAGGTTCCGACAAGCTGACGACTCGCATACCCGCGAATTTGGCGGCATTGGACTTGGCTTGGCAATTTGTCAAAAAATTGCCGACCGTATGGGCGCAGAACTCGATTTCAGATCGAAATCGGGTGAGGGAACTACTTTCTTTTTTATCCTCCCGGGTGTGATTGATCCTGCACAATACAGCGATAATAATATCCTCCAATCTTATAAATTGCCTGACCTGTACAATCACAAAATACTGATTGCAGAAGATGAACGGGCAAACCTCAGGCTGATCACTTCCCTGATTGGAAGATGCAATGGACAGGTTGTCACAGCTTGTAATGGGACAGAAGCAGTGAAACTTGCTGACACAAATCCTGATATTTCGCTGGTAATCATGGATATTAACATGCCGGTGATGGATGGCATCACTGCCATGAAACTGATAAAAAATCATTACCCCGATGTACCTGTAGTTGCGCTAACTGCCTATGCGCTACCGCGCGACAAAAGACGGTTCATTGATTCCGGTTTCGACGACATGTTAACAAAACCCATCAGGAATATCAACCTTCTGAAAATTGTCTCAAAATTTCTGTTACCTCATCAAACGAACGATGTTTAAAACCATATAAAAGCTAATGAAATGAACAAATTGCAGATTATTCCGGCTTTGCTATTAATCCTGTTTTTTTCAGGTTTAAACGCACAACCCTGGCAGCAAAACAGTGCAATTTTCAACCCCAGCGGTGTACCCAGCCTGCCTTTTTCGCAACCCCGCCTTGCCGACCTGGATGATGACAACGATCTGGACATGATTATTGGAAGTATTGATGATGTCCCGTTTTATCTTGAAAATACAGGGAGTCAGTCCTCGCCGGCTTTTGCGCCCGGAGAGGAAATATTCGCCGGAATTTCGTCTCTCGATGCCGAAATGGGCGTTTGTTGCGACCTCGATAACGACGGTGATCTGGATTTTATAGCAGGTGGATTTACAGGATTAAATTTTTTTCAAAATACAGGAACACCAACAAGTCCGGTTTTTGAAAAAATTCCAGACTTCTTTTCCGGCCTTTCGGTGGGAATGAATCCCGTTCCTGACCTCGCAGATATTGACAACGACAGCGACTATGATATGGTGGTTGGTTTTAGCGAAAGTGGAATGATACGCCTGTATAAAAATACCGGCTCACCAGGAATAGCTTCATTTTCAGAAAGCAATTCCGAATCCATTGGTGATGTAGGTTTGTATGCTTACCCTGTTTTTTGCGATCTTGACAGCGACGGCGATCAGGATATCTTATCGGGCAGGGATGAGCATGGTTTTATCTTTTACCAAAACGAGGGTGATCCCAACAACGCTGTTTGGGAAGTGAATAATCCATTGTTTGCCGGGCTTGGCAGTGAAACTTACTGGAACTCCCCCGATTTGGCCGACCTGAACGGCGATTCAAAAGCTGATCTGGTTTTTGGAACAGCTTCAGGACCTTTGAATTGTTACACGAACACAGGCACTCCGAATGTGCCTGTCTGGACTGTTAATACGACCCTTTTTGGAGGTGTAATTGACGTGGGTGGCGCCAGTAATCCTTATTTTTATGATTATGATGATGATGGTGATCTGGATATGTTCAGTGGAAGCCAGATGGGCGATATAAAATATTACGAAAATACCGGAACTGCCACCGGGCCTGCCTGGCAGGAAAACAGCGGCTATTTTACTTCCCTCAAACATTCGATTTATGGGGCAGTAGCCATCGGGGATGTCAATGCTGACGGTCTTCCTGACGCTATAGTCGGCGATTTGACAGGAAAATTGTATTATCACCGGAATACCGGGGATGGGTTTGTTTTGGAAGCAGAAGCGCTGGGGACTGTGGCGTTAGGCGGCTGGTCATCACCACGTTTGACTGATCTGGACGGCGACGGCGACCTGGATATTGTGGCTGGAAATGAAGCCGGAAACCTTCATTTTCTTGAAAACCAGGGGACCCCCGACAGCCCTGTGTGGGCAATAATTCCAGGCTTCTTTGGTAGTATTGACGTAGGAACCAACTGCGTGCCAACCATTGCCGACCTCGACCGTGATGGTGACCTTGATATTGTTACCGGAAACCTGTGGAGTGAACTCCAGTTTTTTGAAAATACTGGCGAAAACTGGGTTGAAAATACAGAACCTCTGCAAGGACTTACCGGAGGTCAAAACACAACACCCGCACTGGCCGACCTTGATGCAGATGGTGATGTTGACCTCGCCCTGGGACAGTACAATGGCATTTTCGATTATTACAAAAACAATGCGTTGGTTACTTCCGTAAAAAAACAACCTCAACCGATGGCTGATTTTACCATTTCTGCTTTTCCGAATCCATTTTCCACAACCCTGAACCTGCGGGTTAGCTTGCCTGAAACAGCCGATGTTTCAATGCTTGTTATGAATATTTATGGGCAGCAGGTTTTAACTGAAAAGTTCCAAAATCTTGCCTCCGGCACACACATCCTGAAATGGGAAACGGAAGTAACTCCCGGCGGTGTTTATATCATCCAAATCTCGACCGGAAAGCTCCAGAGGAGTGTAAAGGTTATTCTGCGGAAATAGTCCAACATTCCAACATCAATACCGTTAAGCAAGCAACTTTAAATGGAACGCGGACTAACGCGGATTTTCAAACGCT
>Ga0172371_10009596_pt1 | contig 13257 bp, 6 predicted proteins | sample Lak12m_FD_114543 | JGI IMG/M metagenome (GOLD analysis project Ga0172371, IMG submission 114543) | Freshwater microbial communities from Kabuno Bay, South-Kivu, Congo - kab_022012_12m | ecosystem: Environmental > Aquatic > Freshwater > Lake | place: Democratic Republic of the Congo: South-Kivu... | reverse complement strand
GGTCGTTCGCATTGGGGTCGAGCGCTGATGTGTTCAGGCTCATCGAACGGCCCGCAATGTCCGGGAAGTCCGCAGTATCGTAAGCCACCTCGTCGATAATGGTGCCGTCGGGCGCGACCAGGTAGACCTCGTCTGCGCCGTTGTCCAAAGTGAAACCGGAATACTCGTAGTCCAGGTCGACGCCGCCGTTGACCGTCAGGTCCTCGTTGTTGCCGAACACGACCATCTTGCCGATGTTGAACTTCATTATGGAACCGGGCGCGTAGATCTTGTGGGACTCGCCGCCGTCGTCCTCGATGTACCAGTTGTTGAAGTCAACGCCGTTTGCGGCAAGCACGCGGGCCTCGAACCACTCGCCGTTCACGTCGTTCGCTACGCGTGGGTCCTTCAGAATTTCAGTGATGATCACGTCGCCCGGCACGTAGTTCGAGGGGATGCAGTCCTGGGGACAATTGACGGAGGTCTCGTCCGGCGGGTCGCAGTTGCCGTCGCCGCAGACCGGCCCCGCGCTCTCGCAGGCGTCCACTACGCCGTTGCCGTTCGTGTCCTTGTCCGCAGGCACCCCGGGGTTCGGGTGTTTCAGCACGATCATCACGATGAGCTGCACGTCCACGACCGTGTTCGTGGAGTCGCAGTTGATGTCCGCGGCAGTCGGGCTTGCGAGGCACGCGGGATTGTTCGCCGGGTTGAGCGTCTTGATGACGGTGCACTGCACGTCCGAGACGTTGATTGCACCGTCACCGGTTACATCGTTAGGAACTGCGGCCCATGCGGCGGAAGCACCCGCGACGAACAGGAACACGACAACCAGCGCAGCAAAGAGTTTCTCCCTCATGGCCCTCTCCTCCGAAAAGTTTTCAGCCCGTTGCCGGGCGTTGCTACAAGTGCCGCCAGGCCGGGTCTCGCGGATGCGGCGCCGCGTTCGCACCGGCCTGCGATCTCGGTCCTACGGCGTGGACACGAGCACCCCGTTCTGCATGGACACCGCCAGCCCGTTGGCGTCCGCGTCCGTGGCGCCGAGGCCGGTGAGCGTGACGCCGACAGGCGAGCCCGCCGAGATTGTGGTCTTGAGCGTGAACATCAGCTTCATCACCTGGGCGTTGCCGGTCACGTTCCCTCCGCTCATGTATGCGTCAGTGATCAGCGTAGTAGGGATCGACGCATGATAGATGAGCACTGAGACCAAGCCATTCCACGCCGCTTTGGGAGGGTCGACTGCGATGGTGTGCAAGGTCAGCAGCATCGAAAGTGCGTCGCAATAGTCGATCGCATTCTCGCAAGAGAACTTCGCCAGGGTGACCTTGGTCGCATCGTAGTTGATCTTGAACTGGAGCCCTGCGGCCTTCTTGCTTGCGGCAGTCGCAGCAGCAAGCTTGATGTCGCAGGCTACGGTTGCGCCCTGGTTCCCGGAGATCTGGCACCAGCTCGACGGCGGGCACGCGCCGCAGTCCTGCGGGCAATTCGTGCACGACTCGCCCGCGCCGCACACGCCGTTGGGGCAGGCCGACTCGGTCTGGCAGGTGGAGCTGCATCCGTCGCCGCTTACCTTGTTTCCGTCGTCGCACGTCTCGCCCGCGTCCACCTTGTTGTTGCCGCAGCAGACGCAGTCCTGAGCGCAGTTGGTGCACGTCTCCCCCGCGTCGCAAATCGAGTTCCCGCACACCAGTGCGCCGCCGGCCTTGGATATCAGCACGCCGTTGGTCATGGTCACGGACAGCGAGTTGGCGTTCGCGTCCGTAGCTGCCAGGTTGGTGAGCGTGACGCTGACGGGCGAGGCCGCGGCGATCGTGGTCTTGAGCGTAAAGACCAGCTTCATGACCTGTGCGTTGCCGGTCACGTTGCCGCCGGTCAGGTATGCGTCCGTGACGATCTTGGAGGGGTCGGAAGCGTGGTAAATCAGCACCGACACGAGGCCGTTCCACAATGCCTTGGCCGGGTCGGTTGCGATGGTGTGTCCGGAGATCAGCAGCGACAGCATGTCGCAATAATCTATTGCGGCCTCGCAGGAGAACTTGGAGAGAGTAACCTTGGCCGCGTCGTAGTTGATCTTGAACTGGAGGCCGGCGGCCTTGGGGCTCGCAGCGCTTTCGGCCGCCAGCTTCACGTCGCAGGTGAGACTGGCGCCCTGGTTGCCGGAGAGCTGACACCAGCCCACGGGCGGGCAAGCGCCGCAGTCGCCGACGCAGCTTGTGCACGTTTCCTTGTTGTTGCAGATCTTGTCGCCGCAGAACTCGGTCTTGCACGCTGCGGAGCAACCATCGTTGTCGAGCTTGTTTCCGTCGTCGCACTCTTCGGCGCCTTCTTTCGCCCCGTTGCCGCAGGTAGCCGGGCAGCCCTGTGTGCAGTCCTGTGGGCAGGTTTGGCAGGTTTCGCCGTCGTTTGCGACGCACTTGCCGTCGCCGCAGCACTTGCCGCAGTCCGGGTCCGGGTTCACCATGCCGCAGTGCTCCTGGCACTCGATTTCTTCGCAGATGCCGTTGCCGGCGCCCTGAATGGTGCACTGGGGAGAGCAGCCGTCGCAGACGAACACGTTTCCGTCGTCGCACGCCTCGTTGCCTTCCGGCACGCCGTTGCCGCATTCGGGTGGGCAGGCGCCGCAGTCGGCGGGGCAGAGCGTGCACGTCTCGCCGAGGGTGACGTCGCACGTTCCGTTGGGGCAGCAGGTCCCGCAGTCCTGCATGCATTCGAGGCAGTTCTCACCGTCGGTGCAGAGGCCGTCGCCGCAGAACGGGCCGCAGTCATCGTCGCAGGTGCTGACGTTCTCGCCGCAGTTGCAGACGGTGTCGCCGCAACCCTGGGCCGTGCACAGGGAGGTGCAGCCGTCGCATTCGTCGTCGTTGGCATCGTCGCACGCTTCGTTCCCTTCTACGGCCCCGTCTCCGCACTCGGTCGGGCAGAGCGCATCGCAGTCGTCGGGGCAGCTCTCGCACGTTTCCCCGTCGTCCTGGTCGCACGTCCCGTCGCCGCAGAATGTCTCGACTTGGCAGTTCTCATCACAGCCGTCGTCGGGCAGCTTGGCGCCGTCGTCGCACTCCTCGTCCCCCTCCACCGTGCCGTTGCCGCATTCGGGCTCGGGCGTGCAGTCGCGGTTCGGTTCTCCGGGAGTGCCAAGGTCGCCAGCCCCGAACGCCGTATCGCCAAGGCACCAACTGCTTCCCAGGTCGTTATCCTCCGCGGTGAACATGTCGGACGAGAGGGTAAGCGACTTGCCTTCCTTGTCCGGGAACTCGGCGCCGTCGTCGTACTTGACGGAGTCGATGAGGACGGCGTTGGAGTAGAGGATCACCTCGTCATCCTTGTTGGACAGGCTGAACCCGCTGTAGACGTAAGCAGCGGTCACCCCGCCGTTGGCCGTCGGGTCGCCCTCGCGTGCTACCACGATGAAGCCCTTGGCCGGCACCACGACCGGGTCCGTGGCCAGGATCTGGTGCTCGTCCTGGTCCTCGTCCTTGAGCCACCAGCCGGTTATGTCGATGTCCGCATCGGACGTGTTGAACAGCTCTACCCACTCGCCCGAGATATCGTCCACCGCATCCGGGTCCTTCATGATCTCCGTGACGATGACCGAGCCGGGAACACCGTCGACGATTTCGAGCTGGCAATTCTCGTCGCAGCCGTCATCGGGATCCTTGTTGCCGTCGTCGCACTGCTCGCCGTCTTCGATCTGGAGCGTCCCGTCGCCGCAGCCGGGCACTACGCAAGGCCCGCCGCAGTCGTCGGGGCAGGTCTCGCAGGTCTCGCCGCCGTCCTGGTCGCAGAGCCCATCCGGGCAGCACTCGGTACAGTCTTCGGGACACGTCACGCAGTTTTCGCCAAGGTCAGGCTCGCAGGCGGAATTGGAGCAACTCTCAGGGTGCTCGGTCTTGCAGTCCGTGTCGCAGCCGTCGCCCGGGTCCAGGTTGCCGTCGTCGCACTCCTCGCCTTCGTCCAGGTTGCCATCGCCGCACCCCGGCGGGCACTCACAGTCTTTCGGGCAGGTCTGGCACGACTCGGTGTAGCCGTCAGCGTTGTCCATGTCGCAGACGCCATCGCCGCAGGGGGTCTCTTCGCACACGTCGCCGCAATCCTCGGGGCAGGTGAAGCAGTTCTCGGTAGGGTACTTGTCGCACACCCCGTTGCCGCAACAGTCGCCGCAGTCCTGGGCGCACGACTGGCAACTCTCGTCGCCGGAGCACAGGCCGTCGCCGCAAGCGCCGGAAGTCTCCAACTCGGCCGGGACCTCAAGGCTCACGTTGTCAGGAACGTCAACAGGATTGCCGTCGGTCGAATCGCTCCCCGAGCATGCTGCCAGAAGTACAGCGATGAGAACCAAGAGCCCGCGCACCACCATAGTACACCTCCGCATACTACAACACCGGATCAGAATGCCACACGCCCCAATTCTTTTCAAGCTGGCAATTTGGATCTTCCTGATCTAGTATGCCGCCGAAGTTCGGGCTCCGTCCCCATGCCGGGGCTTCGAAGCCCGAGCGAAGTTCGGGCTCCGTCCCCATGCCGGGGCTTCGAAGCTCGATCTTCGTCCCTGCGCCGGGGAGCGTGGGCGGACGTCCAGAGGGGGAGTGAAATGGGAGCATCGGATACGTTTAAGGTGTTGAGCTCGGATGAGCTCGGCACGTTCTTGAAGGATATCCCGTCAGAGTTGGTCGTTCGGGGCGTGCAGTCCTCCGCCCGGTCACTGTTCGTGCGCTATTTCAAGGGATACCGGGTTCAGACCGCGTCGAAGCGCGTCCGCGAGATGGTCGAGAACGAAGTCGTGGCCAAGGGGAACGAGGAGCTCGCCCAGCTCTTCACCACGCTCTGGAACCGCGCAAACGGCCGTCTCTATCATTCGGTCTACAACAAGGTCCGGACCGTGAACGAAGACGTCCACAAGATCGAGCTCATCGAGGACGACAAGGCGGATGTGTTCCTGACCGACCTCCTCAAGGAGTTCGATGCTGCCAGAGTCTACCTCTGCATCCTCCTGAACGAGGTCAAGTTCTCGAAGGAGATGGTCCAGAAGCACATCGGCAAGGCAATCCCGATCGTTCCATGGCCGCCCGCGCTCCCGCTTCCCGAAGAGGAGGAAGGCGCCGAGACGCCCGGAGCGGACGCGGGCAAGACCTCCGACCCGGCCTCGGATGCCGCACCGGCAGGCGCTGCCGACACGTCAGCCGCGGCCCCGGAAGCCGCACCGGCAGGCGCTGTCGACACGTCAGCAGCGGCCCCGGAAGCGGCAGCGGCAGGCGCTGTCGACACGTCAGCAGCGGCCCCGGAAGCGGCAGCGGCAGGAGCCGGCAAGGCCGACGAACCCAAGCAGTAGTTGAACATGAGCGCGTCGAATCGATCCTCGGAGAAGTCCGCATCCCCATTGCGTTCCGGCTTGGTGACGCGGCCCGTCTTCGTGATGTGTTCCTTGCCCGTGCTGTGCACTGCCCTGGTTTTCGTGTCCTGCACGACGACCGGCGGAAACGACCGGCCTCCGCAGGGCTTCGTAGTGCCGGCAGCAGGCGGGCTGGTGCCAGCCGCAAGCGAGGCGCCCGAAGTCCGGTACGGGACAATCGCGATCGAGAACCGCTTGAATGAGGAAGCGACGGTCTACCTGGACGGCAGGGAAGTCGCGGCGATCCCCGCGGGCGGAAGCAGGCAGGTGCCGGACGTTGCGGTGGGGACGGTGTTGCTCAGCGCCCGCACCGCGTCCGGTCGTGAGATGAGCCTCTCGGTCGAGGTGTTTGCAGGAGCCACGCACACGTGGCTTCTGGACGCGGGTCGGGGGCAGCTTGTGGTGCGCAACCTTGTGGGCGAAGCCGCGGACTTGTACGTCGACGGCACGATGTTCCGCCGCATGGACCCGCTTTCGAGCGTGGCCATAGCGCTGGACCCCGGGGCACACTCGATTGCAGGATGGGTGACTTCCACGCAGTACACCGAAACCCACAAGGTCGAGGTAGCAGGGGGAGAGAAGACCCGGCTGGACCTTGGACCGCAAGCGGGGCGGCTCTACCTCGAGAATCTCACCGAGACCACGCTCATCGTCTACCGCAACGGGCGTCCGCTGTGCAGCATCATGCCCGGAGTCGCGCTGGAGCTTGCGGCACAGCCGTTGGGCAAGAACCTGATCGAAGCGCTGGACTCCAACGGAGCGGCGTTCGACCGCAGGAGCGTCGAGATCCGGCCGGCAGGCGACGAACGAGCCAAGATCGTCTACGGCGCACCGCTTGAAGGTGCGACTGCGACCGTGAAGGTGTCCAACCAGGCCGGCGAGGACGTGAGGCTCTATATCGATGGCCGTGAGGCAGGGGAGCTGCCCCAGGGGGCGATGACGGTGCTGAAGGATCTTCCATCGTCGGGCACCGCTTTGACCGCGGTCGGGACCGAGAGCCGCAGGCGGCAGGTGTTCACGGTGACGCCGCAGACCGCGGGCGGGGCCAGGTTCGTGGTGACCGCGGCATCCGGCGGGTTGCGGCTGACCGGGCTTGGCGGGCAAGCAGCGGTGGTGCGCGTTGACGGTGCGCCCGCGACGTCCGTGGACGCGGGAGCGGTAGAAAGAGAGCCCATCCACGTCGCGATGACGCCCGGGGAGCACTCGGTTTCGGTCGTGCTTGCTGACGGGACTGCGTTCGCGACGCTGGCGAAGGTGGAGCCGGACCTGTTCGGGGAATGGAAGTTGACCGGGACTTCGCCCGTCATCGAGCTTCGCAACCGGACGGGCCGGAAGCTTTCGGTGTGGATGGCCGGGAAGCAGGCGTCGTCGGTGGAGGACGGGCAGAGCGTGACGCTCACGCTTCCGGCAGCGGGGGTCGAGACCATCCGGGCCGTGACCGAAGACGGCCTGCGCGAGTGGGTGCTCAAGGAAGTCTCCTTTCCGGAGTCTGGTCGTTTCGGCTGGACGCTTGAACCTTAGCAGGACGCGATGATTCCGCTGCGTGACGAGATCAGGACTTCCAGCACGCCGTGGTTGAACTACGTGCTGATGGTGGCAAACATCGTCGTGTTCGTGTACGAGACCTCGTTGGGCGAGCGCCTGGACGACTTCGTGGGCGTGTGGGGGCTGACGCCGTGGAACATGACCCACGGCATCTCCGCTCACGGCTTTTCTGTGAAGGAGCACGTTGCGCCGTGGGTAACGTCGATGTTCCTGCACGGCGGGTGGGTGCACCTGATCGGGAACATGTGGTTCCTGCACATTTTCGGGGACAACGTGGAGGACCGGCTGGGCAAGGTGCGGTTCATCGTGCTCTACCTGAGTGGCGGGCTGGTGGCCGCGCTGGCGCAGGTACTTTCCGCACCGGGCGAGACCATTCCGATGGTCGGGGCCAGCGGGGCGATTGCGGGGGTGCTTGGCGCGTACTTGATGATGTACCCGCGGGCGCAGGTACTGACGGTGGTGCCGATCTTCGTGTTCCTTCAGTTCGTGCGGCTTCCTGCGTTCATCTTCATCGGCGTCTGGTTCGTCTTCCAGATGTTCTCCGGCTATGCGGCCCTGCTTTCGTCGCACTCCGGCGGTGGCGTGGCATGGTGGGCTCACGTCGGCGGTTTTGTCGCCGGGGTGCTGCTTTCGCTGCTCCTGAAGTCCGGCACAGCGCCCCGGCCAGTGCGCGAGTTCCGCTCCAACCGTTACGACTTCGTCCACCGCCGCTGGTCGTAGCGGCACATCCGCAGCGGGCAGGGCGAAGGCACATCCGAAACGCCACGGATGTGCCCCCATCGCGGGGGCCGTTGCCTTTCGGATCACCAAGATCCTTTGCCGGCCCAAGGCCCGCCGTTTCCCAGCCCGGGGTGAAATCCCAGGGCTCAACGCCGTCCAACATTTCCCTTGCTTGTCCGGGTCTTTGCGCGTAGGGTTCGCTCCATTGCGGAAGGGGATTCTCAAATGGCCTATTGCATTCGGTGTGGGGGGGCGATTCCTTCTGAGGACGCACCATGTCCGCACTGCTCGGCGGGCTCGGGCGCCAAGGTGTGGGTGATCGGTAGAGCGCCGGACTGCGACGTCGTGCTCGACTTCCCGATCGTGTCGGCACGGCACTGCCGGGTGCGCAACATCGAGGGCGCATACGAGGTCGAGGATCTGGGCAGCGCAAACGGGACGCACGTGCACCACGTGGGCAACAGGATTTCCGGAAGCGTGCGGGTCCCGCGCGACGCCGCGGTGTTTCTCGGCTCCTACAGGTTCCCACTCTCGTCCCTCCCGGGCGGCGCCCTTGCCGGGGGCACCAAGCAGCGCGTGTCCAAAGGTTGCGGCACGCTCCAGCAGGAGATCCGCATCTCCTCCAAGAGAGTCGTCATCGGCCGCGACCCCGCGGCAGACGTCGTCATCGACCATCCCCACGTCTCACGTCGCCACGCTTGCATCGAAGTAAAAGCTGGTAACTACATCCTCACCGACCTGGGCAGCGGAAACGGCGTGTTCGTAAACGGCAGACGTGTCCGCAGCGCAGTGCTCAAACCGTCGGACGAAATCTCGCTTGGTACCCACAAGTTCGTCTTCACCGCGGACAAGTCCATCTGCAGCCGCAACTACTCCGGCGACGTCACCGTCGCGGCTGACGGTCTATGTGTCAAGGTCCAGGATGCGACCACCAACAGGCCCAAGACACTCATCCAGGACGTCTCCTTCACCGTCTACCCGGGCGAGCTCGTAGGCGTCATGGGTCCCAGCGGCTCGGGGAAGACGACGCTTCTCCATGCAATGCTGGGGATAATCCCGCCGGCGTCCGGCAAGTGCCTCCTCAACGGCATCGACATGGCTGCACACTTCGATTCCGTGCGAGCCTTCATCGGCTACGTGCCCCAGGACGACATCATTCACCCGGAGCTGACGGTCCGCGAAGCGCTGACCTACGCTGGAAGGCTCAGGCTGCAAAGCGACGTCGGCACCCGAGAGCTGGAGTCCCGGGTCGATCGCACTCTCGCCATGGTGGGGCTTTCGGAGGCAGCAGGCGTGCTGGTAGGGAGCCCGGACAAGAAGGGCATCAGCGGAGGGCAGCGCAAACGGCTCAACATTGCGCTGGAGCTGCTCAGCGAGCCCAGCCTCCTCTTCCTGGACGAGCCGACAAGCGGCCTCTCGTCCGAGGATGCGGTAAGCCTTCTCCAGGAGCTGCGCAAGCTCACCAACGAAGGCAAGACTGTGATTCTCACCATCCATCAGCCCGGTTACAGGATCTACAGCACTCTCGACAACGTCCTCATCCTCACCGGCAAGACCAAGGCGGACAAGGAAGCCGGGGTCCAAGGCCATATGCCCGGACGGCTTGCCTACTACGGTCCCGCAGTCGCGAACTTCGGAGCGCCCGAGTCCGTCAAGGACGACTCGATCACGTTCTTCAATCCGGAGGTCGCACGCCTGCCTCTCGGAGAGCGCCCGGAAGTGCTGAAAGACCCCGAAGCCCCGCTGGCCGGAATGGACAGGAAGCCCAGCGCCCACTGGGTCGATTCCTACCGCAGGCACTCTCTGTGCAAGGAATACGTGACCTCCAGGACGCCAGTCGGCCCTTCGTCCACGGGCCGCGCCAAGAGAGCCCGCGGCCAAGTCGTCAACCCGCTGGCCCAGTGGTTGGTCCTCACGCAGCGCTACGCGCTGACCAAGCTTCGCGACCTGGGCGCAACGCTGGGCCTGCTCGCACAGGCGCCAATCATCGCGGCGCTGCTCAGCATAGTGTTTGGCAAGTCCGACCCTTACGACATACCGGTGTTCCTGCTGGTCGTGGTCGCGATCTGGTTCGGCTGCATCAACTCCGTCACCGAGATCGTCAAGGAGCGTGCGATCTACAAGCGGGAACGCATGGTTTTTCTTGAGATCGTTCCGTACGTCATGTCCAAGGCCGGCGTGCTCGGGCTACTCTCGCTGGTTCAATCGGCCATCCTTCTCGGCATCTTGAAGTGGTCCCTTGACCTGCACGGGGCTTTCCTCCCCATGCTGGGGATCATGCTCCTCTGCTCGGTCGGCGGCCTTGCGCTGGGTCTGCTCCTGTCCGCCGTGCGCCCGACGCTCGGCAGCGCCATGAGCATCCTGCCCATCGTGCTCACCGTGCAGATTGTTCTCGGGGGAGCGATGCAGCCCCTGCCCGACATGGACGTGCTTCCAAAGGATGTGCGCATCCCACAGTGGGCCGCAAGCATCACGCTGTCGCGATGGGGCTTCGAGGCCCTCCTCTCCATCGAGGAAGAGGCGCGGCGCAAGCAGTGGGAGCGCGACGGCTGCGTTCCTCCCGCGTGCACCTTCCATGCGCCGGAGATTCCTACGGCGTCGAACGCCGTGCCTCCCGCGGGCACCGCAGCGCAAACGGGAGTGGCAGGCTCGCCCGAGTCCCCCGCTGCCCCCCAGGCACCCCCGGAAAGAGAGCGGCTCGTGCCCCGCCGCGATTCGGGTGCCAAGTGCATGCAGTTTCCGCAGATCCCCGTCTGCTGCAAGTTCCAGGAGTTCCAGCTCGTGGGCACGCCGGAGGACACCAAGGTGAAGTGGTCGAAGGAATGCACCGAGAAGAGCGAGTTCTCGCGGTGGAAGGACGTGCCGCTGTCCAGCGTGTCAGGAAATGCTTGCGCGTTGGCGGTGATTGTGATTTTATCGTTTGTCGGATTGCTTGTAGCTCTGAAGTACCGTGACTGAACGGGAGGTTCTATATGCCTGGTAAGAAATGTCCCAACTGTGGCGTAGAAAACAACGAGCAGGCCAACTTCTGCCGGAAGTGCGGTACCAAGCTTGGTGAGATGGCCGCACCGTTCCGCCCGGCAGGACCTGCCGGGGGGAAGAGCGCGACTGTGCTCGACCCGAATCTCGCAGGCGGCCAGCTTCCCCCGACACCCCACGCAGGCGGCCAGATCCCTCCCATGGCCCATGCCGGAGGCGGTCCAGGTGCCGCACCCGGGCCGGCTTCCCCTCAGCGGCACCCGGGTAAGGGCCGCACCGTCGTCGATAGCGGTGCTCCCCAGGCCGTGCCCGGCCGCAAGCTGGTCGGGTTCCTCGTGACCTACGACCTGGACCCCGGACATCTCGGCAGCTTCTTCCCCATCTACCAGGGAAGGACCAGGATCGGCGCGTTCGTCGAGTCGGGGGAGATCCAAATCGATCGGGCAAAGGACGCCGCCGTCTCAGACGTCCACTGCCTCATGCTCTGGCGTAACGGGAAACTCTCGATCGCAGACCAGATGTCGTCCAACGGCACCTGGGTCGACACAAGCACCGCGGGCCCCGACAACTATCCCGACCTTCACGACTCCGGCCCCACCGTCAAGACCGTGGCGTTCGACGGCGCCTCTATTCCTTTAATATGTATTGAGGACGTGAAGGTCGACCTGGAAGACGGAGCTTTCGTGATGGTCGGCAAGACAGTCTTCGAGGTGAAGCTCGTGGGCGTGAGGAGGTAGCAATGAAGCGGTGCTTCGCATCTTTTCTCAAGGTGGTGGTCGCAGCACTCTGTCTCGCGGCGGCTCTTGGTCCGTGGGAGCAGGCTCGTCCCTGCGACTACTCGATCAACCTCTTCAACCATCGCCTCAAGGGCGAGCAGCTCAGGCTCTACGTCGAGATGCGCGGCCTCACCGGCCTTCCCATCACGGGCGAGCTCGATGCGGCCAAGTTCGACACCTCGCACAACCCCGGCGACGCAACGCTCACCGACGTAGGGACGTACCAGACGCGGGGAGATGGGCTTGCCACTCTCCTCATGATCGACAGGAGCGGGTCCATGCGCCGGCAGCAGGCCCGCGCCAGGGAAGCCGCAATTCAGTACGTCGATTCTATGGACGCCAAGGACGAAGTGTCGCTGTACTTCTTTGCAGAGCAGGCCGTCGTCCAACCGTTTTCCGACCAGCCGGGAGTGCTTCGCGACGCCATCAATCGCGAGATGCGCGGCGACGTGCCCAAGCCGATGTCCGGCGAGGTGACTCCCCTGTACAAGCACATGATCGACGCGATCAACAAAGTCTCAGCGGAAAGCAAGAAAGAGCTCTCGTTCGTCCTCGTCATCACCGACGGCCAGGAAGAGGTCGGTGGTTACACCGTCCAGGATGTGATCAACACCGCTCGCGAAAAGCGCGTCCCCATCTTCGCCGTCGGCTTCTACCAGAAGCGCGGCAAGAACAAGGACAACTCCAAGGACCTCCAGATGCTGGAGAAAATAGCGAATCAGACCGGAGGCAAGTTCATCCTGGCCGACGCACAGACCAACCTCGCGGACGTCTTCACGCTGGCCCGCAAGAGAGCCAGGAATTTCGTGGTCCTCGACCTCATGCTCTGCGGTGTGACGAGACAGGAAACGGCAGCAACCGGCAAAGTCGAAGTCCAGGTAGCTTACGAGGATTGCAAGTCGAATTCCTATTCCGTGCCAGTCCCGCCGCTGGACAAAGACATGGCCGCATGCCCACAATGCCACACTGACGCCGACTGCAAAGACGGAGAGCGCTGTGCCGGCACACGGTGCGAAGTCCTCCCATGCTCCAAATGCCAGATGGCCATCGCACACGCGTGCTCCGACCCCACATGCACCAGCGACGCCGCTTGCGGGCAGGAATGCTCATGTCAGCAGGGGAAGTGCTTGGAGAAACCTCCGTGCGCCGCATGGCAGGTGTTCAACAAGGAGGACACCGAATGCCAGGGCAAGCCTTGCGCCGATGGTGCAGCGTGCCCAGCCGAAGCTGAGTGCTGCAGCGGAAAGTGCGCGCTCAAGAAGACCTGCTCGCCCTGGATGAAGAAGGACCCCGCATCCTGTTCCTGCCAGGACATCACCTGCAAGCACGACGGGCAGTGCCCTGACGGCATCCCGTGCGACGGAGAGTTCTGCTCGGACCCGCAAGGAAAACCCTTCGCAAAGGCCGAGTGCACCGATGGAAAGCTTTCCGTGAACGGCAAGTGCGAAACCGTGGCGTGCAACGAGGCAACCGACTGCACGGACGAGAGGACCAAGGAGAAGTGGGCCTGCGCTCCTAGAATCGGCACCGCTTCCGACGACGAGAAGGACAGGACTTGCCAGGTCCTCAAGGCCGAGCCGTGCGAGGAATGGGAAGAGTCCGCGGACGCTGCGTGCAGGACCGTCCACTGCAAAGAAGACAAGGATTGCCCTGAGGTGGCGGCGTGCGACGACAAGTCGGGCGACTGCATCGCAGGAGGGCTTTGCAGGAAGAACATGCCCATCTGTATCGGAGCGGGCGTATTCGCCGTTCTCGCGGTCCTCTTCCTCTCCATGGCTATCCGAAGACGGCGCAAGGAAGCGGATGAGCTGCCGGAAGAGCCTGGGGCCGCGGCCGGCTCGCAGCCGGCAGACGTCGCCAAGACACAGATCGACG
>Ga0172371_10009595_pt1 | contig 13258 bp, 11 predicted proteins | sample Lak12m_FD_114543 | JGI IMG/M metagenome (GOLD analysis project Ga0172371, IMG submission 114543) | Freshwater microbial communities from Kabuno Bay, South-Kivu, Congo - kab_022012_12m | ecosystem: Environmental > Aquatic > Freshwater > Lake | place: Democratic Republic of the Congo: South-Kivu... | reverse complement strand
CTACCAAAAATGTTGCGCTTGGACAAAGTTCGCTTATTTCGACATCAAGGGGCTGCCCATGTAATTGCGGTTTTTGCGCGGCAAAAACAGTTTGGGGTAGAAATATCCGTTTTAGGCGGCATGAGTCGGTTGTGGATGAGATGACAGAATGTGTAAGAAAATACAATATTCGTGCGTTTAATTTTGCAGATGAATTCTTTACTGCGAACAAGGAGCGCGTATTAAAAATTTGCGATTGCATACTTAGTAGAAATCTGAAAATTTCATGGGTCTGCTCCGCAAGGGCCCAAGGCCTTGATATCGAAGTTCTACGAATCATGAAGCGCGCTGGTTGCCGAGAGATCAGTTTTGGCATTGAGTCTGGTAATCAGGAAATTTTAAATCGTATGCATAAGGAGATGGATCTTGACGAGGCTCACAGAGTTATTAAAAGCGCTAAGAAGGCCGGCTTGGCGACCCATGCAGGATATATAATTGGTTATCTCGGTGAAACCGAGGACACCATAAAGGATACAGTTCGCATAGCCAAGACTTTTAACACTGATATTGCCGCATTTTTTATCGCAAGTCCACTACCTGGTACAGAATTATATAGAGACGCCCTTGAAATGGGGTGTATTCGTGGTGATGCTCATTGGCGCGACTACTCTCCAATTTCCAATAATAGATCTGTTTTAATTGTGCCGGGATTGACTATTGAGCGTATTCGCTATCTTCACCGAAAGGCGATCAAGGACTATTATTTGAGATTCAAATACATATTTAGTCAGCTCTGTAAGATCAGAGATTTGTATAAGGTAAAGAATCTCTTGGGTGGATTTAAGATTTTCCTGCGCGTTAAGTAAAACCATTTTATTAAATGAAAAAAAAGAGAATATTATCAATATTGATTGCTCTGCTCATTTTTGTAGTGATCTATTTAAAAATAGATTTTGCAAGGTTGGAGAATGTTGTTTCTTCATCAAATATTTTGCTGATCGCGATTTCATTTGTTGTAGTGGTACCCTTAGCTCTTCTTTCGGCGTGGCGTCTTAAGTTGCTGGTTCCTGGCAATTTATTCTCTCTTTCGGATTCACTGAAATTTACTTTGGCAGCAGGTGTTTTAAACATGGTTTTGCCGTCCAAGGCTGGCGACATAGCAAAGAGTCATTTTATTTCGAAAGATAAAAATATTTCTTTGTCGATGGCTGTGAGCCTGACAATATTCGAAAGGGCGTTAGACATATTGTCGCTTCTTATCTGGTGCTCTATTGGGTTGTTGTTAAATGTTGGTAGGGGCGAGGGGCTTGTATTGCTGACATATGTGGTACTTGCGTGCACCGTCTTCTTGATCACATTAATTAGCTGGCCAAGAATGGTGGAGCCTTTTTTTTATTTTTTAAGTCGTCTAGCACCAAAAAAAATATTGAGTACGATTGAAGAACTAAAGCCGTCCTGGCGGCAGATGCACATGTTTTTTTGGAGGAGCAAAGCGCATATTGCCGGGATATTCCTGATATCAATGCTATCATGGTTTCTTAGTATGTTTCAAATATGGCTATTCGTAATATCGTTAAATGGTAGTTTACCGTTAATGTCCTGTTTGGGGCTGGCGCCGCTTGCAATCCTTGTAGGGCTTCTTCCCGTGACTATTGCCGGTATAGGCACAAGAGATGCCGCTTTCATTATTTTGTTCAGGAATTTTGTGGATCCATCTATCAGCGCGATCGTGGGGCTGCTTTGCACGATCCGATATGCAGTCTATGCGATTGCTGGATTGCCATTCATAATTAATATGAGACCATTTGTTACAACGCACCAAAAGTTAGGTCAAGTTATAAGTGTTGAGCATCAGTCAATCTAGAATACATGAATTAAATTGGGTCATCATTTACGTGCAATGTTAAGTGGAGAAAAAGAATTGTATTTATTTGAGAGCTATTCTAGGTCTAGTAATAGATACAGGCTAGCCATCGTAATAGTTAGTAGTCTGATTCTAACTTTCCCAATTCTGTATGTATATTTTACGCACACTAGGTATTATCTCAATAGCGATATTGTTTATCAAATTAGATCAGCCTTGAGTTTATTTAGCATGAAAAAGACGATTTACTTTCAGCAGTTGCCTCATGACCTGTCAACTCAAACTTATACTTATTTATCTAGTTCCCCACCTGGATATTCTATTGCTATTTACTTATTGTTGCTTAGTGGTTTGTCATTAAGTGTATCAATGAAAATGTTTGAGGTGTTTGTTTGGTTTGTGGGAATTATAGGTTGGGCTTTGTTAGGGACAAGATTCATTGGCACCGAATTATTAAAGTTGTTTTTTTTATGGATCATTGTAACGGTGTCACAAAATTATTTTTTTGGTTCAAATCCTTCTCTATGTTTATGGGCATTAATGCCTTATTGGACTGTTTTTTTATTGAAATTGCAAAATGGTGATAAAAAAAGAGCAGTGTTTGCTGATTGTTTAGTATTGAGTCTTATTGCCAGTTTGGCGATTCTATTTAGGTATCAAGCAATTATCTTTATACCGTGCGGTATTGTTTGTATAATTCTCATGGCTGGCTGGAAAAAACCATGCTCTTATTTGAAGGGATTAGTTTATTCCATTTTACCCGTTATTACGTATGGATTGATTAGCTTGAAAATTTATATTGAGAATGGATATTCAACTCCATTGCAACTTCATAGTATGGATCCAATATGGGAGTATAAATGGTTAATATATCCGTTCAAAAACGTATCTCTGGACATGTTCCATTTTGATAAGGTGCTTACACATTTCTTTGGTTTTAAACTTGCAATGATGAATATGGGTAAAGTGCCAACTCATATTATGCCGATGTCCGTTATAAGTTTTATATCCGTATGTATAGCTATTTTGGGTACGCTGTCGGGTATTATTTTGCTATGGAGAAGAAAAATTTCATATAGACCATTAATTATAATTTTTTTGGTATCGTTTTCCTTTCTTTCGCTGTTCTTATTCGTTTCAGGGGTTTTATTGGGGGGAGGGTTGCAGCCTTATTTTAGGGAGAGATTTTTCTTTTATTTACAGCCTTTATATCTCTTAATCGTTTTTGGTGTTGTTAACTGGGTCGTGGGTATAAATTTTAGACAAAGAATGAGTAAAATATTTATTGGTGCCATTGTATTTGGCATTTTGATGTGGGGGGCAGTTTCTTATGCCAAAATGATCAAAATTGATAGATATAGTTTTGATTTAAAAAAGGTTTCTGAAAATGTAATCGGTGAAATATGTGGTAACAGTTCTAATTTTCCTATTACAGTGATAGCCCCTGGTTTAGCAGGGGCGTTTGATGGTTTAGGTGTGAATGTTGCAGCCTATGATGATGACTACGATGCCATAGAATGGGATAAACATTTTTTTTCTAAACCAACATGGCTTCTGATTGTTGATTATACAGACAATCTGGGTTCTTTTCAAAAAAGAGCCGGCATGCTCGGAATGAAAATTTATACAAAAACACCCTTGACAGCATATTACAGATTATTTCCGGTTGGCAAAATAAAATTTTAATTCTCTAAATGAATAAGGTTCTTACAATTTTAGCCTGTATTTGGTTGTTGCTTGCATGTTTTGGATGGGAGATGAAGGGATCGTCTCCTGTAAGTTTTCGACCAGAGGATTTATTTTTGATAGCAATGTTTGTTCCTATTATCATCCGCAATCTGTTAATCGCGGACCGTTTTTGGTCGCCAGGATTGCTTCTAATTATCATATTTGTTTATTTATTCCTAATTAGCATAAGTGCTCTGGCTATTTTGTTGAACATGTTGTTCAATGTGAATATGGCATTGATGGGTACTTCAGGATACTCTGCCGGATCGGAGATGTTCAGAGAACTATTGAGGGGGCTAAAATATATATTAGTGGTATATGTATTCACGTCTCTTAGGATGAATCTTACAGCTACTGTTATAAATATGCTGGTCATTTGCTGTCTCGGTGTAATATTCATTCAGGTATTACAATATATGCAGGTGCCGGGTCTTAATGAAGCTATTGGCTTGATATATGGGAACGGCGAGGAAGAATTCTTCATAGGTTATGCGACCGATTGGGCAAAGGAGTTAGGCTCGTTCAGGGCCGGTTCTGTATTTGGAAACCCGAATGTGTTAGGTGTTTTCTTAACGATGCCATTCATTTTAATGCTGATGATATCGATCAGGTCGCTCAAAGATACTTCTGCTTCTGTTATCAAAAAGCTCTCTTTGATCTGCGTTACATGTTTTTTGTTCATGGGTATCTTTCTGGCTCAATCACGGTCTTCGCTTATTTCATGTTTTGTTGGTATCGTCGCCAGTTTTGTCTCTATGAAAAGGTATGGGTTGATCAGGACGTCCAGTATTGTTACCGGACTATCGGGCCTCATCGTATTGATGGCATTGTTCGTTATCCTGTTTTCAGGGAGCACGAACCGGTATACATCCAAAATGGTGGATGGCTTTGGTAGTGATTCAATGGGAACAAAAAAAGAGCTCACCATGGATGAGGTCGGAGGACTTAAAAGTTGGCAGGTATTCGTGGGCAAAGGACCGGCTTCGTCAAAGCATCTTGATTCGGAGCTTGGCCATCTTCTTGTCTGGTACGGTATATTAGGTTTGGTGGGCTATTATTTGTTCTATTTTTTGCTTTATAAAGAGATACTCAACAATATCAGTGATGGCTATATCGGTTCGGGCATGATTGGTGTATTGGTAGCTTACTTGATAGTGGGCATTGCAAGCTCAGCCTTTTTAAATATCAGGATCTTCCCGGTTTTTCTGGCAGTTATGTCTATCGCCGTGACTTCGCAAAGATATAAGACAAAAGTCAATGGAGCTGAACCCGTATGCGCATAATCAACCGCGATAATTTAAGGCGTGTTGCTCTGTCGGTATTTGCCAAGCATTATAGGCTGATGAGTTTCATTCCGGATAGTTTTCACAGACCCAGAGTTCAGATAATACATCTGCACAGCATTGAAGGAAGGGAAGAGGAGAGGCTTCACGGTCTTTTCAAAGAATTGTCGAAATGGCATCATTTTATAAGCTACTCGGAAGCTGTCCGCAGGATCCAGGAGGATGATATAGACAGACCGTATATTGCGGTCACATTCGATGATGGCTTAAAGAGTTGCGCTCGTGCGGTCAGTATCCTCGACCAGTACGGGATCAAAGGGTGTTTCTTTGTATGCCCGTCAATTATAGGAGAAACAGACAGAGGCAAGATCGACAGATTCTGTCGTGATGGCCTGCTTGTGCCTCCAACGGAGTTCTTATCCTGGAACGACATCGAGCAGATGATGAAGAATGGCCATGAGATAGGCTCTCATACCATGACGCATTCAAATCTGGCCAAGTTATCGCGCGAAAATATCATCGATGAGATTCATTCCTCGCTGATGCTGTTAAAAGAACATGTCGGCAATGTTAAGCACTTTGCGTGGCCGTTTGGCAGGTTCTTTCATTTTAGCAGGCAGGCGGCAGATGCTGTGTTTGATGCAGGTCTTTTTTCATGCGCATCCGGGGTCAGGGGATGCCATGTTGAAACCGGTGCTATTTTAAAAAGATCTGACATCTGCATAAGAAGGGACCATGTCATTGCGAACTGGCCGCTCGAACATGTGCTGTTTTTTTTGGCGAATAACAGTAGAAAAGCAAGCCCCGCGAACAATGACTGGCCCAGGGAATACACTCCAGGAGCAAAACTATGAACGAAAGAAGCTGGCATGCCTGTGAAGCGGACAGATCTTCCTTGAAGGATCTGGCAGAACTTGGTGCCGCAGTCTCAGGTAAAGATAGCGAAGTTGCGAACCAGTCATTTCTCGACTGGCAGTATTATAATAATCCGGCCGGAGATGTCGTTACCTGGGTTGCACGGGATGATGGCAGGTCCAGACTAGCGGGGAGCTATTCCGTCATACCCCTAAGAATGAAGATCAATGATAGGATAGTCACCGGTTCGCTGTCCATGAATACACAGACCCATCCGGAATATCGTAAACAGGGTATATTCAAAACGTTGGGAGAGAAGACCTTTGATTCATGCAGGTCAAGAAATATCCTCTTGACCATCGGCATTCCTAATAATAATTCTTATCCCGGGTTCACTGGAGCCCTAAAGTTCGCAGATGTCGGTTCAAGACAGCTCCTAATCAGACCGTTCAGCGCCAGGTTCGTTGTAGATAAATTGATAAAGAACAAGCTCCTCAATAAGGTTGTCCTGCCGTTCGCCAATGCAGGAATTAGAACGCTGTCAGCGAGGGGGGTGTTCAATCGTTCGATAGACCGCAATATTCGCATTGAGGGGACGACGGATTTTGGCCCTGAGTTCGATCTGTTCTGGACGCAGATATCCGGAAACTACAGAAATATGGTCGTGCGCGACAGCAAATTTCTCAACTGGCGGTTCGTCAGATGCCCTACCAGAAAATACACGACCTTCAAAGCGATGATGGACGGGGAGATGGTTGGTTATGCAGTAGCGTCTATAGACAAGCATCATTCTTATGATTGCCGGGTGTCGTTCATAGTTGATCTGATGGTCCACCCGAGGACGGACAGGCGTTCCGTATGCAAGGCGCTGGTTCTGAATGTTGAAAGATGGGCAATGGCCAGCAAAGTTGATTTTATAGGGATGCATTTGTCCACCCATGAGGATCTTTACAGAATATTGAAAAAGATAGGCTATATCCGGGTGCCGGATAGATTGGTAGGAGCACCGCAAGCGCTCATAATCAGGCCTCATTCTGAGGAGCTTGTCGGCGATGATCAGATCATGGACCTTTTAAACTGGTGTTTAATGGATGGTGATAACGACCGGCCATAATATCGGAGGTTTTTTATGCGAATCTTATATGTGAACAGTTATCAGGGTGATGACCTCGTCAATAGTAGGTCTATCTCAAGAAATAGGGGATTGGGGGGGAGTCGAAAGGTGGAATTAGTGAGTAGCGCCATAATGATGAAAGGACACGACCTGCTCGTTTTGTCGGCAGGACTGCCGGCTGAAGGAAATGGGAAATACTATAGATCCTTTGAGTCGCGCGTTTCAAATTGTGAGAATAAGGGTGCTCGAGTCTTTTATTCGGCTTGCATAGATTATAAATATATAAAGTATCTTTTCTCTTTTTATTCCTCATTCAGATTTTTGTTAAAAGAGGCAAAGAGTAAGCCGTTTGATCTGATATTGATTTATAACATAGAGGAATATCCTTTTTTTATCAGTTTCTTTTATCATTTCTTTATTAAGCGTATTCCAATTGTTTTGGAATATGATGATCCTATAGATATTTCTGGCAGGGGGATTGGATTTTTAAGAAGGATGATTTGGAAGATGATGGGGTGGTGGTTGTCGGATCGGTTTAAGGGTATTATGGCTGTGAGCGACAGATTAACGAACAGTTATTGCAAATATGATAATAGACTTACTCTCCCCGGTGTCGTTTCGCAATCACTATGTAATCTGTCATTGAAGCGTTCACAGCCCCTTGGTGGAACTGGTCCATTTTTGGCTGTTTTTTCGGGTAGCCTTATTAAGGCAAAAGGAGCACATTATATAATAAATATTGCCCATAGGTTCAAAGGGCGTGTCAAATTTGTCATTTCCGGGTCAGGTCCTTTGTTGAGTGAACTCAAAGAATCCGCAATAAATTGCGGCGGTGATGTAGAAGTTGTTGGATGCTTGGAAAGATCGGATCTGGACAGGTTGCTTGCGTCGGCGGATATACTGGTCAATCCCCACGAAAAAGGGGTTAGCGGAGGCATTTTGCCGTTCAAGCTTATTGAATATTTGGTGTCCGGTGGTGTTGTGATCACTACTAAGGACAGCGATTTAGTGGATGACGTTTTTAATTATTGCGAGATTACATCTCCAAACGACGATGAATTATCCAAATCTCTTGAAAAAGTGCTTTCCAGACAAGTTGCTATGGTTGAACAGGCCAAAAGGGGTCAGTTGTGGGCTATCTCAAAATATTCTGAATCTGCTGTAGCGGATTCCATTGATGGAATGCTTAATTTAGTCGAAATATAACGAGTCGGTTTTCATGTGCATGAGTTTGCTTATGAAGTTGTAGTATTGTTATGAAGTACGGGTTATTTAATAAAAAGTTGTGTATTACTATTTAATAGGTTAGCTTTACGCCAATGAACTTTTTCGAGACATTTATATCATTTGAAGCCGTTGAGTTGGTTAATGATTGTATGAAATCTAGACGGTTGTCGGCTGGAAAGAAAGCCGCGGAGTTTGAGCAACTTCTACACACCGTTTTTGGCTTAGAAAATGTAGTGACCGTTAATAGCGGGACTAGCGCACTACATTTGGCGCTTGTTCTGGCTGGTGTGCAAACGGGTGATGAAGTCATTTTACCTGCTCAAACATTTATTGCTACAGGAGAGGCGGTATTGTATGTTGGTGCAAAGCCTGTGTTTTGCGATATTGACCCGAGGGATGGATGTATTAGCATAGATAGTGTTAAAACTAAAATAACAGGTAAAACTAAAGCCATTATGTGTGTGGATTGGGCTGGCTATCCATGTGATTTGGAAGAATTAATGGCTATTGGTAAAATTTACGGTATTCCTATTATAGAAGATGCTGCTCATTCCATCGGAGCTACATACAAACACAGACAGGTAGGATGTATAGCGGATTATACTTGTTTTTCATTTCAGGCCATTAAACATCTCACTACGGGCGACGGCGGTGCTATTTGTTGTAAAAATTTAAAAGATGTTCTGAAGGCTCGAAATTTAAGATGGTTCGATATAGATAGGGATCACAGTAATGCCGATATACTAGGTGAAAGAGTGTATGACGCCCAACATGTAGGATACAAATATCATATGAATGATTTTTCTGCCTGCATGGGTCTTGGCAATTTACCATACATTAAAAATAATTTACTAAAAGTTAGAGAAATCGCAGCTTGCTATGATAAAGCATTTGGTGAAATTGAAAAAATTCAGCTAATGGATTACAAATCCGATAGAACTAGTTCATATTGGTTATATCCTATGTTAGTTAAAGATAGGGAGCGATTTATTGCGAAATTAAAAGACAAAGGCATCCCTGCCTCGGTGGTTCATCTTGGAATCGATAAGTATAGTATTTTTGGAGGGAAAAAAACTCTTCGTGGACAAAGAGAATTTGACGCAAACCAGATCCATATTCCTATCAATTACAACTTAACGTTCAATGAGGTAGAGCTCATAATTGATACAGTTAGGGGAGGATGGTGAATCGTGAAAAATATTTTCTTTGACTTGAAAAAATTAAAGTACCTTGGCGTTGGATGTATCATTGGTAAAACGGTTCGAATTCGCAAGCCCGAGCAATGCATGATCGGCGATTATACTATCATAGACGATTTTACTTATTTTTCTTGTTCAATGGAAATTGGAGTTCATTGTCATATCGGACCAAATTCATCCATTTCTGGTGGTAAAGGGAATTTCAAAATGGGAAATTTCAGCACCATATCTCATAATTGTACAATTCACTGTGCATCGTCGGATTATACCAGGTTTTCTTTGGATTTGCCATCTATTCCAGAGGATTCACGATATGGCGGTGTTGTTGAAGATGTTATTCTTGGGGATGAAGTTGTTATTGGGGCACATTCATGCATTCTTCCAGGAGTAATAGTGCCTAATGGAGTTGCGTGTGGAGCCTTCAGCCTGTTAAAAAAACAGGTGTATGAACCCAATACTTTGTATGTGGGGATCCCAGCAAAAAAGTATAAAGAAAGAACTCGTTGATTATGAAAACAGTACTGGTTTTTGGCGGAACGGGGTTTTTGGGTAGAAATCTTGTTCCCATGTTAAAGGCAACAACAAAGTATAATATACTGTCTGTTGGAAAAATGGGCGATTTCAACATGTTAGACTTGGATGTGTTGTTATCATCATTATCTACTGTTTGTCCCGACATTATAATTAATTTAGCAGCACATGTTGGGAGTGTTCATTATGTCATGGATAATGAAGCTACCATTATTGATGATAATTCACGAATGTATCTCAATTTGTATAGGGCTATTAGTGAAACATGTCCAAACGCTCAAGTTATTAATGCTTTAGCAAATTGCTCTTATCCAGGGGAAATAGATTTTTACACAGAAAAAAGTTGGTGGAAAGGGAGGTTGCATCCCTCTGTACAGTCCTTCGGAACGAGTAAACTTTTATTGTGGATGTTAGGGGAGTGTTATCGGAGCCAGTATGACATCAAATCGGTATCGGTTATTTTTCCAAACGCATATGGCATCAATGATGGAACTGATGTGACAAGAATGCATGCTATGAATGCTATCATAGCGCGAATGATAAAAGCTAAGCGAAATAGAGACAAGACATTTACGATTTGGGGGACAGGCTCGCCTGTAAGAGAGTGGATTTATATGCCCGACGCAGCTCGGATTCTAATGGGGTGTATAGACCGGGAATTTGAAGATAGCTATTTCAATGCGGCCCAAAAACAAGGAATATCAATTACGGACACTACTAATCTGATTGCTAAAGAGATGAGCTACGATGTTGAATTGAAATATGATACAAGTAAGCCAGATGGAGCTCCCGTCAAGATTATGGACGATGAGTTATTCCGCAAATATTTTCCTGGATTTCAATTTATGCCATATGAAACTGGCATTAAAAATACGATCAAATATTTTGAAACAATCCTAGAGTGAGAATATTCATAATATTAGGTCGAGATAATAAAACGCCCCCGTTCGAGTCCTAAATAACTTTTAAGATTTTTTGGTTTATCTCTTGGCAATATGCATTTATTAATAGACGGATTAGGTTCGAGGATAGGAGGTGGAATGACCGGAATGGTCGGCCTTGTTGAGGCTCTTCTTGAGGTTGCGCCTTACAACAACTATTCCATTCTTCTTTCCTCAGTCTATCAGCAGAAACTTATTAAAAGGTTTTCGGGTCGCATCAATGTGATACCTATCCAGATAAGTACTAGCCTTTTGCCCAGGACCTATTTTCATAATATTACTCTTAATTCGCTGATTCCCAAGATCAAGGCTGACGTAGTTTATTTTTCAGGCGAGGCCTCACAATTGTACTGCTGTGTACCTTCGATCATGTTGTGTGGAAACCTCTCATTGTTCGTTAGTGCAAGCGAATCAGCGATTATGTCAAGAAAACTGGCAATATATAAGCTTTTTAGGAAGCCGATAGCCTTGTGCGCGTTGAAAAACGCTACCAGGATAGGATTTGTATCCCAAGAAATTTGTAATATCGTTCTTAGAATTTCAAATATTCCTGCTGATAAGACGTTTTTAATGCCCCATGGGATTAGTCGAACGTTTCATGAGAAATTCTCCAGCCTAGAGTGGAGGAAGATGTTTGGAGATGTGCCTTACATTCTATCAGTTTCAGCCATCAATAGGAACAAAGGATACGATGTCCTTATTTCGGCTTATGCAAGTCTATCTAGTGAAGCTCCACCATTAGTTATCGCGGGACCTGCCGTTCATAAGCCTACCTATGCTATGATTATGAAAATGATAAAGAAGTTGGGGCTTGAAAAACGGGTTTTTCTGCTTGGGCATGTACTTCATGAAAGACTGCCTAGCCTTTATCAAGGAGCATCATTGTTCATTTTTCCGACTTATCTGGAAAGCTTTGGCATACCGCTGATAGAGGCTATGGCATCAGGTTTGCCCATAATCACGAGCGACCTGAATATCTGCAAAGAGGTGTGCGATGATGCCGTGGCCTATTTCAGAACAGGCGACGAGGGTGGATTGAAGCAAAGAATGATCGAAGTGATGGGTAGCGTCGAGCTAAAGAAAGAGCTTTCTGCCAAAGCCAGGCAGAGGGCCAAGAATTTTACGTGGGAGAGCACCGCTTCCAGATTTATCACCGTTGCAGAAGAGATCTGTTCGTAGATATTAGTTCTAACCATTAAGGGAGAGTATCCATATGTTCTCAGGAAAAAAATTACTGATCACAGGAGGCACAGGCTCTTTTGGAAATGCCGTGCTAAAGCGCTTTTTGCACACCGACATAAAAGAGATACGTGTCTTTAGCAGGGACGAGGAGAAACAGGAGAATATGCGGGTAGCTCTGAACGATGATAAAGTGAAATATTATATCGGTGATGTCAGGAACTATGATAGTATACTGGATGCGGCTGAAGGGTGTGACTATGTGTTCCATGCCGCGGCTCTAAAGCAGGTGCCTTCATGTGAGTTCTACCCGATGGAAGCGGTCAGGACCAATATCATAGGAACAGAGAACGTTCTTAATGCTGCTATAGCCCAGAAGGTTCGAAAGGTGATAGCTCTTAGCACGGACAAATCCGTATACCCTATCAATGCCATGGGCATTTCAAAGGCCATGATGGAGAAAGTGATGGTTGCAAAGTCCAGGGCCATAATTAATGATACTACCATCCTGTGCGGGACCCGGTACGGAAATGTCATGGCATCGAGGGGATCGGTCATCCCTTTATTCATCAAACAGATAAAAGAGGGCAAGTCAATCACAATCACCGACCCGAATATGACACGATTCTTGATGTCGCTGGATCATGCTGTGGACCTAGTTATTTACGCTTATAATAACGGGAATCAGGGGGATATCTTCGTTCAGAAAGCGCCAGCCTCAACCATGAAGGACCTGGCCATCGCGTTATTGGAGATCTTCGGGGCAAGGAACGATATAAAGGTGATCGGGACACGTCATGGTGAAAAGTTATATGAGACATTATTGACCCGTGAGGAACTGGTCAAGGCAGAGGACTGCGGGGGATATTACAGGATCCTGGCAGATAACAGGGACCTGAACTACAATAAATACTTTACGGAAGGTGAAGAAATAGTATCTCATAAGGACGATTATAATTCTCACAATACGCGAAGATTGAACCTTCAGGAGATCAAGGATATGTTAATGAACATTGAATATGTAAGGAGGGCGCTGGCGTGAGCGGTTCAAAGAAAGATGTGTTGGTTCTAGGCGGAAGCGGGATGCTTGGTTCCATGGTGGTCGGTTACTTTTCCATGGACAAAGATATTAATGTTACGGCGACCGTTCGCAATGACGATATCCTTAGCGGATGCAGGCGCGTCCATCCATCGATAGAATGGCGGCTGTTCGATGCTGATGAAGGGGATGTTGACTCTCTTTATTCTCTTATTGATGGCAAGAAATGGGTCATAAATGCGATCGGGATTACAAAACGCTATATTAATGATGCTGATCCGATACAGGTACAAAGAGCGATCCGTGTGAATTCAATATT
>Ga0172371_10009593_pt1 | contig 13259 bp, 6 predicted proteins | sample Lak12m_FD_114543 | JGI IMG/M metagenome (GOLD analysis project Ga0172371, IMG submission 114543) | Freshwater microbial communities from Kabuno Bay, South-Kivu, Congo - kab_022012_12m | ecosystem: Environmental > Aquatic > Freshwater > Lake | place: Democratic Republic of the Congo: South-Kivu... | reverse complement strand
GAAGGAAATTGTTTAGTCTTTGGTAATTTTAGAAGCACTGCGCTTGCCGGCGCTAAATTCGGAAACCTTTCTTTAGTTTCTACTTCGCTTCTCAGCGATGATGTTTTTATTATGAAAGTTTCTTCTTCATCAGAATTACTTTGGGTGAAGCAAACTACAGGAGCAGACCTAAGCAAAGTATTGGGAGCTGTAATAAATGCACAAGGGAATATTCTTGTTGAAGGATATTTTAGAGGCTATTTGAAAGTTGGCAGCGATTCTCTAGTTTCAGTTACAAGTACTAAAGAAGATATTTTCCTCTCTGAAATGGGATATAATGCAGTTCCTGTTGAGCTAACTTCCTTCTCTGCAAATTTTCAAAATGGGATGAACTTTTTAAGTTGGTCAACTGCAACAGAGAAAAACAATTATGGATTTGAAGTTGAACGAAGCAGCGATAAAATTTCTTTTACTAAAATTGCATTTGTTAAAGGAAATGGTACCGTAAGCGAAAAGTGTAATTATTCTTTTTCAGATGGCAGCTTGAACTCTGATAGATATTATTACCGGCTGAAACAAATAGACTTTGACGGTACATCTACATATTCTCAGATTGTTGAAGCGAATGCTCAACTTCCTAAAGAATTTGCCTTACTACAGAATTATCCAAACCCATTCAATCCCGAAACAAACATCTCGTTTACCTTACCGGCGGAAGCAAGAGTTACTTTGCAAGTATTTAATGTACTTGGAGAATTAGTAGAAACGTTAATAAACAAAGAGCTCAACGCCGGAAAACACAGCGTTGTTTTTGATGCCTCTAAATACGTCAGCGGTGTATTCTTTTATAAACTGAACGCGGTGCAGCACGATGGAAGGAATAATTCCGGCGTAAAGAAAATGATTGTGGCAAAATAAAATATCTTAAATAAGTGTTAGTAAAAAATAATGATTCGTTTTAAAATAGCTATTTAAATACGGAGTAGTGATGATAAATAAAGTTCGCGTAATCTTTCAATCAATTTTTTTGGCTCTTATCGGTTATGTAGCCGTAAGACCACTTTTTGATCCGGCGTATGTTTCAGATTTTGAAGCATACTGCCCGTTTGGTGGGATTGCTTCTTTGGGAAGCAAATTAAGCCAAGGAACAATGTCTTGCAATATGAGCGAAACTCAAGTTTTGTTAGGAATTGGCGTTCTGATTGGAGTAGTAATTATTGGTAAACTATTTTGTAGTTATGTATGCCCGATTGGCGCTATCACAGAATGGTTAGGCAAACTTGGTGAAAAATTCAAAATAAGAATTGAAATGCCAAGAAAGTTAGACCGTCCGCTCCGCTCATTAAAATATATTGTGCTTTTTATAGCGCTTTATTATACGATGACGAGCAGCGAGTTATTCTGCAAAGAATTTGATCCTTACTTCGCTTCCGTAAATTTATTTAACAACACCGACATTGTTTTATACCTGGCAATTCCGGCTTTTGTTCTTACAATTCTTGGAGCAATATTTTTTAGACTGTTTTGGTGCAAATATCTTTGCCCGCTTGGAGCAATAAGTAATATTTTCCTAAATATTCTTGGAACTGCTGCTGTAATTATTTTATTTCTGATTGCAAATATTTTTGGTGCGGGACTTAGCTACGTTTGGCTGCTCTTAGGTTTAGTACTTGTTGGTTTGGTAAACGAATTAGGTCTTATGAAAAGCTTTCTTCTGCCCGCTGCTAAAATTACGCGGAATACCAACACATGCAGTGAATGCGGAATTTGCGATGAAGAATGTCCACAGGGAATCAATATTTCAAAGTTTGAAAAAGTCAATCACATTGATTGCACGCTTTGTTCAGATTGTATTCATTCTTGCCCAAATACAAAATCTTTAACGATAAATAAAAATGAGAAATTGAAATACATAGCCCCGATTGCAACCGTTGTGTTGATATTGTTAAGCCTTGGCGCTGCTAGAAATTTTGAATTTACTACCATCTCAGAACGGTGGGGAAATTTTGATAACATTAAGAACGTTGCGGTCTATAAACAAACCGGTTTGAAGAACATAAAATGCTATGGAAGCTCAATGTCTTTGATGAACCAATTAGAAACTATTGATGGCATTGCAGGATTAGACACGTATGCAAAATCCCATTCAGTTACTATTTATTATGATCCTAAAGTTATCTCGGAAAAGAAAATTAAAAAATCTCTTTTTACCCCTACCAAAATGGAAGTTAGAAAACTAAAAGGCGGCGTTGATTCTTTGGCTCAATGGCAAGTTGGTATTTATGGATTATTTGATCTTTATGATTTCAATAATTTGTTTTACACTTTAAAAGAAGATGCGGGCGTATATGGTTTTGAAACTCATTATGGCGAACCTGTAACGGCAAATATTTTTTATGACGCCGCTAAAACCAATCCCGAAAAACTTATTGCACAAATTCAAAAAGAATTTGTAATGGCAAAGAAACCAAAGGCAATTGAAAAAGTTGAATTAGATTTTAAAGTTGCCGGTAAAGGTTTGAACAAAGAATATTTAACTTTGGCTGATTACAAAAAAAGAATCTTTAGACCGTACGATAGGAAATTCAATGACTACAAAGAATATACAAAAGAACAACTTTCGGTTTTTATCTTCCCCATGCCTGAAGCCGGGGTTCCTACTTTAAGAAGATTCTTTGGCTCGCTTTCAAGTCATTTATCTGCCGATGAAGGAATTGTAAGATTATCAACCAGATATACCGAAAGTCCTTCAGCTTTTGTATATTTTGCCGAATCAAAAACGAATGTCGAAAAAATTAAACAAGCGTTAGTAAAACCGATGCTTACTATTTTTGTAACGGAAAAAGAAACGAAAGACATGGTAAACCCATTTCACATTAAACCGGAAGGGAAAGTGGTTAAAGCAACTGAGTTTATAATTGATGATGAAGATGAAACAGAATAAATTTCAACTAACTAATATATCTATAAACAAAAGAGGTAAGTGATGAAAAAAGTAACTACACTTTTTATGGCGTTCTTTCTTTCTGTATCAATGTTTCCCCAAGCGTTCAATTGGGAATGGCAAAACCCAAAACCAAACGGGAATACATTGAATACTGTTAAAGTTATCGGACCAAACACAATAGTAGCTTTAGGAGCTGCTGGAACGGTAGCAAAATCAACCGATGGCGGAACAAATTGGAAATACACTTCTCCGGATACCGTCGGCAGAGATTTTAAAAAAGTTGATTTTATAACACCGCTCATAGGGTATGCATGCGGTTCAAAAGGCTTAATGATGAAAACCACAAATGGTGGAGATTCATGGTCATACACTGGTCTTTCGACAACTGAATATTTATATTCGGTTGATTTTGTATCAGAAGACACCGGTTTTGTTTCTGGTGCAAATGGCTTCCTATCTAAAACCACCGATGGCGGAAGTACTTGGAATACGATTGCAACGCCATATACTACTTCTTCTCTTTACGCAGTTTGCGCTTTGACTCAAAATAACATTTTCATTGGCGGAACTTCAAATAATCCCGGCGGTCTTTATCATTCAACTGATGGCGGCGCTAATTGGACTAAAGATGCAACACTGCTGGCTACAAAAACTATTTGGGATATCTTTTTCATTGATGGTAACACTGGTTGGGTAGCACAACAAAATGGCGGAACAGTGTATCGCACTATAGATGGCGGAACAACTTGGACAAGCTCAATTGTGAACAGCATGATTGTTCCAAACTGTATTAAGTTTATTAATGCAAACGTTGGCTTTGTTACGCACAACGCATTAACATCAACTGTTACTACGCCTTCTTTTAAATCAACCGATGGCGGCGTTACTTGGACAGGACTTACGACTTTAACAGATGTTCTTTACGCAACTGATAACGACGGCGCAAATATTTTTACAGTTGGTAAATTTGGCAACATTTCAAAAAGCGCAGATAGTGGAGCTGCGTGGGTTCCACAATTTACAGCAGTTACAACTACTCCTTTAAGAAAAATTAAATTTACTAATAGCCAAACAGGTTATACCTGCGGTGGAACTACAACCGCAGGCTTTTTATTAAAAACCATAAACGGCGGAACTACCTGGGATAATGCCGGATATGATTTTAAATATCAGATTTATTCATTTGCAATTACAACCCCAAATGTTTGGTATGCCGGAAGCGGTGATAATAAATTATACAAGACTACTGATGCCGGCGCAACGTGGGCATTACAAACGCAAACTGTTTTTACAAGCACAACAACTGATTATAATGATATGAGTTTTGTTGATTCACTTACTGGATATGCCGCTAGCTCAGGCGGAAATATTATTAAAACTACTGATGGCGGAACTACTTGGGTTACTGCAAATACACCTTTTGGAACTTCTGGCGTTTGGGCTATTAAAGCTTTTGATGCACAAAAAGTTATTGCGGTAGGAGCTTCTGCTAAAGCTTTTATGACGACTGACGGCGGCACAAGTTGGACTGCTTTAACAACCGGAATTGGCGGAACCTTTTTTAGTTTGGAATTCCTAAATAATAACTTTGGAATTATCGGCGGTTACACAACTGTTACGCAAGCTTCAAAAACTACTGATGGCGGTGCTACCTGGAGTGCATTGACTTTTCCTGCTGATTTTGACGGCAGTAGCATTTGGTCTATTGCATATAAAGATGAGAATGTTTTTTGGTTAGGCGATGTTAATGGAAATATTTATTACACTACTGATGGCGGCGCAAATTGGTTGAAAGCTAAGAAGACAACTTCAAATACCATTTACGGTATGTCCGTTGTGGGTGATGATATGTGGCTTTCAGGAATGGGCGGAACTTTGCTTAAAGGACACGCGAATCCGTTTACGCCAGTTGAATTAGTTTCTTTTAATGCATCAGTTTCCGGAAACGAAGTTAATCTTTCATGGCAAACCGCTACCGAAGTTAATAACTCAGGGTTTGAAATTGAAAAAAGTTTAGCCGGCACAAATTGGTCAAAAATCGGATTTGTAAAAGGTAAAGGTTCAACTTCCGAAGCGACTACTTATAGATTTGTAGATTCTCCTAATAAAAACGGAAAAATTTCATACAGATTAAAGCAAGTTGATTTTGACGGAAGCTACACTTATTCAAACGTAATTGAAGTTAATTTAAGCGCTCCAGTTGATTTTGCATTGGCGCAAAATTATCCTAATCCTTTTAATCCTGTAACCACTATCAATTATAGTATCGCGGAAAAAGCGGTGGTAGAATTGAAAGTCTATGACATCCTTGGAAAACAAGTTGTTACCCTTGTAAACCAAACACAGGATGCCGGAAATTATTCGGTTGCCTTTGACGCTTCAAAACTTTCAAGCGGTGTTTATTGCTATGAATTGAATGCCGGTCAATTTAGTGCGAAGAAAAAAATGATACTAATGAAATAATGGTGATACAAAAGGGCGAAAGTAATTTCGCCCTTTTGTTATTCTTGCAAAATAAATCCGTATGATAAAATTAGTTTGTTTATTTATATCAATAGTTGGATGCCTTGCCTTCCCGCAGTCAAATTTAGGAACTTTGAGCGGAACTGTTACGGACGAAAAAAGAGACCCATTACCTTTTACAAATGTTGTGTTGATTGAATCCAACAATGGAACAACAACAGATAGTCATGGGAAATTTAAAATTATTTCTTATCCCGGAGAATTTACTCTTCAAATCTCATTCATTGGTTATGAAAAAGTTACTGCAAAAATTTCAATTAAATCGAACAGTATAACGGAGAAATCATTTGTTCTCAAAAGTACGTCATTCGAAATTGGGACGATAGTTGTTGTGGCGCAATCTGATTTTATCCCCACGACACCCGAAACCAAAACAACCGTTCCCGCAAGCGAAATTGAACATATTCAGGCTTCCAGTTTAAACGATGTAATGAAGTTAACGCCAGGAATTGAAACCACAAATCCTACATTGAATAATGCGGAAAAAGCTCAAATCCGTAGCGGCGATGCGCTTGGGACTCAAATTGTGCTGGATGGAATTCCGATTTCAAATAACGCAAACTTGCAGATTGGCATCGGGCAATCTTCCGCGAACAGCGGAATTGATCTTCGTTCTATTCCGGCAGAAAACATAAAAGAAGTAGAAATTATTCGCGGGATTCCTTCAGTGCAGTACGGCGATCTTACCGACGGTTTGCTGCTTGTAAAAACGAACGCAATTGCAGAAACCCCAAAAGCTAAAATCAAGTACAATCCTCAACTTTATGAAATGAATCTAAGTTCAGGAGTTATGTTTGGCGCTTGGGTTTTGAATGGAAATTTTAATGTCGCTTCTTCGGAGCGAGATATTCGTGTGCAAGGCGACGGTTATACAAGAATTGCGGCTCAACTATCCTTTGAAAAAGATGCCGATGAATTCAACCTTAAAAATATTCTTTACGTTACAAGAGCGTTTGATGAATACAAAGAGAAACCGGGCTACGCCTTAAGAGAAGCGTGGTACAATCGCGATATTAATTTGAAGTACACGGGAGACTTTTCAAAATATTTCGATGCGTTTAATAAATTATCCTTCAAAGTTTCCGCATCTTATACAAGGCAAAATTCATATTCGCAACAACTTGTTTCTCGCGATAACATTGTACTTTCTGATAGATTGGATGAAGGAACACAAGAAGGAAGAATTGTTTTTGGCTCTTATTTGGGCAAGAAAAATATACAAGGCGATGTGTGGAATCTTTATTCGGATATTACTTACAATTACAAATTTTTTACTGATGATTTTTTGCATGGCTGGTTAGCGGGAATTACCTATCGAAATGACTTTAACAAAGGAGATGGAATTATCTTTGATCCACTTTTCCCTCCTTCTGTTTCTACAACAACGCCAAGATTAAGAAGCTATAACGATATCCCGGATTATTCAATTCTCAGCGTTTATTCAGAAGATAAAATTACCGGCGTGCTTTGGAAACCATTTACGATGCAGTTCGGTCTTCGGTATGAAGTATATCGCCCAAGCGGAGTAAATTTAAAAGGCTTACTTGGCAAAGGTGATTTACTTGAATCGCACAACGGCAGTTTTTTAAATCCGCGTGTTACTTTCTCGATGAATCTAACAAAGGATACGCAAGTTCGACTTGGGTATGGCGTAACTTCAAAATCGCCACCGTTGGGAATGATCTTTGCACAAGCGAAATATTACGATATAATTGATACGGTTTCTGTGGTTAATCCTCAATATCCGGATAGTAATTTTTCTTTAGTTTCAACATTTATAAGGCAGCAAGCAAACGAAAATATTAAAGGATACAAACAGCGGAAATATGAACTGAGCTTAGACCAGCAGTTTGATTTCTTTGGATTTTCTGTAACCGGTTATCTCAATAAAACTACCGGAATGTTTCTAAGTTTAAGCGAGCCTACGTTATATTTCAAAAGAGCGTTTCCAAATTGGCCCGATCAAACAAATCAGTTTGTAACACGAACCAATTTAGACACATATACTCAATACGCAAATAATGGATGGATGAATGTGGAAGGAATTGAAGCATCGCTTACTACTAAACAACTACCTGTTATAAATACTGTTCTTAAAATTGATGCCGCTTATATTTATGAAGAAAGCGGAACTTCAAACGGTTATTATTTTTCTTCTCCGCGAAATGCAACTTCGCTTAACTCCGAGGTGATGCCGATGTACACTTCGCTTGAAAATTACTCAAAAGATTTATTGATTAATTACAGATTTGAAATTCAAGCTAAATCCTTAGGCATTTGGTTTACTATCCATGTTCAGCAAAAACTTCTTGAAATAGCCGGGAGAAGAAATTATGCCGATACCCTTGCAATCGGCTATTATTCGGCGGCTGATGGAGTCGTTCTGATTCCTGTGAGTGAAAGAACGAATCCCAAATATTCGGCGCTTGAGAGGAATATTCAATTATATGAACTTAACGAAGAAGATAAACCCAACAAATGGCTTTTTAATTTGAAGGTCAGTAAATCATTGTGGAAAGGCGCTGCAATTTCATTTTACGTCAATAACTTCTTGAATAATCGTCCGTTATACAAAAGTTTAAGAAGCTCGCCGATTTCTCCAATTTACGAAAGAAGAAATCCAGATATTTTCTATGGCATTGATTTAAGTACAACATTTAATTTTCTAAAATGATGAAGAAAAAAAAATTTTTATTATTGTTTCAAGTTTTTGTAACGCTGATGTTAAGTACAATATTTTTTAGCTGTAGCAACATCTTGGGAGTTGACCCGAAGCCGGAAAAAATTGAAAGAGAAATCGGTTTTCAGATTTCTTTAAAAGATAATTCCACCTTTATGCAAACCCTGTTTGGCAGCGGCAACGTTAGAGGCGCACGGGTAAACTTAAAGTCGAACACACTTGGAACTGAATACAATTACATTTCCGATTCACTTGGCGCAATCAAATTTACCGGAATTATTTCTGATAAATATATTATCACTGCAACAAGACAAATGACCGATGCAGAAATGCAAGTAATCAGCGGAACTAACGCAACGAATGTAAAACTAATCAACAAAAAAAATAGAATACTAGATCTGAACGCCGCAAGCCCGGCAAATATCGAGTTAATGATGGACGTTGTTATCGGCGGTTCGCCCTTAATTATGAGTGAGATTTATGCAAGCGGTCCGCAGGGTGCCGGTTTGTATTACCACGACAAATATGTTGAAGTGTTTAATCAATCAGACTCGGTGCTTTATCTCGATAAAATGATGATTGCAGTTGTTTATACTAATTCTAATACCGGATTACACTATCGAGATGACCCTGAATATATTCATTCTAAAAGTATTTGGATATTTCCGGGGAACGGAAAAGATTTTCCAATTCTGCCGGGGCAGTTTGTTGTATGCGCGGAAGATGCAATTGATCACCGGATAAATGCGCCAAATAGCGTTGATCTTTCGCACGCTGATTTTGAGTTTTATAAAGATGATGCCCCCGATGTTGATAACCCGGCAATTCCGAACATGATTAAAATTTATCAATCATCCGGAAATGATTGGCTGATTGGCGGTGAAACCGGCGCCTTGGTTCTCGCTAATTTTTCGGCAGACTCGCTTTTACCTTTTGATGATCAGTTTTTAATTCCTTACCGCACCGTTCTTGATGGCGTTGAATATAAAGCTGATCCGACAAAGCTGGACAAAAAGATATTGAACGAAGGTATTGATGCGGGCTGCACGGGCGGCATTCAGTTTTATACCGGTAAATCAATGGAAAGGATGTTAATTTCGGATACTGACAGAAAAATATTGAAAGACGAAAATAATTCATCGGTTGACTTTATGATTATCAATGCCCCAACTCCCGGGAGGTATCATTAAGTATGGGTTTACCGACGCTAATATTGTTTACTTGTAAAAAGTTTGTTCCTGCCGAGTTGGAAGCATATAAATTCCGTTCCATTAACATTTTGGTTCTTTTAGTTTTTCTTTTTGTAGAAAACAACTTAGCACAAAACTATAAAGAATTTGAAACCGGTTTTTCGACAATATTTAACGCTCCGTATTCAGTTAATTCATATTCTTTCGGAAACAATCCTGCATTTCTTAACTTTACCTTTGATGACGAATTTCTTTCAATAAAAAATATAACGCAAAACGATGCGGGGGAATTTAAAAAATTTGTTGCTCCGGCGAATGATCGTTCGTTCAATTTTTTTGCTTCCGGTAAAAAAGCGATTGACTCTACACAAAGATTCAAAGGAAGTTTTGGTTTTTCTAAATTGGAAAGAAAAAATTGGGATTGGTTTTTTACGAGAGACTATCAAACTGACAATCCGTTTTTAATTGGAGACAGCGTTTCAGGTAATTCAAGGGTTAATGGTATTCTACTGAATGCGCAATACGCGGTAACTCTTTCTGATGATTTTTCTGCCGGTGTAAATTTGGATTATGCCGTTGATGAAGGTTTGAAAACTGTTTCTCCGCGTCCAACATCAGAGCATCGAGACATTGCTGCGCTCATCGGGTTAGGTTATGTGGTAAATAACAATATCTCCGTTGGTATAACAACAAAAGTCTCAGATAAAAATGAACAAATATCGTACAGAGAAGATGAAGGCGCGCTAACGCAAGAAACTATTATTCTGAAATTCAAAGGATATGATTTCCCGAATGTTCAAAGAAAAAAAGTTGAAACAAGATTTTCTTATACAAGTGAATATGTTTCCGGAGTTACGTTCTCCTTTCATAATTTAACAAATATAAGTTTAGCGGCGTTTTTCAATTCGGGTTTTGAAAAAACAGTGATAAAAGATGATGCGCTTGACCCTAAAAGTGAAGGCTTTTGGAAGGATGATTATTTGGAAGCCGGACTAAAATTTGAAATGCTTATTTCTGAAGATATGAATGTCGGTATAAAATACAACTTTACTCAACGCAGCGGTTGGGCAAAATATCCTCCGGCTGAAGTTCTTTATTACGAAAGAAATTCATATGAACATTCCTTAATAGCCGGTTATGAACAAAAGGTAAATGACGCAATTACGGCTGGGTTTGAGGCATGCGTTTTATTCTTTTCAAAAAAAGAGAGAGACCATTATTCCGCATTGAACTCGAATATACAATTCAATCAATATTCCGGGGAAGTGGGAATTAATTTTGCTTGGTCGCAAAATATTTCATCGCTGTTCGCTTATGGTTTTTCGGCAAAAGCAAATCATAACTATACCTTGGATTACAACTTGCTCAGTTCCGATTATTTTTCAAAACACCGTATCTATGATTTTTATTACTTGCAAACAGCTGATACTAGAAATACTTTTTCAATTACTTCAAAAGTAAATACTTGGAATTCAAGCGAGATGCTTTTCCATGCAGCTTATGCAATAATTAATCCGCGGGCAAGCAATCCTTTTGCAAATACCAACCGCAAAGAATTTGATTTGACCGTTGAATATCGGATAAAAGTTAATTAATATCGTTAGGAGAAATGCTGTGAAAAAAATATTCTTTTTATTAGTGATTTTTATCTTTGCCGGATTTACTTCTTCACAAAGCCTGCAAATCTTTTCAAGCCCCGACATTAAAGAACAAATTAAAGATATTGCATTTGCAGACAGTCTCACCGGCTGGATTGTTTGTAACAAAGGATTGATTTACAAAACCACTGATGGAACTAAAACTTGGGAAGAACAAAATTCTGGCGTAACAACAGATTTTGCGAAAGTGTTTTTTATTGATTCAGTAACCGGCTGGGCTGCAACAATAAACGGTATAGTTGTTAAAACTACAGATGGCGGAAAGACGTGGACTTCTTACAATTTTGCCAAAGCAGCTCCATCAATAATTTTTAGTCTTTGCTATAAAGTAAAATTCACAAATCCAACCACCGGTTTTATCATAGCAGGAAAAAGTCTTAGAATCTATTTGCTAAAAACCACCGATGGAGGGGAGAACTGGAAAGTTAGAGATTCTTTATTCTCTACAACCACGAGATATTGGTATGATTTAGATTTTGATGGGAATAACGGAGTTTTAATTGGTGATAAAAAAGATATTCAAAAATATTCCACAGACGGCGGAGACACCTGGAAATTTTCAACTGCAATTAACGATAACTTTTTTTATTGGTTGAAATATGTCAAATTTCTTTCTCCGACCGAGGTTATTGCAATCGGAGAAGGAAACGAATTCAATGGCGTAATTCTGCCGGTTTATAAATCAACTGATCGCGGTATTAACTGGGTTAAGAAGGATTCATCTTTTAAAAACACAGTTTATGACCGAGTGAAATATGCTTACTTCAAGAATAGCCTTGAAGGTATTGGCGTTGGAAGCGACGGGTTTAGCAAAGCATTTATGATTAAAACTTCTGACGGCGGCGTAACTTGGGTTACTGAAGTACTCGACTTTGCTTTCGGTCTGCAAACTATTTGCGGCATCGGTAATAAAGTCTATGTGCTTGGAACATCGAGCCAAATAATTTATTCCGATGATTTTGGTAAAACTTGGCAGATTTCGCCAAAGAAAACTACTTCATCAATTATTAGTTTTGGTTTTACCGGCGGAAAAGGATTTGCTGTTTCAAGAAATGGCGATGTGTTTGTAAATGGCGATGGAACGGGGAAACAGTGGAAGTATTTATCCAACTCAGGAAAGAACCTTGCCGGCGCTATGGTCTTTACCCCAAATGGCAATGGATTTATTTTAAAAGAAAATCGTCATATTGTTAAATCAACCGATTTGGGCGCTTCATGGAAAACTGTTTTGGAACCAGTAAAACCGTATTCAAGAAACTTAGTTGGCGGAATTGATTTTAGCGATAATAATTTCGGGTATGCTTGGTTCAGCCAAAATGATTATGGCGAATATCACGTTTATAAAACTTCTGATGCCGGCGATAACTGGATTGTGTCAAAATCTTTTGCGGGTCCCGGTTATATTTCGGGAAATATTCTTGCTTTCGATTCAACTATCGCGGTTGTTTTAGGACCAGACTTATGGACGCAAAGAACTTCGGATGGCGGAGTAACTTGGAATCCGGCGACGCTGATTGATTTTCCAGCTGACTTTACGTTAAGAGATTTTGAAGATGCCGCTAAGATTGATGAAAACAGAGCTACGGCTATTGGTAATGGATTTATCTGCACTACCACGGACAAAGGCGTTACCTGGAAATATTTTAACAGCGCATTAAATGGGCTTGATTCAACCGGCTTTTATAAAATTGCTTCTTCCGGCGATTCTTTAGGATATATTGCTTTATACGATGGAACAATTATTAAAACTACTAATGTTGGAGTTTCATGGGCAAGAAACGATACGTTTTTTGATCAATATTCTTTTTTTGCGGCTTCTATTAATTCCACCGGACAATTATTTCTTGGTACCTCCAACGGCTATATTTTTGGCGAAGAACAAGTTGTCGGAATCAACGAACGCAATGTAGTTTTTGATTTTTCTTTGCGGCAGAATTTCCCAAATCCATTTAATCCTTCAACTCAAATCCAATATCAGTTGAAAAACGCAGGATTCGTTCAAGTAAAAGTTTTCGATATTCTCGGGAATGAAGTAGCTGAATTGATTAATGATTTTCAAACTGCCGGTAAACATGTTGTTGAATTTAATGCTGAAAAGTTGGGGCATACCTCTTTATCAAGCGGAATTTATCTTATTCAGCTTCGTTCAGGTAATTTTATTCAAGTTATTAAAGCTTCATTTATTAAGTAATTTTAACGTATGCAAGTAAAAGGAAATAGTATGGCAATAATTAAAGTAAAAGTATTTTTCATCTTGTTCATGTGTCTTTCCCAATTTGGAT
>Ga0172371_10009592_pt1 | contig 13259 bp, 16 predicted proteins | sample Lak12m_FD_114543 | JGI IMG/M metagenome (GOLD analysis project Ga0172371, IMG submission 114543) | Freshwater microbial communities from Kabuno Bay, South-Kivu, Congo - kab_022012_12m | ecosystem: Environmental > Aquatic > Freshwater > Lake | place: Democratic Republic of the Congo: South-Kivu... | reverse complement strand
AGATCAATTCAAAGGCGTCTGAGCTCATCTCTTTCATGTCCATGTCAGGAGCTCGCGCTCGCAAGGGTCTCCCTCGACGGAGTCGCGGATTATGCGTTCACGACTTTCACGGAATAGTCATCGGGGGTCATCTTGGAAGCCGGCAGGATGACGGTCGTGAACCAACGGTGGAAAGCGCCGTTGATTGCAGCAATGGCTTCTGCCCAATTCCCGTCGTAATCCGTCTCTTCCAGGTCTTCAATGACCTGCGGCGTCAATCCGGACAACTCGGCCAATTGCTCTCGCGTCAGTCCGAGCTTGTTACGAATGTCGTAGACCTGTTGGGCAAGATCGGCTTGAACGCCCAATTCCTCGTAGTATTCTTCCAGCTCCGCATCGCCTCTGACATACCGGTCGTACGCCCACTCGACCGCGTCGAATTCGCGCTTGTCTTCACTCATTGTCAGATTCCCTCCCAGCGAAAGCTGTGGGCTCCCGGATCACCCTCGTAGGCGGTCTTCATCGCCAAGGCGTTGTCAATTTCCTCCGTCGGCACCTTGTCAGAGTGCTTGGTGAGTCCGTGGGTTACGATCGCAAGGCTCCTTCCGTCGAAGAAGTATAACATTCTATAGTTCCCAAAGCCAAACCTCACGCGCAGCTCGTAGATCCCCTCTCGCAGAAAATCAGCTTTGGGCCGTCGCAGATCGTGCCCGTGCTCTCTCAGGAAAGTGAGCCATTTGATGACCTTGGCCCTGTGCTTCGGCTGAGTCCGCAGATCCTCGAGCCATTCCAGCATCGGAACCGTTCCGTCAATCTCTTTGTAGAATACGACCCGGACCGGTGCCACTCGTTCTCCCTCCGGCTCTCGTTATCACGGAATTCGAAGGAAAGGTCAAGGAGGAGAGTGCACCGTGCGCCCTTCCTGGGCCATGTCCGCCAACCTCCAGATCGACGCTATTGGGTGGCTTGCGCACGCAATTGCCCTAAACCGGAGATTCATTGTATCATGTGGTTGGACAAATCGGAGCGGCAAAAGGTGTAAGGAACCATGCGAGAACTGACACGGATACCCCTCGATCCTGAGGTCATGGGAGGCAAGCCCTGTATTCGAGGCATGCGGGTCACGGTGGGAACCGTGGTGGGACTCGTTGCCTCGGGATACGCCACGAACGATATCCGCAAGCTCTATCCGTACCTGGAAGAAGAAGATATACGCGAAGCGCTGGCATACGCGGTTTGTCACGGGAAGGCTTTTCCCTAAAGGAGCTTCTCAAATTCTTCCCGCGTGAGCTCGCAGTCATTGATGATTTTGCTTAACAAACCCGGGCCTATCGTTTCACCCGAGTGTACAGGCACAACCGTTCCTCGCCCATCGGAATGCCTGAGAAAGTGGTGGCTTCCCTTGATCCTGATCACCTCGAAGCCGGCTTTGGCAAGCGCGGCGATGACGGTTCGCCCGACAACGCGTGGCAATCTGCTCATCGTTCGACCGTTACGCGCTGAACACCCACAAATTCGGTTGAGGCGAGAGGCGCGCCTTGCTCCTCGAGGCACAAATCGATGGCTTCTTTGATCCGTTCCATCAGAGTGTCCAGCGATTTGGCCTGCGTGTGGCAACCCTGGAGCCCAGGGACGGAAGCAACATAGAACCCTTCTTCATCACGCTCTATTATTACATTGAATGATGTTTCCATGGATCGATCCTCTCAGCATACCAAGTATTGTGATACGGAGCCGCCTCCATTACAGTTCCAGCTCACGCTTGAGGGATTCCCAATCGATGGTCCCTTCCCTTTCGACTTCCTCCAGGGCCTCCAGTGCGTCAAGGAAATCCTCTCTATCCTCGTCCGTCTCAAGCTCGCTGAATTCACGCAGCAGCTCCGGGTCGGTAAGAAGATGTGACCTGTTCCGGTCTCCTGCGAGAGACATGTCCGATCACCCCGCTCGTTCGGTTGGACTGCATTCTATCAAGATCGACTCCTAAAGTCACTTGATGGGTGTCGAGCAGCTTCGTCATGGGGTAATGCCGGTAGATTCCTCGGCTTCCATCGGCACGAGACGGACCTCCACCCTTCGATGAAGAGCAGCAGCTATTCTCGAAGCCATGGCAAGATAATCGCCGTCGTAATCCGCTTCTTCAATATCCTCAATCACCGATGCGGTAGTGTCGATAAGGGTGGCGGGCTGTTCGTGGGTCAAACCGGCCGCGTTACGCAGGTCATAGATCCCAGGGGCAACTGCGGCCTTTGTGAGCTCTTCTTGAAACGATGCGACACGCGCGGGGTCGTCCTTCCTCTTTTCAAGTTCTTGCTCTCAGCTCGCGGTGAACGATTACATCAACAGTGTTGCCCGGTGATTTCTTCGCTTCTTCGTGCAATGCCGCTCGGGTGACACTGACCTGAGAACCGGGTCAGTGTCACGGTTGGCTTGCCCTGCACGGATTCCCCTTGTTGAAGGCGCATGGAAATGACCAGAGGAGAACCTTGCTCTTCTCCGCGTGTAGAAATCAAGAGCGAGCGGCAATCGTTCAAAACAGTGACCAGAGCCGATCGAGCCACCGTGAAAAGCAATCCTATGGCTCTCTGTACGCAGTAACCCCGCCGCTATGGTCGCCATCCGCTTCATCGTATGGTGCAACCCGCAAAAACGACGCGACAATTACTTCCTCCCTCCTCGCATCGTTTCATGGCTCTAATTTCAGCCTTCCCGTGGTTGGGCTGACTCCAACTCCAGCCGTAATATGAGCCGTCGACAGCTCGTGCGAGTCCCGCACAGCTCCGGTGCGTCGAGGTGTAAACGATACAGTCGTCATTCCCGCACATACGGCGGGCCTTGGCTTCGGCTTCGTTCATGGTGTACCCGGTTCCCCAGGCCCAACGATGCGAAGACTTGGAATACGCTATGGCCCCGTACGGACCGGTATCGTCCGAAAAGGCGACCACATAGCCCGCGGCAAGGACAAATAGGCCCAACCCGACTATCAGCGCTGTTCTCATCGTGTCCTCCTCCGAATGGCAGTGATCCTATTCACACCACCCGTCGTTGGTGAAATTATCCGGATCCTAGCGGGTTAGATGCACTTTCCGGCAAAAGGATTCGTACCCCTTCACGAGGGGTCACCGCACTTCATTGGTGAGGACCGGTGATTCTGAGCTGCCCATCATACGGAAGTGGACTGCCCGTTGTTGCCATGAGCCGGGGACCCTGTTATCCCCCGTCCCTGCCAACCTGCTTCAGCGACTCGAGGACAACTTTGAGAAAATGTGAATTCGTGTCCTGAACACGTTCCAGGATCCACTGTTTGATACCTTCATCGTTCAAAGAAGTGAAGACAGCCAGGTACCGCTCACGAGCCCGAACGAGGCCTTCGTCGTCGTCCGCTCTCCGATTCGGCCAATTATAGGGGGACAGAGCCACGGCCAACGCCATGTCAAGAAGACCTTCCCTGGGCTCATTCTCCATTTTCTTGAGCAATCGAGCGGCGAGCCTCTTTTGATCCACCACCTCCCAAGTCTCTTCGCACCACTCAGTCACGGTCGATTGCGCGGACCGAATGCCGAAGCCGAGGGACACGACGATCACCAAGGCGAGGAAGATTATGACAATATCGTTTCTCATGTCAGGGGCCTCTCCTTTCGGGGATGGGGTTCGTTGGAACCACGCGTTTCCCGTCACACTCGATTCGATCCCCATTGCGATACTCATCTTTTTACATCAAGACGAAGGTACTTACCACCCCGAGTCCGTGGGTAATTCCGGAGGACCATTCATCGGCTCCATTACCGTCGAGAATTTTCGACTTGACAGATGTAGGAACCTTTGTTAGCCATGTCTAACTTGCTTTGGCGGCTATCAGAGAAATTTCGCGACAGCCCCCATCTCGACGAGAAAGGGAACAGTATGGTCAAACAGAAGAAGATGTGGGAACTTCAGCACACCACGATCTGCAAGGTCGTCGGGATGTCACTTGACGTCGGAGATCTGAGGAAGATCGCGCGGAAATTCGTACTCCGCAATCTGGATCCGCGCGCGGATGAAGAATTTGTGCTCCATTCAAGCATTGTCCGCTGGTGCGGTGAAGAGAGCAAGATTTCGGTCTATGTTCAAAAGCTGATCGAGAAGCGGTTTTCGATGTACTCAAGCCGTCTCTCCCGAGAGAACCTTTCTGAGATCGCGGAGCTCGCGATCAACGATCATGCCGATTCCAGGGTCCCTCTCTGGGCAATTTTGTGGTACGTCGCCACTCGAAACTTCCCCGACGGCGAACGGATTCAGACGGCCCTCTTTGGTTTCATTCACATGTTGGAGCATCGCCTGGTGAAGGATTTCTGGAATAGGGCCACATCCGTCCATGACCGGAGGGAAGCCGAGCTGAAAGAGCAGAACAACCGCCTGGCATCGGAACTTTCCGGATTACGGTCGCTGAATCGGACGTTGGAAAGGGAGAATCAGGGCCTGACCATGCGTTTGGCCCAAGCCTCCGCTGTTCACGCTGCTCCCTCGCCAGCGGCGGCCGTTCAACGCGAAGATACGAGATTTCTCAACCGCAGGATCGAGAAGTTGAAGCTCCTTCTGGATGAGGCGAGAGAGAAGGGTCGGGAGCTCGAAGAAGAGTGCCGGTCGTCCGAGAAACAGATTGAAGCGTTGACGCAGGAGCTCCTCTCGCGGGAGGCCCTGGACTTCGGGTCGGATGATTCACCGACCGAGCGGCCCTGTCCGTGCCCCTTGAGGAATTGTCTCGAAGGCAAACGAATTGCCATGGTCGGCGGCATTGACAGCCTTGAGGCCCACTACCGCGGCCTGGTGGAACGATCGGGTGGAGTATTCTGCCGTCACAACGGCGCGTGCAGTCGTGGGGAACGGAAGCTCGATGAGTGCATCAGGAACGCGGATCTCGTGGTCTGTCCGATCAGTGTCAACAGCCATTTCGGGGCCACCGGAGTGAAGCGGGTCTGCAAGAGACATGGGATCAGTTGCTGCTTCCCCGATTCCGCGGGGGTCGCCTCACTTCGCAGCATTCTGGTCGAACATTTCGGGACTGAGGAAGTAATCTCGGAGGAATCGGCTCAAGCGTCCGGGGAGTGAATAGATCATGGTTCACCGCGGGGTTAAGATTCCTCACCCCCTGCCCCCTCTCCAAGGATGGAGAGGGGGTTCCGGTTCCCCTACCCCATACTTGGGGAAGGGGCTAGGGGATGGGGACACGCACAACACGCTCGCCGACTCCTTCCCGAAACAATCCCGGTGAACGCATACGAATCCTTTATCTTCGGTCTTTCCCGCCTATCGGCAGCCCCCGTTTCTTTTTGCTTCCGTCCGGGCCGTGGGTATCGTAAGTTCTTCGGTGGGGAGTCGGCCACGGGTCACGCCCCGCGGCGGCGACGGGCGAACGTGGCCGGGCTTGCGCCTGTCTTGATCACGACGTAGACATTACCCTTCAACAGATGAGGTGAACATATTCATGAGAATGTCGAGATTTTTCATCCCCACACTCAAGGAAGATCCCGCGGACGCGGAAGTCGTCAGCCACCGACTCATGGTGCGTGCCGGAATGATCAGAAAGCTCACGGCCGGCGTGTACTCGTATTTGCCCCTCGGTGCGCGTTCTCTGAAAAAAGTTGAACAGATCGTGCGACAGGAAATGGACGCTGCCGGCGCTCAGGAAGTCTTCCTGCCCATGGTCCAGCCCGCGGAGCTCTGGATCGAGTCGGGGCGCTGGAACGTTTACGGGAGCGAGCTGCTCCGCTTCAAGGACCGGCACGACCGGGAATCATGCTTGGGCCCGACTCACGAAGAAGTCATCACCGACCTGGTGCGCCGCGACGTGAGATCGTACCGCGACCTGCCCCTCAACCTTTACCAGATTCAATCCAAGTTCCGTGACGAGATTCGCCCCCGTTTCGGCTTGATGCGGGGCCGAGAGTTCATGATGAAGGACGGATACTCCTTCGACGCTACCGAAGAGGGTGCGGAGGAATCGTACCGGGCAATGTGGCAAGCGTATCGCCGCGTTTTCGAGCGCTGCGGACTCCGATTTCGCGCGGTGGAAGCGGATTCCGGTCCCATTGGAGGCAGCTTTTCCCACGAATTCATGGTCATCGCCAAGACAGGAGAAGACACGATCGTGTCGTGCGACTCCTGCGAGTACGCGGCGAACATGGAAAAGGCGGAAGTTCGCGCCGCGGCCGCGAGAGAATCGGACTGCGGCGGCCCGTTCCGAGCGGTTCCCACGCCCGGAGTGACGACCATCGAAGAGGTCTCCGCGTTCCTCAAGGTGGCGGCGAACGACCTGATCAAGACCCTTATCCTCCGTGCGGACGACAAACCCGTCGCGGTGCTCATCCGCGGTGACCACGAGCTGAACGAAATCAAGGTGAAGAACTTCCTCAAGGCCGAGGAGCTCGAGCTCGCGGACAGCCGCACCATCGAAGAGGTCACCGGCGGGCCGCTCGGGTTCTCCGGACCGGTGGGACTCAAGAACGTGACGATCCTCGCGGACCACGCCATCAGCGCAATGGGGTGCGCGGTCGTCGGAGGCAACGAAAAAGACGTGCATCTCGTGGACGTTGATCCTCGCCGCGATTTCAAGGCCGACCACTTCGGCGATTTTCGGTCCGCGCAGCACGGCGACCCGTGCCCTCGATGCGCGGGCACGCTGATGCTCGGCAGAGGGATCGAAGTGGGGCACGTGTTCAAGCTCGGAGTCAAGTACTCCGAGGCCATGAACGCCCGTTTCCTCGATCCGGAAGGCAAGGAGCGCCCCATGATCATGGGGTGCTACGGCATAGGCGTCAGCCGGACCATCGCCGCGGCCATCGAACAGAACCACGACGAGGACGGCATCATCTTTCCGCCGCCTCTGGCTCCGTTCACTGCTATTGTGACGCCGGTGGGCGCGAAGAACGCGGACATAGATCAGACCGCGGAGCGAGTGTACGCGGATTTGTGGGCCGCGGGAATCGACACCCTCCTTGACGACCGTGACGAGCGACCGGGTGTGAAGTTCAAGGACGCGGACCTCATCGGCATTCCCTTCAGAATCACCATCGGCAAGAAGGCGCTGGCGCAGGGAAGCGTGGAATTCAGGGATCGGCTCACGAAGGAGGTGAAGCTCGTGGAGATCGGCACGGTTGTCGACGCCGTACGGCAGGGCCTGAAGGAATGGCCGGAAAACCTGGAGAAAGCGAACCGCTGAGGGGAGAAGGGGAAGAGGTGGAGGGAGAAGAAGGGGAAGGATGAGAAGAATGCGGGGGGCGACCTTTTTGAAAAAAGGTCCTCCCCCCGCTCCCCCCTCCCAAAAACTTCAAATATATTAGCGGCTCCCGTCGGTCGCGGCAGGTCCAGCACAGCCCCGTGTGTGGGTGCCACCAAGCAGGCGAGACCAGCAGTTGAAACGATCTCATCAGACACTTCCGAGCCGAAGTCCCTGCACAACGCTGAGCGAGGGTTCTGGGGGTGGCCCGGACGTTATACGTCCGGGTGCCGAAGGCACAGGAGGTCCGTGCCGCCATCCGCGGGGCTGCAACCACATTCTCTCTTCTGTCCAGCTCCGTACCCGTCCCGGTTCACGGTCGAACCGGAGCACTGAGAACACTATGGCGCAATTTCGGTGTCGTATTCATATAGGATGTGGTGAGCGAAGCGAACCGCATCAATTGTGAAGGACCATCGGACGATGGGCTGCGGCAATTCCCCAGGATACGCATCCGTATTTGAGCCATGGAACATTTAGGAATGGGTGTATACAGGAGTAGTCTCGCGGCGGGCTGTGCCGCCACTGCATCCCATCAATTTCCCTGGCCGTAATAACCATAATACGGATTGCCCGAGTACTGTCCCGCGGGATACCCATTGTATCCGGCCGGAACGGCGCCGGTATACCCGCTCGGATACGCCCCGCCATAGCCGTAGAGCGATCCGTAGCCCTGATACCCGGCCCCGTAACCGTATGGATACTGGTAAGCCTGCGGATTGTACGCGGGCGGCGGAGTCGTCGGGGTCCACTGGGTGGGATATTGGCTCATGGGCGCCGACCACTTCACCGGATCGGCCGCGGTGGCGGATTCATGAACGAGCAGCGTCGCAGCAAGTAATGCACAAACGATCACGAGGGCATTTTTCACCGGTCATCTCCTTGTTGCAGGACGCGGGAAGTCCGAATCCGTCTGGTTCCGCGAGATTACACCAAATTCGTCGGTTTGTCGAGTTGCAATCGTTCAGGGGAAATTCGGAATTCACCGCAGAGACGCGGAGGCCGCGGAGAGTGCACAGAAGCCGTCGCTCAATCGGTCGGATGATGAATCCTCCCGCAGCTTACCGGATTCAGGGTTGACCGGGGTGCGACGATCCCTTGGCAGAGAATGACAGGCAGGATGCCTGTCCCACCAAAGCCGGGAAAGGAGCCTCACCCCGAAGAGTCAGCGCAATGGGCGCGAATTAGAGAGATTGCTTCGTCGCTACGTTCCTCGCAATGACACTCTCGTAAGTTGTCAGTGCGAGCGAAGCGAAGCAATCTCAGAGACCGAGAATACGCGACCGTATTTGCGCCATCGTGAATTTGGGCAATTCATCCCGCCCGGGGTTCAGGAATTCTTCCCTCTGCGCTCTGCGGTGAATGATTCCTTATCTTTGATTTCTTCGCGCCGTGGTGTCTCGTGGCAGCGTGGTTCAGCATCGTGGGACCTCGCCTACCCCTCGGCCGACGCGCGACCCCATCCTGGAAGGTACTTCCAGCGCCGTTGTCCCCCTCCCGTGAGAGAAATGGCGCCGGAAGTACGGTTCACCATTGGAAAAACTAGTTGAACCGCACCCGGCCCTTGTGATAGGGTTGCCGTTTGTGACTTTCTGAGACTCTCCATATACCCAAGCCCAATCAGCTCTGAGAATAGACGAGAGTTTCCCAACGTCCGAGGAGGTTCGTACATGTTCGAGATCCTTGAAAAAGAGCGGATCGGCCCTGGCGTCAACCGGGCCGTGATTTCCGCTCCAGACATCGCCCGAGCCCATCAGCCCGGGCAGTTCATCATCCTGAGGACCCATGAGGACGGCGAGAGAATCCCGCTCACCGTAGCGGATAAGGATGCGGAGAAAGGGACGATCACCCTGGTCTGGCAAGAAGTGGGAGTGACGACGTACTACATGGGGACCCTGTGTGTCGGGGAAAAACTCCACGATATGTGTGGCCCTCTGGGAAAACCGACCCATGTCGAGAAGTTCGGCACCGTTGTCGGCGTGGGCGGCGGTATCGGAGTGGCGCCCCTCTATCCGATCACCAAGGCAATGCACGACGCGGGTAACCACGTCATTACCATTGTCGGCGCGCGCACTGAGGGCCTGCTCATCATGACCGAGGACATGAGAAAAGTCTGTGACGAGCTTCTCATTGCAACGGACGACGGGTCCTTCGGCATTCACGGATTCGTCACCCAGGTCTTGCAAGGTCTGATCGATCAGGGCAAGAAGATCGATCTCTGCGTGGCCATCGGGCCCGTGCCCATGATGAGAGCGGTTGTCAACGTCACCCGCAAGGCGAGCCTCCCAACCGTGGTGAGCCTCAATCCCATCATGGTCGACGGAACGGGGATGTGCGGCGCGTGTCGGGTCGAAGTGGGCGGCAAGACCATGTTCGGATGTGTTGACGGCCCGGAATTCGACGGTCATGAGGTGGATTTCGATCTGCTCATGAAGAGACTGGCAATGTACAAGGGACCTGAACTCATTGCATTGAACCGATTCAGAGAAACAGACCGCGGCTGTCAATGCACTTTTCCCGGAGGTTGATGATGAGCGACCAGGAACAAACCAAACCCAAAAGGCCCAAGATTCCCCGGCAGAAGATGCCGGAGCAGGACCCCATCGAGAGGGGACATAACTTCTACGAGGTGGCGCTCGGGTACGACAACGACCTGGCCTTGCTGGAGGCCAGCCGATGCCTGCACTGCAAGAAACCGTATTGCATGTCCGGGTGTCCTGTTGAAGTCGATATCCCCGATTTCATAGAGTTGGTCAAGGCGGGGGACTACGTCGGCGCCGCGTGGAAAGTCAAAGAGAAGAACAGCCTCCCGCGCATAGCCGGCAGGGTATGTCCTCAAGAATCCCAGTGTGAAGCGAAGTGCGTGCTCTTCAAGAAGGGCAAGGGCGAATCCTGCGCCATCGGGCGACTTGAGAGGTTTGTCGCGGATTACGCAGCAATCCATGCTCCCGATCAGATTCCCGAGCTGCCCAAGCCCACCGGCCTGAAGGTTGGTGTGGTGGGCTCCGGTCCGGCCGGTCTGACCCTGGCAGGGGGACTGATCAAGAAAGGCGTCGCGGTCACCGTTTTCGAGGCGCTCCACGAGCTTGGCGGCGTCCTCGTATACGGCATTCCCGAGTTCCGGCTCCCGAAGGCCATCGTGAAGGCTGAGGTGGACGAGCTCCGACGGCTCGGCGTCGAGTTCAAGACGAACTGGGTCATCGGGCGCATCGAGACGGTGGATGACCTCCTCGAGAAGCGCAAGCTCGACGCAGTTTTCATCGGAAGCGGAGCCGGCGCGCCGCTCTTCCTAAAGATCCCCGGCGAGAATCTCAATGGCGTGTACTCGGCCAATGAGTATCTCACCCGCAGCAACCTCATGAAGGCCTACAAGTTTCCCGAAGCGGACACTCCGGTGGCAAAAGGCCGACGGGTCGTCGTTTTCGGCGGCGGGAACGTGGCCATGGACTCCGCGAGGACTGCCCTGCGTCTGGGAGCCGCGGAGGTTACAATCGTCTATCGCCGCACCACGGCCGAGCTGCCGGCGAGGGCTGAAGAAGTCCATCATGCGGTGGAAGAAGGCATCAAGTTCCAGCTTTTGACCGCACCTTTGGAGATTATCGGCAATGAGGCCGGTTGGGCGGTGGGCGTCAAGTGCCAGCGGATGCAGTTGGGAGAGCCCGATGCGTCCGGCAGAAGGCGTCCGGTGCCCATTGCCGACGATTTCTTCGACATCGAGTGCGATACGGTCATCGTATCGATCGGCAACGCGGCCAACCCTTTGGTTCCGAGCACCACCAAGAACCTCGAAACGAACAAATGGGGTAATATCGTCGCCGATCTCGAGACCGGCAAGACGCCCAAGGATCGCGTCTGGGCCGGTGGCGACATCGTTACCGGCGCCGCCACGGTGATCCTGGCCATGGGAGCGGGCCGGAAATCGGCTCTCTCGATGATGAGCACGTTTGGAATAAGCTAGGCACGCCCGTTCGCAAGTTCGGTCTCCAATTCCCGTCGCGTCGGGATTGCTTCGTCGCTGCGCTCCTCGCAATGACACTCCCGAAAATTGTCATTGCGAGCGGAGCGAAGCAATCTCAGGGGAAAACTGCCGGACTGTAGTTGTGAAACAGGACACGATGTGCCCCTTGAGCTTCAGCCCTCAGCATGCACAGGCAAAGGGCTGAAGCATTTCACTCCGATTCCCCATGAACATGCTTCTTATTCTCAAAGCGGGATTTCTCGGATTTGCCCTCTCCGTCGGGGCTCAGATGCTGGTCTTTTTTCTGGGGGGAACCTTCCTGGGCGTTGCCAAACAGCGATTCATCAAGGTCTTCGCGCTGGCGGGGATTGTCTCATTCCTGATGGTATACGCTTTCCTGCACTACAAGGTCGGCGTCACCCAAGACACCGTCCCCGCGGAGGCTCTCTTGTTCCTGTCAGGGTGCGTGGGCGGCTGGCTGGCCGGTGTCATCGCGGGCCTCACCAATCTGAGGCGGCTCCTCCTTTCCTTCCTCAGGTAACGGCTTCCTTCAGTTTTGTCGTTCGTTGCGTCTGACATCGGGCATGGACGTTGGTAGCAATACACCTACGGGCAGACAATGGTGAGGGTAGCTATCAGCTTTTCAAGGTCACGCGCTGATTGTGGAGAAATCTCGGTGATCCGAAACCCTGCCACACAGGTTCCGAGCTCATTAATCGACGACCAAAGACACTGAGCCTTAAACGCGAGCTTTTGATGAACGTTGTACGGTCCGCCGGGGATGACAAACGTCTTCACTTCGTCCATCATGACAACAATCCCCTCCACTTGAAGTCCCTTCGCATGAATATCATTGATACTTCCTACCATGCGGGAATTCTTGGCATCAAAAATTTTGATTTCGTAGAGAGGTTGACACCTGGGTAAGGATCGGAGCTCCTTGCGGGAAATTATCTGCGAAGCGGTACACCAACTCTCGGAAAGTTGCTCGTCTTCAATCCACCTGCGCTTGACCTCCTGGAGCTCTTCAGGAGAGATGTAGTATTTCTCCATAATAGGAACATCTCCCAAGTCTTTCTGAAGGTCTTCTATGATGTTTCTGACTGGAATCTTCCTCGATGCCATCGCCCGTGACTCCTGGACAGATGCTGCATGGGTGCTGAACGGTCGCGCCCGCCATTCGCCGAGAAACGCTAACGCTCCGAGAGGAGGAAGGGAACGATCACGAGTTGTGACTGCTGCGCTACTCCAAGACGCACAGGTCCTTCAAGCTTCGATAACATTCGTCACAATCGAGGCCGTATCCGACGATGAATCCGTCCTCGATCCGGAAGCCGCAGTAATCCACGTCCACGTGTTTTTCTCTGCGCGCGGTCTTGTCGATCATTGCAGCAGTCCTCACCGACCGGGGCAGCTCTTTCTCAATCCGCTTCCTGAACTCGTTGAGCGTCAGCCCCGAATCCACGATGTCATCGACAAGTATGACGTCCTTGCCCGTGACAGGAATCCCGATGTCCATGATAATACGCAATTTCCCGCTGGAGACCGTCTCCGTGCCGTACGACGAGATCCTGGCGAAATCGATCTGACAGGGGATGTCGAGGCTCCGCACCAAGTCGGCCAGGAAAACGAAGGCCCCTTTGAGAATTCCAATCATCACGATATGGCCTTCCGGGTATTGTGCGGAAATCTCCGCGGCCAGCTCTCTCACCCTGGCCGCGATGGTGTCGCTGTCGAAAAGCACCTTTGGTGTCAAGTCGTCCATCATCTACTCCTACTGACTGCGCCGGACGCCGGCGGATTCGCGCCGATCCACGTCCTTCGCAGAAAAATTTCTCACTGATCACATTTCATCATACGCCCCTTTTGAGCCTCCGGTCAATCGAGGAGCCTGGGAAAATGCCAATGTGGGGGGAGACCTTTTTGAAAAAAGGTCCTCCCCCCACACCCATAGGCGCTAACTTTTGCTTAACTTGTTCGGTTCCATGAAATTCTCGCCATCCGAATACCCGGAGTTGAAACTCCGGGCTATTATCAGTCGCCCCTTCAGGGCTTGAACAGCAATGTTTT
>Ga0172371_10009589_pt1 | contig 13261 bp, 9 predicted proteins | sample Lak12m_FD_114543 | JGI IMG/M metagenome (GOLD analysis project Ga0172371, IMG submission 114543) | Freshwater microbial communities from Kabuno Bay, South-Kivu, Congo - kab_022012_12m | ecosystem: Environmental > Aquatic > Freshwater > Lake | place: Democratic Republic of the Congo: South-Kivu... | reverse complement strand
GGTACGCCGGGGATAACAGGCTGATCTCCCCCAAGAGTTCATATCGACGGGGAGGTTTGGCACCTCGATGTCGGCTCATCGCATCCTGGGGCTGGAGTAGGTCCCAAGGGTTTGGCTGTTCGCCAATTAAAGCGGTACGTGAGCTGGGTTTAAAACGTCGTGAGACAGTTTGGTCCCTATCTGTCGCGGGCGCAGGATATTTGAGAGGAGCTGTCCCTAGTACGAGAGGACCGGGATGGACGAACCTCTAGTGTTCCAGTTGTCACGCCAGTGGCATCGCTGGGTAGCTATGTTCGGACGGGATAACCGCTGAAAGCATCTAAGCGGGAAGCCCACCTCAAGATTAGATATCCCGTGGCGTAAGCCACCTAAAGACCCCTCGGAGACTACGAGGTTGATAGGTCAGGTGTGTAAGGCCAGTAATGGGCTGAGCTTACTGATACTAATCGGTCGTGCGGCTTGACCATAATTTTATATTTTCAATGCATTTACTGATGTGGCCATATTTGTTTATCAATTGTTTTTTTGAAGAATGTGATTTTCCGGCGGCTATGGCGAGGATGAAACACCCGTTCCCATCCCGAACACGGAAGTTAAGCTCCTCAGCGCCGATGGTACTGCCCGGGCGACCGGGTGGGAGAGTAGGACGTTGCCGGGAATAAAATTTAACCCGATTCCGCCAGAGGCGGGGTCGGGTTTTTTTTGGAGGTGACTTCGTGGGGAAGATAAGACGGGCGTTAATCAGTGTAACCGATAAATCTGGCTTAGTTGAATTTGCAAAAGCTTTGGCTAACTTTGGGGTAGAGATACTTTCCACCGGCGGCACGGCAAGACTTCTGAAGGACAATGGTATTTCAGCGGTCGAGATTTCCAAATATACCGGTTCGCCGGAGATATTGGGCGGCCGCGTTAAGACCCTTCACCCCAAGGTACACGGAGGGATCCTTTTCCGGCGGGATGATCCCGCACATGTCCAGCAGACCACCGAGTTAAATATCCCACCCATAGACCTGGTGGTAGTAAACCTTTACCAGTTTGCCCAGGCCATAGCCAAACCGAATGTTCACATAGACGGTGCTATAGAGCAAATTGATATTGGCGGACCGACTTTGCTGCGCGCTTCAGCTAAGAATTTCCGTGATGTCACGGTTATTTGTGATCCCAAGGATTATACTCGGGTGCTAGCAGAAATGGAAAAAACTAATGGTGGCACGACATTGCCCACGCGATTCGTTTTGGCCAAAAAGGTTTTCAATCTGACGAGCTCTTACGATAGGAATATCTTCGAGTACTTAGACGGGCAAACGATGTAAAAAAGAACATATTGACCTGCTGACGACGATGGATTATTAATATCAGAAACTTGGAAACGGGCTTTTAGTTCCAGTAAATATGGAGCAAGCCGACCATGTCGGTGGGAGATATGGTGGAAAGAACGGTAGTTACGGTTGCCTTGCTACAGAATATGGAATGTCTAACCGTGGGTAAAAAATGAGTTTCCAAATTTCTGTAATATGTAAAATTGGCGCAGGTTGGCGGGCTGATAAGCACCTAGTATAGTGTCTCTAACACGTCTTTACGATGATCTTAGAGTTGTCATTCCCGCGAAGCCTGTCCCCGACTTACGATCGGGGAGCAGGAATCCAGGTTGAACAGACGGGATTCCGGATCAAGTCCGGAATGACCGTTGTGTAAATTCCTTTCTGAGACAGTACACTAGAAAGAGGTAATCAGATTCATGCGTACGGATATCGTGCACGTTGGCGCAGGAGAACTGACCTATGAGATTCGTAATATCGTTAATGTGGCGGAGAAGCTCCAGGCCTTGGGCATTAAGACCAATATGGAGAACATTGGCGATCCCGTTGCCAAGGGAGAGAAAATCCCGGGTTGGATGAAGAAGATCGTATCTGAACTGGTCATGGAGGATTGCACCTACGGTTACAGCCCTACCCGTGGTCTTCTGGAGACCCGCCGGTTTATAGCGGAGCAGACTAACAAACGGGGCGGAGCACAGATTACCCCGGATGACATCATCTTTTTTAATGGCCTGGGCGATGCTATTGCCAAGGTTTATGGGCTGTTAAATCCTACAGCGCGTATTATTGGCCCCGCCCCTACCTATTCCACGCATTCCTCGGCTGAGGCCGCCCATGCCGGGGCCAGACCTATTTCTTACCAGTTAAATCCCGGAAACAGTTGGTATCCGGATATTGAAGACCTGCGCAACCGTGTTAAATATAACCCGAATGTAGCAGGCATCTTGCTCATCAACCCGGACAATCCAACGGGAGTGGTTTATCCCGTAGATATTTTAAAAGAGATAGTTTATATCGCCAGGGAGTATAACCTTTTCATTATCTGTGACGAGGTTTATATCAATATCGTTTACAATGGGCAAAAAACGGTCCCTATAGGCGATATTATAGGCGATATTCCAGCCATAGCCATGCGTGGCATATCCAAGGAATTTCCCTGGCCGGGGTCCCGCTGTGGCTGGATAGAAGTCTATAACGGCCACAAAGACGTACTTTTTGAGAGATATGTACAGTCTATTCTGAATGCCAAGATGATGGAGGTCTGTTCGACCACCCTTCCACAGAAGGCTATCCCGCGATTGGTAACCCACCCTAAGTACCAGGAATATCTAAATGAGCGTATCTCCAGGTACGAGAAATTTTCCAATATTGCCTATGAGCGGCTAAAAGGCGTACCGGGTGTCTTAGTTAACCGAACCAACGGTGCTTTTTACATGAGTGTGGTATTTGAAGATGGCCGGTTAAATAACAAGCAGACCTTGCCTATTAAAAATAATGACGTGCGTGTCCATGTGGAGCGCCTGGTAAGTGCACCGGGTGTATCCCTGGACAAGAGATTTGTGTATTATTTGCTCGGTTCCACAGGTATTTGCGTCGTGCCACTGTCTTCCTTTTCTACTGACCTCCAGGGGTTCCGGGTTACACTGTTGGAACGAGACGAAAGAGAGTTCAGAAGGATTTTTGAGATACTGGCGGAAAATATTGAGCGGTATTTGAAATTTTGAGGGTCTGGTCCTCAGAAACTCCGACCTCTATAAGTTCAAATAACAAAACTCAAGGTCCAAATAAAACCCAAAGGTCAAAATGCCAAATTTTACTTAATGGAGTTTTGATGTTGAGGTTTTGAACTTCCTTTGACATTTGAAGTTTAAAATTTGTCATTAAGGTAAAGAGACATATCTGCGCTTTCGAGAAGGATCTCAACTACGGTATCCCCTTAATTTATCGGCCATTTCTATTGACTTTTTTGCCTCTATACGTTAAGAATGGCACCATAATCAGCGAGTTAAAATAAGCGCATAGCTCAAACTTCTATTTTTCACCCCCATCCTGCCCTCCCTCTTTGAGGAGAGCGGGGTTGGGAGGGGTGGACTTGTGCGGCAACCCCCGGGGTTGCCATAGTTTTTAGGGGAGAGAAAAATGCCCATACCGGGTATTCGCGGCTTCAAAGATATCTTGCCTGAAGAGGCGAAAAGATGGCAGCATATAGAAAAGATGGCCAGAGACGTCTTTCGCTGTTTTGGGTTTAATGAGATCCGAATTCCTATCCTGGAGAAGACAGAGCTTTTTGCACGAAGTATCGGTGAAACTACCGACATCGTGGAAAAGGAGATGTACACCTTTGTTGACCGTAGCGGCGAGAGCCTTACCTTACGGCCGGAGGCTACGGCCTCCATCCTGCGGGCCTTTATTGAGCATGGGTTATATGCCCAGGACAAGATACAAAAACTCTATACTATTGGCCCCATGTTTCGCCACGAAAGGCCGCAGAAAGGTCGTTACCGGCAGTTTCATCAGATAAATGCCGAAGCCATCGGCTTAGATAGCCCGGCCATTGATGCCGAGTTGATGACTATGGCTATGCATATCCTAAGCGCTCTGGGCGTATCCGGCGTGGAATTGCAGATAAATTCCCTGGGATGCTCTCATTGCCGGCCGCAATTCCGCCGGGATTTACAGTCTTTTCTTGGAACGAGGCAGGCCGGGCTTTGTCCTGATTGTCAGCACCGCGCCGTATCCAATCCGCTTCGAGTCTTGGACTGTAAGGTAGAAAGATGCCGGGCGGCGCTTGAGGGCATGCCTTCTTTATCCGAGTATCTTTGTCCGGACTGTAAAACCCATCTCCATGCAGTAGAGGAACAGCTCCGGTTGTTTGGTGTTCCTTACACAATAAATTCTCTTATGGTGCGTGGTCTTGATTATTACACCCGGACGACGTTTGAGATTACCAGTCTGGCCCTGGGGGCGCAGAGTGCCGTGGCCGCCGGGGGACGCTATGATGGCCTTATTAAAGAATTGGGAGGCCCCGATTTGTCCGGGATGGGCTTTGCCATAGGGATGGAGAGGTTATCTCTGTTAATAGGTGACTTGCAAAAAATAGGGGAGGAACCTATCTTATTTGTGGCGGCCATGGGTGAAAATGCCTGTGTTATTGCCGCCCGTATCGCACACAGATTAAGACTGGTCGGGATACAGGCCGAGATAGATTACGAAGGGCATAGCCTGAAGAGTCAGATGAGACGCGCCGGCAAGATCGGCGCCTCTTTGGTTTTAATCGTGGGTGATGATGAACTGGCCAGGAATAGTGTTACTATGCGGGATATGAAATCCAGCCGGCAATGGGCGGTTGATTTTAATGATGATATCGAGGCATTGGTTCGCCGTATAGGTGAGGAAATGGGGAGGGTTGTTTAATGTCCGGCGCGGAGGGTTGGAAGAGGACTCATTACTGTGCATCACTTGGTATGGCTGAGATTGGTAACGAGGTGACGCTCATGGGCTGGGCGCATCGCCGGCGTGATCATGGCGGGCTTATTTTTGTTGACCTCCGCGACCGCGAGGGAATCACGCAGATAGTGTTTGACCCAAGCATCAGTCAGGATGCCCATGCCCGGGCCGAGGCGGTGCGCAGTGAGTATGTGCTTGCTGTACAGGGAAAGGTGAGGAGGCGACCGGAGGGCATGGAGAATCCCAACCTGCAGACCGGAGCAATAGAGGTAGCAGTGCATAAAGTCTGTGTACTAAACACCGCCAAGACACCCCCTTTCCCGCTAGAAGAAGAAGTCGATGTCTCAGAGAACCTCAGGCTTCGTTATCGCTACCTCGATCTCCGGCGTCAAAATATGGCCGCCAATTTTAGGCGGCGGCATCAGGCGGCCTCGGTCATAAGGAGGTATCTGGAAGAAAACGGCTTCTGGGAGATAGAAACGCCTTTTCTTACCAAGAGCACTCCGGAAGGGGCGCGGGATTATCTGGTGCCGAGCCGGCTAAATCCCGGCCGGTTTTATGCCCTTCCCCAGTCGCCGCAACTGTTCAAGCAGCTCTTGATGGTAGCTGGCATGGACCGCTATTATCAGATAGTACGGTGCTTTCGGGACGAGGATTTGCGGGCCGACCGCCAGCCGGAATTTACCCAGGTGGACATGGAGATGTCTTTTATCACCGAAGAAGACGTATATGTATTGGTGGAAGAGATGATGTCCAGGCTATTTCGGGAGGTCTTAGGGGTATCGCCGGTCAATCCTTTCCCCTGTCTCTCTTATCACGAGGCCCTGGCCCGTTTTGGGACGGACAAGCCGGACATGCGCTTTGGCCTGGAGCTGCGCGACGTCTCTCCTCTCATGGCCGGGAGCCAATGCAAGGTCTTTGCGGATGTAGTGGCCAGAGGTGGCGTGGTGAAGGCCCTTCCGGTTAGAACCGGTTATGATTTCTCACGCAAAGAGCTGGATGACCTGACCCAGTTTGTCGGTCAGTACGGGGCCAAGGGTCTGGCCTGGATAAAGATTAAACCGGAGGGATGGCAATCACCTATTGCCAAGTTTTTTTCTGATGAAGAGAAGAAGGCCCTCGGAGAGGCATTGGATCTCCAGACGGGAGATATAGTCTTTTTTGTGGCAGACACTGTGGCCACTGCCTGTCGGGCCCTCGGTGAACTCAGATTACATTTAGCCGGGCTACTGAACCTTATTCCGGAGGGTGATTTTAGATTTGTATGGATAAAGGATTTTCCGCTTCTGGAATATGACGCCGAAGAAAAGCGCTATGTAGCCGTACATCACCCCTTTACCGCTCCGGCGACCAAGGATATAGATAAGTTAAAAACTTCTCCGGGGGAGGTTAGGGCCCGGGCCTACGACTTAGTATTGAATGGGATAGAAATTGGGGGAGGGAGCATCAGAATACATCAAACCAGGGTACAGCAGGAGGTTTTTGAGGCCTTAGGTATTGGTGAAGAGGCCAGAGATAAATTTGGTTTCCTTCTGGAGGCACTGGAGATGGGCGCCCCGCCACATGGAGGCATTGCCTTTGGTCTGGACCGGCTTTTGATGCTCATGTGCGGGCGATCGACCATCCGTGATGTCATCGCCTTTCCTAAGACACAGAAGGCGGTTTGCCTGCTTACGGAGGCGCCGTCTTCGGTCAGCATGACCCAGTTGGCCGAACTGTGTCTTAAACCGGACTGGCATTTAGAGTGATGAGTGATGAGGGTGAAGAGTCCCGTAGGACAGACGTCCGTCCCCGGCCGATCGTGCACAGGCAGATTCGCCGTGGCAAACCTGGCGGCTCGCCTGTCGAGAGGCTATGGGTTATAAATGATGGGAGGTGATTGAGGGTGGCTAAATGGAATAGATCCAGGAGGGTGCTCGAGCACGAGCATACCGAGTTTTGGCGTCATGAACTGAAGGACATCTCTGAACCCAACCTCCAGCGCGGAGTCTTTCCTTACGATGAGGTCTGCCGTATAGATTTTGACCACAAGTTGATTGCTATTGATCCGGCGGAAGAGATATTTATTACCGATACCACTTTTCGTGACGGTCAGCAGGCTAGGCCGCCCTACACCGTAGAACAAATCTGCGACATCTTTGATCTCCTGTATCGTCTGGGTGGACCAAACGGCGTCATACGCCAAAGCGAGTTTTTCCTTTACAGTAACAAGGACAAAGAGGCGGTGCGGCGCTGTCTGGAGAAGGGATACCGCTATCCGGAGATAACCGGCTGGATCAGGGCTAAAGCTGAGGACTTAAGACTAGTCAAAGAGATGGGCCTTAAAGAGACCGGCATCCTGACTTCAGTCTCTGATTACCATATCTTCTTCAAGTTAAAGAAAAAACGTTCTCAGGTCATGAAGGATTATCTGCGTATTGTGCAGGCTGCCCTTGACCACGGAATCGTTCCCCGATGCCATTTTGAGGACATAACCAGGGCCGATATCTATGGCTTCTGTGTGCCTTTCGCCATAGCGCTTATGAAGTTGAGGGAACAGAGCGGCATCGATGTCAAGATAAGACTTTGTGATACCCTGGGTTATGGTGTAACCTATCCGGGTGCGGCTCTGCCCCGTAGTGTGCCCAGGTTGGTCCGGGCCATGATTGATGATGCCGGGGTTCCTGGTCAGCTCCTGGAATGGCATGGCCATAATGACTTCCATAAGGTCTTTATTAATGCCACTACCGCCTGGCTTTATGGATGTGCGGCCGCCAATGGTACCTTGCTGGGTTTTGGGGAACGGACGGGTAACGCCCCCATCGAGGGATTGATCGTCGAATATATAAGCCTACGGGGGCACACCAATGGAGTTGATACTACGGTAATAACCGAGATTGCCGAATATTTTGAAAAGGAACTGGATTATCACATCCCAGCCAACTATCCCTTTATTGGTTCTGATTTTAACGCCACCCGGGCCGGGGTACACGCGGACGGCCTGATCAAAAATGAGGAAATATATAATATATTTGATACGCAGAAAATACTCAACCGTCCTATAAGTATAATAATCGGCGATAAGTCCGGTGTAGCCGGCATTGCACATTGGATTAACAACCGGTTAGGCCTTGCCGGTGAGTCTCAGGTGGACAAGCGGCATCCCGGGATTGCGCATATCTATAAGTGGGTAATGGAACAGTATGAGGCGGGCCGGGTGACCGCCATATCCAATGAGGAGATGGAGATGCAGGCCAGGAAGCATCTGCCTGAGTTATTCATCTCTGAGTTCGATAAACTGAAGAAAAAGGCCTATGACCTGGCGGCCCATTTAATAGAAGAGATAGTAGAAAGAGAAGAGATAAAGACTATGAAGGCCAAGGCCCAGGAACCAGTACTACAGAAGTTCCTGGATGCCAATCCATTTATCCAGTTTATCTATGTTACGAATACCGAGGGCCGCAAGATCACCAAGAATATTACGCACGTTAAGGACCGGGCCAGGTATGAAACGTTTAAGCTGGATAGAGATTTCTCTGATCGCCCCTGGTTTATCAATCCGTTAAAGGACGGGAAGGTCCATGTCACGGATTTCTATACCTCCAAGATAACCGGGGCCCTCTGCATCACAGTTTCCGCTCCGATCCGCAGCGACAAAGAAGAGATCGCGGGCATCCTGGGCGCGGATATCCGCTTTGAAGACCTGGCCAAGATGGAGAAGAACGGGGATATCTGAAAAATTCTGAAGATGGCGTTTCGTTTTTGAATGGTTGAAGAACCGTTTTGTATAGGGTCGCTTGCGACAAAGTAGCTGAAAACGCGGCACAGGTAAGTGGTTCAGGGTGTGGCTTATCTTGTTTCAAAAGGGTTAATGATTTCCAGCTGTTCTATTCTTTTGAAATCGTCTACATTCCTTGTGGCCAGTTTCATATTGTTTAAAAGGGCAGTGGCAGCTATCACTGCATCTGCAAGCCTGATATTCATTGTTCTTCTTAACTCAATAGTCTTTTCGGCGATGTCTTCATTTAACGGATAGACATTTGCAGATTCCATGAGACGCCTGCATTTTTCAAAACCGTCCGGTGTATGCTTATCCCATCCAAGAAATTCAATTTTGGTCAAGATAGAAACATTGAAGGCATGTCGAGCGATCAGATTGGCGATAAAGTCAACTGTGTTCTGCAAGCCTTTTGTGTGATAGATTAGGATATTTGTATCTACCAGACAGTCAGTTTTGGACATCGCGCTCCCAACTTGCCCTAAGATTCCGTGCCTCAGCCTCCGCATCTATATTCTTATATATCCCTGACGTCTCAGCGACTAATTTTGTCACTTCAGCCTCTGGAAGGCTCTCTTCCACAGTATCGTAAATAAGATGAACTCTCATTTTTCTGCGGGGCAGTTTTTTACTGACATATTTTATACGCCCGTTTTCTATAATGGCTTCTACAATTTTATGGCCCATGGGAGGCCCTCCATATTGCTAAAAATCGTCCATTCAATATAGAACGCTAACACAGGGTATAGAATACGGTCAAGGCAAATTTGGGGCGGCCCTTATGTCCGCCCGGTAAAAATTCAACGATTCTACGGAGTTCCAAATGGTTATTTTGAGTTATCGGATTTCATAGCAGCAGGCGTAATTCCCGCGGACGCGAGAGCGTCTTTTAGTCCCTGTCCTTCCTTGATTTCAAGTTCCTGCGTTCGGGCCACTTTACCGCGAGCAATGTCCACGGCAAGAAACTTTTTCGGAGATTCGTAATAAATTAACATCTCCGAAACTATCTTTTCATCCTCGTAATAAAGAGGAATGGAATCGTCCGGCTTGCCGAGTTCGGCAAGCACATTTTCGGCGCTATCGCCGGGGCGGGGGGTGTAGATGGGGCCGAGGTCAACCTCGGCGTATTGTAGAAAGTTTTCAAGAAGAAAAAGTTTTTTCTCCAAGAGATTCATTTTTTGAAACTTGGGGTAAGTATCTTTTTCATCTGAACAGAATAGCCAGCCCATTATTATTTTCTTTTCTTTGTTGTAGGCAACAAAGATATGGCCGTGCTTATCCTTTTTGTCAGCTTTATGGACAAAAACAATGTTGTCGCCAAAGGCATGTTGTTCGTCGATCTCCCTGCTGATTTTAAAATCTTCAAGACCATTTTTCAGAGAATCATTACCTGGAATAAGTTCGCCTAACAGTTCTATGCCTTTAAGAATTGTGGCGGGGCCAAATGCTCTAACTATTTGCGGTAGAAATATGATGGACACTAATAACAACATTGTAATTACAACAAAATTTTTCAGTTTCATCTTTTTTTCCTCCTATTAGAATTTATATTTATTTTTAAAAAGGTCATTTCGTGTTAATTATAATTATACATAAATATGAAAATTTGTCAAGAATATCAACGAGATAAATTTAAACAAAAAATATTATTAATTATTTTTGTGATAATTTTTACCGCAGGGTTATTTAGGGTTAATAATTGTTTCGCTGCAGATCCATGGGATGCTGATAGCAGAGTAAAGGATGCGGTAACAGCAGAATATATTAAAATGGTTGCGCCAAAGACAGATGAGAAAGTAGATAAAGGTACATGGGAAAACATAAAAACTTGGTTGGAACAAAAAGACTTAATGGAATATTACGAGGCGTTAAAAGAAGGATTTGGTGCTAGTTTTAAAAAAATGTTAGCTGTTTTTCTTAATACAATTGCCCAAGAGACAGCAGTTTACTTAGCCTCCGGCGATAAGGGGCAGAAGCCGATGTTTATAACCGAGGGTTGGGGGGATTATTTGGCGAATACGGCGGACAAGGCGGCCGGCTATTTTATTGAGGACTTAGGCAAAGCCGGAATTTTCGGCACGAAATTTAATCTTTGCGAGCCGGATTTGGGAGTGAAACTGCAAATAACTTACGGCTTGGTAAAATGGCAAAAGCCGGCGGCGCCGAAATGCACCTTCAGCAAAATGAAACAGAATTGGGAGAAATCGTTAAAAGACCCTGATTTTTTAAAGAATTTTCAAGCCATGTTTGAGCCGGGCGAGAGCGATTTAGGCATCGCTTTAACCTTGCAAACAAAATTGAGCGAAGAAATGCAAAAGAAAGCTAACGAAGCGGAACTGATGAGAAAAACCAATCAGGGCATTAAAGATGTAACCGACCCCATCAGCGGTTATATTAAAACTCCGGCCAGCGCAGTCGCCAGAAGAATGGGCATAGCCCTGGAAGAGTCAACCACCAAAGAGAAAACCTATACAGGCACCGTGGCCGACGCCATTGATATTTTCTTTAACACTTTAATAGGCAAACTGTTTGATGAATGGTTTAAAAAGGGTCTGGTTACGAATTTTGACAAATACGAGGGCTGGAGCTATGACGACTACGAGTCCCAGGCGTACAGCCAGGGTATTGCCGGAGCAAAGGAAAGATTCAGGAGTTTGGTTGAGCCGGAATTCGGGGTAAGAGGCGACTATAATGTTTTAAGCGAGCTTACGAGCTGTCCGGATCCGACAAAAGCCGGGCCTACCAACTGCGTCATTACCGACAATTTCCGCCAGGCGATTATCAACCGGCTTACCGCGGGCGAAGCCATGAAGCAGGGTTATTTAAATTCCAGCGGCGTCTTCGGCTTTACCGCGGACGGGCTTGAGCCGCCGTATAACGAAGGGTACCCGTACCGTTCAATGATAATATTAAGGAAGTTCAGGATAATTCCGGTGGGCTGGGAAGTCGCGGCGCAATACATCAAGGATTTTGGCGGGGAAACCTATAATTTGGGCGATATGGTTGCCTGTTTTGACGCAAGCGACGATTACGAGGGGTATTTTGCCGGCTGGTGCCAAGGATTGGTTGACCCGAACTGGGTGCTTAAAGCCCCGCTTAATTATTGCAAGCGCGAAGGCGCCGGGCCGATTATAACATCGCAAAGAGTCGTGGGAAGCGGGGAGGAGAGCGAGCTGTCAATTTCGCGCGACGACAACTATTGCGCGGACGAGCAGGCCTGCATTAAGGAAAACGACGACGGCTCCTGCTTGGCTTACGGCTACTGCTCTGAGGAGAGGAGAAAATGGCAGTTTAACGGCACCGGCTGCGAGCCAAAATACAACACCTGCCAGACTTTTAAATCCGAAGACGGCAAGACGATTTCATATTTGGAAAACACGTTGGACTACGGCATTTGCAGTGTTGACAATATCGGCTGTAAGCCGTATTGCGCGGATTATGACTTCACCACTGGCGACTGGAACTGCACTAATGTTTCTGTTAATGACAAATTATATTTAGACAAATCAGCCGAAGAGTGCGACAGCGAAGACGAGGGATGCGATGAGTTTCCCTAACGCCTCGCGTGGTTTCCGCAAAGGTCATATTCTCTGCATCATAGACGGCCTTCGTCTCCGGCTGGTGTGTGAGATCGGTGGGTTTTGAGCCCTTTTCAATCGATTCATGAATCCCGTTTAATTTTGTCAGATAAGGTTCAATCTGGGTAACAAGCTTACCCTGCCTATAGCAAGCTTGTAATAGATGATAAATTCTCTCCGAGTATATCGGGAAAGACGGGTCAATTTGTTCAAGATAGGCGGGGATGGGGACTTTACCTTTAAGCATGGCCTGGAACAATAGGTGCGGTGGTTCTTCAAGGATAATCACCTCATGGTCTGCTATCAGGTTCTTAAGGAAAGGGATCGCCTCCACCCGATGCGCAGCAAGGCCGACGGTGATCATACCGTTATTACCCATTTTGTCTGATTGCAGAGCCTGAGGACGAGACACCACCGGGTTCGAGGTAGAATACCTGACTACTGTCATCATAAGCCAGAAGTTCAGTGTAACGGCCCCAGTTAATGGCGGTTTCAAGCTGGCGTTGTGCTTCTTCAGGGGGAAATTCCAGCTCTAAGGCAGTCTGGACCACATCCCATTCCAGTTGGTGACGATGTGCCACCCGCAGCATGGCCAGCAACCATTTGAAAGTGGGTAATTGCCGGATGCGGGAGGCGAATATCTCTTTACGGGCCAGGATGCTGGCCTCGGCAAAGGTTTCACCCAAGGGGGTCATGGTGATGTCGCCGCGAGCAATGGTGGCGAATCCCAACAACTCAGCGGCCTCAGTCAGACGCAGCAGGTGGTCAGAATCCACGTGTAAGTCTTCCGCCAGCCGGTAGATGTCGGCCCGGTGAGTGGGCCTTTCGGCCAGATGTTCCAGTAATCCAGCCAGGTCATTAATGGTGATATGCGGCAAGGCCCGGGTGCGGCCCGGCTCGCCAGGGGCAGTGCCCAGTTCCACGTGCTCTGGCTGCGTTTGACCGGCCAGGGTGGCATACACCCGGTCCACCATGTCCCGGAACTCCGGAGCCTTGCGCTGGCGCGGGTGGGGTAGCCCTACCCTCAACTCTGTAACCACCCGGCCAGGGTCCTTGTCCACCACTACAATGCGGTCAGCCATGAAGACGGCCTCCTCGATGTTATGGGTGACCATGAGGATGGCTCGTGTCGGGATGTTGCCGCTGCTCCAGAGTTCCAG
>Ga0172371_10009587_pt1 | contig 13262 bp, 11 predicted proteins | sample Lak12m_FD_114543 | JGI IMG/M metagenome (GOLD analysis project Ga0172371, IMG submission 114543) | Freshwater microbial communities from Kabuno Bay, South-Kivu, Congo - kab_022012_12m | ecosystem: Environmental > Aquatic > Freshwater > Lake | place: Democratic Republic of the Congo: South-Kivu... | reverse complement strand
GCTGGAGATACAGGTGCTCGTGCTCTGTTATTTGGCGGGTCCTGGTACAATGGGTCTAATGCTGGTCTCATGGCCTTGTACTTGCATTACGGATCAAGTGGCACGAACAATCACCTCGGGCTTCGTTGTGTCGTAGTCCCTTGAGCTTTTGAGCAATTGAACAATGGTAGTTCTGGGTATCTGGCAATCTGGTTATCTGTTAATCTGGTAGTCGTCGTGGTCTTTGCAAACCCGTAAGGGTTTGCTATCATAAAAAAAATTAAAACAAAATTAAAAAAGTAAATAAGTGATAAATTCAATGGATTTTACAAAGTTACCATCTAAAGGTATATCTGTATTTGCAACCTATAAAGAAATATTTGTTATTGTTTCTAATATTCTTAAGTTGATTATTGAATATGAAAAAAAAGAATATCCAAAAGAATATGCATTTTTAATTAATAAAACAAAAGACGTATCTTTAAATATATTGTCTTGTTTATCAAAAGGATATAATAAATTCAATTCTGATGATAAAGCAGAAGAATATATCTTAGCACGAGATTATGCATCCTCTTTAGAATCAAATTTATTATTGTTAATTGAACTGGATATCTTACCAAAAGAAGAAATAATTAATCAATATATAAATTTAGAAAATAAATTATCTATGTTTAATGGGATTATTAAAAAGATGGAACAAAAGGAATGAATTATGCAATCAGATTTTAAAATATTTCAATCAATTTATGACTTAATTTTATGGTTTGAACCAGTGATTCAAAGATTTCCAAAATCAGAAAAATATATCCTTGGTTCAGAAATCAGGCAATCTCTGATTAATACACTAGTAGATATTACAATATCTAATAAAATAAAGAGTAAATTAGAATATTTAAATAAAGCAGATATTGAGCTTGAAAAATTAAGAATATTTACAAGACTTGCAAAAGATCTTAAAATGCTTGATTTTAAAAAATATGAATTTGCGGAATGTGAAATAAATCAAATTGGTAAGATGCTTGGTAAATTAATTATTAATAATAAAGTATAACTATATTTTCATTAAACCCAACAATTTTTAAATATTTATAATACTATATTTTTATCTTTCTTTCTAAGTTATTTGAAAAGAATGAGAAGAATCACACTGTATAAGGTGCTTTAGTGCTCGTGCTCTGTTATTTGGCGGGAACTGGAACAATGGAACTAATGCTGGTCTCATGGCCTTGAACTTGAATAACGAATCAAGTAACACGAACAACAACCTCGGGCTTCGTTGTGTAGTAGTCATTTTCCTATATATTTTAAAAATAGGATACAAAAAAGAGTTTAGATATCCACGTTTTGATATCTAAAGATTGTTATAAATTTTGACTACATCAGTGTGTGTTCTTTGGCTGCAATCTTTTGCCCAGCAAGATCTAGTTTGTTGGAGAGTGCCATAACAAAACGAAATAAACAGAACTAGTAGCAATATTTGATTTTGCAAAAATTCTGTTTATTTAATATTAAACTCAGGTATAAAGCAATGAAATCACATAATAATCTTTGGAATAAGTTTATTTCTTTTAAAAATTTATATTCTGCATTTTTAAAAGCAAAAAAATCTAAACCTAAAAGTAAAGAAATTATTGATTTTAAATATAATCTTGAATCTGAATTATTTAAAATACAAGATCAATTAATTACTAAAAAGTACGCTTGTTCAGATTATTTTATGTTTAAGATATTTGAACCAAAAGAAAGACTAATTAAAGCACTTCCTTTTAAAGACCGGGTTGTTCAGCACGCATTGTGTAATATTATAGAACCTATTTTTGATAAAACATTTATTTCTAATTCCTATGCCTGTAGAAAAAATAAAGGTACGCATGCTGCATTAAAAGACATAAGAAAAGATGTGCAGTTATATTTTAACTTGAATGGGCACTCATTAAAGTCAGATGTACGCAAGTATTTTCCTTCAATCGACCACATAGTTTTAAAAAAAATAATTTCAAATAAAATAAGAGATAAACAAATGCTATGGATAATAAATTTAATTATTGATTCTGATCATTCAGATTTTGGAATAAACAAAGGAATACCGATTGGGAATTTAACTAGTCAATTATTTGCAGACATATATCTAAATGAATTAGATAAATTTGTTAAGCATAAATTAAAAGCAAAATTTTACTATAGATATGTTGATGATTTTATTATATTTTCAAACTCAAAAAAAGTATTACACACATATAAACGTAAAATTAAATATTTCTTACATAAATATTTGTGTCTTGATATTCCTAATAAAAAAACAAACATCTATCTTATTAAAGATGGGGTAGATTTTGTAGGATATAAAGTATTTATTACTCATACAAGACTTAGAAGAACAAACATACTTAAGTTTGTGAGAAGAACAAAGAGATTAATTAAATATTTTAAAAAACACAATATTTCTATTACCCAATTAGAATCATCAATATCTAGTTTTTTAGGGTATATCAAGCATGCAGACACCTACTTTCTAGGAAAAAGAATATTTTCTGAACGTTTTTCAGATTATAGCTATTTATGGTTAAAACAAGTATGATTACTTTAAGATATAATTTTTGCTTGGCCAAGCCCCCTCCTCCTCCAAGTATATAGGTTTGAAATATATAATATATTTTGTGGTTTGTATGGTTGTTAATAAAAATATAATTAATAAAGATTACATCTCTTTTCTAAATAATATTAAGCAAAGAATAATTGATGCGCAATATACTGCACTTAGATCAGTAAACAAAGAGTTAATTAATCTTTATTGGGAAATTGGAAAAGGAATTGTTGAAAAACAAAAAGAACTAAATTGGGGTAAATCTGTTGTTGAAAACTTATCTAAAGATTTACAAAACTCGTTTCCTGGAATTAAAGGGTTTTCCACTCCGAATTTGTGGTATATGAGACAATTTTATGAGATATATAAAAATAATGTAAAACTCCAACCATTGGTTGGAGAAATTAGTTGGGCTAAAAACGTAGTAATATTTAGTAAGTGTAAGGATAATCTAGAAAGAACATTCTATATAAAAATCACTTCTAAATATGGATGGACAAAGAATCTTTTGATTAATCAAATAGAAAATAAAGCATATGAGTGGTTTCTTTTAAATCAAACTAATTTTGATAAAGTAGTTCCTGATAAATACAAAAATCAAGCAAAATTAGCAGTTAAAGATGAATATACTTTTGATTTTTTAGAATTAGATAATGAACATTCTGAAAAGGTGCTTGAAAATTCACTTATTAAAAATATCAAAGAATTTCTAAATGAAATGGGAGGTTACTTTTGTTTTATTTCTAGTCAATATAGATTAGAAATTGATAATGAGGAATATTTTATTGATTTAGTTTTATATCATAGACAATTAAAATGTTTAATGGCTATTGAATTAAAAATTGGTAAATTCAAACCAGAATATGCAGGAAAAATGCAATTTTATTTATCAGCTCTTGATAATCTAGTTAAACTTAAAGATGAAAATCCATCAATTGGAATAATTATTTGTAAAGAGAAAAATAGAACAACGGTTGATTATGCATTGAAAGATGTTTCTAAGCCAATTGGGGTGTCAACTTATAAAATTACTTCTAATTTACCAAAAAATCTAATAAAATACTTGCCATCAAGAAAGGAAATTGAAAGAAGAGTGTTTAAAGTTTAGTTTTTGCGTGGCCAGGACCCCTCCCTTACGAAAGAGATATATAATTTAAGGTTGTATATATTTACATTTATTCTAGAAGTTAACCTAACTTCTTTAGAAATTGAATTGTGAGGCGAGAAACAAAAGAAATAAAACGCAGAAGAAAAAATATAAAAAAAAGGTGTATAAATATGAGTAAAGTAAAAAGAACAGAACCAGAGTATGTTGAAGGGACTGAAGAATATCCTGAAAGTTCAATTGAAGAAACAGAAGAAGAGGGTTTAGAAGTAAAACCTAAAAGATCAAAAACAGAAGATATTATTGATAAAATAAAACCAAAGGATATATCTGAATTACCTGGTATTGGTGCAACTTCAGCAGAAAAATTAAGAGTTGCAGGTTATGATTCTTATGAAGCTATTGCTGTTGCTTCGCCAATGGAACTTGTTGCTGTTGCAGCTATTGGAGAAGGGACAGCAATTAAAGCAATTAAAGCAGCTCGAGATTCTCTTGAAATGGGTTTTGAGTCTGCTGAAAAAATTCTAGAAAAAAGAAAAACAATTGCTAGATTATCAACTGGTTCAAAAAACATTGATGAGCTTCTTGGTGGTGGTATTGAATCACAATCAATTACTGAGGTTTATGGTAAGTTTGCATCAGGTAAGTCACAATGGTGTTTTCAGTTATGTGTTATGGCTCAAATGACTCCTGAAGAAGGAGGGCTTGGTGGAAATGTATTATATATTGATACAGAAAACTCATTTAGGCCTGAACGTGTTCAAGATATTGCTAAATATAGAGGACTAGATCCTGAAGAAGTTACAAAGAACATATTTGTAGCAAGAGCATATAATAGTAATCATCAAATGTTATTGGCTGAAAAAGCAGCAGAATTAATTAAAGACAAAAACATTAAATTATTAATTGTTGATTCGCTAATGGGTCAATTTAGATCTGAATATACTGGGCGTGGAACTTTATCTGATAGACAACAAAAAATAAACACTCATATGCGTCTTTTACAAAAATTATCTGAGCTTTATAATATTGTTGTATTTGTAACAAATCAAGTAATGTCTCGTCCTGATGTATTGTTTGGAGATCCAACTGATGCAGTTGGTGGTAATGTTGTTAAACATGCATCTAAAACAAGAATATATTTAAGGAAAGGAACAGGAACAAAGAGAATTGCAAAGCTTGTTGATTCACCATCTCTTCCTGATGGAGAAACAGTATATAATATCACAGAAGATGGGGTATTAGATTAAAAGAAGATATTTCTTCTTTTTTCCTTTTTTTTTAAAATAGCTTTAAATCTAATTATGTATTATTTTCTTGTTTACTTGATTTTTGATTTATAGAACATTTTAAATAGATATTGTAGCACATATTTTATTTGTTTTATAATATTTAACATCTACATAATATATATTTTTATTAATATATATTGATATGTGATTTTATGTTTGATATAAATAAGAAAGCACAGGTTTCTATTGAAATAATAATAATAATTGGAATTATAGTTATTGCAGGTATTATATTTGCTAGTTTTTATTTAGGAAATATAAACAAAAACATAAATTATTCTGGCACAGTTTATGATGATAAAGGTTCAACTAATAACTGGATTAGTTCAGATAGAAATATTTTTACTCCAGACACTAATTACACATTAGATATTAATTCACTTGCAAGCTTAGAGGTTAATCCAGTTCTTTGTGGAGATGGGTCTATACAATATCCTGAGGAATGTGATGGAGTTAATTTTTGGGCATATAATGGTTATGATTGTCAAGAAATTGATTGTGGAGTAGGAGATTTATTTTGTGATGGATGTAAAATAAGTACAAGTTCTTGTTCTTTATATCCATCCTGCCAAGCACCAATTGTTCATTCTTTTTGTGGAAATGGAGTAATTGATGATGAAGAAGATTGTGAGGATACAAATTGGGGAATGTATATTAATGGGTTATGTTCTGATAGAAATAGTTTTTATCAAGGAAATATAGATTGTGTATCTTGTAATTATGATTTTAGTAATTGTTCTTTTTGCGGAAACAATATTGTTGAGGGTAATGAAGAATGTGATGGTGTTTCAATACCAAAAACCTGTACTGATTTAGATTATAATTATGGTTCTGTATCTTGTAATCTAGATTGTACAATAAATCATTCTAGTTGTGTTTCAATAAATTATACTCCATTTAATTTTTCTTGTTATCAACCATATGATATTTGGAGATGGCTAAATCCAACTGTTTATGGTCTTGATACTTGGACAGATTTGAATGCATCATTTATTGGTCCAATTACTGAATGTATGGGGCCTCCAATGCCATATTATTATTTTTTACATAATTCAATAACTATGCCTTCAATTGTAGGAGATCCAAATTATAGTGGAATATATATTAATGTAACTGGATTTGATAGGTATACTTTATGGGTTTGGCCAGATAAAAATATTTCAAAAGAGATCTTGGAAATAAATCAAGCAAATCCAAGCATTATTGGATCAGGAAATGGTTGGTCAGCTGTATTTATTCCTAAAAGTGATTTTAATGTAGGAGATATTTATTCAATAGTTCTTATGACAAATTCAGCAGGTACTTCTAATGCATGGGGAAAAGGAATGATATCTGTTAGACCAGTATCAAATATTGGGGGGGTGTTACCACCAATTTTAAATACAAATCCTGGAAAAGGCTGGTGTCAATATGTTTCACCGATATCTATTTTGCAAGGAAGGTTTGGAAAGAACAATTCATGTACGCCTTTATTTTCTGTTAATCAAACATGTGGAAATAATATTGTTGAAGGATTAGAAAAATGCGATGGAACAAATTTAGGTGTTTATGCAGGAAAGACATGCAGTGATTTAAACAGTTCATGGGTTGGCAACATAAGTTGTGATAAAGGATATTGTGCAATAGGTATGCTTGCAAATTCAGATCCATCTATAGTTACGCAGACATGTAATGATGATTACTGTACAACAAATGGTTGTTTTGATACTACTAAATTTATGGTACGTGCATCTCCTTATCATTTAGCTGGTTATGGCTTAGTAGATGTCCCTTTTAAAATAACTTTAAATAGTAATGGGCTTGCACTTGATTCAAATACTGTTTTATATGTGAGCAGAAAAGAAATTGGCAGTATATCTTGGAGTTATGTGCCTACCCAAAACTGTAAGTTAATTGAATCAGGAAATTATTCTAGTTATTTTGATTTAGGTTTTATTGATCTTCCAATAAAAGAAGAATATTATTTTGATTGTAACTCTCCTGGAGATTATGCTTTCCGTTTTATGTCTAGGTTAAGAGGTACAAATAAATTAGCAGAAGATTATGGGTTTACAATCGTAAATCAATAGACTTTATTTCTTTCTTTTTAAATTAAGTCTTAATCCACTTTTTATTTTGCCTTTATGTTCTTTCATTGGTGTTCTTTTACATTCTTCTCTATATTTAATTATTTTATCTTCTTTATTTTGTTGGTTTTCTTTTGAGATTATTCCTGGGCCACCAATACAACCGCCTTTACAAAAGAGAATGTCAACAAATCTTATTTTTTTATTTTTTTCAATTTCTTTGATTGCCCAATCTATATTTTTTGGGCCATCTACAACAAGTACTTGTTCTGGAGATAAAATTTCTTTTGAGTGCATTGTTTCTGCAACAGCCCCAGATAAGGGGTATATCTTTGTATAATCATTATATACTTTATCAAAATCAATATATTCTTTTTTATTTATTTTTTTATATATTTTCTTTTCTTTTGCGTAATTCATAATTTGGTTAAGCTCAATAAACGTGATTGCAAAGTCTATATCCTTTTTGTTTTTTTGTGCTTCTTGTTTTTTTGCAAGGCACGGCCCCACAAAAATGGTTTTGTATTTTGGGAATTCTTTTTTTAGGTATCTTCCCATAACCACCATTGGGGATGCAATATTACTTAGTTTGTTTTTATGGGCAGGGTATTTACTTTCAATTAATGTAATAATTGTTGGGCAGTTTGTACAAATTATTTGTTTATTGTCTTTCTTTTTATTGCTTTCTTTAATTATTTGATGATATTTATGACTAATTAATTTTGCAGAATAAGTTAGTTCTACAATTTTTGAAAAACCGATCCCTTTAAGATCATAAAGAATATCAGGATACTTGAAATCAACCACAAAAGAAGGAGCAAGAAGGCATATACATTTTTCTTTTCCCAAACAATTAATTATATTTAATAAATCTGTATTTAATTCTGTTTCCATACTCTATAATAATTTACGCAAGGATTTAAATACTTTATTTATTTAATAAATTTATTATATTTGCTTTTTTTATTTTTTAAAAGCACTATTCTTGATTGTGCTACGCTATCTATTACCTTATATATTTTTGATTCTTTTTCTATTAAATGTGCATATGTTGATACATCTTCAAAACTTGGCATATTATCTATTTTCAATGTTTTTCTTGATTCTCCAAGATACATATATGATTTTACTTCTAGAAAATCTGCATCGCTTTTCTCAAACAGTTTAACATATTTTTTAATATACTCTGGATTGTCATTTACTCCTTTAATTAAAGTAAATCTAATTACTCTTCTTGTTTTAAGTTTTGAACAAATGGTTAGTGATTTAATTAATTTGTCCCAAGATCCTTTGATTTTTGGTCTATTTATTTTCTTATGTAATTCTTTATCTGGTGCAGATATAGAGATATACAGTTGTGTGGGAAGTGCTTTTTCTTTTCCTAATCTTGTAAGCATTTTTGGTTCTTGGCCGTTTGTTACCAGAAAGATTGATTTAATTTCTTTTTTTGTTTTAAGATGTTTTATTAATTGTGGTAATTTTGGATAGATGGTTGGTTCTCCTGATAAAGAAATTGCAACGTGACTTGGAATTACAGCCTCAGAAAGCAATTTTTGATTAGTTTTATTAAATCCAAAAAATCCAGATAATAATTTCTCTCTTTCTTTAAATAAACCATTAATGATTTCTTCTGGTGCATTTATATTTCCCTCAATTTTTGATGTTTTCATATTTTCTGCTGGTCTCCAACAAAAAGTACAATTTTGATGGCACCAAATAACTGCAGGAGTAATTTGAGCACAACGATGACAATCAATGTTATAGAACTTTTGTTTATAGCAAACTCCTTCATTTCTTAGTGCTTTTTTATTCCATTCACAAATCTCTACAGCTGAGTGAGTACCATAAATACCATAGTGTTTGTGTTTTAAATCTTTAAATGTTTCTTCTTTGTTCATATCTTTCCTAAAAATAAGTAGTATTATATATATTATAATAGAAATTATTTAAAATAGAGTATGTTTTTAAACATTTATATGTATTGATTAAATAATATCTATTAACTTAAAATATAGTAACTAATTTATTAGTTGTTGAGAAAATATGGTTGATAAAACAAAATTAAAAAAGATACTCAAATATATTATATTAATTGGAATTATATGCTCAATTATATTAATTGTATTTCTGGTCATAGACGCAAGATCTAATGATGGGATAATAAGGTTTGGTAATTCTTTTGCAATAAATGTTGGTACTAAAGACGCAAATAAATCAAATGAATCTTTAGAAATTCTTGGCCCACCAGATAAAGCAATAATTATTAGTGTAAGCCCATTAAATCAAAATACAAATCCAGTATCTCAAGATTGTATTGATTATTCAAACGGATATATTAGATTAAATTTTGGATCACAAGGAACAAACCAAGTGTATAAAGTTAAAGTTTATACTAATATTGATGGAGGAGCAGTTGCAATTGATGTTAATGGAACCTCGAATGGATTTCAAGTGTCCAATATGAATGTAGATTTAAATATTGGAAGAATTGGATTGTGTAGTGATGCTTATTGGATAGAAGTAATTTCAATAAAGAATAATGAATCAATAGTTTCAACAAAAGCAAAATGGACTTGGTAATGTAATTTACTTAATATTTATAATTAAACTAAATTGGTGATAATCTTGGATAAAAAAAAAATTAAAAAAAGTATTAAACCTGTACTTAAAAAAAAGATTGTAAAAAAAATAGATCCTAACAATTCTAAATTAAATGTTAAAAAAAATCAACAAATAAAACATGTACAATTAATTGAATTAAAACCAAAACTAGAAAAATTACATGTAAGACATTCTGGCTTAAGAAAGTCCCAAAAATGGTTAATCGCTGGTCTGATTTTGTTTGTGATTATAATAATTGTTGTTGCGTTTTTAATTCCAAGAAATGTTTATGATCCAATTAAAGATGATGATCAAAATTTAGTTATAAACACTCCAATTTCAGATCATAATATTTCTTCTAATTTAGACTCAGTAATGACTATCGAGCAGTTCCAAAATAAATCTCTTGCATTACAGAGATCAATTTATAAAGAAATCATGCTTGCACAAAAAGATATTCTAGAAGAGCACTATTCTTCTTTAGGTCTAGATTCTCAAAAAATTAATAAATGTATATTAGAAAATGATTTTACAAATCAAGATGTTAATGTTGAAAAATCAAAAATTTTAATGAAAATTCAAAAGGACACATATCTTGCTCCAATCATTGGAGTTATGGATGTTCCTGGTATTTTTGTTAATGGATATTATTTATCAGGATCATCAAGTTATTCATCAATTAAGCAAATAATAGATTATGCATTATCTGATACACCAATAACTTGGGATTATAGCATAAAAACCTATGAATCAGATTCAAATGCAAAAGCAACATTGTCTATAATTTATAATGAAGATCATGATTTAATTAAAGATAACACAGTTGATTTTATTAACTCATTAAAAACATCCGAATCATTAACTCCGCAAGTAAAAAATTTCTTTACATCTCTATTTTCTCAAGCAGGAGTTAATTATTATAATTACACATCAACAAAAGGGAAACAAATCATTCAAACTTTAGATATTCAAGTAATTCCTGTTGTTTATTTAGAAGGAGATGTTAGTAAATTAGAAGTTATGCAAGATAAGAACTTTGCAGAAATGTTTAATTACTTATTTATTAAAACTGATGCTGGGGGATATATTTTAAATCAAAAAATAGTATTTGATATGCTTGTTCAATCAAATATTAATAATGTTCATCAAATAGTTGATTATTCTGTTTTAAGAGATTTAGATGATTATTCAATTGGATCAACAATACCACAAGTTACTTTATTTATTTTTTCAGATTATGATTGTGTGCTTTGTAATGAACTTGAGAAAAATAATTTAGATAATCTTATTACTGAATATGTAAACACAAATAAAATTAGAATTGTAAAAAAAGATTATGTTATACATGAGATGTCTGCGCTTTTCCCCGCAATATTTGCTCGTTGTTCACAAGAGCAAGATAAATATCTTGAAGTTAATAGGAAATTATTTGAACTTTCAGGAGAGCTTGGAAATAATGGAGTTGTAAAGTTAATAATGGAAAAACACAAAACAGAGATTGATAATCTAACAATTGAATATCAAAAGATTGTACAATCACAAAAGAAGCAATAAATTGCTTCTTTTGTTTAGGTTAAATAAATAAATACCTATTTTTAAAGTTTCTTATATATTAAATATATATGTGGGCCCGTGGCCTAGTGGATAGGGCAACAGCCTTCTAAGCTGTGGGTCGAGGGTTCGAATCCCTCCGGGCTCGCTTTTTGTAAGTCTTTTTACTATATATTTAAAAAAATAAAAATATGTTAAAATAAAGGAAAATTAAAAATGGATTATAAATTTGAATTTGCAAAATTGCTTGACTTAGCTATAGCAAAATCTGATTTTGATACAAATAAAATTATTGCTTTAATTGAGAGGCCTCCAGAAAGAGTAATGGGGGACTTATCATTTCCTACTTTTGCGTTATCAAAATTATTTAAAAAATCACCTTTGCAGCTATCGACTGAAATAATTGAACAATTAAATAAGAATGAATTATCTATGTTTGTTTTTTCATCAGTGGCAGGTTATATTAATGCAAAAATAAAGCCAGATGTTTTGTTTTATGAAACATTACGTGAAGTAACAACTAAAGGAAAAGATTATGGGCGCCTAAATTTAGATTCAAAACAATATGTAATTGATACCTTTAATGCAAATCCATTAAAAGTATTACACATTGGGCATTTAAGAAATATAGTTACTGGTGATTCAATTTATAGGATTCTTAAGTTTGTTGGGGCAGATCCTAGACCAGTGTCTTATGGAGGAGACATTGGTACACATGTTGCAAAATGGTTTTGGTATTACAACAAATTATCTACTAAAGAAAAAGAATTACCAAAAAAAGATGTATCTAAATGGTTTGGAAATATTTATATTAAAGCTGGACTTGAACTAGAAAAGAATGAAGAAGTATATAAAAAAGAAATAGACGATTTACAAGTAAAAATAATGAATGATGCTTCTTTACAAAAAGAAATTAAATTGTTTGTTAATGAAAGCCAAGAAGCATATATGACTATTGGTTGTGAGCTTGGAGTTTATTTAGATAATAGTTTTTTTGAATCAGATGCAGAAAAAAGATTCCTTGAAATTAAACCCGAATTATTTAATAATAATAAAGACATTTTTATTGAAAGCCAAGGAGCAATTGTTGCGGACTTAAAAGATGAGGCACTTGGTAAGTTTATATTAATTAAACAAAATGGTGCTCCATTATATGGTGCAAAAGATATTGGGCTAGTTTTATTAAAAAAAGGTGCGTATCCATCCTGTAATCATTTTTTATATATTATTGCTTCAGAACAAGATTTTTATTTGAAACAATTGTTTGCACTCTTTAAGTTTATTTATCCTGGAACTAATCATTATCATGTAAGTCATGGGCTAATAAATAGTGTTGAAGGAAAAATGAAATCAAGAGAAGGTAGTATAATACTTTACGAAGATTTTAGAGATGAGCTTTTTTCAAGAGTTAGAAAAGTATTAGTTGAAAATGGACTAGAGGTAGATGATGAGATTCTAAAAGCTATTTCTTTTGGAGTAATTAAATTTGAGATGTTAAAAACAGGAGTTAATAAAAATATTATGTTTGATCTTGATACTGCACTTGATTTACAAGGAGATTCTTCTCCATATCTTCAATATAGTGGGGTTAGAGCAAAAAGTATTTTAAGAAAAACAAACTCAAATACAATTAAGATTACAAAAAATATAAATAATATAAATTTGATGGATGAAGAAAAAGAATTATTATCAGAAATATCTATATTTAAAGAAAAGGTTCAAGAAGCATATAAAGATTTTAGACCAAACATAATTGCAACTTATTGTCTAAATTTAGCAAGAGTATTTAATAAGTTTTATGCAAATTGTCAAGTTCTTGATCCTGATGAAACCATAAAAAACAATCGTTTGTTATTAACAAAAGGTTTTTTAATAACTTTAACAAATGCACTTGCTTTACTAGGAATTAATGTTCCTGATAGAATGTAGGTTGTGAGGAATTAATTTTCAACATTGTCTTGTTTAGTTATATTTTTAAATCTAATTACTTTCTATATTACTAGATAAATTATGATCCCTAAACCTAAATCAGTTTCTGCTCTAATAGCAACTATATTACTTGTTGTTGTTTCAGTAGCTTT
>Ga0172371_10009585_pt1 | contig 13266 bp, 12 predicted proteins | sample Lak12m_FD_114543 | JGI IMG/M metagenome (GOLD analysis project Ga0172371, IMG submission 114543) | Freshwater microbial communities from Kabuno Bay, South-Kivu, Congo - kab_022012_12m | ecosystem: Environmental > Aquatic > Freshwater > Lake | place: Democratic Republic of the Congo: South-Kivu... | reverse complement strand
TTCCATAACTGCTCCAGCTACAACCTGTGGCAACAGAAATCCCACAACCATCTCATATATCGTAAATCCTATTGTTGTGCCACAACAAGAACAAACTCCGCTACAAGAACAACCACAAGCAGAACCACAGCGACAAGAACAATCTCAGCCACAACCAACTCCAATTCAATTAACACCTCAACAAACTCAAGCGTTTATTACAGAGATTAAATCCAAGATCGCAGAACTAATTGCACAACTTATTGTCTTATTACAAGAAAAGTTAAAAAATTAATAATAAATATTTTTAATGGATATACAAGAAATTAAAAAAATATTAGATATTAATAAAGAAGTTTTTTTAACGCCACAAGAAATGGCAAGTAATTTAGTTGTCACTTTTTACCCTACAGATAATCAGAATATTGATGTTAGAAATTTTACAGAAAACTTAAAAAATACTTTATTAGAACTTGGAGTAAAAGTAATTCCCTTTCAAGAATCAATTACTAAATTATCTTTAAAAGAAAGAATGAAATTACCACTTCCCTTTTATGCTAAATTTGGTAAAAAAATAAAAAGAAATTTATGCTAAAATTGCAGAAAAAGAAATAAAATTAAAATATTTTAAAAAATAGCGAAAACCTATTTCAACCAAAAGGACTTTCAAGCTTTAATAAGTTATCCACAATCTGACTTTTTTGTTTTTCCATAATATGATAAAATAGGTAAATAATTAAAAAAATAAATATTATGGATTTGCCTTCTATTGATTGCGAAAAAACAATTGAAAAGATATCTTCATTTTTGCAAGAAGAATTTAAAAAAAGAAATAAACAAAAAGCTGTTTTGGGCATTTCTGGTGGTATAGACTCGGCACTTGTTGCATATTTATGCAAAAAAGCTAACTTAGATTTATATGGATTAATTCTACCATACAAAGAAAGGGGAAATGAGGGTAGAAAAATTGCCGAATCATTAAATTTGCAAAATGATCATATAATAACAATTGACATTGCCCCACTTGTAGATGCAACAGTAGAAATAATCAATAATACATTTATTAAACTAAATCATCTTGATAAGGGAAATGTTATGGCAAGAGAAAGAATGATTATTCAATATGCAGTAGCAAGAAGTTTAAACGCATTGGTAGTGGGAACTGAAAATTTAAGTGAATATTATTTGGGCTACTTTACTTTATACGGTGATCAAGCATGCGATATCAGCCCTATTAGCGGTTTGTGGAAGACGCAAGTTAGAGAACTTTCTAAATATTTAAAATTGCCAAATTGGGTTATCGACAAAGATCCATCTGCTGATCTTTGGGAAGATCAAACCGATGAAAAAGAATTTGGTTTTACTTATAAAGATGCAGATATAATATTGCACTGTTCTCAATTACTCAAATTATCCAAAGAAGAAATGTTGGCAAAATATAACTTTAATCCTGAATTGGTAAATAAAGTCTTAGAAAAAGTTAAATTAACAGAATATAAGCGACAACAGGTTCCTAAACTATTATAAAAAATGACTATAAAAAATTTTATTATATTTATTTGTTTTAATACTGTTAAGTTTTTATTATTCCCTGTTTTTGGATATTTTAAATTATTTGATTTTGCAGTTTTGGTATACCCAGGAACTGATAAAGATATTTCTACTTATATGCCATCTAATTTTCTTATTAAATTTGCACCGATAATTTCAATTATCGGGTTTATAAGAAATAATAAAGACAAAAAAAATGGAATAATTTTTGCAACAAAATACTATATAAAAGATATTGAAAAAGAAAATAAAGAAAAAATTATAAAAATTATTAAAAAATATGCAAACATTTTAAAAGTAAAAAAAGTTGCACTAGTAGGTCGTTTACCTAAAATATTATTTGAAACTGATAAATCACTATTTGTAGAAGGAAAAACCGGAACGGTTTTTACCGTAATTGGTGCTGTGAAAAAAACCATACAAGACCTCAATCTAAATTCCAACAAAATTACGATAGGAGTTATCGGCGTTGGGTTTATCGGTAAAGAGGTTTTAGAAAACCTAAAAAATATGGGCTTTATGTCTATAATAGGTTTTGATATACGAATCAAAAAAGATATTTTATCTAATAATATAATCGAAACAAATAATCCTGAATTTTTAAAAAAATGTGATTTACTAATAATTTTAACTGCAAACGGCGATGATATTAATGATCTGGTTATAAATTTTAAAAATAAAGCAATAATCCTTGATGACACTCATCCGTCAATATCAAAAAATATTATCAGAAAAATAAATATAGAAAAAAACGGATCTGTATATAAAGTAGCAGCTGCAATGAAAAATACAAAAATTTATCCAGAAATACCTGGGTTTAAAAGTGAATGGATTCCTGGATGCATAGTTGAAACAATTGTGTCGTCATACACTCAAGATAAATGGCATAATCAAGATGAATTCAACAATATAGCTGAGAAATTTGGTTTTTATGCAATATCTAAAAAAATTATATGATTAATTTATTAAATTTTAGAGCAATATCACTATTTGTTGTAGCCTTTCTAAATCTAAGCTTGGCAATAATTTTATGGTACAAATCAAAAAATAATAATTCAAGAAAATGGCTTGGGTTTACTGCGCTCTTTTCATGTTTTTATGCTTTCTTTTGTGGCGCAACATATTTATTTTGGGGTCAGGATATGGAAACTTCTATATATTGGTACAAAACAACATGGCTTGGAGTTTTAATACTCCCCTGTTTCTTAGTTTTCACATACTATTTTACTAATAATCTAAAATATATAAAAATAAAGGCTGTAATAATCTTTTCTTTTGCTTTCCTTATATCTTACTTGGTTTTTAAAACTGATTTATTTGTTAAATCTTTAAGACTAGATGGATATAACATATCAAGTATAGCAGGATCTCTTGACCCAATTGGAAGATTATATATTTTTTTATGCATAATTTTATCTTTAATAAATCTACTAAAAAATTATTTTAAAGCAGAAAAATACAGAAAACTTCAAATTAAATATTTCATTTTAGGTACAAGTATTTTTGCAATAAGCGGAATAATCAGCGCTTCTATAGTTCCTTTCATAATCGGAGAGTCCCCATACTATGATATAGCCGCATATATTTCATTTATATGGATAGGATTAACATCTTATGCAATCCTAAAATATAAACTGATGAATATAAAATTAATAACTGCTGAGCTATTTGTTTTTATACTTTGGGCAATATCTTTACTAAAAATATTTTTTTCAACAAGCAATCAAGACTTAATGATTAATATTGGAATATTTTTATCCATTATCTTTTTTGGAGTTATATTAGTAAGAAGTATGATGAAGGAAATAAAACAAAGAGAACTTATAGAAGATTATGCAATGAAAATAGAAAGAGCTTATGAGCTTGAAAAAAAATCCAAAGAAGAATTAGAAGCTTTAGATAAATCAAAAAACCAGTTTTTACTTGCTATTCAGCATCATCTTAGAACCCCACTTACAGCAATGCTCGGTTATACAGATTTAATAATAACTGGTGCATATGGTAAACAAACTAAAAAAACAATAGATGTTATAAAAAATATTCAATTGTCAATAAAAAGCTTAATTAAAATGTCTAATGATTTTCTTGATATAACTCAATTTCAACTTGGCAAAGAAGTTATTAATACAAAAGAAGGTGTAGATTTATGTCAAATAATTCAAGAAATAACTAATGAATTAAAATTTGAATCAGATAAGAAAAAAATCTATCTTAAATTTGAAAATTCTTGTAATTTGCCCACAATAAAAGCTGACAGAGAAAAACTTAAAGCAGCTGTATATAATATAATAGATAACTCAGTTAAATATACTAATAAAGGTCAAGTATCTATACATATAGAAAGTACTGATCAATCAATAAAAATAACAGTCAAAGATACTGGTATAGGAATAACCAAGCAAGGACTTAAAGATATTTTCAATAAAACTTTTGAAAGAGGTGAAAACGCCAAAGAAAATTTTATTAATGGCAGAGGAATAGGTCTTTATATAACAAAACAAATAATAACAGCGCATAAAGGTAATATATGGGCAGAATCTGAAGGAGAAAACAAAGGTTCTATTTTTTATATTGAATTACCTATTATAAAGTAATATAATATAATATTTAAATTAAAAATATGAAAAACAATAAAATAGTTTTAATAGCAGAAGATGAGAAAGATTTATTATCATTATTAAGTAAAAGCTTCAAAGATCAAGGCTTTAAAGTAATTTCAGCTCAAGATGGGAAAATAGGTTTAGAATTATCTCAAAAAGAAAAACCTGACTTAATTTTAGCAGATATTTTAATGCCAGAAATGGATGGCATAGAAATGGTTAAAAAAATACGCGAATCCTGCATTTCTTGTCCTGTAATATTCCTTACAAATTTTGGCGATCCAGATCATGTAAGTAGAGCTATAGAGATATCTAATTCAGATTATATAGTAAAATCAGATATGCAAATTGAAGATATAATATCTAGAGCTAAAAATAAGCTACAAATAAAATAAAATAATTGCAGGATAAAACCTGCTTTTTTTATTTGAAATTTTATTATAAAAGTAATATTATTATAATATCCACAAATATATACAAATGCCTAAAAGAAAGTCAAACATATATAATCCAATAAACAATACGCCATACAATATATCTAGATCAAAAATCGAGTTTTTTTTAGAATGTCCACAATGCTTTTATTTAGATAGAAGGCTTGGTATAAGTAGGCCAGATATGCCAGGCTGGTCTCTTAATTCTGCAGTTGATCAACTTTTAAAAAATGAATTTGATTTTTTAAGAAAATCTGGCCAAGCACATCATATTATGCAAAGATATGGTATAAATGCTATTCCATTTTCCCACCCAGAATTACCAATATGGAGAGATGATGCCAATAAAAAGCTTGGTGCAATGTTTTTCCATAAACCAACAAATTTAAATATTTGTGGCATAGTAGATGATATTTGGCAAAATATTAATACTCAAGAACTTCATATAGTAGATTATAAATCTACAAGCACAGAATACCCTATATCATTAAATTCACCATATAAACAAGCTTACAAAAGGCAAATAGAAATATATCAATGGATTTTCAAAAACTTAGGTTTTGACGTATCAGATACAGGATATTTCTTTTTTGTAAATGCCACAAAAAATAGACCTTCTTTTGATTCTAGGCTTGAATTTAATACAATTATAATTCCCCACAAAGCAGATCAGTCATGGATAGAACCTATAATTTTTGAAATCAAAAAATGCTTGGATTCTCCAGAAATTCCAGAACCAAGTAAAACATGTGAGTATTGCAAATATAGAAAAACAATTATAGCTGAGAAAATTAAACAAAAACCTAAAATACAACAAAAAATTATTTAATTAATATTGTGTAAGGTGAGACCTTACACATAATAAAAATGAACAGAAAACAATTTGCAGTTGGCGATTTCGTCCACATTTTTAACAGAGGAGTAGATAAGCGAGATATTTTTATGAATGACTATGATCGTTGGAGGTTTTTATTAGGCTTGTTCGTATTTAATAATGAGAATTCCACCTTTAATGCATTATGGCAAGCTAATAGAATTTATGGAAAAACAACCTTTAACACTGTTAAAAAATTCTTAAAAAATAAAGAAAGAAATTTGCTTGTAAATATTTTAGCTTATTGTCTAATGCCAAATCATTTTCATCTAATTCTAAAAGAAATAAAACCTGGCGGTGTTTCAAAATTCATGCAAAAATTCACAACAGGATATTCTATGTATTTTAACAAAAAATATCAACGAAAAGGCGCTTTGTTTGAAGGTGCGTTTAAATCTGTTGTTTCAGAGAATCAAGAACAATTAGAATATTTATTATTTTATATTAATATTATAAATCCTGCACAAGTTTTAGAGCCTGGTTTAAAGGAAAATGGTTTAATAAATTTTGATAAAGCATTGAATTTTGCCAACAAATATGATTGGTGCACAAATAAGGAATATTTAAAAGAAAGAGAGTCGATAATAATTGAGAAAAGTATACTTGGAGAGATTTTCAATGATGTTGAAAAATATAAAGAATATACCAAAATGATTTTAATGGGAAAAACTTGCACTACAAACGACAAATTATTCATAGATTAGTTTGTGTAGGTTTGTGTAAGGTGAGACCTTACACAATAAAAAACTCGCAGCGAAAGTCACGCTGCGAGCCGACCCCGACGCCGATTTAATCATTGCCGGGGGCAACCATCAACCTGTCGCCTGAAAGCCATGTATTTCGGATTTTGGCGGAAATTCGCCTCTGGATGAACCCAGAAAGCAACCCGAAATAAGTTTGTACTTAACGCCCGGTGGGAGGCGAACCAGCCTTGCAGACGGTTAAACGTCCTCTGAACTGTGGACCACTTCTTGTACAATCGCGGTTCAGTGGCTTCACAATCTGTCGATTCGTCAAGCACGTAATGAAGCAAGCCAGCAAGGTACATCGGACGCACTGGATCGTTGTAAACGATCGCATATCCGCACAAATTTGGAAAATCCTTCCGTAAATCATTCATCTTCTGAATCAATTCATCAGACGGATTTCCAAGGACGTGAAACCCCGCTTCTCGCAGGGACAGTACCTTAATCCCAGTGTTCATACTAATCTCTTATACTAATCTCCTCAAAAGAATAACCAACACGCTCCACCAGAAGAAGCGTAAACATGAATTAATAATACTATAATAAAATAATTATGTCAATAGATTTTAGAGAAAAATTTAATACACTTTATAGCCAATTAAATCCAGAACAAAAAACAGCAGTAGATAAAATAGATGGTCCAGTTATGGTAATTGCAGGCCCAGGTACTGGCAAAACACATTTATTAACAATGAAAATTGCCAATATTTTACATAAAACTGATACTGCGCCAGAATCTATTTTAGCTTTAACTTTTACAGAAAGTGCTGTGGCTTCTATGCGCAAGAGTTTGTCAGAAATTATTGGAACTATAGCATATAGAGTATATATTACTACATTTCATGGTTTTGCAAACAATATTATAAAACAATATCCAGATGATTTCCCAGAAATAATAGGTTCTACAAATATTTCTGATGTAGACCAAATCAAAATTATAAGAAATATTATAGATAATTCTAATTTAATAAAATTAAAACCTTTTGGAAGTAGATATTTTTATGTACCTTCAATCATTCATGCTATCTCAGACTTAAAACAACAAGGATTTTTACCAGAAGATTTTGCAAAAATAATAGAAATTGAAAATAATGAATTTGAAAATATAGAAGATTTATACTACGAGAAAGGTGCCAATAAAGGCAAAATGAAAGGTAAATATATAAATATCCAAAAAAATATTGAACGCAATAAAGAATTAGCAATTATTTATAAACAATATCAGCAATTTTTGAGAGAATTAAACTTTTATGATTATAGTGATATGATTGTTGAGGTAAAAATGGCTTTAGAAAAGAACAAAGAATTGCTTTTGATTTTACAAGAAAAATATCAATATATTTTAGTAGATGAACATCAAGATACTAATACTGCTCAAAATAAAATATTAGAGCTATTGGCAAGTTATTACGAAAATCCAAATTTATTTATTGTAGGAGATGAGAAACAAGCAATTTTTAGATTTCAGGGTGCATCTTTAGAAAATTTTTTATATTTTAAAAATCTTTATAAAAATGTTCAAGAAATATCTTTAAAGCAAAATTATAGATCAACTCAAACTATTTTAAATGCTTCTTGTAATTTAAAACCAAATTCAATCAAACTTATATCAAACTCCAATCACCCAGAAAAACTAATTAATATTAAGCAATTTATAGATTCACAATCAGAATATAATTTTTTAGGCAAAGATATTAAAAATTTAATTAGTAATAATTATAAACCAGAGCAAATTGCAGTTTTATATAGAGAAAATCGCGATGTTTTTGATATTGCAAGAATTTTAAGAAAATTTGATATTCCATTCTCTATAGAATCAGATCAAGATATTTTAGATGATCAAGATATAAAAAAACTTTTAATAATTTTACGAGCTATATATAATTTTGGACAAGATAAAGAATTAATTGAATTATTATATATTGATATTTTTGATATTCCAGCTCTTGATATTTATAAACTTTCAAGTTTTGCACATAAAAATATTACAGCATATGATATTATAAAATCAGATAAATTAATGCAAGAAGCTAAAATAGAAAATACAGATAAATTAAAAGAAATATATAAAAAATTATCTCTTTGGAAAAAGCAAAGCTACAATAAAAATGCAGTAGCTATTTTTGAAGATATAATTAGAGATTCTGGTCTTTTGGCAAAAATTTTGTCAGATTCACTTGCAACAGAAAAGATAGCAAAACTTGGGACATTTTTTGATCAAATTAAAAACTTAATTGCTAGCCACAAAGATTATACTCTAGATGATTTTTTTGATTATTTAAATGTAATTAAAGAGCACAATATATCTATTAAAAATAAAGGTTTAAGTTATGCAATAGGCAAAGTTAGGCTTATGACTGCTCATAAGTCAAAAGGCTTGGAATTTGATCAAATTTATATTACAAATGCCCAAGATGGGCACTGGGGAGGACGCAGAAATCATGAGAACATTAAATTACCATCTAAAATATTTTCTATGTTAAATAAAATAGATCAAGATCTATCAGAAGATGACAATGAAGATGAAAGAAATTTGTTTTATGTAGCTCTTACTAGAGCTAAAAAGCAAATTACAATTACATATTCTACAAAAAACCAAGAAGGTAGAGAAAAATTACCAAGTATATTTGTACAAGAAATAAATCCAGAATTTGTGGAAATATCCAAAGAAGAACAAAAAAATATTAACGCAGAAGAGAGTAATATACAAAATGAATTTAATAAAGATTTTGATAGCAAAACTAATATAAAAGAAAAAGATTTTTTAAATGAATTATTTATTAAAAATGGACTTTCAGTTACTGCTTTAAACAACTATTTATCTTGTCCATGGAATTATTTTTTTAATAATTTAATAAGGCTTCCAGGTAACCAAAATAAATTTATGGTATTTGGCACTGCAATACACGAAGCTTTAAAAAATTATTTTGATGCTCTAAAAGATGGCAAAGATTTTAAAAAAGACTACTTAATCAAACGTTTCGAAGAATCATTAAACACAAAACCTATAATAAAAAATGACCACATAGAAATGCTAGAAAAAGGCCAAAAAGCTTTAAGCGGATATTATGATTTTTATAACAAATCTTTTAAAAATAATATTTTGAATGAATTAAATATAAATAGAGTTCAATTAACAGAAAATATTTCTATAAATGGCAAGATAGATAAAATAGAAATATTAGATTCAACAAACAATGTAAATGTTATAGATTATAAAACAGGTAAAATAAAATCAAGAAATGAAATTTTAGGTTTAACTAAAAATAGTGATGGTAATTATTTGCGTCAATTGACTTTTTATAATTTACTTTTAAATAACTATCAAGATAATAAATTTAAAATGCAATCAGGTGAGATTGATTTTATACAACCAGATGATAAGGGAAATTACAAAAAAGAAATTTTTACTATAACCAAAGAAATGGTTGATAATCTAGAAAATCAAATTATACAAATATCTAAAGAAATCCTTGATTTAAGTTTTTGGGATAAAAAGTGTGACAATAAAGATTGCGAATTTTGCGCCTTAAGAAAAATGATAAAATAAAAATATATTATAATTCTAAAAATAATATTTCTAATGCTAATTTAGGGCTTGCATTAGTAAAAGTAATTTTGTAAATTAATTCATCTAGAAGTTTGAGTTTTTGGGATGCAGAAACATCTGTTAAGATATTTTCTTTAAAATATTTTTGTAAAATTTGCATAATTTCTAAAACAACTGTCCCCTGCCCTGAGCTTGTCGAAGAGTCTTCTTTAATGTTTTTTGCATAAGCAAATTTTTCTGCCAAAGAACCTGAAATAACTTTTAACAATTCAGATAAAATTTCTTTTTCTTTTTTCAATTGTTCTGGATCTTCTACAGCTTTTAAAATTTCTTTTGTTGCAAAAAATTTAATTACTTGGCATCTTGAATAAATTGTATTTAAAATTCTCTCTGGCCAATTAGTTATTAAAAATATAAAAACATTGCCTCTGGGCTCTTCTAAAGTTTTAAGCAAACAATTTTGCGCTTCTGTGGTCATATTTTCTGCATTATCAATAATTACCGCTTTATATCCTGCAAAATAAGATTTTTTACTTAAAAAGTCTAAAATTTTCCTGGCTTGGTCAATACCAATTTCTTTTTTATCTGCTAATACCTCCCCTGTTTTTAGATCAGGTAATGCATAATTATAAGATATCATTCCTTCAAAACCCAAAGACTCCTTACCAGATCTTACAAGTAAGAAATCTAAGAAATTTCCTTTTTCAATGTCTATACAATTTTTACATTTTCCGCATGGTTTATTTTTTTCTAAGCAATTTATAAATTTTATAAGTTCTATTGTTAAAGTTTTCTTACCAATTTGATTTTGCCCACAAAACAAAAATGCATGAGCCATTTGCCCTTCTTGAAAACTTCTTTTTAAATAATCCCATTGCTTTGTATGACCAATTATCATATATTTTTATTTAATTAATTCTATCTTTTTTTATTGCTTTAGTAAAGCACAAAAAAATCGTAAAATAAATTACGATTTTTTTCTAGACCCTAGACGCTATACCCTAAACCCTATTTCTTAGACATTACCACTTTTTTGTATTCATCTAAATGTTCTAATACAGTACCTGTGCCTTTTACTACGCAAAGCAAAGGCTCTTCTGCAATAAAGCAAGGTACCCCAGTATTTTGAGCAATAAGCTCATTAATCTTAGCTAGCAAAGCTCCCCCGCCAGAAACTATAATACCTTTATTCATAATATCTGCCGAAAGTTCTGGTGGTGTTTCTGCTAAAACTTGTTTTACTGCTTGCACAATTTCACCAAGCACATCTGAAATACCTTCGCATATTTCATTACTTGAAATTTTAATATTTCTTGGAAGTCCCAAAATTAAATCTCTACCTTGAATTTCTAAGTATTTTGGATCTTTTTGAGGCAAAGCTGTACCAATTCTTATTTTTATTTCTTCTGCAGATTGTGTACCAATAGCTAAATTATATTTTTTCCTAATATATTCAGCAATAGCTACATCAATTTTATCTCCTGCTACTCTAGCAGACTGACAAGCTACAATACCACCCAAAGAAATCACAGCCACTTCGGAAGTACCTCCACCAATATTTACAATCATATGCCCAGAACAAGAATTAATTGGCACTCCAGCCCCAATAGCAGCTAAAATAGGCTCTTTGGCCACATAAGCTTGCTTAGCACCTGCAGACAATGCAGCTTCAATCACAGCCCTTCTTTCAGTACTAGTAATACCTGCTGGAACAGAAATAACAAGTTCAGGTTTGAAAATTTTAAAATTACTTGTAGTTTTACTTATAAAATGTCTTATCATTGCTTGAGTTACTCTATAATCTGCGATTACACCATCTTTAAGAGGTCTATAAACTTTAATGTCAGATGGGGTTCTACCAATCATTTCTTTAGCTTGTTCTCCTACTGCCAAAATTTTATTTTCACTCAAAGATACTGCCACAACAGATGGCTCATATAATACAATCCCTTTACCTTTAACATACACAATAGAATTACAGGTCCCTAAATCTATAGCTATTTTATTATTTAACATATTTTTATGAATTAATTCGTTTAATATCAGCACCCAAAGCTTGTAAACGTTTATCTATATTTTCATATCCCCTATCAATTTGATAAATATTATCAATTGTAGTTGTACCTTGAGCAATCATACCAGCTAATACCATGGTAATTCCAGCTCTTAAATCTGGACTAGTTAATTTTTTACCATAAAGCTTAGATGGCCCATGAATTACTACTCTATGAGGATCACACATTATAATGTTAGCCCCCATAGAAGCTAATTGATCTGTAAAGAAAAGTCTACCTTCAAAAATAGATTCATGCACAATACTTTGTCCTTGAGCTTGAGTCATAAGTAAAGTATATGGAGATTGCAAATCTGTAGCAAATCCAGGATACTCATGAGTAATCACAGAAACTGCTTTCATAGTACTTAGTTTGGTAATTATATAATCTTTGCCAATTTCCAAATTAGCCCCTGCTTTTTGCAATACTGGCAAAAAAGCCCCCAAATGTTCTGGGTTACAATTTTCTATTTTAATTTCACTATCTGTAAGTAAGCCCATTGCTACAAAAGTACCTGCTTCTATTCTATCTGGAATTACATCAAAATAAGATCCATGCAATCTATCTACGCCTTCTATTTCTATTGTATGAGTGCCAGCACCTTTTATTTTAGCTCCACATTTATTTAAATATTCAGCTAAAGCAGGAATTTCTGGCTCCATAGCACAATTATTTAATATAGTTTTACCTTGAGCCAAAACTGCTGTCATCATAAGAGTTTCTGTACCAGTTACTGTAATTTGTGGAAAGAAAATATTAGTGCCTTTTAATTTACCATCTTTAGCTTGTAATACAAAACCTTCTTGTGTAAATTCTACAACAGCTCCCATTTTTTCAAAGCCATCTAAAAATAAATCTATTGGCCTTTTGCCTATCACACATCCTCCAGGGTGATTCATTTCTACTCTACCAAATCTTGCTAATATAGGCCCTGCAAACAAAATAGAACTTCTTAATTTTCTTACTAATACAGGATCTAATTTTGTATTTTTAATATTTATAGGATCTACAATCACCATTTTTCTTTCTTTATCTATATCAACTTTAGCTCCTAAGCTTATTAAAATCTCTATTGCATTATTTGTATCTTCTATAAAAGGAAAATTGTTTATAATACATTTTTGATCAGAAAGCACTGTTGCAGCCAAAATCTTTAAAGCTGAATTTTTAGCTCCACTTACAGATATTGAACCTGATAATTTTTTACCTCCAGTAATTACAAATTTATCCATAATTTTATTTTAAATTCAAACTAATATTATCTTATAAAATAAGCTGTGTCAAACTTGACTTTTTTTACCCATATATTCTATTATACTACATTCCCTTGATATTGTCAACATTAATATTGTACAATACGGGGGCTTCTTTTTTTGTGATTTTTGTAGTATATTTATTCAATAGAAATAAATAATTAAATTTATGCAAAAAAGAACAAGGTTTATAATTTTATTAATTTGCTTGGTATTGTTTTTTAC
>Ga0172371_10009584_pt1 | contig 13266 bp, 13 predicted proteins | sample Lak12m_FD_114543 | JGI IMG/M metagenome (GOLD analysis project Ga0172371, IMG submission 114543) | Freshwater microbial communities from Kabuno Bay, South-Kivu, Congo - kab_022012_12m | ecosystem: Environmental > Aquatic > Freshwater > Lake | place: Democratic Republic of the Congo: South-Kivu... | reverse complement strand
GATGTTTTGATTGATACAGGAGGAGCTTTATTAGGATGTATAGGAGCATTTTTTTTCTTGAAGAGAAAAAATAGGATTAAAAGCCAAAATGAAGCAAAATAAGCATAAGAAATAAAGAATCACATTGACAAAAATGATTTTTTGCGCTATACTGAGAGAGTAAAGTTATGCAGATACGGAAGTTCGTTTGTCACGAACTTTTTTTGTTGAAAAGCATAATCGTTAATTTAAAGAGTAATTATTATGGCAAAGAAAAAACCAGTAGTAGAAGAAGTAAAAACCACTGAAGAAGGAAGTCTTTCAGGACGCCTCGGTGAGTTTGGAAGTGCTGTGATGCAAATAGCAGAAGAAAAAGGTATCTCGAAAGAGCGCGTACTCGAAGTCGTAGAGGCTGCTTTGTCTGCGGCATACAAGAAAGATTATGGAAAGAAAGGTCAGATGATCAAAGCTGTCTTTGATGAAGTGAAAAAAGAAGCAGATTTCTTTTTGGTGAAAGAAGTCGTTGATGAAACAACGCGTGAATTTGTGGAAAATACCGACGAAGAAAAATCAGAAAATGTTGAAGAACAAAAGGCAGAAGAGGAAAATGATGAAGATCGACTTCCTCGATTTAATCCAGAGCGTGATATGCTTCTCTCTGAGGCCAAGAAAATAAAGAAAGATGTAGTACTCGGTGAGATGCTCGAACTTCCTCTCGAAAGTCATGATGAATTTGGTCGTGTAGCGGCACAAACTGCAAAACAAGTGATTATTCAACGTATCCGAGAAGCAGAGCGTGAATCAATGTTTACTGAATACAAAGAAAAAGAAGGTCAAGTAGTCAATGGTGTTGTGCAGCGTGTCGAAGGACGAAATGTTTTTGTAGATCTCGGAAAATCAATTGGCATTCTTTTTCCTTCAGAACAAATTGAAGGAGAATCCTATCATGCAGGACAGCATTTGAAAGTGTTTCTCGTGCGAGTAGAGTCTGATACCAAAGGACCAGGACTTCTCTTGTCTCGTGCTCATCCTGAGATGGTGCGTCATCTCTTCTCTTTGGAAGTGCCGGAAATATTTACTGGTACAGTACAAGTGAAAGCAGTTTCTCGTGAAGCTGGTTCTCGTACCAAAATAGCCGTTTTCTCTGATGAAGAAGGTGTTGATCCTATTGGTTCCTGTGTAGGACAAAAAGGTACTCGTGTACAATCTATTATTGATGAACTCGGTGGAGAAAAAATTGATATTATTGAATGGAATGAAGATACAAGAAAATTTATCAGTGCAGCCCTTGCTCCAGCAAAGGTATTGTCTGTTGAATTGATAGAAGAAGAACAAAAAGCTATTGTCAAAGTTCCGAGTGATCAACTCTCTTTGGCTATCGGAAAGCGTGGACAAAATGTGCGTCTCGCTGCTCGATTGACTGGTTGGAAGATTGATGTCATTAGTGATGAGGATGATCATTTGACAGAAGAAGAAAATGACGAAGAAGAATCAATGATTGAATAATCAAAATAATAATTTATTTAATACAAACGTTTATGAACATGTGGCGAGAGATTAGTGCAGGTGAGGATGTTCCAAATATCATTAATGTGATTATCGAGTGTCCTAAAGGTACAAAAAATAAGTATGAAATTGATAAAGAAACGGGTCTTATCAAACTCGATCGTGCGATGAAGAGTTCACAGGATTATCCTTTTGACTATGGATTTGTGCCACAAAGCTTATGGGATGACGGCGATGCTCTCGATGTTGTTCTTCTGACGACGTATCCTTTGTACCCAGGTATTTTGGTGGAAGCGAGACCAGTAGGTATTATGTCTATGATCGATTGTGGTGACGGTGATGACAAAATTATTGCCGTACCAAAAAGCGATCCACGTTTTGACGAGGTTAAAAATTTGAGTGATGTGAACAAACATACACTGAAGGAAATGCAACATTTTTTTGAAACCTATAAATCTATTGATGGAAAGAAAGTTGTGATCAAGGGTTTTCATGGAAAAAAAGATGCCCTTATCGCCATCAAAAAAGGTTTGAAAATGTATCGCGATAAATTTCCACAGAGTAAATAAGTTTGTATTAATAGATCTGAATTATTATATTGTATGCAAGTAACTGTAAAAAAACTTCCAGAGTCAAAAGTTGAAATGTCTATTGTTCTCCCGTGGAAAGAATGGAAAGGGGAGATGGACCATGCGATACAACATTTAAGTAAAGATGTAAAAGTAGCCGGTTTTCGTCCAGGCAAAGCTCCTCGTGACGTCATAGAGAAACGTTTTGGGAAAGAAGCGTTGTTTATGGAAGCCGTATCTCACGCTGTCGATCACTCGTATCCAAAAGCGTTAGCAGAACACAAAATCAATGCTATTGGTCGTCCAGAGGTTAAACTTGGTAAGACTGTATTGGAAGAATCTTTGGAGTACAGCGTTGTCACCGTAGTAATGCCCGAGGTTACTCTCAAAGAATGGAAAAAAGATATTAAAAAAATCAATGCTCTGTTTGCAAAACAAGAGTTGAGTGTTCCTGAAGAAGAAATTGAAAATGAGCTGAAGAAACTTGCAGAGATGCGAGCGAAACTCATCACTGTAAATCGTCCTGCACAATTGGAAGACAATGTGTTGGTGGATTTTTCAGTGTTACAAGACGGTGTTTTGATTGAAAATGGAAAGAGTGAAAAACATCCTTTGGTATTAGGAAAGAAAGTATTTATCCCCGGATTTGAAGATCAAATTGTCGGCATGAAAGAAGGAGAAGAAAAAACTTTCGAGCTTACTTTTCCTGCTGAATATCATGCGAAACATCTCGCAGGAAAACCAGCAACATTTATGGTGAAGCTTGGAGTAGTACAAGAACGACAGATCCCGACTATAGATGATGCATTTGCGCAGAGTCTGGGAGCTTTTGAATCACTTGAAAAATTGAAAGAGAGTATGCGTCAAGGTATGCTCGAAGAAGTAAGACGCAAGAAACAAGAAGAACATCGTGCACATATTTTGGACAGCTTGGTAGAAAAGGCTTCTCTCGAATATCCTACAATTCTTGTAGAAGAGGAGGAGGCTCGTATGATACACGAATTTCAATCTCAAGTAGAATCTATGGGAATGAAATTTGCAGAATATATGGCACAGATCAAGAAGACAGAAGATGAAATGAAAAAAGAGTGGGAACCTCAAGCCAAGAAACGTTTAGCAGCACATCTTATTTTGCTTCAATTGGCTGAAACCCAAGAAATAGAAGTAGACAGTCAAATGATCGAAGAAGAAATGAATAAGACATTACAATCATATCGTAATATCAAAGATATAGAGAAAAATATCGATATGGAACGTTTGTATACTGCTATTCAGGGACAATTACGCAATGAAAAAGTTTTTGAATTTCTTGAAAAACTTTCAGCCTAGAATGTTTTATCTGTAACGGTATCTTTATGCAGAATCAATATTTGGTCCCCATGGTTATTGAAAAGACGAGCGCCGGTGAACGTGCGTATGATATCTATTCTCGTCTTTTGAAAGATAGAATTATTTTTATTGGATCACCGATAAATGATGATGTAGCGAACACCGTGATTGCTCAGTTATTATTTCTCGATTCTCAAAACTCTCGTGAAGATATCAAAATGTATATCAATTCTCCAGGAGGGTCTGTGTCTTCAGCGCTCGCTATCTACGATACGATGCAGTATGTCACATCTCATGTACAGACGATCTGTATCGGAATGGCAGCTTCAGCTGCAGCACTTCTCTTGGCTTCAGGAGAAAAAGGAAAACGAGTTGCTTTGCCAAATAGTGAAGTAATGATTCATCAAGTATTGGGAGGTGCATCTGGACAGGCAACTGACATAGATATCCATGCGAAACATATTTTGAAGACACGTGATCGTCTGAATAAAATACTTGCCAAGCATACCGGACAAAAACTGCATAAAATCGAAATTGATACTGATCGGGATTATTTTATGAGTGCAGAAGAGGCTCGGAAATATGGTATTGTAGACAAGGTGATACAATAACTCTTTCTTAGAAAAGAAAAAACGAACGTCTAATGCGTTCGTTTTTTTTGTTAGGCTAATATTGAGAGGAGACTATTACCGTTCATTTCTTGGGGTTTTTCTATACCCATAATGTCGAGGACAGTTGGGGCTACATCGGACAAAAGTCCATTAACTTCATTTTGTTCTCGTACCATCTGTTCTGATGTTTTTTCTCGATGATTATCAGGAGTGATATACCAGAGAGGAATAGGGTTGGTGGAATGTTCGGTATCCATTTCTCCTGTTGATATTTTTTTTAATTCCTCAACGTTTCCATGATCTGCGGTCATAAGGATCGCACCACCGACACTCAGTACTGCTGGTATCAAGATAGAAAGACTTTTGTCAGTAGCCTCGACTGCTTGGATAGAGGCGGTTTCGTTGCCAGTATGAGCAACCATATCAGGATTGGCATAGTTGACGAGAATGAAATCGTATTTATTTTCCTTAAGGAGTGTAACAATAGTCTCAGTAATTTTTGGAGAGCTCATTTCTGGTATTTCATCAAAGTGTGCGACATTGGGCGAAGGAATGAGGAGTCTATCTTCGCCAGGGAAGGCTTTCTCGTTGCCACCATTGAAGAAATAGGTGACATGGGCATATTTTTCTGTTTCTGCAATACGGAGTTGTGTTTTTTGTTGGAGACTGATTTCTTCTCCGAGACAGTGCCTCACATCTTCTGGAGGAAAGGCGACTTGAACAGGGAGACCGTGCTCATATTCCGTAAGAGTAACAAAAGTAATGTCGAGTAATGTACGTTCAAATCCGTCAAATTGGGGGAGAGAAAAGGCTTGTGTGAGTTCGCGAGCCCGATCTTCACGAAAGTTAAAAAATATAACAGTATCATTGTTTTCTATAAGGGCTACAGGTTTCCCATTCTCTGATATATTGATAGGTTCTATATATTCATCAGAGAGATTTTGAGCATAAGTTTTTTCAAAAACGAGAGATGGTTCTACCTCCATACTCTCAGTGCCTTGAGTCAGCATCCGGTAACTCTTTTCGATACGATCCCAGTTATTGTTTCTATCCATAGAAAAATTACGCCCCGATAAACTGGCAATTTTTCCGATTCCAACCAATCGCATAGTACGTTCCAAATCTCTACATTGTTGTTCGCCAGCATTGGGAGCAGAATCTCGACCATCAGTGAAAACATGAATATAGACTTCTTCTACATTTTCATTTTTAGCAAGGCGGAGAAGAGCGGTGATGTGATCTTTGTGTGAGTGGACAGAACCCGAACTGAGAAGGCCCATAATATGAACCTTCCCTTTTTTCTCTTGAGCGGAATGAAAAGCATTGAGAAGAGTCTCATTTTTGAAAAAACTCCCGTCTTGAATAGAAAGAGAAATACGCGGAAGGTTCTGATAGAGGACTCGTCCTGCTCCCATAGTCATATGACCTACCTCGCTGTTTCCAGCCGTGTTCCAAGGAAGTCCTACAGAAATTCCTGATGCTTGGAGAGTTGTCATTGGATAAAATCGGTTGAGTTTATCGAATGTTGGTAATGTAGCTTCACGAATAGGATTTCCAACAGTACTGTTGCTAATTCCCCAGCCATCAAGAACGATAAGTACGAGTGGTTTATACATTTTTTCTTTTTTAGTGTTTTTTACTTTCTTTATCATAACACTCTTCTCCTTTTGACAAAAGACTCTAATGCGATTATGATAGGTATACAGTGTAATTGTTTATACAGTGCTTCAATCGGCAGTAAAAAAGAAAGAAACGATTCTATAAGAGGCCTTTATGTTACAGAACTTTTCGATACATTTTGCATCTTTTCACACTCTCTTTATAAGAGGAGAGTGATTTTTCGTCTTTTTTTTGACTATCCGATTGCGAGCATTTTTTTGAATTATGAGTGCTCTCTATTTTGTGCTCGCCATTGGAATGCTTCTTGCAGGATCAGTGGTAGGGTATGTCGTAAGAAAAAATATTGCAAAGGGACAGTTGTCTACCGCTGAAGGACAAGCCGAAAAAATCCTTTCGGATGCTCAAACGCAGGCCAAAGAGATTACTCTCGAGGCAAAAGATAAAGCAGTGCAGATTCTCGAAGAAGCGAAAAAAAATGAACAAACACGAGAAGCAAAATTGATTGTTCAAGAAGATCGTATCGAAAAACGAGAAGTGCAAATTGAGAAGGGATTGCAGGATGTTGAAAATGAAAAACGTCATCTTCTGAAAAAAGCTGATGAAATTCGTGCTATTCGTGATGAAACAGATAAACTTCATCAGGAAGAATTGACTCGTCTCGAGAAACTCTCACAACTTTCCAAAGAAGAAGCTGAGAAAAAACTTTTTACGTTGGTAGAAGAGGAAAGTGCTGAAGCTCTTGTAAAACGTATGTCAAAACTTGAGAACGAAAGTAATGAAGAATTGGAAACAAAATCCTTAAACATTATGGCGACTGTTATTCATAAGTATGCGAGATCGCATGTTTCTGAATTTACTACGACAACAGTAGCGATTCCTTCAGACGAAGTGAAGGGGAAGATTATCGGGAAAGAAGGAAGAAATATCCGCTCTTTGGAGAAAGAAACTGGAGTAGAGCTTATTGTAGATGATACTCCTGAGACAGTGATCATTTCAGGTTTTGATCCGGTGCGTCGTGAGATAGCGCGTATTGCTCTCGAAAAACTTATTTCTGATGGACGTATCCATCCAGCACGTATTGAAGAATCTGTCGAAGAAGCGAAGAAAGAATTGGATAAAAAAATTAAAGAGGCAGGAGAAGCGGCCGCCTATGATGCTGGTATTGCAGGGCTTCATCCGAAACTCCTCTATATTCTCGGACGTCTTCGTTATCGATATAGTTACAAACAAAATGTTTTGCTTCACTCTCTCGAGGTTTCATATGTAGCCGGAGCGCTCGCAGCAGAACTTGGACTCGATGTTGCATGTGCCAAGAAGGCAGGCTTGCTCCATGATATTGGTAAAGCAGTAGATCATGAAATAGAAGGAACGCATGTGAAGATCGGAATGCGAATCTTGGAAAAATTTGGTATAGGACAAAATGTGATTGATGCAATGAAGTGCCATCATGATGAATATCCACATCAAACAACAGAATCATTTATTGTCACAGCAGCCGATGCTATCTCTGCAGCTCGTCCTGGTGCTCGCAAAGAAACAGCGGAAAAATATATCAAACGATTGGAAGAGTTGGAAGCATTGATCAATACATTTCCAGAAGTAGAAAAGTCATATGCTATTCAAGCAGGACGTGAAGTCCGTATCTTTGTAAATCCAGAAAAGACAGATGATTTGAGTGCGATGAAATTGGCACGTGATATTGCAAAGCGCATTGAAGAAGAATTGAAATATCCTGGAGAAATAAAAGTAAATGTTTTTCGTGAAACACGAGCAGTAGAATATGCACGGTAAATAGTGGCTTAAATAAGTCAAAAATAAGAAAAAAGGCTTTCCTATTGCATTATTAAAAATAATGGCTTAGAATAAAGAATAGGAGTTAAATAATATGTATTTTTTCTTCTTCTTGATCAAAAAAAGAAAAAGAAAAAATCACAACTAGAAAGGCGGTGAAAACTATGAAAAATGTAAATAAAGATACGCTCGTTCACTCCATTATGGAAAAGACCGAGTTCTCAAAGAAAGACGTAGAAGCAATTCTCGAATGTTTACTCGATGAAATCTCATCAGAATTGAGTAAGGGAAATAAAGTAACTCTTACTGGTTTTGGTACATTCAAGGTTTCAAATCGTGCTGCTCGCGAAGGTATCAATCCTCAAACCAAAGCGAAGATCACTATTCCAGCAATGACTGTTCCAAAGTTCACCGCTGGTAAAACTTTGAAAGAAGCTGTAAGATAAACTATATATCAAAAAGACTGAAAAGTTTTTTGATAAAAAGATAGGGCTACAACCCGTCTCTTCCTAAGTAGACGGGTTGTCGCTTACAGAAGTACATCAAAAATTACGGAGCATAGTATAGTGGTAGTACGCGTGCCTTGGGCGCACGTAGTCTCGGTTCGATTCCGAGTGCTCCGACATCAATTTATTTCTTTTGTAGAACAATGAAAAAAATAGTAACAATTGGAGGGGGAACGGGAAGTTTCACTCTTCTTTCTGGTTTGAAAAAATATCCTATTGATCTTTCGGCTATTGTGTCTATGGCTGATGATGGAGGATCGACAGGAGTGCTTCGTGATGAGCTCGGCGTTTTGCCACCAGGAGATGTACGACAGTGCTTGGTAGCTCTTTCTGATTCTTCTCAGATGCTACGAACGCTTATGAATTATCGTTTTGAAGAAGGAGGACTTTCTGGTCATAGTTTTGGTAATCTTTTTCTTTCGGCCCTTGAAAAAATGACAGGAAGTTTCAGTGAAGGAGTGGAGGAGGCAGCCAAAATATTGAATGTCAAAGGAGAAGTGATTCCTGTTACTCATATCGATACGAAGCTTTTTCTTCAATTGAAAAATGGAAAATTACTTGTTGGTGAAAATGAAATCAATCATAATTTTGAAATACAACAATGTGGAATACAGAAAATATATCTTAGTCCAAAAGCAAAGGCCAATCCGAAAGCGATAGAAAAAATACGTTCTGCTGATCTCATTGTTATGGGACCAGGTAATCATTACTGTTCTATACTCCCTAATCTTCTCGTCTCTGGAATAGCAGAGGCTCTGCGTACATCAAAAGCCAAAGTGGTATACAATTGTAATCTGGTCAACAAAAAAGGTCAGACAGACGGTTTTTCATTGGATGATTATGTCGATGCTATAGAACAATATATTGGAAAAGGAAGAGTAGACTTCGTGACATACAATATTGGGAAACCGAGTAAAATGCTTTTGAAAAAATATGCACAAGAAAGTGAAATAGTTCCTTTTGAGAAAGATGCGAGGAAGAAACGTCATTATAGAATTATTCAATCAGATTTTCTTAGTACTGAAAAAGTTTCTTTTTCTCGTGGTGACAAAATTGCAAAAACACGTTCGCTCCTTCGTCATGATACAGAGAAAATTGGGAAGGTACTTATGATGCTTCTCGAACTCGCTGAATATGAAAATATTTTGAATGATATTGTTTGACAGAGAAAAGAAACAGTGTTTATTTTGACAGATAATTTGTAAAAATGTATTCTATACAATACATATAAATAATAATAAATATTTCTATGCAAGGATTTACTATTATATTGAAAGAAATTCGTGAAGTAGCAGATGATACACGACTTTTTATTTTTGAAAAACCAGAAGGATATGTTTTTAAAGCGGGACAATACGTCGCTATGGAAGTTCCGAAGAGAGAGAATATTGAAGTAGATAAACGTGGTCTCATCCGATCTCTTTCTATTGCTTCAGCACCTTTTGAATCAGAACTGTATTTTTCTATGCGAAAAGGGGAAAGCACCTTTAAGCAGGTATGTTGGAGTCTCGAACCTGGAGAAACAGTCGTTATTACAAAAGCAGTCGGATTCTTTATTGTTCCAGAAGCAGATACTCGACCAATAGTTTTTTTGGCGGGTGGTATCGGCGTTACTCCTGTACGCAGTATTTTGAAACAAGCAGAATACGAGAAGAGCGAACGACAATTTACTTTTTTGTATTCCAATCGTTTTACAAAAGACGCAGCCTTTGATGAAGAAATGAAAAAAATACAACTTGCTTCCTGTCGATATGTGACAGTCCTCAGTCGTTCAGAAGATCCTTGTGCACCAGAAAATGACGAACGAGGATATATCTGCGCAGAAACTTTGAAAAAATATATCCAGGATATTCCTAATAGTCTGTACTATATTGTTGGATCCCCACAATTTAGTGAAGCAATAGAAAAAATATTAGCAGATTTGAATGTTCCGAAAGAGCAATGTCATATGGATCCATTTACAGGGTTGCGTGTAGCGACTATTGCAGAAAAGAAAGAAACAGTATAGAATTGCTTAGTACCTGTTTTGTATTTCTCATACAGAACGTACTAAAAGCGGGTGTCGTATAACGGCTATTATATCAGCCTTCCAAGCTGAGGACGAGGGTTCGACTCCTCTACCCGCTCCATTTTTTTAGGAGCTTCTCAAATTTGTTTGTGACTATTGTTGAGTTTTGTTGATTATTGTATAATGAAATTGTTATTAAGCAATAATAATTAACAAAATTCATAAACTTGACTTGAAATGCCAATGTTTGTGATATATAAAAAATATATGTCATTTTTTTTCTTTCTCATTGTTGTTATCGGTTTTCTTATCTTTAGTGGATTGAGGATTGTTGATCAGTATGAACGCGGTGTTGTATTGACACTTGGAAAATATACGAGCACAAGGCAACCTGGATTGACGTGGCTTTTGGTTGGTTTCCAGAGAATGATAAAAATCGATTTACGTATTACTACGACCGATATTCCACAACAAGAAGTCATTACAAAAGATAATGTTCCTATCGGGATCAATGCAGTTGTTTATTTTCAAGTTCAATCCGCAGAAAATGCAATTTTGAACATTAAAGATTATACAACAGCAGTTTCTCAATACGCACAGGCGGCACTTCGTGATGTTATTGGTGCTATTGAGCTCGATCCATTGCTTTCTGAACGGGAAAAGATTGCGGAAGAAGTACAAAAAATTGTGAGTGCAGCGACTCAATCATGGGGTATCCTCGTTACAGATATCAAGATACAGGACATCGAACTCCCTGCTGATATGAAGCGTGTTATGGCAAAACAAGCAGAATCAGAACGTGAACGTCGAGCGATTATTATTAGAGCAGAGGGGGAATTCCAAGCTTCTGAACGTCTCGCACAAGCTGCTCAAATGCTTGGATCTGTTTCTGGAGGTCTTTCTATGAGAACTTTACAAACGATAGAAAAAATAAATCCAGATCCATCAAAGACAGTGATTTTTGCCTTGCCAGTTGAAGTATTGGAAGGTATTAAAGCAATTTCTCAAACAATAAAAAATTAAATAAACTCTTATGGAAGATCGTGCCGTATTTCAAGCTGAAGAGTCTTTCCCTGTCGGAGAAATGGGAATAGTTGCTATTGGTCAATTGATAAGTGGAACTGCAAAGAAAGGAATGAAGAGTATTATTAATGGGAAGCAGTCTGAAATTTTGAAAATTGAATCACGAAACACTTTATTGGAATCTCTTACAGTAGGAGTTCCTGCGGGTTTACTTTTAAGTAATATTGAAAATAGCGATATTACAAAAGGAAGTACGTATAACTTTCAATAAAATTTTTTTATTGTATCTCTTTCAGAAAAGACTCTGCTAATTGAGCAGTTTCAAAATTTGGTTGATAGAAATTTTTCCAGGCGACAACAATATCAGCATCATTGAAAATGGCTCGTTCGACTTCTTTGATGGTGTCACCTCCAGCTACTGCAACTAATATATTGAAACTTCCTTTGATTTGTTTGATTTGATAATAAGGAATTTGTTTTTCTTTAGAAAATTCTGTTTCATCAACTCCTCTGTGTAACATGACGACAGTAGGAAGTTTTTTGAGTTTTTTCAAAACAGCGAGAGCGTTTTCGACATTCATCATATCAATGATTGAATCAATATTGCATTTCTCGCATTCTTCAATGAAGTTATCAATCGTTTCTATTGGTGCAACACCGAGACAGGTTGTTGCATTCGCTCCGGCATTTGCCATCATAGTTACTTCACGAGTTGCTAAATCAGCACATTTATTATCGGCGACGATATAGCTTCCTCCGGGGGCCATTGCTTTTATTCTTTCAATAGCCTCTGTCCCATATATTTTTATAAGAGGAGTTCCTACTTCGATCAATATTCTGTCAGAGGTGGGAAGTTGTGAAATGATTTCTTGAGCTTCTTCGAGAGTGCTGTTCAATGCAATTTGAAGATATTTTTTTCGTTTTTCCAGTCGTATTTTTTTGAAAACAGTGTTGAATATTTGATTCGGAATGAGTAGAGTATTTTTTGTTACAATGTTTTGAATATTTGAAAAATTTTTATCGAGATTGTTTTTACTAATATTCTTCTGTTGTTGTATTACTTCTTGTAACATTGCAAGGGAAGAAACAGAAATTGTCGGATTTTTAAGGAGACGAGCAATTCCAATGATTATAAGCGCACTGCCTAAAACTGGGTCTATGAAAAGTACAAGAACGCCAATAATCATGAGAGGAGGGAGGATAAATTTTTGAGGTGATTGATTCTGCATAATTATTTGATCAATTTCAAAAACTCTTTGGCTAAAAGAGGAGTATTCTCAGGTGTTTCATAGAAAGAACGCCAAATAACAGCAATATCTGCATCATTAAAAAATGTTCTTACAACATCACGTGATGTTTCTCCACCGGCTACTGAAATAAAAACATTTCCATATGTCCCTTTAATTTGGTGGATGAGGGCATGTGGAATTTGTTTCTTCTGATCTTCATCGACTCCACGATGGAGGACGACTACTGTGGGAAGTTTTTTTAATTTTTGTAAAATTTCAAAGGGAAATTCTACATTCATCATATCGATCATCGAGTCAATGTCTGCTTTTTCACATTCCCGAATAAATTCATTGATTGTCTCTATTGGTGCCAATCCGAGACAGGTCGCCGCGGACGCACCAGCTTGAGCTACCGCTAGGACTTCCGTCGATCCTCTATCCATGCATTTCAAATCAGCAACTATATAACCAGGTTTTTCTATCTTTTCATCCCACCAATTTTTTAAGGCATGAATACCATTTTTCCCATACCTTTTGATAAAAGGAGTTCCTGCTTCAATAATGATTTTTTCCGAAGCTGGAAGTTTCGCAATCATTTCCTTCACTTCATCGAGAGAGCGATTGAATGCTATTTGTAAATATTTTGATCGTCGGTTCAACATAGGCGTATTGATGATGTTATTATAGCGAATTTTTTATGAATTGCCCAACCATACTTGAATCTCGGAATTGAGGGAATAAGGAATGAAGAACAGTACCTATCTCTTGCCAAAAGAAAAGATTTCTGATACACTATAAAAACAAATGAGAAAGACCGACGCTTCTTCCGCCAGTGAAAAATGGACTAGGAGAGGCAATCCCCATAAGGAGGCTTTCTTTTTTGGGATTTTTTATTCATTAATGTAATAAATTAAGTTTCAATGCTATGGTGGAATACGAATTGTATTATCTCGTAGGGGAATCAAAAGAAAGTGAACTCCCGAGAATCAAAGAAGCAGTAGAGAAGATTGTTATCTCTGAAGGAGGAGTGTTCCTCGCTCCTATGACAGAAGAAAAGCGAAAGATGGCCTACGCTATCAAGAAAGAAACCCGTGG
>Ga0172371_10009583_pt1 | contig 13268 bp, 6 predicted proteins | sample Lak12m_FD_114543 | JGI IMG/M metagenome (GOLD analysis project Ga0172371, IMG submission 114543) | Freshwater microbial communities from Kabuno Bay, South-Kivu, Congo - kab_022012_12m | ecosystem: Environmental > Aquatic > Freshwater > Lake | place: Democratic Republic of the Congo: South-Kivu... | reverse complement strand
TTGACCGTCCAGATGATGTTCACGTGATGGGCGGCCAGTTGCTCCAGGCGCGCCACGAGGAAACCATCCAGCCTGGCGGCCCGCTCCGCTCCCTGGCCGACCGGGGCGGTCGTCTCCCACGGCCAGTACACGCCCAGCGGAAAACGGGATTCGGCCGCGGCTGCGGGAGGCCCGCCGGACTCCGCAGCGGTCTGGCCGACGCCGACTGCGGGCATCACGCCGGCGAGCAGCAAGAGTGTCGTCACCCCGATCGCTGTTCGGTATGCCGTACGATTCGCCATGGCGAAGGTCCTTGTCGCAGAGGTTCTTGATAATGCCGGTCTGAGAGTATAGCGGGACCTGACGGCGGCTGAAAGCGGCGGCGTGTCGAAAGATGTCCTGACAACGGGTCCTTCCGCGTGCCACTGCTTGCCCGCCGCCGGAATAGACCTAATCCCGTGTGAAGACGTGTTCCGGCGGCGGGCAAGCAGTGCCACACCCGCCGGCCAGGGCGACCCAATGGGCGAGGGGCTCGACTTCCAGTGTTCCAGCCGATACAGTGGTCCTCGGGCACAAGAGCGTGGGCAACCGATAGGAGGACTGATTATGAAGCTTCGCCGAACGTGCGTTCTGGTGGCTGTGGGGAGTGCAGTGCTTGCGATCGCGGCGACCGGCCGCGGCGCCCCGCCGGTCGACGCCGACGGCCGCCCGCTCATCAAGAAGCTGGGCACGGTCGACGTCGACAAGGTGGAGAACTCGCCGGTCGTCTTTCACGGCAAGCTCTACCGCTGCGAGTGGTTCCGCAATGCCGGGTGTTTCCATTTCGTCGACTGCGCCACGGGCCGCACCACGCCGCAGTTCGCCAAGGGGTGGTGCTTCGGCAATGCGTTCGTCGACGGCGACACGGTCTACGTGACCGGCACGCGCCCGGGCAAGGAACTGCAGATGTGGGTCTCCAAGGACCTGGAGCACTGGGACACCCGGACCGCCCTGGACCTGCCCGGCTTCCGGATCTACAACACCTCGATCTGCAAGGCCGACGGCAAGTACGTGTTGATGTTCGAGATCAGCGAGCCGAAAGAGCAGGCCGGCGCCGCGTTCACGGCCCGGTTCGCCTTCTCCAAGGACTTGGAGCATTGGACCCTGACCCCGCCGGAGTGCGTCTACGCCAAAGATCGCTACACGGCCCCCCACTGCCTCCGCTACCTCGACGGATGGTACTACGACTTCTACCTGGAGGCCATCCACGGCGGCTACGAGATGTACGTGGTGCGGTCGAAGGACCTGATCCACTGGGAGTCCAGCCTGCTGAATCCCGTGCTTCGCGCCTCCGACGAGGATCGCAAGATCCGCAATCCACACCTGACGCCCCAGCAGCGTCAGCGGATCGCCACGGCCAAGAATATCAACAACTCCGACATCGACTTCTGCGAGTACCAGGGCCACGTGGTGATGTTCTATTCGTGGGGCAACCAGCACGGGGTCGAACACCTGGCCGAGGCTGTGTACGAAGGCACGGTGGCCGACTTCTTGCGGGGCTGGTTCCCCGAGAAGAAGGCCCCGCGATGAGAAACAGGAGGGTGGCATGCTCTCACGACGCGAAGCGTCGAGTGAGCATGGGAATCGCTATGGCGTCGTCCATGCCGACCCTCGGCTGCGCCGAGTGACGGCATGCCATCCACCGCGAAGGAACAAGGAATCCCTGCACGAAAGGAAACGCCCGTGTCGTCCATCCCGCTTCGCTTAAGATCGCTCGTCTTGTCGGTAGCCTTGACCGTGTTGGCGGGCAGTTCCGTGAAGGCTGCCACGCTGTACGTTGCCCCCGGCGGCGATGATCGCTGGTCGGGCAGCCTGCCGAAGGCCAACGCCGGTAAGACCGACGGGCCGCTGGCCACCTTGGCTGGAGCCCGCGACGCCATCCGCAAGCTGAAGGCCCGCGGGGGACTCCGCGAGCCGATCACCGTGCTGATCGCGGAAGGGACGTACTTCCTGGCGGAGCCCCTGGTGCTGGAGCCGCGCGACTCCGGCACGGCCGCGTGCCCGATTACCTATGCCGCCATGCCCGGGGCCAAGCCGGTGATATCCGGCGGGCGAGCGATCGCCGGCTGGAGGCAGGAGGAGGCCGGACTCTGGACGGCCGACGTGCCGGAGGCCAAGGGCCGCAAGTGGCCCTTCCGGCAACTCTGGGTCAACGGCCAGCGTGCGACCCTCGCGCGGAGCCCCAACGAAGGCTTCTATCGCATCGTGGGCGCGGCCGGGCCGGCGGTTGATCCGGCCACGGGAAAGAAACGCGACAGCTCGAAGTCGGCCTTTCGCGTCAAGCCGGGCGATATCCAGAACTGGCGCGGCCTCCGCGACGCCGACGTGACCGTCTTCTTTCATTGGGAAACGGGGATTCTTCGCATCAAGTCGCTCGACGAAGCCACCGGCACGGTCACGTTCACCGGCGACTTCAAATGGCCCTTCTGGGGCCGCCAGCGCTACTACGTGGAGAACGTCCTCGAAGCGCTCGACGCCCCCGGCGAATGGTATCTCGACGCCGACGAAGGCCGGCTCACCTACCGGCCGAGGCCCGGCGAAGACATGAACGCGGCGGCCGTCGTTGCGCCCCGGCTCACGCAGTTGGTCCGACTCGCAGGGAATCCCGAAAAGGGCGAGTTGGTCGAGCACGTACACTTCCGGGGGCTGGCCTTCCAGCACTCCGACTACGTCCTGGAGCCGGAAGGTCACTCCGACTGGCAGGCGGCCATCACCGTGCCCGCCGCGCTGGACGCCACCGGCGCCCACCGCTGCTCGATCGAGGGGTGCGAGTTCTCCCACCTCGGCAGCTATGCCGTCGCCATGCGCCGAGGCAGTAAGCACGACCGGATCGCAGAGAACCACGTCCACGACCTCGCGGCCGGCGGCGTGAAGATCGGCGACGAGGGGGTCCCGGCGACCGAGGCCACGGAGACTTCGGGGAACGAAGTGAGCAACAACTTCGTCCACGACATCGGCAAGGTCTTTTATGGCGCCATCGGCCTCTGGATCGGCCAGAGCAGCGATAACCTGATCGCGCACAACGAAGTCTGCGACTTGAACTACACCGGCATCTCGTGCGGCTGGACCTGGGGTTACGGTCCGACCAAGGCCCACCACAACCGCATTGAGTACAACTACGTCCACCACATCGGTCCCGGCAAGCTGTGCGACATGGGCGGGATCTACACGCTCGGCACGTCGCCGGGCACCGTCGTCCGCAACAATCTCATCCACGACGTCTGGGACTGGGAAGAAGGCTACGGCGCCGGCGGTATTTATCCCGACGAGGGAAGCTCGCAGATCCTCATCGAGAACAACGTCACGTACCGCACGGCCACCGCCGGCTTGGGAATCCATTACGGGAAGGACCTCGTCGCGCGCAACAACATCATCGCCCTGGGGCGCGACAACCAGGTGTACCTCGGGCGCCGCGACAAGGACTCGAGCCTCAAGTTCGAGCGGAACATCGTGTATTACGACGAAGGGAAGCTCTTCGTCCGGGAAAGCCGGCTGGAGGCCGACCACAACGTGTACTGGAACGCCCGGGGCGAGCCGGTGACGTTCCTCAACGACCAGAGCCTCGAACAGTGGCGAGCGAAGGGACTCGATTTGCACTCGGTCATCGCCGATCCCAAGTTCGTCGACCCGCAGGGGGGCGACTTCCGCCTCAAGCCCGACTCGCCCGCGCTGAAACTTGGGTTTCAGCCGATCGACACGAGCCGGGCCGGTTTGCAGGGCCCTCCGGAGCTGGTGCGATTGGCGAGGAGCGTGAAGCGTCCGCCGCTCGCCGTGCCGCGTAAGGGGCAACTGCCGCCCCTGACGCTGGACGACGGCTTCGAGAACACGCCGCCGGGGATGCCGCCCGACTCGGCCGTCAGCTACGGCGAGACCGAGGAAGCGAGGATCCGCGTCACCGACGAAGCGGCTGCGAGCGGGAAACACAGCCTGAAGTTCACCGAGGCCCGCGGGCCGAAGCACCCGTGCAATCCGCACATCTACTATTCGCCGAACTTCCGCGAGGGCATGGTCGTCGGCAGCTTCGACCTGCGAATGGAGAAGGGAGCGGCCGTCTGGACCGAGTGGCGCGACGCCAACTCCCCCTACCGGATCGGCCCGAGCCTGCGAGTCGACGGCCAAGGCCGCGTCGTGGCACGCGACAAGGTTCTCCTGGAAATCCCCGTCGGCCAGTGGGTCCACTTTGAGATCGTCTGCGGACTCGGCACGAAGGCGACGGGGACGTACGATCTGACCGTGACCCTTCCAGACAAGACGCCACAGCGATTCGAGAAGCTCCCGTGCGATCCGAAATGCCGGGAGTTGGAGTGGCTGGGATTCGTGAGCGTCGCCACGAACCGGTCGGTGTTTTATGTCGACAACCTGAAGCTCCGCAAGAAGCCGTAAACAACGGGTTTTCGTCGCGCGGGTGCCACTGGCGTGTCGCCCGTGGGAAGCGGCGGTTGACGTTGCTGCTGTCGGCAGAGACCTGTTCCTTGCATTCGCACTGGCGACACGCCAGTGGCACGGCGGCACGGTCTCCCGACCGTGCCACAACGAAGACAATCGAAGACTTCGTCTGAAACCATCCGGGAGATAGAGCTATGAACATGGACGACTCAACCCACGTCACCCGCCGCGACGCCCTGAAGGCGTGCGCGGCCACCGCGGTCGGCGCCGCCCTGACGACCTCGGGCGGGACCGAGGCCGGGGCGGGCGAAACCGGCGCAGTCGGCGTCCAACAGCCGTCGGCGGCGTCTTGCACGAAGTGCCGGTACGACGGAGAGTATTCCGGCGAGCGGCTCAGCCGCGTGGCCTTTCCCATGGGCGGCATGGGCGCGGGGATGATCTGTCTGGAGGGCACCGGCGCCCTGTCGCACGTCTCGCTCCGCAACAAGCCGGAGGTGTTTCACGAGCCGTGTACGTTCGCGGCCATCTCGATCAAGGGCCCGAAGAGCGTGGCCCGCGTGCTGGAAGGCCCGGTGCCGGGCTGGAAGCTCTTCGGTCAACCGGGCACGGGCAACGGGGCCGGGGGCTCGTCCTTCGGCCTGCCCCGGTTCCGTGAGGCGCGGTTCCGCGTGCGGTTCCCCTTCGGCACCGTCACACTCCACGACAAGGACGTGCCGCTGGATGTGGAAATCACCGGCTGGAGTCCCTTCGAGCCGGGCGACGCCGACAACGCCAGCCTGCCGGTGGCCGCGTTGGAGTATCGCTTCACCAACGAGTCGTCGGTGCCCGTGGAGGCCGTGTTCTCGTGGAACGCTCGCAACTTCATGGCGACCCGCGGCAACCCCGAGGCGGTGCGGGCGACTCCGGGCGGGTTCGTGCTCTGGGGTGGGCCGGGCAAGGACCGGGTGTACGAGGAAGGCGCGCTGTCGGCCACGGTCGATGATCCGGCGGTCCAGGTCAATCACGCCTGGTTCCGCGGCGGCTGGTTCGACCCGCTCACCATGGCCTGGAAGGACATCGCCGCCGGGGCCTGCTTCAGCCGTGCGCCGGTGACGGAAGGCGGGGCCTCCCCAGGCGCTACCCTCTTCGTACCCTTTATGCTCGCGCCCGGCGAGTCGAAGACCATCGTGCTGCGCTTGGCGTGGTACGTCGGCGAAACGGCGCTTCGCGTCGGGAAGGACCCGAAATCGGGCGTCCCGGCGGTTCCCGGCAACTACCGTCCGTGGTACGCGGGCCGGTTCGCCAATCTCGACGCGGTAACCACGTACTGGCGAGACCGTTACGCCGAGATCCGCCGCAAGACGCAGCGTTTCAGCGACTGCTTCTACGACACCACGCTGCCGCCGGAAGTGATCGAGGCCGTGGCCGCCAATCTCACCATCCTCAAATCGCCCACCGTGTTGCGCCAGGTCGACGGCCGCTTGTGGGGTTGGGAGGGATGCTGCGACGCCTCCGGGTGCTGCGCCGGCTCTTGCACCCACGTGTGGAACTACGCGCAGGCCATTGCCCATCTGTTCCCCGCCTTGGAGCGGACGCTCCGGGAGACGGAATTCGGGCCGTCGCAGGACGATCGCGGGCACCAGCAGTTCCGCAGCGCGTTGCCCATCCGGCCGTTGGAGCACGATTTCCACGCCGCGGCCGACGGCCAGCTCGGCGGCATCCTGAAAGTCCATCGCGAGTGGCGGATCGGCGGCGACACCCAGTGGCTCCGCCGCCTCTGGCCCAAGGTGAAGTCGAGCCTCAACTACTGCATCCACCAATGGGACCCGGGGCGCAAGGGTTGGCTCGAAGAGCCGCACCACAACACCTACGACATCGAGTTCTGGGGCCCCGACGGCATGTGTACGAGCTTCTATCTCGGGGCCCTCAAGGCGGCGGTGCTCATGGGCAAGGCGATCGGCGAGGACGCGTCGGAATACGCAGCCCTGCTGGAAAAGGGCCTTCGCCGCATGGAAGAGGAGATGTTCGACGGCGAATACTTCATCCAGAAGATCGAGTGGAAGGGTCTCCGGGCCGCCAACCCGCTGGAAGTCAAGAGCATGGTGGGGGCCTACTCGCCCGAGGCCCGGGCGCTCTTGGAGAAGGAGGGACCGAAGTACCAGTACGGCACCGGCTGCCTGGCCGACGGCGTGCTGGGGGCGTGGCTGGCCCTGGTGTGCGGCGTGGGCCACGTGGTCGACCCCAAGAAGATCGCTAGCCATCTCAAGGCCGTCCACAAGCACAACCTCAAGCGCGACCTCACGGCCCATCCCAACCCCCAGCGTCCCTCCTACGCTTGCGGCGCCGAAGGCGGCCTGTTGCTCTGTACCTGGCCCAAGGGAGGGGAACTGTCGCTGCCCTTCGTCTATTCCAACGAGGTCTGGACCGGGATCGAATATCAGGTGGCGTCGCACCTCATGATGATGGGCCTGGTGGAAGAGGGGCTCGAAATCGTGCGCACGTGCCGCGACCGCTACGACGGGCGGGTGCGCAACCCGTTCAACGAATACGAGTGCGGTCACTGGTACGCCCGGGCCATGTCGAGCTACGCCCTCTTGCAGGGCCTCAGCGGCGCCCGCTACGACGCGGTCGAGAAGATTCTCTATCTCCACCCCAGCGTCCAGGGCGACTTCCGCGCGTTTCTCAGCACGGCCACCGGCTACGGGACCGTGGGGATCAAGAACGGAAAACCCTTCGTCGAGGTGAAATCGGGCACGATCGACCTCCGTGCCATCAAGACGGATGCGGGGTAAATGACGTTGCACGATTCCGAATGAACTCGAAGGGGCCGGGAGTGGGCGGGTGAAAAGATGGTCCTTGCGAGATGCCTTCCGGATGGCGATTTTATTCCGGGCGATTCGGCTCCGCCGGTCCTCCTCAGCCCCGAAGGGGCGAAATAGGGAAGCCCAGGGCAATGCCCTGGGGAAGCCCGTCGAGAACAATGACGAAGCCTTGAAAGGGCGAAATCCGGGCTCCTCCGGGCCCTTATTCCGCCCTTTCAGGGCTCCCGATCTCGTGATGGGCGTCTGACCCCAGGGCGTTGCCCTGGGCTTTCGTATTCTGCCCCTTCGGGTCTAAAGGCGACTGCGGCCAACAGCCCGACCCTAACGGACACGTTTCCACCGCTCTTCCCGTTCAACACAGAACCGGGAACCATGCGTCCCTCCGTCTTTCACTCGCCCACTCCCGACCCCTTCCCCCCTACAGAATGTCCGAGCGTCTCCAAACGGCAAGCACGGGAGGGGCCCCTTTCCATTAGCATACTCATGTGGTATCCTGTTTGTCGTGGGGCGAAATTCCAGACAAGGGCGCCCCCTCGTCCTCGATCTCCGTGGAGGCCATCTATGGTCCGCTGCGAGAGGGAGATCATCGGTTTCCGTGCCCGCCTCGGGACTATCCTGGCGATACGCTACTGCCTGAGAATCCTGCTGGCCTGGACCATGATCTGGGCCTTTTTCGTGGTGCTGCTCCGCGTTTCTGCAGGGGTTGAGCGGCAAGTGCTCCTCTGGGGACTGCTGGGCTACGTGCCCGCGGCCGCGGCAGGGATTGCTTTGGCGGCTCGCAAAGTGCCATCCACCGGCGCGCTGCGAGCGGCCCTGGATCGCCATGGAGAGTTGGGCGGTCTCTTGATGGCCTCCGGAGAACGAGAGATCGGCTCCTGGTCCGGGCAGATTCCCCCCGTTTCCATGCCGGCGGTGAGGCTGCGTTTGGGGCGGCATGGGATGCTGTTGCCGGCGGGCCTTGTCTTCCTAGCCGCCAGTTTTCTCATCCCGGACCGATACCTGCCTTCGGTGGGGGGCGAATCCCTCCAAGTCGGCAAACCAATGGCGGAGCTTGCCGAAAAGCTGAAGCTCCTCAAACAGGAGCAACTCATGCCTGCGGAGAAGGCGCAGGTGCTGGAGAAGAATCTGGAGCGGGTCCGGCAGGAGGCTTCCGGCAAGGAGCCTGCCAAGACCATGGAGGCGATCGACCACCTGGAGCAGTCGTTCGGCAAAGCGGCCGCGGAGGCCGCCCAGTCGGCCGTCCAGCACGCCCAGGCGGCCAGCCGGGCGCAGGAACTGGCTCAGGCATTGGAAAAGGCTCAAGGCCAGATGGACCCCAAACTTCTAGGCGAGGCAATGAAGGACCTTGCCCACCTCGCCGACCAGGCGGCGGCGGAGTCGAAAGCCCTGGCCGAGGGCCTTGGGCAAGACCTCCTGAATGACTGCCGCCAAGGCAACTTGACCGCAGAGCAACTCAAGGAGTTAGCCGAAGCCCTGGCGAAGTGCAAAGAGTGCGAGCGGCTGAGAATCGAGAAGCTGGTGCAGGCCCGACTCGTAGACGCCGCCGAATTGGGCCGCATCCTCGCGGCTTGCGAGTGCCCTGACGGCGATCTGGCCCTTCTTCTCGGGCAGTGCAAGGACGGCGGCGATCTGGCCGCGGCGCTCGACGGGCTGGCGGCCCCCGACGGCGACGGGCTGCCCGGCCGGGGTGGGCGAAACCGGGGCCGGGGCGACGCCGCCATGACCTGGTCCAAGGGCACCGAAAAGGAGAATGCCGCCTTCAAGGAAAAGGCCCTCCCGCCGGCCGCCGTCGCCTCGCTCAAGCAGAGCCGCTTGGCCGGCGTGAGCTCAGCAGCGCCCACGACGGCCAAGTCGGGCGGCGGCTCCTCGGGCGGCGCGCTGGCAAACGCTCAGGCCGGCGGCGGCGCCGCGCGGACCCAGGTCATCCTCCCCGAGCACGAAAAGGCCGTGCGCCGCTACTTCGATCGCCAGAAGCCCTGACAGGGATCTCCTCGTGAGCAACTCCTTAGCGCAGCCGTCCCCTACCCTGCTCGAACCGGAAGAACTGGCCGCCACCGTGGCCCTGGCCGGGCGCGTGCTCGAGCAGATGGACCAGGTCCTTCTCGGCAGGAACCCGTTGCACCGCCTGGTGCTGGCGGGCATTCTCAGCCGCGGCCACATCTTGCTGGAAGGGCTCCCCGGTGTCGGGAAAACGGCCATGATCAAGGCCCTCGGGCAGATCCTCGGCATCCAGTTCCGGCGCGTGCAGTTCACGCCCGACCTGATGCCCAGCGACATCCTCGGCACGCACATCCTGCAAGAGAAGCCTGGCGCGGGGCGGGAGATGACCTTTCAGCCCGGGCCCGTCTTCACCAACATCCTCCTGGCCGACGAGATCAACCGCGCCAGCCCCAAGACCCAGTCGGCCTTGCTCGAAGCGATGCAGGAGCGCTCCGTGACACTCCTCGGCAACACCCGGCGGCTGCCCGATCCGTTCTTCGTGCTGGCCAGCCAGAACCCGATCGAGTTGGAGGGCACGTACCCGCTGCCCGAGGCCCAATTGGACCGATTCCTCTTCAAGGTGATGGTGGGCGACGTTTCGGCGGACGTGCTGGAGGACATCATCTCGACGCGCCGCCGGGGCGAGCCGCCCGTGCCCGCCGCGCCGTTGTCGGCGGAGGAACTGACGCGGCTGTTCGGCGCGATGGAGCGGATGTATCTTCCCCGGGCCGTGTCGCGGTACATTGCTCGCCTGGTGGCGGCCAGCCATCCCCGCGCCCGGGAAGCGACCGAGGAGGTGAACACCTACGTGACCTACGGCGCCAGCCCGCGCGCGGCCATTGCCATGGGCGAGGCGTCCCGCGCCCACGCCTTGCTCGCCGGCAGGCCGACGGTGGGCTTCGAGGACGTGCGGGCCGTGGCGCCGCCGGTCATGATCCACCGGCTCATCCTCAACTACAAGGCCCGCTTCGACCAGATCGGCGAGCCGGCGATCGTCCAGGGCCTCTTGAACTCGCTCGACGAGGCCGGCCTGGGCCTGCCCGCCGACGTGGAGGTCGAGAAGGCCGGGAGGGGAGGGGGAGTATGAGCGATGGCGTGTTGCCGGTTGGGTGGAATGCGGTCACGCGGCGGAGCCGCGGGTCGGCATGGACGCCGCCGAGGCGGTTTCCATGCTCACCCGACGCTTCGCGTCGTGAGAGCATGCCACCCAATCGCGAAGCCCCTGAAGGGGCTGGTTTCCAGCACTGCCGCTCCCGCGACCCAGGCGTGAGCGCCTGGGCTAGAGAAAAGGGCGTTAGTGCTCGCGGCGACTCAAGGGCCTCCGGTCGCGTCCCCTCACCCCCTGCCCCTCTCCCGCGGACGGGAGAGGGGAGTTGGCTTCGCTGGCTCGGGGCCCTGCTCGCCTTCGCTGCCGTGCTGCTCTTGCCGGCCGCGGGGGCGCGGGGCCAGGGGAGGATTGGAGATATCGAGGTCCTCGTCCAGCCGCTGCCGTCGCCGGATCAGCGTTCGGGGGCGCAATATGGGGCGTGCCACGGCTACGTCGAGTACCGGGTGCGGTTGAGGAACGCGTCGAGCAAGGACCACACCGTCGCGTTGGAGTATCCCGAGAGGGTCGAGTACGCCCGCCGCGACGGCGCGGTGGCTTCGCGCACGGTCGTGGTGCGAGGAGGGCAGGAGGCATTGGTGTCGCTCTTCGAGCCCCCGTCCGGTTATGGCAACGCAAATATGGCCGTGCGCGTGGAGGGCGAGAAGGACCCCCTCACAGTCACCGTCGGTAGCCCGCGCGGCTATCAAACCTCGGAACTCCCCTGGCTGGCGGTATTGCTTAGCCGAGGCGTTCCCCAGGACTTTCGCGAGCGAGGTCGTCATGCGTCGGAGAAAGAGAAACCGAAGCCCCCGGCGCCGGTAGCCTTGCCGGGAATGCCGGGAAGTGGGCCGGGAACGGGGGGCGAGGATGAGGAGTCGCAGAAAGAGCGAATGACGCTCCTGCGGAGCGAGGTCGCCGTGAGCCAATGGAGCCCCAACTGGCTGGGCTACTCCTGTTACGACGCGATCCTCCTGACCGAGGACGAGGCCCAACAAATGCCCGCCCCGGCGCAGATGGCGGTGCGGCGATTCATCGAGTGCGGCGGCCTGCTGCTCGTACACGGGCGCAAGGTGCCGGAGGCGTTCTCGCGCGGCGGCGTGGCGGACGGGAAAGGCGGCTATCACGTCGGATTGGGCCGTGCCGCCGCCAGCGCTGATCGCGGCGAGCCAACCTGGGAGAAGACTTATCAATGGCTGGTTGCCACGCCCCGGGAAATCTATCATCCCTCCGGTAGGCCCAGCGAGCTGCACGACCTGCTGGTCGCCGAGACGATGGTTCCGGTGCGTGGGCTTTTTCTCCTGATGGTGTTGTTTTCCGCGGCCATCGGGCCGGTGAACGTGTGGCTCTTGTCGAAGTACCGCAAGCGGATCTGGCTGTGGTGGAACGTGCCGGCCATCTCGCTCGTGACGTGCCTGGCCGTGTTCCTGTACGCGCTGGTGTCGGAGGGCTGGACCTCGCGCGGCAAGACCGCCAGCCTGACGCTGCTCGACGAGCGATGCCATCGTGCCACGACGATCGGCTACGTCTCGCTGTACTGTCCGTTGACTCCCTCCCGCGGACTGCACTTTGGCGTCGAGACCGACGTTGCCTTGCTGTCCCGGGAGCACTCCTGGAACCGATACTCGCGTTACGGCCGCAGGGAAGGGGGCCCCTATTTCGTCGATTGGACCAGCGATCAGCACCTCGCTTCCGGCTGGGTCACGGCCCGGCTGCCTTCCTACTTTCAGTTCCGCAAGAACGAGGACCGCCGCGAGCGGCTCTCGGTCGAGAAGAAGGCCGACGGATCGGTGGCCGTGGTGAACGCTTTGGGAGCGGACATCCGGCGATTGTATCTGGCCGATGCCTCGGGCCGCGTTTTCGAGGGCCGGGACATCCCGGCCGGCGCCGAGCGGACGCTCGCGCCGGCCGCCGGGGGGTGGAAGGCTTCGGCAGCGGCGCAGGCCGAGCTACGACGGGTGTTTGTCAGCGCCGACTGGCTCGGCCCTTTCCGCAGTTGGAATGGAGGCGGATACCCGAGCACCGTTTACCCAAGCACCATTCTTCCCCCCGGCGGCTACGTCGCCTTTCTGGAACAATCCCCGTTCGTCGAGTCGCCGCTGGCCGGGGCCGACTGCGAGGACACCGTGGCCATTGTCTGCGGCATCCTGAAAGGGCGGGACGATGGACGTTAGGATCGTCAACCTCAAGCGGTACTTCGGCAAGACCAAGGCGGTCGACGACGTGTCGTTCGAGTTCTCGTCGGGGCACATTTTCGGGTTCGTGGGTCCGAACGGGGCGGGCAAGACCACCACGATGCGGATCCTGGCCACGCTCGACGAGCCGACCGAGGGCAACGCCTACCTGAACGGGGTCTCGGTGGTCGACGATCCGGAGCGGGCCCGCCGGCACGTGGGCTTCATGCCCGATACGCTCCCCGCCCACCGCGACATGAGCGTCCACGAGTACCTCGACTTCTTCGCCCGGGCCTATGCCCTGCGGGGCGCGAAGCGGCGGGCGGTCGTCGAGTCGGTCGAGCAGTTCGCCAATCTCAACGGCATTCGCGACAAAGTGCTGCCGGCGCTTTCCAAGGGGATGAAGCAGCGGGTGAGCTTGGCCCGCGCCCTCGTACACGATCCCCCCGTGCTCGTGCTCGACGAGCCGGCCGCAGGGCTCGATCCCCGCGCCCGCATCGAGTTGCGCGAGCTGCTCCGGGTTCTGGCCGACCGCGGCAAGGCCATCTTGATCAGCTCCCACATCCTCACCGAGCTGGCGGAGATCTGCAACGGGGCGGTGATCATCGAGCAGGGCAAGATCCTGCGGGCCGGCCCCATGGAACAAATCCTCGCCCAGCAGTCGGCGCTACGGACCATTGGCATTCGCGCCGCCGGCGGTCCCGAGGCGCTCTACCGGGAACTCGTCCTGGTGCCCGGGGTGCGCGAGGCCCGCGTGGCGGGAGAAGAGGTGGAAATCGAGATCGAAGGGGGCGACGAGGCCGCCAGCAGCCTCATCGCCCAGCT
>Ga0172371_10009582_pt1 | contig 13268 bp, 8 predicted proteins | sample Lak12m_FD_114543 | JGI IMG/M metagenome (GOLD analysis project Ga0172371, IMG submission 114543) | Freshwater microbial communities from Kabuno Bay, South-Kivu, Congo - kab_022012_12m | ecosystem: Environmental > Aquatic > Freshwater > Lake | place: Democratic Republic of the Congo: South-Kivu... | reverse complement strand
GCCCCGCGTCAGCCACGACCGAACCGAGACCGCGCGCCGGCTGGGGGTGGCCCACGAGCTCTTCGCCGGCCTGCTCGAGGTCCGGGCCGAGGGGGCCGATCCCTACCTCTCCATGTGGGACCCGATCAGCACCTGGATGGGGGTGCAGAATGTGCTCTTTGCCCTGGTGGACAGGCCTGAGTTCATGCACCGCCTCGTGGGCCGCGTCACCGAGGGGTACCTGGCCATGCTCGACCAGTTGCAGGAGCAGGGGCTCCTCTGCGGGCCGCAGAGCCTGATCCACTGCACCGGCGCCTACACCGACGATCTGCCTGCCCCCGGGTACAACCCGGCGACGCCGCGGACGCGGGATCTATGGATGTTCGGCCTGGCGCAGATGTTTTCCACCGTCTCGCCGCCGATGTTCAAGGAGTTCGAGGTCGACTACGCCAGCCGTATCTGCGCGCGTTTTGGCCTCGTCTACTATGGGTGCTGCGACCCGCTGGACCTGAAGATGGCGGAGGTGCGCCTGATCCCCCACGTGCGCAAGGTGTCCATGAGCCCCTGGGTGGACGAAGACCGGGGCGCCCGCGAGATCGGTACGGACTTCGTCTACTCCCGCAAGCCCAACCCGGCCCTGCTGGCAACCGACGTCTTCAGCCCGGGACGCGTGCGGGAACACCTCCTGGCCACCCGCGCCGCCTGCCAGCGCTACGGCTGCCCGCTGGAGTTCATCCTGAAAGACATCAGCACCGTCCGCTATGAGCCCCAGCGCCTGACGCAGTGGGCCGCTATCGCCATGGAGGTCGCTGGCGCCTGATGCCGGGGAGGGGGGGGGACCACTGGCGCGCGCGTCTGGTGGTCTGGGAGGGATGGGACTGATAGGATGTATGAGACCGATGGGACCGCGCGCCGCCCGGAGACGCACCCGCCCGAGAGGGAGCCCTGACGGACAAGGCCACCGCAGGCGACAGAGCCCGGTCGCCAGCCGGAGCGGTCGGCTCTTGGAGTGTGGAGACCGCACGGCCGAGGGCTGTCGGCCGGCCATGGCCCTCCGGTAGGTGCCAAAGGCATACGGGATCCTCGCATGAGTGCCACCGCCTACCAGCGCCTCCAGCGTACACAGCTCCTGCTGGGCGGGCAGACCATGGCCCGTTTGAGCCGCACGCGGGTCGTGCTCTTCGGGGTAGGCGGGGTGGGGAGCTGGTGCGCCGAAGCCTTGGTGCGGTCGGGGGTATCCCACCTGCTGCTGGTGGATCCGGACGTGGTCTGTGCCACCAACGTCAACCGGCAACTGCAGGCCACGGCCCTGAACCTCGGGCTACCCAAGGTGGAGGAACTGCGCGCCCGGCTTCTGCAGATCAGTCCCGAGGCCGACATCGTCGCTCGCCAGGTCCTCTACGAGCAGAACACCTGCGACCAGTTCGACCTGCGCCAGTATGACTATGTCCTGGACGCGGTGGACACCCTGAAGAACAAAGTGCTGCTTCTGCGGCGCTGCCTGGAGGCCGGTGTCACGGTCTTCAGCTCCATGGGGGCCGCGGCCAAGTTCGACGTCACGCAGATCCGTACGGTGCCCATCGGCCGCAGCAAGCACTGCCCCCTGGCCAGGATGGTCCGCAAGCGCCTGCGTCAGCAGGGCGTCCAGGGCGAGTTCCTGTGCGTCTATAGCGAGGAGTTCCCCAGCGAGAACCTCGGGCAGACGTTCTGCGGCAGCCCGGAGTGTGCCTGTCCGGACAAGGACGCGCAGAACCTCTGCCTGGCCAAGGCGCGCATCAACGGCAGCCTGGCCCACGTGACGGGCGCCTTCGGCTTCGCCCTGGCCGGGCTGGTCATCCAGGACGTGGTCCGGCGACAGCGGGCCGAGAGCCCTCAGTCAGGCGCCGGCGCGATCCCGTCCGGGTAGGCCCGCGGGCGGCACCGCGCGTCGCCCAGGCCCTCGGCGGGGAGGTCTCCGTCGCCACCGGGCTAGGGAAGCTCCGCCGCAAACCGCCAAGAACCCCCAGCGGCCTGGAGGCCGGGATCTCCGCATCCCGGCGGCGGGTGACGGAGGACCCGCCCTCCAGGCTTTCCCGGCTTGGCCGGGAGCTTGCCTCAACGGTGCAGAGGTTGCGTCATCCAGCGCAGCCAGGCCCGGCAAGGTGGGAGGCGCGCTCCGTCGCGGCGATCCTCGTCCCCGCACCGAGCCTTTCACGCATCCTTCAGGCCGCGCAGGAAGGTGACCGCCTTGCGGACATCGTCCATGGCATTGGCGCCGCACTCGCGCTCGATGGCGTAGAAGCCCTTGTAGCCATGGGCGCAGAAGATGCGGTGGAGCTCAGGCCAGTTCGTCATGCCTGTTCCGAGGGGTACCTCGTCGCGGCTGCCGTCCCGGTGCAGCACCGAGTCCTTGGCGTGGGCATGGACTACGTATGGAATCAGGGTCCGCAACCCCTCGACGGGGTCGAAGTCCCGCATGGCCGCATCGTAGTCCAGGGGCACATTGTGGCGCTTGGCGATGTGGGGGGGCCAGAGCAGCAGGTTGGCCGGATCGAAGTTCACGCGCAACCCCGGGCTGCCGATCTCCTCAATCATGCGCCGCACGACCCGGGGCGGCTCCGGCCCGGTTTCCAGGGCCAGGGCGGCCCCCAGGCTCTGGCCATGCGTCGCGATCTCGCCCAGGGCATCGCGGAAACGGGCCCAGTGCGGGTGGTTGCTATCGTCGGGCATGATGCCGACGTGGGCCATCCAGAGGCCGCCCGCCATGTCGACGGCCACCGTGTTGAGGCGTTTGCCCCACTCGATGTTATCGCGCCAGCCCTTCTCCTCCCCGAAGTCGACCTGGCCGCCCCAGCCGATCAGGGCGGAGACCGTCAGCCCGTGGCTCTGGATGCGCTTGAGCACCTCCCGCCGCTCGGCCGAGGTCTTGCGCTCCAGGTCCAGCGCGCCGCCATAGGCGCCGATGTGGACCCCCTCGACACCGAGCTCCACGGCGGCCTCCATGCCGCGGAAAGGGTCTGTTCCACCGGTCGTGGGGATGATCGCAATGCGCATTCGCCTGGCTCCCTTCGCCATGTGCTCCGGCGGGTCCGCCGTGAGGGCCCTGGCCCGCCCAGACCGATCCGCTATCACATACCACCCCCGGCAGAGGTGTCAAGCCCTTCGGGATCGTCCTTTCCCCCGCGGTACTGCGGTTGCAGTGCGCCCGCTGGCAGGGCATAGTGCTTCCGGGCAAGCGCTCCCAGCCGTGCCTGATGACGCGAGCTCCGCAGTTCCGAGCCAAGCTCCCGGCCACGCCGGGAACGCCTGGAGGGCAGCCTCTCCGCAAGCCGCCGCGCGGATACGGAGCTCCGCGCCTCCAGACCACTGGGGGGGGCGCGGATGCGGCCTGTCCCGCCATGGCCCGCGGGGCGACGGCGGACGATCCGCGCCTCCAGGCTGCTGGGAGCTCTCGGCGGTTTGAGGCGCAGCGTCGCTGGCCGCGGCGGGCGAGGCGGTTCTATGGGTTTGGCGGCCTCCGTGGGTCTGCGGCCGGCCCGCGGACCTCAGTCACAGGAAGGGCTCACCGTGTCCATGCGTCGTCTCCTCCTGGCGGACTGTCTGACACTGACGTCACTGCTGCCGTGCGCGGCGCAGAGCATCCCCCTGGCCAACGGCGACTTCGAGGCCCCCGCGACGGCTGTGGACCGGCCTCCACCGGGTTGGTGCGCCGAGGACGCCGGGGCAGGGGTCCTGGCGCTGGAGACCGGCCTCGTGCACCAGGGCAGACAGGCGGTCCGGATCACCAAGGAACGCCCGGGCGGGGGCTATTCGCTCAAGAGCCGGCTCTACCCCGCGGTGCCCGGCGAGGTCTACACGGCGACGGCCTGGGTCTACAACCAGTCCGGCGACGGCTGGCTTTACCTGGAGTTCTACGACAGCCCGTCGGTGCGCGTGACCGAGAAGCACCTGGGGGCGGGCCGGACGGGTCCCTGGGAGCAGATCAAGGTCGGGCTGGCCTGTCCCGCCAACGCCACGTACGTGGGCGTGCTGCTCTACTCCAGCGCGGCGAACGTCGGCAGTTCGGTCTGGGATGATGTCGCCCTCGCCGGACCCCAGGCCCCGGGCGAGGTGGTCGCCACGGACCTCCTCGCGGCCCAGACCGAGCCAGGCCCGCCGGTCCCCCTTGGCTACGACCTCGGGTCGAGACTCGAGCCCTTCGTCGACGACTACCTCATTGAACGCCTGAATGGCGTCTCCCTGCGCCTCCATGAACCGCGCCGCGAGGAGGTGGCCGTCACCCTGGACGCGCCCTGGGAGGGCGACACCAGCCACTACATCACCGTCTTCAGGGACACCGACCGTTACCGCATGTACTACCGCGGTTCAGTCGAGGTGACCACGGACCGCGTTCGGCCTCACGAGGAGCTCTGTGCCTATGCCGAGAGCCCCGATGGCATCCACTGGACCAAGCCCAGCCTGGGGCTCTACGAGTTCAATGGCAACCGGGATAACGCCATCGTCTACATGGGACGCGCCCGCCACAACGTCACCCCCTTCCGCGACACCTGCCCTGGCGTCTCCCCTGACGAGCAGTACAAGGCCCTCGGCGGCGGGCCGCTATGGGCCCTGGGCTCCGCCGACGGGCTGAACTGGCGGGAACTGTCGCCTGAGCCCGTCATCACGCAGGGCGCCTTCGACTCGCAGAACCTGGCCTTCTACGACACCCTCCGGGAGGAGTACGTCTGCTACTTGCGCGACTTCCGGAACGGCGTCCGCACCATCCGCCGGGCCACCTCGAAGGACTTCCGGCACTGGGGTACCCCCGTGTGGGTCGACTACGGCGAGGCCCCCAGAGAGCACCTCTACACCAACGCCATCACGCCGTACTTCCGTGCTCCGCATATCTACCTGGGCTTCCCGAAGCGGTTCGTGCCGGAGCGCAAGCTGGACCCCGCACACCGCCATCCGGGCCTTTCCGACGGCCTGCTCATGACCAGCCGCGATGGGCTCCATTTTCACCGCTGGGAAGAGGCCTTCCTGCGACCCGGGCTCGACCTCGGCAACTGGACGGACCGCAACAACCACATCGCCTACGGCGTCGTCCAGACGGGGCCGACCGAGCTCTCCCTCTATGCCTTGGAGCATTACCAGCACCCGACCAACCGCATCCGTCGGCTGTCCCTGCGCCTGGATGGCTTTGCTTCGGTGCACGCGGATGGCAAGGGCGGGGAACTCCTCACGCGGCCCTTCACGTTTGCCGGGCGGGAGCTGGTGCTGAACCTCTCGACGTCTGTGGCCGGCGGCATCCAGGTGGAGGTGCAGCATGCCGACGGGACGCCGGTCCCGGGTTTCGCCCTGGCCGACTGCCCGACGATCTTCGACGACCAGATCGAGCGCGCCGTCGCCTGGACCGGCAACCCCGACCTGAGCCCCCTGCAGGGACAGAAGATCCGCCTCCGCTTCGCCATGAAGGACGCCGACCTCTACGCGCTCCGCTTCCGGCCGTGAGGCCAGCCGCTGCCCCGCGGTGGCATCCCCGTCGCCTTCCGGCTATACTGAGACGCGGGGGCTGTGGGCCCGCCGGCCCGACCCGGTGCGGGTCTCGGTTCGACCGGCCCCGGGAGGTGCACGCCGATGAGTTCCGCTGCCAGCGCGCCATCTGGCCACGAGGTCGCCGACCTGACTGCTTTCATCGGGCCGCTGCGGGCCGAGTTGCACCGGGTCCTGGTGGGCCAGGACGGCCTGATCGATGCCCTGCTCTATGGCCTGCTCGCCGGCGGACACGTGCTGGTGGAGGGGGTCCCCGGACTGGCCAAGACCCTGGCGGTGCGGTCCTTCGCAGCCGCCATCGGCGGCAGCTTCGCCCGCATCCAGTTCACCCCCGATCTGCTGCCGGCTGACCTCATCGGTTCGCTGATGTATAACCCCGACGAACGGACTTTCGCCGTCCGGCAAGGGCCGGTGTTCGCCAACCTGCTCCTGGCCGACGAGATCAACCGCGCCCCGGCCAAGGTCCAGAGCGCCCTGCTGGAAGCCATGCAGGAGCGGCAGGTGACCATCGGCGGCGATACACGGCCACTGCCGCGGCCGTTCCTGGTGATGGCCACCCAGAACCCCATCGAGCAGGCCGGCACGTATCCCCTCCCAGAGGCCCAGTTGGATCGTTTCCTGGTGCGTGCCGTGGTGACCTACCCAAGCCGCCAGGAGGAGCGGCAGATCCTAGACCGCATGGCCTCGCCTGCCGCTGGCGTCGCGGTGCGTCAGGTGGCCGACCTCGAGACCGTCCTCGAGGCTCAGCGGGCCGTAGACCGGGTCCACATGGATGCCCGGATCGTCGAGTACCTGCTGGACGTGGTGGTGGCCACTCGGCCGGGGCTGGCCCACGAGCTCTCCGATGGCCAGGACCGGACCGCCGTCAGTGCTCTCAGCGCCCTGATCGAGTATGGGGCCAGCCCACGGGCTGCCCTGGCCCTGAGCCTGGTCTCCCGGTGCCGGGCTATCCTGGACGGACGGGGCCATGTCATACCCCAGGATGTCAAGGACGCGGCGCTGCCGGTCCTGGCGCACCGACTGGTCCCCTCGTTCGAGGCTGAGGCGCGTGGCATGGGTGCCGGCGGCCTGGTCGAGGAACTGCTACGGGTGTTGAGAACGCCATGAGCGGGGCTCCCCATGCTGCCGGTTTGCTCGCCGCGCCTGGCCGGGGCTGGCCGCCGACGCCCAGCGACCCGGAGACCGTCGAGACGCTGGTGCGCCGCGTCCGCGGCCTGCAACTTCGCGCCAACCGGCTGCTCGACGCTGGCCTGGCCGGTACCTACCGCAGCGTCTTCCGCGGCCGCGGCATCGAGGCCGAAGGCTTGCGCGAGTATACGTCTGACGATGATGCCGCGCTCATCGACTGGGCGGTCTCCGTGCGCCTGCAACGGCCCCACCTGCGCGTCTTCCGCGAGGAGCGGGAGCTGGTCTGTCTGCTGCTCGTCGACGGCTCCCCGTCCATGGACTGCCCGGTGCCGGGGGGCGTTCCGCGCCGCACCGCCGCCGAGGTGGTGGCGCTACTGGCTCTGGCAGCAAGCCGCAACCGCGACCGGGTGGGTCTGCTGCTGTTCTCGTCCGTCGTCGAGCTCTGGTTGCCGCCGGCCCGTTCCCGCGGGCACGCGCTGCGCCTGATTCGCGACGTGGCATGCCATGGGCGGGTGGGGCGCGGCACGAGTCTTGCCGCCGGCTTGCAGGCGGCCCTGCGACTGCTGCCGGCGCGCGCCCTGGTCTTCCTGGTCAGCGACATGCTGGCCACGCTTCCCGACGTCGACCTGGCTCGCCTGGCCCGCCGCCATGAGCTCATCGTGCTGCGCCTGGTGCCGCCCGAACCCGACTGGACCTCGCTGCCGGGGGCCGTGTGGCTCGAGGACGCCGAGACGGGCGACTGCCGGCCGGTCAGCCCCGCGGGTACCCTCCTGGCGGACTGGCGCCAGCAGACGGAGGCGCGCGACCGGTCCCGCCAACAGGCGGTCCGCGCCTGTGGCGCCGAGTGGGTCGATCTCCCCTGCGGCCCGGAGGCGGTGACCGCCCTGGCGGGTTACCTCTCCCGCCGCAAGGGCCGGCGCTGCCTGGCGCCCATTCCCGAGGTCCCATGAGCCCGGATGCTGCCATGGATAGCCTGCCGGTACGGTTGCCAGTGCCTCCCGCCAGGGCCCTGGCGACGCTCGTGCTGGCGGCGCCGGAGGTGCACCTGGCACCGCCTCTGCCGGCCCCGCCGCCCAGCCTGGGGCTCCTGGTTGCTGCCCTCGTCATCCTCGGGGCCGCCGTGGTGCCCATCGGGCTGCTGGCCCGCAGGCTCCGCCGCGCCGCCGTCCCCGCGCCGGGTCCGGCCGAGCTGGCAGGACAGCGGCTGGCAGGCGTCAAGGCCGCTGCCCTCGCTGCCTGCCAGTGCCCCGTGCCGACCGCGAGCCCGGGGTCGGGGGCCTACCCCTGCGCCGACGCGGTCCATCGCGTCCTGGCGGAGTTCGCCGGCGCGGCGACGGGACTGCCCTGCGTGGCGCTGACCACCCGGGAACTGCGTGCCTGCCAAGGCCGCCTCCCGGAGGGCACTGCAGCGGCGATGGAGCCAGTGGTCCGTGTGCTGGAGCGCTGCGACCGTTGCCGTTTCGAGCCGGTCTGGCCTTGCCAGGACTGTCTGGTGGCTGCCGCCGTCGACGCGGTGCGCGCCTGGCCTGCCGGCGTGGGGTCAGAGGCCCCGCAGGAGGCAGCGGAGAGCTCGGCGTGAGACTCGCGTTTCCCTGGGGACTGCTTCTCTGTGTGCCGGTGGCCATCGCCGTGCTGGCGGCCTGGCGGCGGCGGCCTCGCGCGGTGCGGGTGCCTGGCCTGCACGACCTGCCTCCGGACCCGCGGGCGCTCTGGCGCCACCGGGGTATCCTCCTGCTGGAAGCCCTCGGCATCCTCCTGCTGGTCGTGGCCACGTGCCGGCCCCAGTGGGTCCGGACGACGGTGCGGGAGGAACGCCAGGCCGTCGACGTGATGCTGGTCCTGGACGTCTCCGGGAGCATGGAGGCTGTGGACCTGGCCGCGGGGCTGAAGCCCGAACAGGCTGCCGCCCTCCCCAGCCGCCTGGCCTGTGCCCGCGGCGAGCTGGACCGTTTCATGCGGGCCAGGCCAGCAGACCGCTTCGGCCTGGTGGTGTTTGCCCGGAAGCCCTACCCGGCCTGCCCCCTGACCTTCGACCACGAGGTGCTCCGGGCCAGACTGTCAGACCTCACCACCGACCTGCTCGATGATGGAACCGGCCTCTCCGCCGCCCTCGCCCTCGGCCTGCTGCACACTCGTACCAGCCCTTCGCCACACCGGGTCATGATCCTCTTCACCGATGGCCGGGACAACGTGCCGGCAGAGCGCAGTCCCGAGGAGACCGCCGCCCTTGCCGTGCCCGAGGGCGTCACCCTCCACGTCGTCGGCATCGGTTCGGAGCGCGCCGTGCTGCCGGTGAAGACGCCGGTGGGGACGCAGTTCCGCCCGGTGGAGACTGCCCTCTCGGCCCTCGATGAGCCCCGCCTCAGAGCCATCGCCCAGGCGGGGGCGGGACTCTACCTGCACGCCGGCGATGCGCAGGGCTTCGCCGAGGCCATCGACCGCATCGCCGCCACCGAGCAGGCCCGCATCCTGCGCCCGGCACAGACCCGCCACCTGGAGCTCTTCCCCGGGCTCGCCCTGGCCGGGCTGGTGGCCCTCGTCAGCGCCCTGGCCCTCAGCCGCTCGGCCTGGGGCGCACTGCCCTGAAAGACATCGTCCCCGAAGGGCGGCCCCGGGGACGATGACGGAATGCGGTGAACAGAGGTAGGAGAAGTTGCGCTCTGCAACTCACAAAGGTAAGGCTTTGCAGCCCCGATGTAATATCGTTCAGAGGGTCAACTCCTACCTCTGATGCCACCAGTATACACAGCCTCGTCCACAGCGTCAAGCCCGTCACCACGACCAAGACTGCGCGGCCACTGGACTGAGGGTCGCACCCGGCGCCTGGCGCCGCCAGCCGGCTCGCGGTAGGTTAGCGAGCACGGGCTGCCGACGCCGGTACCGGGCATCGGCGGCAGCCCCCCGGAGGCTGTGCATGAGGTCCCTAACACATCGGGTGGTGCTGGCGATCCTGGTGTGGTTCGCGGCGCGGGGAGTGTCTGCCGCAGAGCCTGTTCGGCGGTTGCTGGTATTCGACTTCGAGCGCGCGTGCGGCCAGCTCAATCCGGGTGGCGAGTTCCCTGGTGCCGTGGGGCGCTTCGCCGTGGTCCGGGAGGCGGCGCACGACGGAGCCTGCGGCGGCCGGCTGACGTTCGATCTGTCGCGCGGGGCCTACGTCGCCTGGGTGGCTGAACTCACGGTGCCGCTGGCCGAAGGGGCGAAGGACCTGACGGTCTGGGTCCGCCCCGATGCTCCCGGACGCTCGCTGCACTGCAAGACGCGCGACAGCAGCGGTCAGGAGCACATCCGCTTCGCGGGCCCCCTGGAGCCCGACGAGTGGCAGATGCTGACCTTTGACCTGACCCAGCACGTCGGCCATTGGAGCGGCGCCAACGACGGGGTCATCCATTGGCCCATCACCACGATCCAGATCGGCGTCGAGGCCAAGGGCACGCCACGCGTCGGCCGCGTCGACATCGATACCATCACGGTGACCACAGGCGCCGGGGCCGCGGCGCAGCCTGGCCTCTCGCTGCGCCTGGACAGCGGCCGGTTCGGCAATCTCTTCACGGCCGGTGAGGCGGTCGACATGGAGATCGTCGCCACGAGCCTCGAGGCCCGGCCGGAGACCTCCCTGGAAGGACACCTTGCGGTCAGCGACTGGCTGGGCCGCGACGTCCTCCGGCAGAGCCTTGGGCCACTTCGGCTCGCGCAGGCCGGCGAGGTGCGGGCCCCGTTGGCCGTGCCGGTGCCTGGCTCTGGGGCCTTCCTCGTGACGGCCGCCGTGCGGGACCCGCGCGACGCCACTCAGACGGTCTCGGCCACGGCCTGGATCGGGGTCCTGCCGGCCGGGAATCCCGCGCCCTGCGGCTGGGTCGGCACCGGCCTGCACGGAAGCCATGGGTGGGGTCAGGACGACCTGCGTTTCCTCGATATCCTGGCGGCGGCAGGCATCGGCGTGGTGCGCGAGGAGTTCGGCTGGAGCGGCATCGAGAAGGCCCAGGGCGAGTATGCCGTCTCGGCGGAGGTCGAGCGCTTCGTGGACGGCTTGCGGGACCACGGCATCCGGCTGAACCTGCTGCTCACCTATGGCAACCCCATCTACGGGAACCCTCTCGACCCTGCTGCCTATGCGCGCTGGGCCGGCTGGATGGCCACGCACTTCCAGGGCCGGGTCCACGACTTCGAGATCTGGAATGAGCCGGCCAACTTCATGTTTCAGAAGCAGTACGGTGGCGAGCGCTTCGGGAATGCCCCCTGGATCGGCAAGTTCGTGGAACTCAGCCTGGCCGCAGGGGCGGCGATCCGCCAGGCCCAGCCCGAGGCGACCGTGGTGATCTGCGCCGAGGACTGCTGGCCGACCCTGAAGCAGATGCTGGAGGAGGGGATCGGTCCGGCGGGCCACGTGCTCTCCATCCACCCATACTGCCATGGCCAGCCGCGTCCTGAACGCGAGTGGTTCCTTGCCGATGGTGGTCACGAGTTGCGGGGTGTCAGCGCCGCGCACGGCGGCCCGGCGCGCGTGGTGATCACCGAGGCCGGATGGACCACCTACCAGGGCGATATGGAGTACCTGCAGATCGCCGGAGGTTACCCGCGGTCCAGCCTCGTCCACCAGGCGCAGTATATCGCGCGAATGTACCTCACCGCCCGAGCCTGCGGCGCCGACTATGCCATCCAGTATGACTTCATGGACGACGGCCCGCGCCGCAACTACACGGAGCATAACTTCGGGTTGGTTCACGCCGACGCCTCCCCAAAGCCGTCGCTGATGGCCGTGGCCGCGCTGACGCGCCTGGTGGGGCAGGGGACCTACACCGGCGACGTGTCACCGGACCCAGCCCGGATGCGCGCCTATGTCTTCCGGGTGAAGGACCGGCCCGTGGTCGCCGCCTATGCCCTCGACGGGGAAGCGGAACTCATTCTGCCGGTTGGTGTAACGAGTGTAGAGATCGCCGACCTGATGGGCCATCGCCGGACGCAGGAATGCCCCGGTGAGAGGTTGCGCCTGGGCCTTACGGAGAGCCCCGTCTACGTGCTTGGCGGCGATCCTGGGGTGACGGGCCGGTTCTGCCAGTTGAGTCTCGCCTCCGATACGGTGGACGTCGTGGCTGGGGACACGGTGCGGGTACCGGTCCACGTCGCCAACCGCAGCGGCCTCCGCGTCCGTCCGCGGGTGCGGTGCCTGGCGCCGCCGGGGACGGAGGCCGAGGTGGACTGGGGGCGGCGCTGGCGGGTCCCGCAGGTCGCCGACGGGGCTGACCAGTCCGGCGAGCTCGTGGTGCGCCTTGGCGCGGGGGTGACGGTGCCGGTCACCGTAAGGCTTGACGCGCGGCTGCCCTTCCGGCGCCTCGAGCGGTCCCTGGTCGTCCGGCCCAAGGCACCCGTTTCGGCCCGCTTCGGCACCCTGAGCCCGACGGCAGCCGGGACGGACGGGACGCTGTGCCTGCAGAACCTGAGTCAGCAGCCCCTGCGGCTTTCCGTCGCGGTTGCCCTGACCGCCGGGGGGCAGGTGTCGCTGCCGGAGGGCCCCTACGTCCTGGCGGCTGGCGCGAGCCAGACGTTGCGGTTCGGCCTGGTCCCGGCCGGGACGGGAGCCCAGCCGGCCACGGCCACGGTCTCGACGGCGGACGGCTGGCGCATCGAGGTGGCCGATGTCCTTCTCCCCGGGGTCGTCGGGCGTCTCGCCGCGCTGCCGGCGGTGGATGGCAGCCTCGACGAATGGACGGGGGCCCTGGTGCTGCCGCTCGATCAGGCGAGCCAGTACGCGGCCGCCACGGGTCAGCCCCCCTGGCGCGGCCCGGCCGACCTCGGCGCTGCGGTGCGGCTTGGCTGGTACGAGGAGGGCCTCTGCGTCGCGGTCGAGGTCGCCGACGACGCGTTTTTCCAGCCGCACACCGATGACACGATGTGGCAGGGCGATTCGGTGCAGCTCGCCGTGGCTCCTGGTCTGGCGGGCAGCGCGCGTTTCGAGATCGGCCTGGCACGGACCCCCCAGGGCGACCGCTGCTTCGCCTACTCGCCGCTGGCCGGCGGCGACCCCCAGGCACTGCCGGCGGTCCGCTTCGCCTCGCGGCCGGCAGCCCAGGGCGGCGGCGTGACCTACGAGGCCGTCGTCCCATGGGCGCTCCTACCGGGGATCGCCCCCGCCGTCGGGACACGGTTCCGCTTCTCGTTGCTGGTCAATGAGAATGACGGCACGGGCCGCCGCGGCTGGCTGCACGCCTTCGACGGCATCGGCTGGAGCAAGGACCCGTCGCAGTACGGGGTGGTGACGCTCGGGGATTCAGGGGTGGCCGCCGGGCGGTAGACCGGCGTCTGCCTGGCGCCGGTGGCGAGTCCGGCAGAGGGCGATTACGACCCCTCAGGCCGCAACAGGCCATGGTCTCAGGGGGGACCCAGGCCGCTGGCCTGGGCTGAGGGAGGCCGGCCCTTCAGGCTGCGGCAGGGCGGGCGGGTCGCTCCGTGCCGCGATTCCATGGTCGGGCGCTGTGGTGGTTGCGCTCACGGCTGCAGTTCCGCCGCGTGTGCGGCGTGCCGTCAGTTGCCCTCTCATACCGATTCCACGTCCGTCGTAGAGCATTGGCCGGTACCGCGCCCTGCGACCGCGCAGTCCCCGGTCATCCGGCTGGAGCGCCCACGGCCTCGTGGGCATGGCCGCGGGGGCGTTC
>Ga0172371_10009580_pt1 | contig 13269 bp, 11 predicted proteins | sample Lak12m_FD_114543 | JGI IMG/M metagenome (GOLD analysis project Ga0172371, IMG submission 114543) | Freshwater microbial communities from Kabuno Bay, South-Kivu, Congo - kab_022012_12m | ecosystem: Environmental > Aquatic > Freshwater > Lake | place: Democratic Republic of the Congo: South-Kivu... | reverse complement strand
ACCGACATGGCCGACAGCGAGGTGGACGGCCGGATTGACCGGTTCAAGAGCCTGCGCTACGAGCGGGTTGGAGTGCTGCTCAAGGCCGATCTGATCGCGGTGAAAGACAGCAAGGGCGATGGGGCCGCCTTCACCGCCCTTACCCAGAAGGTACTGGCCGGGGCGCCCGACGCCGGGATCATCCTGATGAGCGAAAGCGCCGACAACCTCAAGGCCGCGGCTTCGGCCTGCGGCGAACGCAAGCCGCTTCTGTACGCGGCCACCGGCGCCAATGCCGAGGCCATGGCCGCGGTGGCCAAGGAGCTTGCCTGTCCCCTGGTGGCGAAAGGGAGCAATCTCGACGATACGGTGGCGGTGTCCGAGAAACTCATCGCCGCAGGACTCAAGGATCTGATGCTCGACACCGGGGCGCGCACCGTGCGGGCCGCCTTCGAGGACAGCGTGGTGGGGCGGCGTTCGGCCATCCGCACCAAATACAAGCCCCTCGGCTTCCCGACCATCACCTTCCCCTGCGAGATCGCGGCGGACCCCCTGATGGAGGCCATGGTCGCCTCGGTGCTCATCGCCAAGTACGCAGGTATCGTGGTGCTTTCCGATCTCCAGGGCGATATCCTCTTCCCTCTGCTCCTTGAACGGCTCAACATCTTCACCGACCCGCAGCGGCCGATGGTGGTTCAGGAGGATGTTTACAACATCAACGGCCCGGACGAGAATTCGCCGGTGCTGATCACCTGCAACTTCTCGCTTACCTACTTCATCGTCTCCGGCGAGATCGAGGGGAGCAAGGTGCCGAGCTGGCTCTTGATCAAGGACACCGAGGGCCTCTCCGTCCTCACCGCCTGGGCGGCCGGCAAGTTCGGGGCCGACATGATCGCGGCCTTCATGAAGAAGTCCGGGATCGAGGGCAAGGTTAAGCACCGCGAGCTGATCATCCCCGGTTACCTCGCTTCCATGAAGGGCGAACTCGAAGAGGAGCTGGCCGGCTGGACCATCACCATCGGCCCCCGCGAGGCCGGGCATCTGCCCGCCTTCCTCAAGGAGTGGAAGCCGGCGGCGTGAAAAAAACAGGGGCAAGGGACAAGGTGAAAGGCGCAAGGATGAAATCCTGTGTCCGTTGCCTTTGGCCTTAAACCTTGCTCCTTTAACCTTGTGTCTTGCACCTATTTCTTATGAATCTCACGATCAACGGATACGAAATTGTCGCCGAGGATGGAATCACCATCCTCGAGGCGGCGAAGCGGGCGGGAATCCAGATCCCCACCCTTTGTCACACCGGGGGCAAGGTGGGGGAAATCCCCTGCGGCCTGTGTGTGGTCAGCGTCGAGGGCGAGGCCGAGCCGATCCGCGCCTGCCGGACCGTGATTGTCGCGGGGATGAAAATCAGCACCGAATCCAAGGAACTTGCCGCCATCCGCGCCAAACGCCTGGCCCTGCTGATGGAGACCCATTTCGGCGACTGCAAGGCACCCTGCAACCTGACCTGCCCAGGGCAGATCAATGTCCAGGGCTATATCGCCCATGTGGCCAAGGGCCAGTACGAGGAGGCCCTGCGCCTGGTGATGGAGCGCAACCCGTTTCCGTTTTCCGTGGGCCGGGTCTGCCCCAGGTTCTGCGAAACCCGCTGCCGGCGGATCCTGGTGGACGAGCCGGTTTCCATCAATCACCTGAAGCGCTTTGTCGCCGACTGGTGCATGGCCCACAAGATTGACCTGCGCATTCCCAAGGACAAGCCCACCGGCAAACGCATCGCGGTGATCGGCGGCGGCCCGGCCGGGCTGACCGGGGCCTACTACCTGGCCCGCAAGGGTCACGATGTCACGGTCTTCGAAGCGGCGCCCAAGCTGGGCGGCATGCTTCGCTACGGAATTCCCCAGTACAAGATCCCCCATGATGTTCTCGACTACGAGATCAATACCATTCTTCGGATGGGGATCAATGTCCGGCTCAGCCAGAAGTGGGGGGAGGATTTCACCCTCAAGTCCCTACAGGATCAAGGCTTTGCCGCGATTCTCATTGCCACCGGCACCCCGGTTGATGAAAGCCTCGATGTACCCGGTTGCGGTCTGAGCAAGGTCATTCCGGCCACCCGGTACCTCAAGGCGGTCAACGAAGGCAAGCCCGGCAAATACGGTCGTTCGGCCGTGGTTTTCGGCGGCAACAACATCGCCATGGAAGTTTCCCGTTCACTTCTCCGGCATGGGGTGAGCGAGGTCACCATCGTTTATCCCCGGGCCCAGAGCGAGATGCCCGCCAACCAGCGCAACATCCGGGAGGCGGAAAAAGAAGGAGTGCAATTCCTGCTCATGGCCGCGCCGGTTGGTTTCATTGATAACGACGGGGCGATAAAAATAGAGCTCATTCGCACCAAACTCGGGGAGCCGGACGACAAGGGGATTCGTTACCCCGAAGCCATTCCCGGGTCCACGGTAAGCATCAAGGCCGACACCGTGATCGTGGCCCAGGGGCTTTCCGCTTGCCGGGATAAATTCGCCGGCGATGAGTTGGAGGCCAGCCTCGAGCTCACGCCCAAATGCAATGTCAAAGCCAATCCGCGGACCTCTCTGACCAATCATCCCGGCATCTACGCGGCCGGTGATGTGACCAGCGGGCCGCGCTCGGTGATCCAGGCGGTGGTTGCCGCTCGGAGGGCTGCCGACAACATCCATGTCCAGGTGATGGGCAGCGGCAAGGCCGAGCCGGAGAACCGCTTCAACTTCAGCCGGGGCAAGGGCTTTGATGATGTTGATCTGCGGATTTTCGAGGGATTCAGCATCAAGCTGCGGGAGAAGATGCCCACCCGGCCGCCCCAAACCGCGGTCCAGGACTTTGACGAGGTCAAGCTCGGCTTTTCCGAGCAGATGGCTCTTACCGAGGCCAAGCGCTGCCTGTCCTGCGGTTGCCGAGCTTACGACCGTTGCGATCTCAAACGCTTGGCCCTGGATTTCGGCCTCGATCCCACCCGGACCGGGATGGGGACCAAGCCTGTTTATCCGGTGGTTAACGATCATCCCCTGATCCAGGTTGATCTCAACAAGTGCATTTTCTGCAAGCGCTGTGAGAACTCCTGCGAGTACCAGGCCTTGTCGGTCACGGCCGAAGGGCTTGACGACAAGGGCCATGCCATCGGCCTTGCCCTCAGGTTCAACGACAAATGCGTGAGCTGCGGGGCCTGCGTGGACAACTGCTCCACCGGCTCGTTGGTCAAAAAAGATCGGCTGGTGCCGGTGGTCAACGAAGCGATCCGCGAGGTCCGCTCCACTTGCCCGTACTGCGGGGCCGGCTGCCAGATTGTCCTGCGGGTAAAGGGCAACACCCTGCTGGAGGTCACTTCCGACCCGGACCTGGCCCCCAACTACGGGGCGCTTTGCGTCAAGGGCCGCTTTGCCCACAACTTCGTCCAGCACAAGGAACGATTGACCAGGCCGCTGATCCGCCGCAACGGCCATCTGGTGGAAACCAGTTGGGATGAGGCCTTGAACGAGGTGAGCAAAAGGTTCTTCGATATCAAGGCGATGTACGGGGCGGATGCCATCGCCGGTTTTTCCTGCGCCAGGGCCACCAACGAAGAAAACTACCTGATGCAGAAGTTCATGCGCACCGCGATCGGCACCAACAACATAGATCATTGTGCCCGGCTCTGACACGCTCCCACGGTGGCCAGTCTGGCCCTCACCTTCGGCAGCGGCGCGATGACCAACTCCATCGCGGATACGAAAAATACCGATCTCTTCTTGATGGTCGGCAGCAACCCGGACACCAGTCATCCCACCATCGGCCTGCGGATACATCAGGCCATTGACCGGGGGGCCAAGCTGATCGTGGTTGATCCTCGCCGGACCAGGCTGGCCGAGCGGGCCGACCTTTGGTTGCGGATCAAGCCCGGCACCGATGTCGCCTTCATCAACGGGATGATGCAGGTGATCCTCGAAGAGGGACTGTGGGACAGAAAGTTTGTTGAGGAGCGCACCGAGGATTTCGATGATCTGGTCAAGGCGGTGGCTAAATACACCCCAAGTCTCGTCGAGGAGATCACCGGAATCACCGAGGCCGAGCTGCGCCAGGCCGCCCGGGCCTATGCCGCTTCGGGCCGGAACGCGATCTTCTGGGGGATGGGCATCACCCACTATGTCACCGGCACCGACCGGGTGAAATCCTTGGCCAACCTCTGCATGCTCTGCGGCAAGGTGGGCAAGGAAGGGATGGGCTGCAATCCTCTCCGGGGCCAGAACAATGTCCAGGGGGCCTGCGACATGGGCGCCCTGTTCAACAGCCTGCCCGGTTACGGCGGGCTGAGTAACGACGAGTTGTTCGATCGCTACGAAAAGCTCTGGGGGGCCAGACTGCCTCGGCGGCCTGGCAAGCCGGCCACCGAGGTCTGGGACAATGTCCTAAAGGAAAATATCCATGCCCTGTACATCTTCGGCGAGGACCCGGCCGTGGCCGACGCCAACATCGCCCATGTGCAGAAGGCCCTCAATAAGGCGGATTTCGTGGTGGTCCAGGATATTTTCTTGACCGACACCGCCAAATACGCGGATGTGGTTCTGCCCGCTGCATGCTATGCGGAAAAGGACGGGACCTTTGCCTGCACCGAGAGGAGGGTGCAGCGGGTCCGCAAGGCGGTGGAGCCGCCGGGGGAGGCCAAGCCCGACTGGGAGATTTTTTGTCTCCTCTCCCAGCGCATGGGCTACAACATGCACTACAATTCGCCTGCGGAGATTTTTGCCGAGATCTGCGAGCTCCTTCCCCAGTACCAGGGCCTCTCCTATGAGCGCCTGGAAAAGGTTGGTCTGCAATGGCCGGTGCCGGACAAGGACCATCCCGGCACCCCGGTTCTGCATACGGAAAGTTTTACCCGGGGCAAGGGCTTGTTCATCCCCGAGGATTTTATCCCGCCGGTGGAACCGACCGACGGAGAATACCCCTTGCTTTTCACCACCGGTCGCGATCTGCCCCGGTACAACTTCAGCAGCATGACCGGCAAGACCCCGGAGATTGACGAGCTCAGCCCGGAATGCTTTGCCGAGTTTCATCCCGCCGACGCCGAGCGTCTGGGTTTGAAAGAGAAGAAATGGGTGCGGCTCAGTTCCCGGCGCGGTTCGGTTGCCCTCAGGGCCAGGATCACCGAACGGACCCAGGAAGGCACGGTGTTTGCCACCTACAATCATTTGCAGGCCCTGGTCAACCTGCTTACTTTGGATGCCCTCGATCGCCTGTCCCGGACCCCGGAGTACAAGCTGTGCGCGATCAAGGTCGAAGTGCTTGGCGATGAACAGCCGGAGTAACTGCCCAGCAGCACCCCGTCTCGCGGCGATCGGTCCGTCTCGCGTACCTGGTGTACGCGTTGCCGTCCCGCTTGCCGCGACCCGGGGCACTGCTGAAGCGTTACAGCTTGGTGCGTTTTGTCATTCCCGGCATTGAACTGGATGCTTACCGACCGGAATGAGTTCCGGTATCTTTTACTCTTAGTGGAGTTACACGATGGCAAAGGCAAAAAATAAAACGGCGGGGACGGTGATGGTCGTCGGCGGCGGAATCGCCGGGGTCCAGACCGCCCTCGACCTGACCGAGCTCGGTTATTATGTCTATCTGGTGGAAAAATCGGCGGCCATCGGCGGGGCCATGGCCCAGCTCGACAAGACCTTCCCCACCAACGACTGCTCGCTCTGAATACTCGCGCCCAAGCTGGTAGAGGCCGGTCGGTCTCCCAATATCGAGATTCTAAGCAACGCAGATTTACTTGCCCTTGAAGGCAAACCCGGGGATTTCACCGCCAGGCTCCGCCTGCGCCCCCGTTACATTGACGCGGACAAGTGCACGGCCTGCGGCCTTTGCACCAAGTACTGCCCCCGGCATCTGGTGGATCAGTACAACGAGGGGTTGGCCGTTACCCGGCCCATCCACATTGATTACGCCCAGGCGGTGCCGGCCACCTATTATATTGATCCGGAGGCGTGTCTGTACTTAAAGCACGGCACCTGTCAGATATGCACCTGCACCTGCCAGAGCAAGGCCATAGATTTCAGCCAGCAGCCGGTGGAAAAAGAGCTCTCCGTCGGTGCGGTGATCATGGCCCCGGGTTTTGGCCGGGTGCCGGACGCAACCCTGGCCAAGTACAGCTACGGAGCCCATCCCGATGTCCTGACCAGCCTGGAGTTCGAGCGGTTGCTCTGCGCTTCCGGCCCCTTCGAGGGGGAGGTCAAGTGCCTCTCCGATCGCAGGCACCCGAAAAAGATCGCCTTCATCCAGTGCGTGGGCTCCCGGGACCTGGGCTGCGATAACGGTTACTGTTCCTCGGTCTGTTGCATGTACGCGATCAAGGAGGCGATGGTCGCCAAGGAACATGACCCGGAGGTGGAGATCACCATCTATTACATGGACATGCGCACCCAGGGCAAAGGATTTGACGCCGCCCAGAAAAAGGCCGAGGCCATGAGTATCCGCTTTGTCCGCGCCAGGGTGGCCGATGTCATGCCCTGGGACAAGAATCTCAAGCTGACCTACTCCACCATGGAGGGTGGGCACAGCTTTGCGGCCTACGATATCGTCGTCCTCTCCGTGGGGCTCGATTCCCCGGCCGACGCGAAGAATCTGGCCGGTATCGGCGGCTTTGCCCTGAACCATTACGATTTCTGCCGGACCGAGACCTTTGCCCCCCTGCTCAGTTCCAGGCCCGGGGTTATGGTGGCCGGGGCTTTCCAGGGACCCAAGGATATTCCCGAGAGCGCCACCCAGGCCAGCGCCGCGGCCGGGCTCGCGTCCGGGCTCATTGCCAAGGACCGGGGCAAGGCCCTGGTCCACAAGAGCTATCCAAAGGAACATGAGGTCGCGGCCGACGACGAGGTGCGCATCGGGGTCTTTGTCTGCCACTGCGGGATCAACATCGCCAGCGTGGTGGATGTGGCCGCGGTTGAACAATACACCGCGGGCATGGAAGGGGTGGTCTATCACGCCCAGAGTCTGTACTCCTGTTCCCAGGATGCCCAGGAGGTAATCAAGGCCAAAATCAAGGAACACAACCTGAATCGGGTGGTGATCGCGGCTTGTTCGCCCCGGACCCACGAGCCGCTTTTCCAGGAAACACTAAAGGATGCCGGCCTTAACCGTTGCCTTTTCGAGATGGTCAATATCCGCGACCACTGTTCCTGGGTGCATGCCAATGAACCGGCCGCGGCCACGGAAAAATCCAAGGATCTGGTCCGGATGGGCATTGCCAAGGCCCGGCATATCCAGCCCCTGCCTGAGCAGTCCGTGCCGGTGACTCCCCGGGCCCTGGTATTGGGCGGCGGGGTGGCTGGGCTCACCGCGGCCCTTTCCATCGCCGAGCAGGGCTTCAGCGTGACCGTGGTGGAAAAGGAGGCCGAGCTTGGCGGCCATCTCCAGCATCTGAGCTACACCATGCAGGGGGAGACGGTGGCCCCGGTTTTGGCCGCGCTCACCGACAAGGTGAAAAAGAACAAGAAGATCGAGGTGCTGACCAGCACCGAGCTGGTCAATGTCCATGGCTTTGTCGGCAACTTCAGCTCCCAGCTCGTTACCAGTGCGGGCAAGAAGAGCAAGGAGAGCACGGTGGACCACGGGGTGATCATCATCGCCACCGGCGGCCGCGAACATAAGCCCCAGATGGTGCTCGGCAACGAGATCAGCTATTCCGACGCGGTCGTCACCCAGCGGGAGCTGGAAAAGCGCCTGAGCGGCAAGGGCAAGAAGGGAGCGCCCAAGTCGGTGATCATGGTGCAGTGCGCCGGGTCCCGGGGCGACGATCTTGGGTATTGCAGCAAGGTCTGCTGCAATCACGCGGTGAAAAACGCCCTCAAGATCAAGGAGCTTGATCCGGCCGCCCAGGTGGTCGTGCTTTACCGCGACATGCGCACCTACGGCTTTGCCGAGGACGCTTACCGCGAGGCCCGGGAGAAGGGGGTTCTCTTCATCCCCTACAGCATGGACAACAAGCCGGTGATCAAGACCGGCGGCAAGAAAATCAGCGTCAACTTCCATGATCCGCTCCTCCGGGAAGAGGTGAGCATGAGCCCCGAGCTTCTCGCCTTGAGTGTGGGTATCGTTGCCGACGGCACCGAGGAGTTGAGCCGGCTTCTCAAGGTGCCGGTAAACGAGGATAAATTCTTCCTCGAGGCCCATGTCAAGCTTCGGCCGGTGGAGCTGCCGGTGAGCGGAGTCTATGTTTGCGGCCTGGCCCATTCCCCCAAGCCGGTGGAGGAGATCATCGTCCAGGCCCAAGCCGCGGCGGCCAAGGCGGCGATCCCGCTTTGCAATGGTTCGGTCTCGGTGGAACCCACCATTTCCTGCGTGGACAAGGATATCTGCATCGGCTGCGGTATGTGCGAATCCCTCTGCCCCTACCAGTCCATCCGGATCATCAAGGACGAAAACGGCAAGCGTAAGGCCGAGACCATCACCGCATCCTGCAAGGGCTGCGGGATCTGCGCCTCGCATTGCCCGGTGTTCGCCATCTCCATGGGCGGCTTCACCGATGAACAGATTACCGCGCAAATCACCGCATTTGGTGAAACCAAGGAGGAATCAGCAGTATGAGTCAGAAAGATTTCAACCCGAAGATCCTGGGTTTCCTCTGCAACTGGTGCTGCTACGCGGCGGCGGACAGCGCCGGGGTCTCCCGCTACCAGTATCCGCCGAACCTGAGAACCATCCGGGTGATGTGCACCGGCCGACTCGATCCGGTTTTCGTCATGCGCGGCTTTGCCGAAGGCGCGGCCGGAATCTTCACCGGCGGCTGACAACCTGGCGAATGTCATTACCAGGTTGGTAATTACGATGCGATGGGAGTAGGCGCTCTGGTGAAAAAGGTCCTGGGCGAAGTTGGGATCAAACCGGAGAGATTTTCTTTACAGTGGGCCTCCGCCGCCGAGGCGCCGCGCTTTGTCCGTCTGATCACCGAGTTCACCCGGTCGGTCAGAGAACTCGGCCCCATGGGACAGGCCGAGGGCTTGAGTCCAGAGGAAGTCAAGGTCAGATTGGACAAGGCGGTGGCCCTGGTCAGCGACCGCAAGATCAGGATCGCCCTGGGCAACACCACGAAAACGATCAGGAAAGAAGGAAAATTCACCGAGGAGTTCATCAGCGGGCTCATCGAGGAAAAACTCGGCAAGACCATCAAAAGCGGCCTGGAGGGTTTGGGCGTTTAGGCTTTTGTGGGTGGTAGGAGCGAGCTTGCTCGCGAATTAGGTTGTTTTTTGAAAGCCGGTCAAGACAGTGGTCTTGGCCGGCTCTTTTTTTTGAGCAGATCACCGCAAAAAAAAGCAACCGATCACGGGGTACGCTAAAGCTTAAGCTGGGCAAGATAAGGGGATTCTGCAAGGAATAGTCCTGACACGCCTGAAAGCCGGCATGCAGCTTGATCGTCTGGTAAACCGGGATTGCCGAGATATTCGGGGAGTTCGGGGGACAGCATATCGAACTCGGGGGGGAGTTCGGGGGACAGCATATCGAACTCGTGTCACCACCGCATTTGACCAGGATGCCCCATTTCCTAACGCAAGCGAGATGGATTGGGAATGCTGGCGCGGCCCAAATCATGCACGGAGTTCCGGCGAACTCCTCCGGGGCGCTTTCAACGGCATGAGCCGTCGCGACTGGCTGAATGGGCGTGGAATGCGGTGCGCGGTGTGGTTTGGCAACGGCTTGGGGCTATCGGCGAATATCCGTGGCAGCGAGTAATGCGTTTTCAACCCTGAGCAGAATTTCGGCGGGGAGTGCGCCTATGCGCTCCGCCAGCTTGGCTCGGTCAAGGGTGGTGACCTGATGGCAGATGGCGCAGCCATCCTGCTTTAAACCGGCGGTTCCTCTCGGCATCGCCACCACGGTTGGCCCGCGGCGCGCCTGGGCCGGGGAGGTGGACAGCGGAACGATGATGATGGAACGCCATCCCGGTGTTTCATTGAAGGCGTCGTGGCTGAGGATGATGACCGGCCGTCTGCCGGTCTGCTCGGAACCCGAACGGGGGGCCAGGTTTGCCCACCAGACCTCGCCCCGCTTCATTGATTTGACTCTTCGCTGTTCAGGTGCTCAAGCCCTGCCGCCTGCAATTGCTCATCCAGATCGTCATTGCTGCCCGCCGCTTGCGTGGCGTAGCTGGAAATATCCTCATGCAGGGCCAGTCGTTCCTGCTTCTCCAGCCAGTATTCGATAGCCTGTTTGGCCAGCTGAGTCGCCGGGCGGTGTTGCTGTTTCGCCGCTGCCCGCAAGCGATCGTGCAGCGGGGCTGGCAGGGGGAGGTGAAAATTGCTTGTCGCGGATGATTTCATGGCATTTTTCATGCCATTACTATATGGCATATGGGCGTGGTGTGCAAGCGAATAGTTTTGGACAATGAGCCGTCGCGACTGGCGGATATTCCTGGCAGGCTGGCTTATCGGCAATTCCTACTGGATTCTGATTAAATTATTAAGCTAACATCGTCACGGTTTACAAAGCTTAAGCTGGGCAAGATATGGGGATTTTGCAAGGGTTAGTCCTGACGCGCCTGAAAGCCGGCATGCAGCTTGATCGTCTGGTAACCAGGGATTGGCGGGATGAAAATGCCTGTTCAGGAATTTTCATGTTTATTCCCCACCAAAGGGATTTTTTTTGATAAATTACCCCTCGTTGGGGGAGTAAATCATGCAAGAAGCTATCCGCCCGCTGATCTTCGAATGGCAGAATCGGCTCATGATCTGGCAGGTTACAGGTGGCCTCAAGTTATTAAACTAACATCGTCCCCCGCTACCCGCACAGAATACCAGAAGTTCTGTCATGTCCTGCTGTTAGCTCATGTGGTGCACTTTGAAGTTGATTCTACTCCTTGGCCGAAAAACGGCGCTTTTTGTTTGCCCCACGAAAAGGCACGAAAGTTTTTTGTTTGACCGATGCAAAGGCTGGGTTGCAAACGTTTGTGATCCGGCAGGCGGACCTATGGAATTACAATGATAACCATTTTTCGTGTTTTTTCGTGTGATTATCGGTGCTGCTGCCGATAATTGACACGTGGCAATATTTTCTTTGTGATCTCTGCATCCTAAAAAGTCGGCATGGGCGTGCGGCCCCACTTGTTGCGGCCCGAGGTTCTGGCCACGGTCAGCACCTCACGGCTTTTCGCGTCCACATCTACCAGCAACACCGGACGCCGGTTCTGGTCCAGATCAAAAAGATGCCCGGCTCCGGCCGGATGTCCCTCGCCATCAATGACCTCTACGAAAATGAAGCGTTCGATGTCGTAATCGGTTTCCATCTTGCCGAGCTGGCGCGTGTAGTTGTAGAAGATCCGGAAAAATCTCCCCAACCCGCTGTTGAACTTGTGCTTTTGCCATTCTGTGATTTCCGGAAACCGTTCGAGTATGTCCTCGGAAAAACGCCGGTCTTTGTCAGTGATCAGCGCCGCCAGAAAAAAGTCGCCCGGCATCAGGTAGGCCAGATTCACCTGGGGATTGGCGGCAAGGAACGCCCGCACCTCCGGCGAACCCGCCATGGTTTCTTGATAAAGCGCGGCGACCTCGGCCGGGGGCCTTGGAAATACCGGCAGGACCGCCACCGGGCCGCCGGTCACCATGGGCAGCCTGGAAACGGTATAGGTGCGCACCCCCAGAGCCAGCACGACTCCCATAATCAGGACCAGCAGATAGGCGGTAAATATCCCCAGCCATTTCGGCCGGAGCCGGCCCAGAAGCGAATCATATAGCCGCCCGCCCGGATTCCCTGGGAAAAACATGTTCGGGGTGCGGGCCATGTACTCTTCATAGACCCCGGGATTCTCCAGGGACATGCGCCATTCCTCGTTCCTGGCCAGCAGGTAGTAAACAAACAGCATGGTCACATAGAATACCAGGATGATGAAACGCGGCCAGTAGAGCAGCAGCCCCAGCCCGGAAATGGCCAGGAAAAGGTACTGGGGATGGCGGATGCGAGCGTAAAAGCTGTGGGAAACCACGCCCTTGCCGGTAAAGCGGCCATAGTACAGGGGCGCCGCCGCAGCCAGAAAGAGGAGCATGCCCGGCACCAGCAGGAGCTGGAGATAGGAGAGGGCGAGAATCAGGGGATCATCGAGAAAAACCAGGTGCGGCAGGAAGAACTCGGGCAGCCAGCCGGTGAGGCGTGAGCCGGACATAGAGTGCAGGGCTGGGCCGTACGCCGAATAGAAATAGATGGCAAAGGGGGAAATCATGATGATGATTTCCAGCCCGATCAGCAGATAGGCCAGAAACGTTCCAGCCAGCAACAGCCTGCGCTCCGGCAGCAAATGCATAATCTTCCTCCGTTGGCTGGGGCGTCACCGGCCGTCTTTCCCGGGATAATGGAATTATTTCTCCAGAATCCCAACGATATCACGAGGTAGGTGGGTGTTAGTTTAACCACAGTGGCAATGGCAAAGACTGGTATTCGCTACGGCTAAACTGCCGCGCCGATGAGCTTCCCCGTTAAGGGCTCCGATGTTCTTGCGATCAGGTTGATCCGTTTGTTAACGGTTTTTACTTTATTAATCGTTTCAAAAGGATATCTTCAACATTCTGCCGTGAATCAAGCACTGACAAAACATAAACTTTCTTGTCGGAAATTCTGTAAATAATTCTCCAAGGGGTAACGATTAACTCGCGATAAAGAAATATGCCCTGATCTTGAAGTTCGGGTACGGTCCGACCTCTTTCGGGAAGCTGCGTGAGGCTTGATGCGTTCTCTTTTATCTTTTCGAAAATTGTTTTCGCATTGGAGGGGATATCTTCGGCGATATACAAAATAATGTTTTTGAGGTCATCCTCCGCAACACTGGCCCAATGAACTTTGTATGCCGTGCTCATTTGCCTTGCTTTGCCAAAAGGTTTTCAATGTTTTTAAAAACATGCTCTTGGTTTTTTGTTTCCCCTTTTTTAATATTTTCTTCGCCTTGGGAAATGAGTTTCAGCAGGCCAATAGCTTTGCGCATGTTGTCATAGCTTTCGGGGTCTTGCAGAACGGCTTTTGGCTCACCGTTTTGTGTAATAACAATGGGACGGTGCGTGTCATTGATATGTTTTAAAACATCTGCGGCGTGGGATTTCAGAAAAGAAATTGGCTTGATATCAGATGAGATATTCATGATGTAACCTCCTGTCCGAATATGGTACCATATTAAGACTATATGTCAACAGAGGCACAGAGGCATTGTCGCGAGCAAATAAACTGTCCGGGGTTGTAGCACATGATCTGTCCGGTTTTATTCCGTCCCAAGGAGGGCGGGATGAAACGGACAGAATGGCTACAGGAGACTCGGAAGATGCGATT
>Ga0172371_10009578_pt1 | contig 13271 bp, 13 predicted proteins | sample Lak12m_FD_114543 | JGI IMG/M metagenome (GOLD analysis project Ga0172371, IMG submission 114543) | Freshwater microbial communities from Kabuno Bay, South-Kivu, Congo - kab_022012_12m | ecosystem: Environmental > Aquatic > Freshwater > Lake | place: Democratic Republic of the Congo: South-Kivu... | reverse complement strand
TCGGTACAATATAGGATGTTTGGCCAAAAATGCCCAGCCGGCAATGCCCAGCTTTTCTACCTTCATGGAATGGCCGGCTTCGACCACGCGGTTGCGCAGCTTGAGCAAGTGATGCGGAATGTTAATGCGCACCGGGCAAATTTCGTAGCAGGCGCCGCACAAGCTGGAGGTGAAGGGCGCGTAACGGCCTTCTGCTTCGCCGAGGTATTGGGGAATGAGAGTGATGCCGATCGGCCCCATATACACCCAGCCATAGGCATGGCCGCCGACCTGTTGATAAATGGGGCAAACATTCAAGCACGCTCCGCAGCGAATACAAAAAAGCGTCTCACGAAGCCGCGGATCGGCCAGGATGGAGGATCGTCCGTTATCCAACAGGACTATATGGACTTCCTCCGGTCCTTCTCCATATTTGCTTTTTGAAGGCCCGCCGGTGAAATTGACATAGCAAGACGCTTTTTGTCCAGTAGCGCTGGGGGCAAGGAGCTTGAGAAAATAGGCTAAGGAAGTCATGTCAGGCACCAGCTTTTCGATCCCCATCACCGCGAGGTGAATGCGCGGCAAAGACACTGTGAGATGGGCATTGGCTTCGTTTTCCACTACGCAGAAGGAACCCGAGTTTGCGATGGCAAAGTTGACACCGGAGATGCCCATATCCGCTTTGAGAAACTTGTTTCTTAATAACGCTCGGGCAATTTTTAACAACTCGGTTGGGTCTTCAGTATAGGGAGCACCCAGTTTTTCGTGAAAGAGCTTTCCGATGTCCTTCCGCGTTAGATGTAGAGCCGGGGCGGTCAGGTGCGAGGGGATTTGATCCATGAGTTGGACGATGTATTCGCCGAGGTCTGTCTCCAGAGTCTCGATACCGTGCTCGATGAGAAAATGGTTCAAATGAATCTCCTCGGTGGTCAGAGACTTGGATTTGACGATGGACTTGACATTCTTGTCCTGAACCAGCTTGAGGATTATTTGCCGTGCCTCCTCGGCGTCCGCAGCCCAATGAACCTGAATGCCGTTTTTGATACAGTTGGCTTCGAATTCCTCAAGGTAGCGATCGAGATGATCGATGACCTCGCGCTTGATGGAATTTGCCTTGTGGCGCAAAGCCTCCCAATAAGGGACGTGGCTTACCTTGTCCGCGCGTTTTGCCAGGGCGGTCTGAGTCGCCTTGTCTACTGCTTCTTTAAGTCGCTCATTTTTGAGCGCGGCACGAATATATTTCTTGGTTTCTATCGCGGCCAATTCCATAGGATTTCCTCGGTATATGGTCCTGATGTTTAAAGGGAGAGGCTCTGCGCCAGCAAGTCGGCGATGTGCAGTGATTTGGCTTTCATGTGGTGCTTGCGCAAATAGCCCTCGATGTTCATCAAGCAGCTCGAATCCGCACCGACCACAAATTCGGCGGCGCTTTCTTCGATGTATCGGCATTTGCGCGCCACCATGGCGATGGAGAGATCCGAGAATTTATAGGAAAAAGTTCCGCCAAATCCGCAGCAGGTATCGCTCTTTTCCATTTCCACAAAGTCGATCTTTTTGATGTTGCGAATGAGGTGGCGAGGCTGCTCGCGAATGCCCAGCTCGCGCAAAAGGTGGCAGGAATCATGATAAGTGACCTTGTGCTCAAACTGTCCGCCGAGGCCATCGACTTTGGCTACGTCGACAAGAAATTCGGTGAATTCAAAGATGCGATGACTGAGATCCTCCAAGGCCGGCTTGAGGTCTTCACTAATGTCCAGCTCATGGTAGAACTTGCGTACCATAGCCGTGCACGAGCCGGAGGGGGCAACGACATATTCTTTGCCGCGAAACAGCTTGATGAACCGTTCCGCCACTGGCACAATTTCTTTGCGATAGCCGGAATTGAAGGCCGGCTGGCCGCAGCATGTCTGGTCCTCGACGTAATCGATCTCAGCGCCAATGTGCTTCAGCACTTTGACCATCGAAATTGCCGATTCCGGGAAAAGGTGCTCGGAAAGACAGGGGATAAAGAGGGACACTTTCATTTTTCGCTCGATCCGGTCAATATGAGTGGCTAGGAATAATGATATTTGCAGGAAACAATGATGATGGCTTCATCAGTTATCTTGTAAACTAAGCGATGTTCGTCATCGATTCGGCGCGACCAGTAGCCCTTAAGCTTACCTCTGAGTGGTTCGGGTTTCCCGATACCTAAGAAGGGCTGGCGAACGGTGTCCATAATCAGGGCAGCGATTCGCCTGTGTAGTTTTTTGTCGACAACCGACCATTCCACGAAATCCTGAAACGCATTCGCTTCGAAGATGATCCTCCTCATTGTAGCTCGCCGACTTTGGCTTCAATAAGATTCTGATTCAGGGCCACGTTCTCTATCGCTTTCAGCAAGCGTTCTCTGTTTGCCGGCGATTTTAATAAATAGTCAGTTTCGTCCTCTTCGACTTGCTGAGCTTCCGCCACAGCGATTTCAATGTCTTTGCCTTTGAACATCGTCTTTAGCGCTTGTAGAAATCGGTTATCCAATTCATCGGCTTTCAACTTGTATATCGTATACATGATGTGTCTCCTTTAAAAAGCGATCCTCCGAATAGTCAGAAGTATTCCACTGGAATTTCAGTAAGCCCGCAGGATCTAATTCCAAAAGTCATGAATCCGCGTTTTCCTTTTGACAAATCAACGCTAATTCTGGGTCTACACTTCCTGACAAGCTCTCCTCAAAAATGGTAGTCGCATCGTGGCCGTATTGCCTCAATATTTCGGCTGCCTCGTTTGGCAGATTCTCATCTGTCTTGAATCTCACTGCATGGGCTCTAATGCTGGTACTTCCATGACCGATTCACGAGTCAATTCAGCGGCATAGGCAATGCAAGCTTGAATGGCCTCTAATCCGATTGAAGGATAACTGCGAAGAATCTCTTGCGGGCTTAATCCCGCGGCTAAATTATCGAGAATGACCGACACCAATACTCGAGTTCCAGCAATGCAGGCTTTCCCATGACAGACCTTTGGATCGACAATGATGAAATCTTGCCACTTGACCATTTTTTAACACTCTCCTTAAAAAAGCATTTGTCAGGAGCTCTGCGTGCGCCCATACTGAAATCAATTGGCCAATGTTCCGTTGACACTATAGGCGGAGTCGTTCTAACGCAAATACTCGTTCCACTTTTTTGCCAGATTTTCGGCTTTCACCGTCTCCAGCAAATAATTGCAGAACTCTCGTCCCGTAGCGCCATCGCTACGGCCGGTGATCACCTTTTGCTTTTCATATTGGCCGCAAATGTCCAGTGCCATTTCTAATTTTTCGGCTTTGTCGATGAAGCCAATGTGGCGGATCATCATCGCAGCGGCGCGGATGAGGCTGGACGGGTCGGCATATTGCCCGCGTCCTTCGGAGATCATGCGCGGCGCTGAGCCATGGATTGCCTCGAACATGGCGTAGCGCTTGCCGATATTTGCACTTCCCGCAGTGCCGACGCCGCCTTGAAACTCTGCCGCTTCGTCGGTAAGGATGTCGCCGTACAGGTTGGGAAGCACCATGACCCGGAATTGAGTCCGCCGCTTGGCGTCTACCAGCTTGGCTGTCATGATGTCAATATACCAGCCATCCCATCGCACGTCCAGATATTCCTTGCCAATCCTTTCGGTCGTTTCGAGGAACAGACCGTCGGTGGCCTTGATCACGTTTGCCTTGGTGACCACGGTGACCTTGTTGATGCCGTTTTTATGCGCATAATCAAAAGCCATGCGGATGATGCGCTCGCTGCCTTGCTTGGTGACCGCGGTAAAGTCGAAAGCCAAGTCCTCCGTCACCTGAATGCCCTTGCTGCCGAGAATGTAGGCTCCTTCGGTATTTTCCCGAAAGAACACCCAATCGATCCCGTCCTTGGGCACTTTGACCGGACGGACATTGGCAAACAGATCCAGCTCCCGGCGCATGGCGATGTTGGCGCTTTCAATGTTTGGATACGGGCCGCCCTTTTCCGGCGTCGTTGTTGGCGCTTTGAGGATGACGTGACAGGCCTTCAGTTCGGCTAGCACGTCGTCCGGAATCGCCTTCATGTGTTTGACGCGATTCTCGATGGTCAAGCCTTCAATGGTGCGGAATTGGACTTTTCCAGATGTTATCTCTTCGGAGAGAAGGTATTCTAATAGCCGTTGCGTTTCTTGACAGATAATGGGACCAATGCCGTCGCCCCAACAGACGCCGATGATAATTGGCTTGAGTTTGGAAAAGTCAAGCCAGTCTTCGGCTTGCTTCATTTTTTCGACTCGTTCCAATTGCTCCGCTACCAGCTTGGCAAAATGCTCTTTGGCTTTTTCATTCAATTGGGCATTCATTGTCACTCCTTAATGGTCGTTGTTGAGCAGCTAATGAAAATCGTATGTGTTCAGTTCTGCTTTGATGGTCAATAAGCTTCGTGCGGATGAGCGGAATCCGCGATTTCTTTTTGTTCTTGCTGGTAAATGAAAAATCTTTTCCGCAAGTCATCTAATTCTTTTTGCGTTTCTACTGCTTCCTTGAGATAGGTTCTGGCCAGATGATCTTTGGCTTTGCCGAATACGCGATTGCAGATGGCGAGCATGTCTATGAGTGGAGGCTCTATGGGCACAAACTTGGTCAATACATGCCATAGCTCCTCCTCGAAAACCGTGACGGCATTTTGAACCTCATCCAAAGAATAGCCTTCATTGGATCGCTTGCCGGCAATCTTTTCAATGTAGTCGAGGAAAGTGAAATAGTCGGCTTCCTCCATCCCCTTGAGCAAAGCATGCAGCATGGCTTCCTCCCGTTCCTGATGCCTCTCAAAATCAATGGCTTCATAATGGGAGCGCTCCAACTTTTGCAGCCGATTGCAAACGTTTTTGATTAGCTCAGCTTTGTGCTGGCTAATCGTTGCGATCAGGTCTTTTCTTGGATCGAACATGATACTCGCTGATGCGCTGGTTCCGGCGCTTCACTTGTTCTTCTATGCGTCCTAACACGCGTTGAGCGTACCGGCCGTACTCGGGACCGATAATCGCGGCTTCCTTATCCAGACCGGCCTCGACGATCTCTAAAAATTTCCCTAAACCGGATTTCGAAATAGGTGTCGGAAAGGTCGCCCACTGCATGAGCGATGATTCCAATTCCTCATGCCAATCCTGATGCGGACAGTCTCTGCAATCCTTGAGCGGATAGGGATTGGCTTCCAATTGAAATCCCTTTAAAGCCATAATGAGCGGTTGGTAGTCATAATCGTATTTAAGGCGAGGGAATTGATACTCAACCACCGTAGACCATTTGCGATCATCAGGATCCTGGTGATGCCTGTTTAGCCGTGAGAGACAAACGCCCACGTCCGGATGCAGAATCTCACCGCCAAAGATGCGCATCTCACGTAGCTTACCGTATTGGTCTTCCCGCAAATCTCCGCCTAAAAGCAACAGGCAGAGAAAGAATTCCGGGTCTTCCAATGGCTTGAACGGAGCATCCAAGGCAATCTCGATGCTTAGATGCAAGCTATGCGGCTTGACCTGAATGAACAGGATCGCCAAATTGATGATTTGCGCCAAAATCCAGGGATCCTGAGTGGCCGGCTTGGAAACGTCGCCAAGGAGTTTGTATCGGCCAAAGGCCAACTCCAAGAAGCCTCGGGAATGCACATCCGTCGAAGTCAGGAAACCATGATCGTCGATATGCGCGCCCAACTTCCAACCGCGGCGCATGAGATCGAATTGGTAGAAGTAGTAAAAGCTGTCATAAACGGGGTCTTCTCCTTCAGTCGCCTTTATGGCGCGCACGCCCAAATTGGAAAACTCCAATTCGGCCCCCAAAGGAGAAACGCCGACCCGGCGATTGCTTTGGATCCAGTCCGCAACTTCATCCGCTCGCGGTTTGGTGTAAAGCTCTTCGGCGATGAAGATAGCGGCCACCGCATAGTCCGTGTATTTGAAGGACGGATCGAAGCGATTGACTCCAAGCTGCGTTAAAGCGGACTGAAATTGTTGGTTCTGATCTACCAGCAGCTTCAACGCCATCAATGCCGAGATGGTGTGCATGTAATAAGAATCGGAAACGGTGACATGAGCGCGATATTCATCACGGAACCGCTCCTCCAGTTGATTAAAGACCATGAACTTGGTCGCCAAGGTCATGTAGTTGTCGGCATAGCGGAGGGCTTTGCGATTGGCCGTGACCCAGCTCAGCTCCGGAATATTGGCCTTTTCGATTTCGTGCTTGATGATAAAGGGCGGCAGACCTGCGTCATGAAAGTACTGGCGCATGAGTCCATGTATTTCTTCCGAAAGCAGCTCGCGCGTAACTTTGAGGGAGAGCTTTTCTTGATCCACCACCAGACATCGACCTGCTTGTTCTTCCAGATAGCGATTTACGCTTTTATGAACAAACTCTTCGATCCGATCCCTCTCTTTATATCCCCGCTCAAAGTAGTGTTGAAGGGCTTGTGCGTTGCCAACATAAACGTAGGCATTGTGAAGCTCACCGCCCATCCGCACCTGAGCGATCTTTCGAAAGTAGAGATCTCCTTCGGACTCGTAGTCGTCGAGTTTTTCCAGAATCGATGGCGTTATGTCAAAGAGCACACGTCCTTCGATCGTTGATCCCTGCCAAGAAATGGCGAAGGGGAATCCGTTTGCCGGACTGATCTTTCGATGATTGAGAAGCAGCGCCATTTCCGAAGGCAGAATTCGCCCGGTTAACAGTTGAAAATGATAATCGTTGTTGAGCGAGCCGTAGACAAAAAGCTTGTCAACGGTGTCCGCTGCCGGCGCTGTTTCCGGTTCAGACTTTTCCGCCTTGCGGCTTACAAAGGGAGAAGGACCAACTTGTCGGGCTTGCGCCAAAGTCATTAGCCGACGTCTTCAAAATGAAGCTCGAACTGGGCTTCCATTTCTTCCGGCGAGATGGAGGTCACCCGACCTTGGGCGTACTGTTCTTCCACCCATTCGAATATGGCCGCAACTCTCGGGTCACGCTTATCGACCGGCGCCTTGCCTTTCTTTTGCAGCTCCTGATTGACCCAAAAGCCGACGCCGGCAATACCCGAGCGATCGGTGATATTCACTCCAAGCGGGCGTTTCAATATCTTCGCGGTGTCAAAAATATTATAGATTTCTTCGTTCTTGATGACGCCATCTGCATGGATGCCGGCCATGGTGACGTTGAAGCGGTCGCCAACAAAGGGAAAGTTGGCGGGGATCGAGGTGCCGATTTCGCGCAGGTAGTCGCCAATCTCCGTGATGGCCGTCAAGTCCATGCCATTGGTGGATCCGGTCAGAGAAGCATATTCGATAGCCAAGGCTTCCATGGGCGAATTACCGGTGCGCTCCCCAAAGCCTAAAATGGTGGCATTAGCCGCCGAAACACCTGAGAGCCAGGCCGTTACCGAGTTGATGTGAACTTTTTGGAAATCGTTGTGACCATGCCATTCGAACAGCTCGGACGGAATGCCGAATTCTCGCTGCAGATAGTAAACGAGCTTGGGTACCGAACGGGGCAATGCTGCGGTGGGATAGGGCAGGCCATATCCCATGGTATCGCAAAGCCGGATTTTGATTCGCAATCCCGATTTGGCGGAAAAGTTCATCAGCTCTTCGGTGAACGGTACGACAGCTCCCCAAAAATCGGCGCGAGTCACATCTTCGTAGTGACAACGAATGGCCTCAAGACCTGCCTCGGCGGCAGCGCGAACCACTTGCATGAACGAGTCCAGCACTTGCCGGCGCGTTTTTTTGAATTTCAGGAAGATGTGGTAATCGGAGATAGATGTGAGCATGCCGGTTTCCTTGATGCCCACTTGTTTCACTAACTCAAAGTCAGAGGGATTGGCGCGAATCCAGGAAGTAACCTCAGGATACTTGTATCCCCTGTGTCTCACTTCTTCCAGAATTTCCCGATCCTTCGCAGAATAGATAAAGAATTCCGATTGGCGAATGATGCCATTAGGCCCGGACAGTCGATGGATAAGGTCGAAAAGCTTGATGGCTTGCTCCACTGTGAAGGGTGTGCGAGCTTGCTGGCCATCTCTAAAGGTTGTGTCGGTAATCCAAATTTCAGGTGCGGGCTTGGCATCGACGATTTCTCCGTCAAAGACCGTTTTGGGAACTTCGGAATAGGGAAAGATGTCCCGCATGAGATTGGGTTCTTCTACGTCAATCAGGGGATGCTTCGTTTCTTTGGCAAAACTCTGCCATGGAACTCCGATTTTTGCCATGACAATTTCCTCCACATTACGGATCGTAAATGATCAATCGTTTCTAAGTATTCTATGTCATGCCTCACGCCTTGACATCAACCGGCAAATGGCTGTCATTGACAAGGCGGGAAACAGAACATTCTATGGTTCCTCTACTTCGGTTAGGTATTTCAGTGCTTCTTTGATTTGAAAATCGTTCGGGTTCAGCTCAAGCCCGCGCTTATAGGCCTTGATAGCCTCGTCGATGCGATTGAGTCGCTGAAGCACCTTGCCTAAATAGAGTTGCACGCGCGAATCGTCCTGAACGACGGCTGCCAGCGCTTGGAGATGGGTGAGCGCACAATCGAAAGCTTGTTCTTCGATACAAGACAGGGCAGCATGGTAGTGTGCAATGAGAGACTCGGCGTTTTCGCTGAGCATGGTTTCAAAGGCTTCGCGCGCCTGTCGGTAGCTCCCTTTGTGCCAATAGGTAATGCCAAGCCAGTAATGCGCCATCAGGAAATTCGGCGCAAGCTCAATCACTCTTTTCAACATCGCTTCGGCGTTATTTAGATGTGCCTGGCGATAATATGATACACCCAAGTAATAAAACGCATAGGGCAAACGCGGATTCACTTGGGTGGCCAGCTTAAAAGTTTCAATGGCAGCGTTAATTTTTCCTCGCAGGTAATAGCCGTTTCCCAACATCAGGAGAGAACGCAAATCCTTTGGATCCGATTTGATTTTTTCTTCTAACTGCTTGGTAAGCTCATCCAACTGGGAGATATCGAGTAGTTCCATTGATGCGGATAGGTCTGTTATTGTTTCATACATTCGCTTGCGCTTCCTTCATTCGTAGATGTATAACACCGTTCGTATGTGTAGAGCTTCCATTGAATTTTGAGATCGCTTTTAAAACTGGGAATTTGAAAGTGAGAGCCATCGACTTATTGGAATGATTGTCATGCAATTTAATTATAAGATGTTTGACCTTGAATGTCAAGCGTTATTTTGTAGAAAGGCGGCAAGATTAACTTTGTGCGGTAGAGTTTTCCCACTTTAGTTGAGCCTGTACCATCACTTCATGGCGGGCAAGGCCCCGTTTTGGGAAGAAATAGAAAATCATTCCCCACCGGACGTGAGCCTCCTTTGAAAGGGGGAATAGTTAGAAGAATGGTTTTTACGCGAACTCGGGCACAAGTAGTCCCTCGCTTACAGGTGGGAGAAAGGCAATCTCGTTCCCAAACCGAGTTTGAGAACGAGATTGCCCCACCCATTACTGAGGTCTCGGGCACAAGGACATTTTAGTTGATTTTCTTAGTCCGGTTATCTAAATTGCCGGCGCTCAGCCTTGGAATTATCGTGGTTGAATTCTGAGGTAATCGATATCCGGTTTCTTCGCACACAGATGTGTGAGCGCCTTTTATACTTTTTGTTCAAATCAGATAACACTTGTTGAAAACGATGAGTGCCGCCCGATGACGGCAAACTTGATGGGATCGAAAATGTATCATAATAAACTTCTAACTCTCATGACTGGGATTCTGCTGCTCACCTTCAGTCAAGGTTGCTCTCAGCAGCCGAAGGTGGTGGTACAAAATCCGCCAAAGGAAAAAGCAAAACCAGAGCCTCAGATCATCGAGGATTTTGATCCGATGTCTCTGGGTGATTATGAGCTTGACATTAAAGCGGCTAAGCCGTCCGAAAGTAGTGGGGAGGACATTGACAAGCTGCTCAAAGGCGGTCAAGAGGTGGATACATCGCGAGTGCAAATGGCGACCGGATATCGGGTGCAATTGATTTCCACCCGTGATGGGGATGAAGCGCGCACAGTAAAACGCGATGCTGTGCTGTCTTTTGAAGAGAATGTCTATGTCGCCTTTGACAACCCCTATTATAAAGTGCGGATTGGCGACTGCAATTCGCGGTACGAAGCGGAAATCTTGCAGGAGAAAGCTGTGGAGAAGGGCTTTGTCGAAGCCTGGGTCGTTCGTACGCAGGTGTTTGTCACACCGCAAAAGCAAACTATATCTCCCGAAGATAACCCCGAAAAAGCCCCGAAGGAACCTTGATCGAACCAGTCAGATGCTTTTTTGTTGACGACTTTTCGAGCTAAATGCCCGGTTGGAGATGCGAATGACCATATTTTGACCGATGGAACAATTCGTTTTGAAGTTTAATGGCCCGTTTTTTTAATTGAATTCGGGCCATTTTTTTGTTATATTTAGCGCCCGAAAAAGAAAATTATCAATAAGCAAACCATTTTAGCACGGCTCCGGAATTGACCTTTATAAGCCCGAAGTAATTTGATGGATATCCCGTTTCCTCTTGGCAGGGGTTACGGGCTTATTTTTAGGAGGCATCATGTCTGGCCATTCGAAATGGAGTACCATCAAGCGGAAGAAAGAAAAGACCGATGCAGCGCGTGGTCGTGTCTTTACTCGCTTGATTAAGGAATTAACAATAGCAGCCCGCCATGGTGGTGGCGATGAGAACTCGAATCCGCGCTTGCGGTCGGCTGTTTTGGCTGCCAAAGCTGCCAACATGCCCGCTGCGAATATCGAAAGAGCCATCAAGCGCGGGACGGGAGAACTGCCTGGTGTGACTTATGAGGAAGTTATATACGAAGGCTATGGCCCGGGAGGAACGGCCTTGTATATCGATGCCCTGACCGACAATAAGAATCGCAGCGTTGCGGAAATTCGTCATCTGCTTTCCAAATATGGCGGCAACTTGGGCGAAAGCGGCAGCGTCGCCTGGATGTTCCACAAAACTGGCACCATCACTCTGTCCAAATCTGTTACCACCGAAGATGACTTGATGATGACGACTTTGGACGCCGGTGTTCAAGACATTGATCAGGATGAGGAGACGTTCCGGCTGAAGATGGAACCCTCGGCCTTGGAAGCGGTCAAGAAGGTGCTCGGTGCCAATAACATCCCATTTGAAGGTGCCGAAATAACCATGGAGCCATCGACGATGATCAAAGTCGAAGGCAAGAATGCGGAAACCCTACTGAAGCTGATGGATGCTTTGGAAGAGCACGACGACGTACAGAATGTCTATTCCAATTTTGACATAGACGACAAGGTCTTGGAACAAATTAACGCTCAATAGCGGCATGTTAGTCTTGGGCATCGATCCCGGAAGCGCAATAACAGGCTATGGTCTCATCAAAAGCTTGCAATCTTCTATCTATGAGTGCTTAGAATTCGGCTGTGTGAACACAAGGGCGAGCGATCCTTTTCACTTGCGATTAAAAGAAATTTATGATCGTGTCGTCGCTTTGATAGCAAATTTTCAGCCGGATTTTGTGGCCTTGGAAGATATATTCTACAGTAGAAACGTAAAATCTGCCATGCAGCTCGGACAGGCGCGTGGTGCATCCGTGCTTGCAGCTCTCAATTCCGAAAAAGCCATTGTGACCTATACCCCTCGCGAGGTGAAACAAGCATTAACCGGACATGGTGCCGCCTCCAAGGAGCAGGTTCAGAAAATGGTCGCCAAGCTGCTGCACCTTGAGTCGATGGATGCCCCCCTTGATGCCTCGGATGCATTGGCCATCGCTATCTGTCATGCAAACCGTTTTTGGACGGAAAAGAGCTTGCAGCAGCGACGGAAGCAGTAATCGGCTCGCCACCGATTCGTTTGCCCAGAACTTACAATTCGCACTCCTCTTGTTAAGAGCTAACAAGAAGATCACCACCAGCCGATCGGCAACACTTTACTATTTTAGCGTCATCGCTATGCTATCCTTCATCCGCGGCAAATTGGTAGAAAAACTGCCAACACAAGTCGTAGTGGACTGTAACAATGTCGGCATGGAAATGTTCATCCCGCTTTCGACCTATGAAGCTCTTGGCAACCTTGGCGAGGAAATTCTCCTCATTACCCATTTGCATGTCCGCGAGGATGCATTGACGTTGTTTGGCTTTGCTACATCTGATGAACGTCAGCTTTTCCGTGAGTTGTTGTCGGTATCCGGGATTGGGCCCAAGTTAGCGCTTGGTATTCTTTCCGGCTCAAAAGTCATGGAAATCTACCGGTATATCGCAGAAGGCGAAGAGCTGGCATTAACCAGAATTCCTGGCATCGGCAAAAAAACCGCCCAGCGGCTTATCTTGGACCTTAAAGAAAAGGCGGCTGCGAGACTGAGAAGGATGCCAGGTGTTCTGCTGCCATCGACAAAAATTGCGCCTGACTTGTTGGAGGAAGCCACGTTGGCCCTGATGACTTTGGGCTATGCGAAAAATGAGGCTCAGAAGGTCATTCTGAAAACAGCGGAAAGAATTGGCCAGACCACTTCGGTGGAGGAATTGGTTCGCATTGCCCTGAAAAGCCAGGCGTGAGGACTCACTTGAATTATCAGGACAGACCCACATTTCCGGAGCAGTTGATCGGTGAGAGCGAGATCGATTTTACATTGCGGCCAACTCGGTTCGAGGAATTCATCGGTCAGAACAAGCTAAAGGCCAATCTGCGCGTTTTCATTCAGGCTGCCTTGGAGCGAAAAGAATCCTTAGACCATGTGCTTTTTCACGGCCCTCCGGGATTGGGAAAAACCACTCTTGCACATATCATCGCCCAAGAATTGGGCGTTAACATCCGTGTGACTTCCGGGCCGGCATTGGAACGGGCCAGTGACATCGCAGGTCTGTTAACCAATTTGGGCGAGCGGGATGTCATTTTTATCGATGAAATCCATCGCTTGAATCGCGTGGTGGAAGAATATCTGTATCCGGCGATGGAGGATTTCAAGCTGGATATTATCATAGACAAGGGAGTCAATGCCAGAACCATTCAGTTGAAGCTTCCGCATTTTACCCTCATTGGAGCAACGACCCGTGCGGGTTTGCTCACTTCCCCCTTGCGCGCTCGCTTCGGAATGTCTCTGCGACTGGATTACTATGATTCGGAGGACCTTGCCACCATAGTGCGGCGTTCCGCCAAAATATTGGATTGCTCCATTGAGGAAAATGCTGCTTTTGAGATCGCAAGTCGCTCCCGCGGCACCCCGCGAGTAGCCAACCGCTTGCTGCGCCGGGTTCGTGATTTTGCACAGATCGACGGACAAAAGTCCATCACCGCAATCTTGGCAAACGAGTCGCTGCATCGTCTTGA
>Ga0172371_10009576_pt1 | contig 13272 bp, 13 predicted proteins | sample Lak12m_FD_114543 | JGI IMG/M metagenome (GOLD analysis project Ga0172371, IMG submission 114543) | Freshwater microbial communities from Kabuno Bay, South-Kivu, Congo - kab_022012_12m | ecosystem: Environmental > Aquatic > Freshwater > Lake | place: Democratic Republic of the Congo: South-Kivu... | reverse complement strand
CACGGCAATAAAGAGGATAAAACTCCATTAGTTGAAGCCAGTGTTGTTGTTGAAGATGGAGGCGAAGAGGGAGAGCCGCCTTGTGAAGGCGAAGACTGCGAGCCTCCGGTTCCCGGTTTTGCCCCGATGGCGGTGAAGACTAAATCGAAAAAAGTTGAAAAAGATACAAACTTAGAGCAGGCTACGGATACAGTTGAAAAAGCAGCCAGCGACGATCAGACCGCGCCGGCGTCGCGGATCAAGAAAATCAAAGAGAGAAGCGGCAAGAAAAACGCGCAGAAGTTCAAATTCACCTTGAGCGCCCGGGACGCGGGTTCGGGGGTGGACAAAACTGTTGTTTACTACCGCAAGGGCAATGAAGATTGGAAGAAATTGGGCGAAACCGACACCGACGTTTTTAAATCCGATAAACTGGACCGGGGGGTTTACGAATTCTACACCCTGGCCGAGGATAAAGCCGGCAATCAAGAACAAAAGGACAATCCCAAACCGGAAGCGCGGGTCACCATCACCAAAGACAAAACCACCGTCGAAATCCTGACCGACGGCAAGAAAGCCAAAAAAGCCAAGCACAAATCCAAGAAGAAATCCAAAAAGAGCCAAGTGAAGAAATCAGAGGCCGACAAGAAAAAAACCGCAAGCGACAAGAAGAACGGCAAAAAGAAAAAGAAGCAATAAAATTAATGAGCCTTTATATTTGACAGAATAATTGTTTCAGCTAATTATTTTGATGTAGGCGGAAGCCTACCTAATCGCGCGGTCCCGCTTTCTAGCGGGATTTTCGCATTTATAAGCGTAATTCCTCTTACCATTATAAAATTTTCCGAAATCGATAAAATAATTTTTTACTGCATGTAATTCTGCAGAAGTCATACCTCTCACGCCTACAATATAAATTTTCTTTCCTTCCTTTTTAATTCTTTGGAGTGGAGCCTTAAGGTCTGAGTCTCCAGAAAAGACAATAACCCCTGAAATTTTGCTGGAGTCATCAAGAATGTCCATAGTCATTTCCACGTCAAAGTTACATTTTGGTTCCTCTATCAAGATTTTTTGACGCTCCATTTCATTAAGAATCGTATAAAGTTTTTTCGAAATCTTTCTCCCAAAAAGGTTAATTGTGGATTTACGTAGTATTAGTGAATCCTTTATGGTTTTTCTAATATACTTTACTGGCTTTGTTATCAATATGGCTCCTGCTTTCCTGATTCTTGAGTGAAATCTCATTGAATTATTAATATCCCTTTCGTTCAACCCGTAGTATACTTTGACTTCTCTAACAGGCGCAATTGATAGGATTTGGCTGATCAAATCTTCAATCCTGAATCTCCACCCAAGTGTGTTCTGCCAATGGAACATATTGGCTAAGTCGAAGTAGGCGATAATAGCAATCTCATCTCCTAGAGCTTTAATATAGTTATTTCTCTTTGGGGGTCTTTCCATCAAAGTCAGTTTAATTTGTTATTATTTCATCCTACCACGCCAATCATTAAAAACTGATTAAAACATTATTAACTCAACCTCACCGAAGCCGGCCAAACAAAAACAACCTTCCTTTGCAACTGGAGGGTTGTCTTTGTTTAATTAAACTTTACAGATTTACTGGACGGGTCACGGGTCAACTTGGACGCACTTGCATTTGCTTTTGCAGGAGTATTCACATTCGCAGGGACCTTTCACTTTGATCTTGAAGCAGTAATCCGTTCCGATCTTCAAGCCGTCAATGTGGATTTTCCCTTTCCCGTCGCAATTCAGTTTCACTTTCTTGAATTTTTCGGTGTATTTTACGCCGGTTTTCTTGTTGGTGATTTTCACCTTTACTTTCACTTTCTCCCCTTTATTCTCTTTGTCTTTGATTTTCAAGTCAACGGAATGGCTGTCGCTGCTGGTGGCTTCTTTAATCTCGGGTCGCCATCGCCAGCCTTCGTCGTCGTGCTTGTCTTTGGAATGGGCGCTGGCGGTTCCCATCCCCGCGAAAAGAAAAAACACTGCCACAAACAGCAGAATACTTTTGAGGTTTTTCAGCATGGATGCAGGCTTTTTAGGGTTTAGTTTTGCTTGCCTATATTCGACCTTGGGTAAGGTGCCACGAGAACCTCCTTGCCTCCAAACCTCCATTACAATATTCTATTGAAACAAATCGGGTAGGTCAAAATCCGGGTTGGTGAGGTTGAGTTAATAATGTTTTAATCAGTTTTTAATGATTGGTGTGCTAGGCTGAATTCATAATCTGGAACCTTGCCTCTTTCCAGGTTAAAAATATTTGCCCGCGTCCCCTTTCTGCCGCTATCCCCACGCGAACGAAGGGGGCAGTCGGGCAGTCCAATTACGATTTACGATCCACTAATTATGAAACACACCAGCAAAGTCAATTCCTGTGCCTTGATCGGTCTCGATCCGGTGATCGTGGAAGTGGAAACCGACTTTTTCCCCGGTCAGCATAAATTTAATATTGTGGGCTTGCCCGATCCGGCCATTCGTGAATCCCAGCAGCGGGTGGGATCGGCGCTCAAAAACAGCGGGGCCATTCCGGCTTACCGGTTGGGAGTGGTGATTGTGAATCTGGCGCCGGCCGATCTCAAAAAAGAGGGCGCGGTCTATGACCTGCCGATTGCGGTGGGAATTTTGGCCGCCAGCGGGCAAATCCCCTTTGACCAGCCGTTCCTCAAGGAGAGCTTGTTTGTGGGGGAGCTGGCCCTGAACGGCGATTTGCGCCGGATCAACGGAATTCTGCCGATCACCATTTCCGCCCAGAAACAGGGATTTAAAAATATTTTTTTGCCCGAAGCCAGCGCTCCGGAAACCTCAGTAATCAGGGGGATAAACGTGTATCCCGTCAAAAATTTGGAGCAACTGATTGGATTTTTTCAGGGATTGGAAAAAATTCCTTTGTATGATGGTCGAAAACGGGCTGACCGTCGCCCGGAGTACTGCTTTGATATGCGGGACATCAAAGGCCAGGAGCACGTGAAGCGGGCAATGGAGGTGGTGGCGGCGGGCGGCCACAATGTTTGCCTGGTGGGGCCGCCCGGTTCGGGGAAGACCTTGATTGCCCGGACTTTCCCCGGCATTCTGCCCGCCATGACAATCGAGGAATGTCTGGAAACCACCAAAATCTTCAGTGTGGCCGGCAAATTGGATCCCGAAAAACCGCTGGTGCGGGAACGGCCTTTCCGCGCTCCCCACCACACCGCCTCCAACATCGCCCTGATTGGCGGCGGCAGCAATCCGCGGCCCGGGGAAATCAGCTTGGCTCACCGGGGAGTGCTGTTTTTGGATGAATTCCTGGAATTCACCGGGCGCACGCTCGACTGTCTGCGCCAGCCGCTGGAGGACGGCATCATCACCATCTCACGGGCGGCCGGCTCGGTGACATTCCCGGCCCGGTTCATCCTGGTGGCCGCCATGAATCCCTGCCCCTGCGGCTATGCCACCGATCCGGAAAAAGAATGTTCCTGCTCCCGAAGCGTAATTGCGCGCTACCAAAGGAAATTGTCCGGACCGATTTGCGACCGGATTGACATTTTCGTGAGCGTGCCGCGGATTAAATATCAGAAATTGGCTTCCGAAGAATACACCGAGTCGTCTGCCATGATCCGTTCGCGGGTTCAGAAAGCCAGAGACATTCAGGACCGGCGCTTCAGGAATGAGAACATTTTCTATAATGCGGAGATGAGCAACCGTCATCTGAAAAAATATTGCGCCATCCAGCCCGAAGGAAAAGAGCTGATGTTCCAGGCAGTGCGCAAGTTCCACCTTTCCGCCCGCAGTTATTTCCGCACTCTCAAAATTGCCCGCACCATCGCCGACCTGGAAGGAGCAGGCGCAATTGAAGTCCGCCACTTGGCGGAAGCTTTGCAGTATCGCTTTCAGGAAAACAGCTTTATGTAATTATTAAAAAAATTCTATGAGCGATGTCAAGCAAAAAAAGGGGAAATTGGCCGAGGAAATCGCCGCCAAATTTCTCAAGAGAAAAAAATATGAAATTATTGTCACCAACTATCGCTATCGGGCCGGAGAAATCGATATTGTCGCCTATGACCGCTCCGAACGGGAATTGGTGTTTGTGGAAGTGAGAGGTAAGTGGTACGAAAATTTCAGCGCGAAGCGTTCTCAAACGGCGGTTTTACCCGAAGACACGGTCGACCGGGCAAAACTGCGGAAAATCGAGCGGACGGCGTGGCTGTTTTTGGAAAAGGAAACCAAAAAATGGCAGCCTTATTTCCGGCGGCTGCCAATTTATTCCTTTCCTGAATGGAGAGTTGACCTGATCACGGTGGAATTTGAGAAATCGAGCCGCAAAGCCCAGATCAGGCACGGCCAGTATTTATACGCCTAAATAAGTCAATATCCCCATTAAACCATGAATGGTGGCAAGTAAAATTGCGATTTTGGCGATCCGGACGTGCCAGATAAAACGGATATTCCAGACTCCCCGGTTGTTCAAGATCGGAATTAACGCCACAAATAAAAAAGTCAAGTAGGTGATTATGCCGAAGTAGAAAATTACCGGTTTACCAAGGATTAGATAATAGGCGATTTGAGCCACCATAAGAAGAATTACTAATTTTTATTCACCGTTCCCACCTTGAAGACCCAGCCTTTTTTGCTGAGGCTGCCCTCAATCTCAATATAATGGAGATATTTGGACTTGGCCCGTAAGAATTTGCTTTCCGAAGTGTAGGGAATTACTCCGAAATAGACCAGCAGTTTGCGGGTCCAGGGATTATGGTTTCCCAGATAGCAGAGAATCTGGGCGGGCGGGCGCAGGTTGGACAGGGCCACAATGAAAGACACTGGAGCGTTTTTGACGATGATCACCTTGGGCCTTCCCTCCCGGGACAAATTGTAAATGGTTTGGGCGGTCAGCCCGATGACATCGCGCGCGCCTTCCCGACGGCGTTTTTCCAATTCGGGGAGGCGGTTTTCGTCATCGTAGCGGGATTCCTCGGTGACCTTGATGATTTTGCTCATTGTTTGAACCGCCCGGACGGGATATTTTCCACTAGCGGTTTCTCCCGAGAGCATCACCGCGTCGGCATGGTCAATCACCGCGTTGGCCACATCGGCCAGTTCTGCCCGGGTGGGCCGGGGAAGTTCCACCATGGATTGGAGCATCTCAGTGGCCACAATCACCGGAACGCCCTTTTTGATGCAATGGCGGACCATCAGCTTCTGGTAGAGCGGCACTTTTTCCTGATCCGCTTCCACCGCCAAATCACCTCGGGCCACCATCACCACGTCGGTGACGGCTAAAATTTCCCCAAGATTATGCAGGGCAGTCACGGTTTCAATCTTGGCAATAATCAGCGGCAACCCTTTCTTGCGGCCCAGGATTTTTTCCATCCGGTGGCGCAGACTGGTGATGTCTTTGGCGTTCTTGACGAAAGAAAGAGCCACATAATCCAATCCTTGGCGCAAAGCAAAGGCCAAATCGCTTTTGTCTTTCTGGGTAAACGAGGGAATGAACTTGGCTAGAGTCGGGAAATTGATGCCTTTACGGGTTTTGATTTTTTCGGTGTTGCGCACTTCCATTTCCCAGCCGCCCGGATATCTTTGGCCTTTGGCCACCAGCTCCACCGTGCCGTTGTCAAGGTAGACCCGGTCGCCCGCATGCAGGTGTTCCAGCAAAGAAACCTGGGAATCCAGACGGATGTGTTTTTCCAGATAGCCCGGCAGATTTTTGGTGGGCTTGTGTTCTTTGAGCAGCACTCTCTCGCCTGCCTCAAAAAGCAGCTCCGGCACCAAATTCTTTTTGTCGGAAAGCTCCGAAATCCGGATCCGCGGCCCTTGGATATCCGCCATAATGCCGACATTTTTACCGGTGCGGTAAGCGGCATGGCGCAAATTCATTATGGCCTGAAAATGAGATTCGTGAGAGCCGTGCGAAAAGTTCAAACGGGCGATGTCCATTCCGGCTTTCAGCATCGCCTCCAGCACTTCCCTTTTCTCGCAGGCCGGCCCGATGGTGCAAACAATTTTGGTTAGATCGTCTTTTCTTCGCATTTATTATTTGTATTTAGCAAAAATGATATGGGTTACTCAATGCAGCAATCAACCGCTTTTTTGACTAATTCTCCCAATTTTCCCAGCAAACCGCCCGATATTTTCTTGGGCTTCTGGTTTTGATTGATCCCCAATTCCCTTAGTTTATTCAATACGCCTTTATCGAGCAACTTGGTTTCTGACTTTTTAATCACCTTGAGATTTACCCCCCAGAATAGCAAATAGAGTTCGTAGGCCAGAGTGAACATTTCTTTCGCGGTTTTCTCGTCGCCTTCTTTGAGATGCTTGGTGCCCACTTCGTTGAGTCGCATACAGCCCGACAGTAAATGTTTGCTGGTGCACCATATCTCGCCTTCGTATTCCTTGATGATTTTTTTCATCAAGCGCTTTCTCATCTCCCGGACAGTCTTTAATAATGCATAATACCCATCTTTGCCTGTCTTATTCGCTGTGAAGAACAAATGTTCTTCAATCGCGATCAAATTCATAATCGCCAAGCTCAAATCTTCGTCGCTGGAAAGATCCAGTTTGTTGTCACGCTTTAAGTCGTTCACCTTCTTCACGAATTCCTGAACGCGCTCTTTGGTGAGCAGGTTTTCCAGCACGGCGTTTTCATTGGTCATTGGTTTGAATTACTGTAGGTAAAGTTTTTTTCGAAAATTTCCAAAATCGTCATAAAAATGGTGAGAATTATTGGTCCGATAATGAAGCCCAGTATGCCAAACTCAACGATGCCGCCAAAAGTTCCCACCAGAATCAGCACCGGATGCAGCAAAGTGTCATTGCCAATCAGGCGGGGTTTCACAAAATTATCCACGAGACCGATCACGAACAAACCGATAAAAATCAGGATAATAGCCGGGATCCAGGCGCCCTGGACCACAAACCAAATGGTCGCCGGAATCCAGACCGCAATCAGACCGAGAAAAGGGATAACTGAGAGAATGGCAATTACCACGCCCCACAATGCCGGAGAGCTGACCCCCAAAATCCAAAATGAAAGCCAACCGATCAATCCCTGAATCACTCCGATGATCAGAGTGCCCTTGATGGTGGCCCGACTCATCGAAAGAAAACGGTTCCAAATCAGCTTCTCGTCCGCGCCGGAAAGGGGTGAAATCCGAAATAGATATTTGATCAACCGGCTTCCGTCCATGAACAAAAAGTACAAGGTGAAAAGCATCACAAAGACCAAAAATACGAACTGAGTCACTTGCTGGAAAGCTTGTTGAAACAAGTCCGCAGTGATACCGGCCGATTTTTTGGCAAACTCAGTCAAACTAACGGTGTTGATCGAAACGCCCAATTGTTCCGGTGAAAGCTGCAATTTTTGGGAGAGAAAGGCGCTGAGCGATTGGCTGCCGTTTTGCAATTCCAGCAGAGCGTTACTGTTGCGGGTAATATTTTTGTAAAATCCCACCGCTTCTTCGGCCGCGATGCTCCCCACCACGAAGAACGGGATTATAATCACCAGAAAGACCAGAACGCAAGTTAAAAGCGAAGCCACCCGTGCGCTTCTTAATTTCTTTTCGAAAAATTTGAAAATTGGATCAAAAAGGTTCCAAAAAATGAAAGCCACAATCAGAGTGGCGAAAAAAGGGATAAAAATCCGAAAAACCTCTATCCCGACCAGCAAGGCCAAGGCCAGCAGAAAATAAGCGCTGAGTTTATTTGTTTTTGCCATTGATTTCGATTTTGATTATCAATAAGTTAAGCATAACAATAGTTTATATTTTTGCGAATATTCGACTGATGATTATATCTGCGTTATAGTGGCATAAAAATCACCACAATATTATGTTGCCAAAACTACTCCCTTTGATTCAAATCATTTCTTCCGTCTTGCTGATCGCGGTGGTGTTGATGCAGAACCGCGAAGGCGGAGCGTCCGGCGTTTTGGGCGGCGACGGAGTGGGCGGCTCGTTCTACACCAAAAGAGGCCTCGAGAAAGGCCTGCTCTACACCACGATCATCCTGTCTCTGATTTTTGTCGGCAGCGCGGTGGCCAACTTTTTTGTGCTTTAACTCAAGTTTAGCAAAAAAGATTCCAAGAGCAGTTTAGGATTGGCACCGCTGGTGCGGTGGAGTTGTTCAGAATAGCTCAGCGCTCGCGTCAATTGTCCGGTCAACTGCCGGGCTTTTTTTGCATCCCGCCGGCTAAGACTCTCGGCCAATCGTTGGCGTAAATCCTGGATCGCAAAATCAAAAAACTGCTTGATTTTTTCCGGCCGGTTTTCGGACCATAGTTCGCCTTTTTTCAGGCGCTGAGCGGGGCCGGACCGGACCCATTGCCGATAATTGTCCCGCAGCTCCCCATCAACCGCTGGTGCGGATTGAGGCAGGTTGACGATGGTGGCACGGGACAAAATGGTGGGCAACAGCAAGTTTTTCGAAGCGGTCCCCAAAATCAGATAGCGATTGGGAAGCGGTTCCTCCAAGGTTTTCAGCAAGGCGTTCTGGGAAGCCGGATTCAGGCGATGGGCTTCCGGAATCAGACCCAGTTTGCGGGTAAATTCAAAATGCGACAGAGCCAACTGAGCGATAAACTCGCGGGTCCGGTCCACGTCAATGCCGGTTTTTTTGGGATCCCTTTCCAATATCAAAACGTCCGGGTGTCCCGCCGCCACCGCTTTCTGAAAAAAATACTTAACGATGGCCTCAAAAATTGGCCCCGTTTCGCTCTCAGTCAAGCCGTTAACCAGCAACGGCGGCCGTTCCGGTTCATCAGCCCAATGGGAGATAATTCTATGCAGCAAAGGAAATTTTTGCTCGGGAATCATTTGGCAGTCGCAACTAAAAATTTGAATGCTACTTTTCCGGCACGTGATAGACCAAAATTGAGTCGCCCACGAAATTAGCCGGCTCGTAGTTGTCCGTGAGCCAGTGGTAATTGCCCCGTTCAGGAGGGTTCAGGGTGTTCCACTGCACGGCGCTGGCGGAAACGGCAAACCAACCGCTCGAGGGCTTCTTGTCAAATCCCCACACTTGATAACGGTTTCCCAGGTAATAATCCAGATCGCCGCCGCCAAAATAATCCACTTTGATCATGGGGACATTGTTGGCGTCCATAAACTGTTTCAGGCGGATCAAATCCTGGCCCCAGTCAACATTGGAATCCACCATATATTTCCAGCCGTTGTGCGATCCCCCCACGAACTCGTTGAAATAGGGGAGATAGCTGGGGTAGGTCATCACGTTGACGGCCGCGAACCAGCCCAGCAGCAGGACGATAATCCCGATGTTGACGTAGTAGAGGCCGAGTTTTTTCTTTTGATCCAACTGGCTGGTGAATTCACCGATCATTATGGCGGTAAACATATAGAGGAACGGAAAAACCGGCAGAATATAACGGATTCCCAGCTGTAATTTATTAGCGCTGGCCATGCCGAAAACCAGCGCTGACAGGAAAGCGTAACCAAGAAAAACCGCGTTTTTCCTCAACCAATGCTTCTTTTTGAGTCTCTCCCATTCTGACCGCTTAACCAAGGCGTTTATTCCGTAGATGGCAAACAGCAGGATGGCAAAATAGAACAGTATTTGAGCGGCGATTGGCTCTTTCAACAGGTAGGCGAAAACAAAATAATCCGGCCAGTGAGTGCCCAGTTGGCCGAAGAAATAGGTGGTGTGGCCGCCGGTGGTGTGGGCGGAGACCATCAAAAAGCCCAGCAGGTATTGTGAATATGGCCGCAGCACGCTCACGTCAGTCATCCAGTTGAGCTTGGTGTTGAAGCCCAGATGCCCCAAATCTGAGTCTTTGATGGAATCATTAATCAGGGCGTGCTGAACCGGAGCCGGCATATTCCAGACGAGCGGAGTGTACCACAAGCCGACCAGCAGATAGCCGATCACGATTATTCCTGCCGCCTTTCCCACCTGCCAGACCGTCTCCCGGAGCATTATTTTGAATTTGCCCCGGCGGTAGCAGCCCATTCCGTAAATCAGTCCAATCAGCAGGAAAGTGGGGATCAGCAAAAAGGTGGAGAATTTGGCCAACAACGCCAGGCCGAAAACAACTCCAGCCCAAAGATAACTTTTCCAGCTGGGGGTTTCGAGATAGAGATAGTAGGCATAAAGGGCAAACAATGAAAACACGGTAGCGCCCATATCGGTGGTGATGAAGCGGCCATGAGCCATCAGATTGGGAGACAGCAAAAACAGAATCAGCGCGAGGAGCGCCAGTTCCCGTTTTTTGGTGATTTTTTCCGTCCAACGGTAGACAAACCAGCCGCCCAGTAAAAACACCCCCACCATCATAATCCTGGCCCAAAAAAGCATTTTGTCCGCGTCGTTGCCATAACGGTAGAGAAATTTTCCGCCCAATTCCCATTGATCATTTACCCGTTCAGTCCAGGAGGGGTCTTTGTCAGGGAAATAGACGTCCATAAAGAGCAAAGGGGCGGCCGCCAGTTCCTTGATGAGCGGCGGGTGCTCAGGATTAACGCGGTAATCGCCCTTGGTCAGATAGGAATAGCCGGCCGTAATGTGGGGCATCTCGTCCCGGATGGCCGAATCGTACCACATACTGCCGATGGCCAACACCGCCGCCGCCAGAAGCAGTACCACGGCTAAATAATGAGTGCGCATAATATTTTTCCAAAAACGCATATTTTTGTTTTTAAGGGTAATATTAGAAAAACTTAATTTAATTTTAGGCTTAATTTATGAGGACGCAAGCATTTTTTTGAGCTTCTCCACCATTTCCACCGGAGTGGGGTCAATTGCGTAATTCAAAGCCAGATAATAGGAGGCGAAATTGCCGATTTGCAGCGTGGCGAAAATCCGATAAAGCAAATCCCCTTCCGGCAGGTCCACCACCACCGAGTCAATCCCGTATTCTTTGAACAGACCGACCGTGATATCCAGCCGTTTCAAGTTTTGGGGATGGTCGTGCTTGTCGCGCAGCATAATGAAGTGAAAATTGCCCTGTGGCTTGGTGAATCCCACCATCTCATTGTGAGACAGTTCCGGAAAAAAATTCCAGAAAGCCGGGGTTTTGGTGTTCTCGTTGAGCATAATTTTCCACATCATCGCCAGCGCCTTAAATTTTTGCGGAGCGTAGATCACCGGAGTCTTGCCCTGGACCTTTTTGGCCACTTCCTGGCCCAGATTTTCCAGCACCCGCAAGTCAGATTTGATCTTCTCCTCCGCCTGTCGAAGGATGGCTGTGTTGAGCATTATCATGCCGTTATTGGCCATCAGGTTGAGCAGGGCGGCAAAACTGTAGCCGGTGGCAAAGCGCGGCTGGAAATCGGGAGTGGGCTTGGGCATCTGAATGAGAGGAATGTTCTTCGCAGTGCAAATTTCAGCCACTTTTCCTCCGCTGGCCAATCCCAAGCAATTCAGGTTATTTTTCAATGCCTCTTCAAAACAAGATATGGTCTCTTCCGTATTTCCTGAATATGAAGAAATGATGTTCAGGCAGTTGGGATCGTAAGCCTTTTTCGGCAGATAATAGCTGCGGTTAACTTCGATTTGGGAATTGTCCAAATAGACGTTAAGCAGCTCGGCAACGTGTCCCGACCCGCCCATTCCCGAGAGCACCATCGTATCAAATTTTTTGGCCAGCCGGAGGTCCTTAGAAAGCTCCAGTCCGGCCGTCAGCTGTTCCGGCGCTTTCCGGATCACCCCAATCAAATTTTCCTTGTCAATTGCTTTTGGATCCATATGGATTTTGAATTAATGCTATTACCTTAATAATTCTCCAATTTTTCATTTTCCAAAAATTCCTAAAATTGATTAAACAAAAATCTTCCCGTAGGATGACTAGACTCTCGCAGAGAGAATCAATCATGCAAGGAGGGCGCCATGCAGAACCTTAAAAAACTCTTGGGCCCTCTGGTCCAAGAAAACAGGCCTAGCGATTATATTGAGACCCATTTACCTCTAAAATCGATTTTTGTAGCAGCGCAGCCCAGAAAAATTTTCACAAACATTAAAGGGCTGGCAGACAATATTGTTCATGAGGAGCTGCTGTATCCTGTCCTGGTAAACGGATATCAGTCTGGCGCTGATGCAAAAGTGCGAAAGCATTTAGCCCACGTCAATTTCATTTACCGGTCGAAAAGCCGCCTTAAAGATGTGCCTATTTACAAAGGTTTCAGGATAATATTAATTGCCGGTGAAAGAAGGTTGAGAGCCTTTAAGCTTCTCTGGAATGTGGGTTGTTCCAAGTGCTTGGCCAGATACGGGCCTGAATCTCCGGGCACATGCTACAGAAGACGTTTTGGCAATAGAGGAATCTGGGCAAGAGTGTATCAAAGAAGTCCCGAAAAAACCGTATCAATGCAAACTTCTGAAAACCAGCACGAGAGTCTGCTCCCTCATGAGGATGCCATTCAGATTGGCTATCGGTTTCGAGCTAAACTGAGATTTGAGGATCCCCGATATCCCAAAGCCCGTTTTGCTCGAGAGATGGGAAAAGACCCTGAAACCGTGTATGACGCGATTGATTATTTCACCCAACCCGAAAAAACATTCAATTTTGTTGCTATTGGCATTTTGCCCTATTCCATTGGGAGACTGCTGGGTAAATTTTACGCAAGGGTGGGTGGTACCCCAAAAGGCAGGGACGCTTATGACAGCTTGCTACTTAACGTCCTGGGCGCTTCGTATAAGGCGCAGGACTTTAAGAAAATTGTTCGTGAGCGCATTTCTTTTTTGGTGAATCCGACTCCGACCCTGGGTAAGATTTTTAATTTAAGCGCCAATAGAGATGCCGAGGCAAGGTACATTCGGCGAGTCGTCGGACAGAATATGATTTTTGCCCTAAGCCACTATGAAAGATATTTTCAAAAAGCTAACATGCTTTTTATGGACGGGGCGCTGGGCATTAGTCAAGAACAAACGAGAGCGCTCATTGACGAAAGCATCAAGAAAGGAGAGACGAAATATATTTATTCGGACCTGGCGGTTCTGAGACACCTTGGAAGACTGGTTGAGGAACTCAAAGTTACCAACGGTCATCTGGAACGATTGTCGTTGGCGCCGAGGAAGCTCCCGCATTATAAAGAGGTAATCGGCAACACCGAAAGGCTTACGAATATACTAATCAGCCATATGGAGGAGGCTGGCGAATGCTAGGGTGATGGCTTAAACCGTCACCCTTTTAACATTTAAAAAAATAAACACCCACGGGGGTGGCTAGAGGGAATCGAACCCTCGTGACTCGCTCCACAGGCGAGCGCTCTACCATTGAGCTATAGCCACCCCGGTGGGTATTTACGTTTGAAGAGTATCAGAATTAATGCTATTTTACAAGCTAGATTATTT
>Ga0172371_10009573_pt1 | contig 13277 bp, 11 predicted proteins | sample Lak12m_FD_114543 | JGI IMG/M metagenome (GOLD analysis project Ga0172371, IMG submission 114543) | Freshwater microbial communities from Kabuno Bay, South-Kivu, Congo - kab_022012_12m | ecosystem: Environmental > Aquatic > Freshwater > Lake | place: Democratic Republic of the Congo: South-Kivu... | reverse complement strand
GTCCAGTTCTGCGAACCGACTTCCCAGCTGTCGATATGCGTCGACACGAAGACCTTGCCGGGACCTGTCAACGGCCGATTGTCGGCGACCAGCCGGCCCGCCAACGCGTTGAAGTGCGTCTCGGTCGCCGCTTGGCTGAACTTGTCGCACTCCAGTCCGCGTCCGGACTCCGGCGCAGGATGATTGTCCTTGCCGGTACTGGTATGTCCCAGCCGCAAGATCAGCCACTGGCCCGCAGGCACGTCCCAGGCCAGTTTTCCATCGGGGCCCAGTTGCGCCGTCAGGTCCACGATCTGTTGCCGCGGAATCACGGCCTCCGCCGGCAGCGTCGGAAACACCGCGGGCTGTGGCGGGAAAGCCTGCGTCTTGAACGACGACTTGCCCTGGAGGTTCGGAATCCGGCCGTTGCCGGCCGGCGCCGGCATGGCCAGCACGGCGATGTCGCGGTAGTAGTCCTGCACCGGCCGCGGCTGGGCCAGCGCTCCGTCGAAGCGGGCCGGCCCCGCAAGGGTCGTCTCGGTCCACACGACGCGCTGCATCGACAGTTCCGGCGTGATCCACGGTCCGCCGCTGCCGCACCAGCCGGCATCGTTGTTCAGGTTCAGCTCCAGGCCCAGCCGCCCCGCCTCGCGGCAAGCATGCTGGAACAGCTCGCGCCACAGCGGTCCGGCGAACTCCGCAGGCCCTTGCGGCGTGCCCTGGTCGACCTCCATGTACAGCACGCCGCCGATGCCCACTCGCTGCATGGCCTCCAAGTCGGCAGTGATTCCCTGCTTGGTCAGGTTGCCGCTGAGCGGAAACCAGTACACCCAAGGCCGAGCCGAAGCCGGCGGCTGGGCAAACCCCTGGATCAAGTCGTCCGCTGCGTTGGCGGCCGTGGCCAGCGCGGCGACGGTCAGCAGCGTGAGCATCATTGGGCGTGACATGGCGTCGCTCCTGCAGGAATCGGTGAACGTTCGACGGACGGTGCCGTCTATGTTAGCACGTTCCGTGCAGGAAAGGACCGAAGAGCGGCGCTGGCCCAGTCTGAGGCGGGGCGGCCAATCCATGCACCAGACCGGTTCGCAGGCCACTCAGCTGGACCATCGCCGCGACCTGCCCGGTGATGTCGTGCAGGTCGCGAGGTCCGCTGGTAGCGAAGCTGAATCGGTCTTGGAAAACCATCGCGGATCGCGGGCTTAGCGGCGGGGACGTCCGCCACCGCCGCCCGAGCGGCGCGAGCGGCCTCCGCGGTCGCCCCGATCACCGCGATCACCCCGATCCCGGTCGCCGCGATCGCCGCCGCGATCCCGTTCGCCGCGATCGCGGTCCTGGGCCTCGCCCTCGTCCCCCTCGGGACGCGGCGGCAGGTCGTCCTTGATGCCCAGTTCTTCCAACGCGCGGCGCCGGCTCAGCTTGACCCGGTCGTGGTCGTCGATGTCGATCACTAGGACCTTCATCTCGTCGCCCACGGCGCACACGTCCGAAACGCGGCTGACGAAGCCGTCGGACAGTTCGCTGATGTGGCACAGCCCGTCGCGGCCCGGCAGGATTTCGACGAACGCGCCGAAGTCCTTGATGCTGATCACGCGGCCGTCGTAGATCCGGCCGATCTGGACGGTGGCCGTGCAAGCTTCGATCTGGGCCACGGCGGCCTTGGACGCCTCGGCCTCGTTGCTGGCCACAATCACCGTGCCGTCGTCCTCGACCTCGATGATCGTCCCGGTCGTCTCCTGGATCATGCGAATGTTCTTGCCGCCCGGACCGATCAAGGCGCCGATCTTTTCGGGATCGATCTTCAGCCGGATCAGGCGCGGAGCAAACGGAGACAACTCAGGGCGCGGCCGCGAGATGGTGGTCAACATCTTGCGGAGAATCTCGATCCGAGCTTCGCGGGATTGGGCCAGCGTCGCACGGATGATCTCTTCGCTGATGCCGGCAATCTTGAGGTCCAGCTGGATGCCGGTGATGCCGTTCTGGGTCCCGGCGATCTTGAAGTCCATGTCGCCAAAGTGGTCCTCGTCACCGATGATGTCCGTCAACAGCACCCACTGCTGGTCCGATTCCTTCACCAAGCCGACCGAGATCCCGGCGACCGGGTTCGTGATGGGCACGCCGGCGGCCATCAGGCCCAGCGTCGCGCCGCACACGGACGCCATCGAGGACGAGCCGTTGGATTCCAGGATGTCGGAGATCACGCGGATCGTGTACGGGAACTCCTCGGGATCCGGCAGCACGGACTTGACGCTGCGTTCGGCCAGCGCCCCGTGCCCGATCTCCCGCCGGCCCGGGCCGCGAATCGGCCGGCACTCGCCGACGGAGAACGGCGGGAAGTTGTAGTCCAGCATGAACTTCTTGGAGTATTCCTCGATCAAGTCGTCGACCCGCTGCTCGTCGCGGGTGGTGCCCAGGGTCACCGTGATCATGGCCTGGGTTTCGCCCCGCTGGAACAGGGCCGAACCGTGCGTGCAGGGCAGGCAATCAACGCAGCAGTCGATCTGCCGCAGGGTCCTCAGGTCGCGGCCGTCGGCTCGCGTCCCAGCCAGGATCAGGTCGCGAACGATACGGGATTCGAGTTCACGCCAGGCGTGATCGAACGCGCCCTGGCTGATCGCGCCCTCGGCGGCCGGATCGGGAATGCACTCCGCCACCGCCCGCTGCTTCAAGACCGTCACGGCTTCGCTACGGGCTTGTTTGCCCTCGGTCTGCTTGACCGTCCGGAATTCGTCGTAGTACTTGTCCCGCAGCTGTTGGTACACCGGATCGGCCGGCGGCGCCTCGAAGGGCTTCTTGACCGTGCCGACTTTGTCCAGAAACTCGCGCTGCAGCGCGCAGATCTCGCGAATCACCCCGTGGGCGAAACTGATCGCGGCCGCCATGTCGTCTTCCGCCATCTCCCGGGCGAAGCCTTCGATCATCGTGACCGCAGCCTCGGTGCCCGCGACGATCAGATCCAGGTCGCTGTTGTCCAGCTGGTCACGGCCGGGGAACGCAATGAACTGGCCGTCGACGCGGCCCACGCGGACGGCGCCAACCGGGGTCACAAACGGCAGCGGCGAAATGAACAACGCCGCGGCCACGCCGTTCATGGCGACCACGTCGCTGTCGTGCTGGCGATCGCTGGAGAACACGATGCACTGGCACTGCACCTCGTCGCGGAAGCCCTCGGGGAACAACGGCCGGATGGGGCGATCGATCAGCCGCGAGGTCAGCGTGTCCTTCGTCGAGGGACGGCCTTCGCGCTTGATGAAACCGCCGGGGAACTTGCCGGCCGCAGCCGTACGTTCCCGATAGTCGACGGTCAGAGGGAAAAAGTCCAACCCCTCGCGGCCAGGCCCGCTGGTGACCGCGTTTAGGACCGTCGTGTCACCATACCCGGCGAGGACGGCGGCCGTGGCCTGCTTGGCCAGTTCTCCGGTTTCAAATGCGAGCGAGAATTCTCCAAACTGTTTTTCTACACGAACTTTCACGGTATCTGGTCCCTGCTCTTTTCACCCGACGGAGGCCGCGGGAACGAAAGGGCGGAACGCGCGCAGGACAAAGGGCCGGAAATGAAATCCCAGCTCAAAACACGAGAGACCGCCGTCAGCGAATCCGGCGGCGGCACACGGCGGCCCGGCAGGCCATTACCAGCCGGCCGCCTGACGCCTATCGACGCTACTTGCGGATACCCAGCCGACCAATGATGTCGAGGTAGCGTTTCGCATCGACTCGCCGCAGGTAGTCCAGCAGTCGCCGCCGGCGACTGACCATCGCCAACAACCCACGCCGAGTCGCGTAGTCCTTCTTGTGCACCCGCAAGTGCTCGGTCAGGGAGTTGATCCGCGTGGTGAGAATGGCAACCTGCACTTCCGGCGAGCCAGAATCGCTTTCGTCGCGTCTGTATTCTCGCACCAACTCTTGCTTTCGCTCTTTGGTGATCGTCATAGGCTCTGTGTTTTCCCTCGGCCGTAACAAGCCCTGCGCTGGCTCGACCTCGTTCCTACAACATCCCTCCATCGTGCCACAACTGGCCGTTCCGGCCAACCGCAGCGATTCCTACTTACAACACAAATCCACACTGTTAGCCCAACAATGTACCGTCAGCCAATTGTTTTGCAACCGCAAATTGTCTTTCGGCCGTCCGGTATCCCAAACTCCAAACTCGTGGTAACTTGGGTTTCCGAAACCCACGGAATCCAATCATGGCCAAGAAAAACCCTGCTAGCAGCTCGAAATCCGACAAACCCGAGCCGCGAATGATCACAGAAAACCGCAAAGCACGTCATAAATTCGAGATTCTGGATACTCTAGAATGCGGCTTGGTTTTATTGGGCAGCGAAGTGAAAAGTCTGCGGGCGGGCCGGATTTCACTGGAGGAAGCCTACGGCCGCGTTCGCGAAGGCGAGGTCTGGCTGATCGGCTGCGATATCCCCGAGTACCCCCAAGCCACGATCTGGAATCACGAGCCGAAACGGCCCCGCAAGATGCTGGTGCACCGCCGGGAATTGCGCAAGTTCGCCAATCAGGCCCACGAAAAGGGCCTGACCCTGGTGCCGCTGAAGTTGTATTTCAACGAACGAGGAGTCGCCAAAGTCCTCCTGGGCCTGTGCCGCGGTAAGCAATTGCACGATAAGCGCGAGGCCATGAAAAAGGCCGATACCCAACGCGATTTGGCTCGCATGATGCGGGGACGCAGGTAACGAATTGTCTATCACGGAATGGAAACCGTCAATCACCGCTGCTCGAATCCGCGGCGGCGGGCCAGTTCGTCCGGGCGCTGGTCGATGCGGGCCACGTGCTCGTGGGACAGGCAGCGCGGCCCGCCGGCGGCCAGCGTTGCGGTCAGGATGCGGCAGGTCTTGACCAGCATCTGGGTGATGTTCAGCACCTCCTGGGCCGTGCTGCCCAGCGCGATCACGCCGTGATTCTCCATCAGCAAGACTTTGGGGACCCGCCGGTGGTCGGTGACGAACTGCCGAACGCGGTCGCGGACGGTCAGGGCCAGCGGCAATCCCGGGTCGGTGTAGGGGATGTAGACCTGGGCCGGGCCGAGCAGCACAACCTGGTCGGGGAACAGCGATCCGGAAAACAGTTCGCGGCTGCGGTGGCTGCACAACAGGGCCACGGCCGCCGTGGGATGCGTGTGCCCGACGAACTGGATGCCTTCCAGTTGCAGGCACAGGGCGTGCAGGAAGGTCTCGATCGACGGGGCACGGGCGCCTTCGACCGTGGCCGCCTTAAGCAACTGCTTGACTTCGGCGTCCGCCAGCGGCGGCCCGTCCAGGGCTTCCATGATCGGGGACAAGCCGACGCGCACAAAGCTGTCGCGACTGGCCCGCACGAGTTCCGTGCCGGAAGCTTTCACCCAGAACGAGTCCGCATCGGCTCGCACGGACGTGTTGCCTTCGCCCAGGATCACGTAGTCGTTCGCCGGATCGCCCAGCGACTGGGACATGCCGATCAACTGTTCCAAAACGTCATTCATGAATTCTCTCCAGGACTTGATGACGAAGCGGCCCGGCGCCGGCCAGGAACTGGTCGGCGATCCGCCGCAGGTGGGCCCGATCGAGGCCCTCGAACCGAAACGTGATCGCGGGCTCGGTGATCGACGCGCGGGCCAGCGCCCAGCCGCCGTCATAGCTGGCCCGCACGCCGTCCAGTCGCGTGACGGAGCCTCCGCACCGGGCGGCGATGGATTCGACCGCGGCCGGGGCGTCGCCAGCGAACGGAATCCGCATGTCCGGCGTAATGGCGGGCCATTCGGCGGGGCAAATCAAGTCGGCCAGCCGCACGCCCTGCCGGCTCAGCAGCCCCAGCACCACCAGGGCGGTGAACAAGCCGTCGTCGCCGCCGTCCAGGATGCCGAAGAAATGGTGCCCGCTGACCTCGACCCCCAGTTCGGCTCGAGCGGCCAGCATCGCGGACTTGATGAATCCGTGCCCGCTGGGCTGCATGATCGCGGTCCCGCCGGCCTCGGCCGCGACACGGGCGACCAGCGAAGCGCACTTCAAATCATAAACGACCGTCGGGCGGTGAAAGCACTGCCGGATCAGGAGCGCCGCGATTTCCTCCGGCCGCGCGATCCGGCCCGTGTGGTCGACGAAAATCACGCGATCCCCGTCGCCGTCCAAGGCGACACCCACATCCGCCGGGCGCGAGCGGACGGCGTCGACCAGCGGCGTCAAGTTCTCGTCGTGCGCCGGGTCCGGGTTGCGCCCCGTGTAATCCGGGTCGATTTCCGGAGTCAGCGCTTGGACCGCGCAACCCGCCGCGGCCAGGACCCGCGGAGCGATGTGCGTGTAGACGCCGGCCATCGCGTCCAGGACGACCGACAAGCGGGCGGCGCCGGATCCGCCGGCGACGAGTCCCCGTGCTTGGCGGACGACCCAAGCCTCGTATTCGGCCGTCACCTGCCGAGCGTCGCCCGTTCCGCGCGGCCCGTCGGGCGCGAGGTCCAGGCCGGACTCCAACTCCTGCATCAGCGCCGGGCCGGGCGGCTGGCCGGCCACCAGGAACTTGATGCCGTTGTAGCGTGCCGGATTATGCGAGGCGGTCACCACGGCGACATTGCGGCAGCCGCAGTGGCGGGCGGCGAAATAGACGACCGGCGTGGGCTGCTGGCCGACGTCGCACACGTTCAGCCCGGCGTCCAGCAGGCCGTTTGCCAAGGCTTGCTTCAGGGCCGGAGTACTGCGGCGAAAGTCGCCGCCCACGCAGATCGACGCTTCCCCTCGGCTGCGAATCATCCGCCCCAACGCGTGGCCGATCCGGCGGGCGTCGTCCGCGCCCCACTCCTGGCCCACGACGCCGCGAATGTCACAGGCTTTGAAGATCGTCACAGGTAACCTCGCTCGCGCAACGCGCCGCGAAACCGTTCCCAGGGCTCGGCATAGGCGGCGGTCAAGGCCGGCTCGGGGGCCACCGCCTGGCCCGCACGCACGATGGCCGCCACCGCTTGGCGGCAACCGCCCAGCGCCGGCATCGCCGCCAGAACGGCCGCGCCGACGGAGCATTGCGGATACCGCGGCGTCCAGTACGTGCGGCGATTGACGGCCGCCCGGATGCGGAGCCACGTCTCCCCGGCCACTCCGCCGCCCGTGGCGTACACCGTCGGGCCGATGGGCAATCCCAATTGCTCCAGCCGCTCGATTCCCAACCGCTCCAGGAACGCCACGCCTTCCATCCCCGCCGCAAACCGCTCCGCCGGCTCGGCGATTTGGTCCAAGCCGAACCCGGTCGCGGCCGGACAGGCAAACGGGAACCGCTCGCCGGTCTTGACCAGCGGATAGGCGACATGCCCGGAAGGCAGCCGCGCGGCCGCCGCACGTCCCAGGGCGTCCAAATCCTCCCCGCGCAGATGCGTCGCGACCCATTCGCCGCCGGTGGTCGACGCGGCGCCCGGCAGGTAGCCGCCGGCCGGATGCCGATGGTTGTAGATCGCCCCGGCCGGATCGAGCAGCGGCTGGCCGCTGACGGCCTTGAAGACCAGGGTGCTGCCGAGCGTCACGTTCAGATCGCCCACGTCCGCCGCGCCCGACGCCAGGCAGCCGGCCGTGCCGTCGGTGCATCCCGCCACGAGCGGAATCCCAGCCGGCAGCCCCGTCGCGCCCGCGGCGTCGGCCGTGAGGTATCCGAGGGGCGTGCCGGGCAGGACGACCTCGGGCAACATTCCGAGCGGAATGCCCAATCGCGACTCGAGCGCGTCCGGCCACTGCAGCCGCGCCGGCTCGACGCCCGTCTTCAGCGCCGTCGAGACGTCCGTTACGTCGTAGCGGCCGCACAGCCGGCCCACGATCCAGTCCGTCTGGTGCACCACGCGGCGGCAGCGGCGGAACAAGTCGGGCGCGGAGCGGGCGAAGTGCACGAGCTTGGGCAAGGCGAAAGCGGCCGCGATCTCGATCCCGAACGGAGCCAGGGCTCCGCGGACCGCCTCCGCCGCCTCGGCGGCCTGATCCGTCGCCCGCAGATCGTTGTACATCACCCCCGGGGTCAGCGGGCGCAGGTCGTCGTCGACCAGCAAGAACGTCCCGGAGGTCGCGTCGACGGCGATCCCGACGATCTCGCCACCGGCGGGCAAGCGGCCCGCCAGTTCGCGCAACGCAGCTTCGGCCGCCACGGTCCAGGCGTGCGGGTCCTGCTCGACCCGCGACCCGTCCACGTGCGCCGCAGCGGCCGGCAGATCCGCGCGGCCTTCGGCCACTTGCCGGCCTTGGAAATCCATGGCCACCGCCCGTGCGCCGCCGGTGCCGAGATCCAGGCCGACTGCGAGCTGGGTTTCCGCCATCGGGTTTCCTAGTTCTTCTCCGTCCCTTCGGCCGTCGAGCCGCCCTTCAAGTGCTCTTGCAGGTAGCTCGCCCGTTCGATGTTGCGGTCGGCGGTGTCCAACTCCATCCCCCGCAACTTCTGCAGGTGAGCCGGCTGGGTGTGAATGAACAGCTGGTTGACGGTGGGAATCGCCACGTCGCGGATCAAGCCCAGGTTGACGCCCATGCGGACGCTGGACAGCAGCTGCATCGTCTCTTCGCTGCTGATCGTCTGGGCGGTGCACAGCAGCCCGTAGGCCCGGCTGACGCGGTCGTGCAGTTCTCGGCGGCGTTCGTGGACCAGCGACTTGCGGGCCTTGCGCTCGTACTCGATCAACACCGGGGCGATTTCGCCCACCTGCTGCAGCAATTCCGCTTCGGACTTGCCCAGTGTGATCTGATTGCTGACCTGGTAGAAGTCGCCCATGGCCTGCGAGCCCTCGCCGTACAGGCCGCGGACCGCCAGGCTGATCTTGTGCAGGCTGCGAAACACCTTTTCGATCTGGCCGGTGAGCACCAGGGCCGGCAAGTGCAGCATGACGCTGACGCGCATGCCGGTGCCGACGTTGGTTGGACAAGCGGTCAAGTAGCCCAGGCGCTCGTGGAAGGCGTAGGTGACCTGCTCTTCCAGCAGATCGTCGATCCGGTTGATCTGCTCCCACGCGGCCTGCAGGTCCAGTCCGCTGTGCATCACCTGGATTCGCAGGTGGTCCTCTTCGTTGACCATCACGCTGAACTGCTCGGTCGGATCGATGGCCACGCCCCGCGCGCCGTCCGAGTCCGCATGCTCGCGGCTGATCAGCTGACGTTCCACCAGGAACTGGCGGTCGACGTCCGGCAAGCCGTTGACATCCACGTACGTCACGTCGCGGAACGCGGCGATCTGGGCAAACCGGTCCCGCAAGGTCTTTTCGACGGCGGCGCGGTCCAGTCCCGTGCACTTGCGGATGAACGGATAATCCGCCAGGTTACGCGCCAAGCGAATGCGGCTGCTGACCACGATATCCGAGTCCGGCCCGGAGCCGCGCAACCACTCGCCACACTTCCCAGCCAGTTCTTCAAGCTTCACGACCCGGATCCAATATCAGAAAGCGGTCTTGATTTCCTTGGCCCCATGCACGCCGTGCGGGCATCGTTCAAGTCACTTCGGTTTCGAGTTCGCGGATTTGATCCCGCAGCACGGAGGCCTGCTCGTAATCTTCTTTGTGGACGGCATCCCGCAAGTCGCGTCGCAAGCGGATCAAACGCGCCTGCTTGTCCACGCTCCGCGAGGACTTTCGCGGCCGTTTCCCCGTGTGGGTGTTCGCCCCGTGGATGTTGGCGATCAGGTGGTCCAGCTGTTCTTGGAAACAGACGTAGTCATGGGGGCAGCCGAGGCGGCCGTGATTGCGGAATTCAAAGAAGGTGATCCCGCACACTGGACAAGCCAGCTTGTCCAGCTTGGCCAATTCGTCCGCGGTCCGCCCGATCTGCAGATGTTGCAGCAGCGCGTTGGCGGCCGCTTCGGCATCCTGGGACTCTGTGGGGCGGGCCAGGTACTCGCGGGCACAGTCCTCGCACAGATGCAGTTCTTCCCACTGCTCCTTGCCGCCGACGCGTTCGGTAATGTGGAACGTCGCGGGCTTGTCGCACTTGTTGCATTTCATATCGAAGCAAGTTCTTACATGACAAGGACTAAGTGAATGCCTGGATTCTAGCACTCGGGCGGGGCGTGTCAAGGTTGCTGGAAATGACGCCGGTTCCGCAGTTTCGCTGGGCGCCATCTTTCGAATCGGCGTTGACCTCAGCTCGACGCTTCAGGTATCGTTCCCGCCCCCTGCGGCTGTGTCGCGCGCTGTGGCGGTGTGGCGGCGGCGGCTTGCTAGCTGATCAGGGGAACCGTGGCGACGAACCATGACTTTATCCGAATCGCGACGATCCGATCTGACGCGTGGCCGAGCGGCGCGTCCAGGACCGCCCTCGCGGCGTCGCGCCGCGCGGCGTTCGGGCTGGCTTCTGCTCGCGCTCCTGCTGGCAGTGCTGCCAGGGTGCGCCTCGAGCGGCTACTTGTCCGTGCGCCGCATCCCGCACAACCCGCTGGCCGGACCGCTGGATTTGCTGTCGTTCAGCGGGCCCAAGCCCACGGATCGAACCCAGCAGCTGCTGCGCCGCTACGACCTGGTCGATACCCAGAAACGGGATCCCCAGACGGTCCTGCACAAGCTGGAAGAACAGATCGCCGTCGAGCCGACGATCGACGCCACGCACGCCTATGCCGAGCTGAGCTATATCCAGGGCAAGAAGGCCCAGGCGATGGGGCGGGAAGCGGACGCGCTGGACCTGTACAGCGCCGCGGTCGCCCACGCCTACTTGTACCTGTTCTCGCCGCAATTCGAGTACCAGCGGAACGCCTACGATCCCCAGTTCCGCCGCGCCTGCGACGTGTACAACGCGGCGCTGGAAGAAGTGCTGCGGATCATGAAAAAGCAAGGCCGTTTGCGCCCCGGCCAGACGTATGCCATCGAGGCCGAGGACCAGCGTCTGGACGTGCAAGTCGTCACCTGCGGGCTGTGGAAGCCGGAGGACTTTGAGGAGTTCGAATTCGTGTCGGACTACGAGGTCAAGGGCCTGATCAACCGCCACGTGACCTACGGCCTGGGCGTGCCGCTGATTGCCATCCATCGCAACGAATCCGGCCGCGACCCGGCCGCCCGCTTCTATCCGCAAGGGATGAGCTTTCCCGTGACGGCCATCCTGCGCGCGGTCGAGAAGCCGTGCCTGGTCCGCGGCGGCGCTCGGCGGATCGGCTGCGCTTTGGAATTGCACGATCCGGTGGTCTACGACCAGGTCCCCATCGCCGGCCGGCTGGTGCCCCTAGAGCCCGATCTGACGACGCCGCTGGGATTCCTGCTCGACAAACGCCAGTACAGCGGGACCACCCTGGCCACCTGGGGCCTGCTGGATCCCAACGCCGCCAGCAAGATCCGCGGCCTGTACATGCTGGAAGCGTTCGATCCGCGCAAGATCCCCGTGATCCTGATCCACGGCCTCTGGTCCAGCCCCGACACGTGGACGTAAATGCTGAACGAACTCCGCAGCCTCCCCGAGATCCGCAATCGCTACCAGTTCTGGACCTACTCGTACCCCACCGGCCAGCCGTTCTGGTACAGCGCCACCCAGATGCGGGACGATCTGCGGGACGTCCGCGAGACGGTCGACGCCCAGCACCGCTGGCCGGCCCTGGAACGGATGGTGCTGATCGGCCACAGCATGGGCGGCCTGGTGGCCCGGCTCCAGACCTTGCCCGGCGGCGAGCCGCTCTGGCGCATGCTGACCGACCGGCCGCTGGACGAACTCCAGGCCGACGACGAGACCCGCGAGCAGATCGTCAAGACCCTGTTCTTTCAGCCCAACCCGGACATCCGCCGCGTGATCACGATCGGCACGCCCCACCGCGGCAGCGATCTGGCCAACGACTATACCCGCTGGCTGGGCCACAAGCTGATCACGCTGCCGACGATGCTGACGCAGACCAAGGCGCAGATCCTCCGCGACAACCCCGACTTTTTCCGGAACACCGAGCTGTTCACGGTCAACACGAGCATCGACTCACTGTCGCCGGAATCACCGCTTCTGCAGGTCATGCTGGCGTTGGACAAGCCGCCGTGGGTCGCCTATAACAACATCGTCGGCGTGGTGTCCGAGCGGAACCTGCTGGGCAAGATCACGGAAAAAGGCGACGGGGTGGTGAGCTACGACAGCGCCCACTTGGACGATGTGGAATCGGAAATCGTGGTGGACGCGGACCACATTCACGTGCATCAGCACCCGCGGGCCATCCTGGAAGTCCGCCGGATCCTGCTGGAGCATTCGGAACTGATGCTGGCCGAGATGTCCGGCCCGTCGACCATTCCCGCCGCCGGCCCGCCGCAGTTCGGCCCGCCGCCGCCTGGGCTGCCGCCGCCCGATCCACGCTGGCCGGCGTCCACGCCGTGGCGGGTTTACGATCAGCCGCCTCCGGCCGACACGATGTATTGAGGCATGCATGACGAGCCCCATCTCCGTCTTGGTCACAGGCTCGGCCGGTCGCGTGGGCGGCGCGGCGTGTGCCGGCTTGCTAGCGCGAGGGCACCGGGTCCGCGGCTTTGACATTCGCCCGACGCCAGCCCTCCAGGATTACCTGGTGGGCGATCTGGCGGACGCCACCGCCGTCCGCGGAGCGATGGACGGCGTCCAGGCGGTGGCTCACTTGGGGGCGACGCCCGACGAAGACGACTTCTGCGGCAAGCTGGTGCCCAACAACGTGCTCGGCGTGCACCACGTGCTGGAGGGCGCTCGGCAAGCCGGCGTCCAGCGGGTGATCCTGGCCAGCACGGGGCAAGTCGTAATGGGACACGAGGGCCCTTGGCCGATCACGCCCGAGATGCCCTACAGCCCTCGCAACTGGTACGCCTCGGCCAAGGTCATGGCCGAAGTGGCCGGACAAGTGTACGCTTACGTCCACGGCCTGAGCGTGATCGTGGCCCGTTTGGGCTGGTGCCCCCGCGATCGGAAGCACGCCGACAGCCTGGCGGGGGATGAATTCGGCAAGGATGTCTACCTCAGCCCCGCCGACGCCGGCCGCTTCTTTGCCTGTGCGGTCGAAGCTCGCGCCGACCTGCGCTACGCGGTGGTCTTCGCCACCAGCAAGCCGCTCTGCCAGACGCGGTACGACATCCAGTCCGCGCGCCGCCTGCTGGGCTACGAGCCGCAGGACACATGGCCCTGCGGCACGGAGATCGCTTATCGGTGAGCACGCCGATCAGGGCACGTCCGGCTGCAAGGCGGCAGAGAAACCAAGAAAAGCAAGGCTGGCCCGCTAGGACTTGAACCTAGAACAATGGAGCCAGAATCCATCGTGTTGCCAATTACACCACGGGCCAGTGAGTAATGTATGCGAAGCCCCGGAATTGGGTCAAGGGGTGTTTGAAGCAAACTGCGTCCCAGTTCATGATTTGGTTGGTTGACGGGCAAGCGAATCCGCAAGTAGAATTC
>Ga0172371_10009572_pt1 | contig 13277 bp, 8 predicted proteins | sample Lak12m_FD_114543 | JGI IMG/M metagenome (GOLD analysis project Ga0172371, IMG submission 114543) | Freshwater microbial communities from Kabuno Bay, South-Kivu, Congo - kab_022012_12m | ecosystem: Environmental > Aquatic > Freshwater > Lake | place: Democratic Republic of the Congo: South-Kivu... | reverse complement strand
GCGAAGAGGAAGCAGCGGAAGGTTCACCGGAGGCTGAAACGGCCGAGGAAGCTGAGGCAGCAGTGCCAGCAGAAACTGAGGCTGCGGCTGAAGGTGAGAGTTACCCCGATGCTGCGAACCTGGCCCTCAGCGACGAGATCTTCCCCGATCGCCCCGCTGACACATCCACCATGGATGTCGAGGAAGAGGCAGAGGAAATTGAGTCGACCGGCACCATCGAGCTCAAGGATGCCGTCGAGGATGATGAAGAGGCCTCTGCCAGTGACGCTGCCGCCGAGAGCGGCGATGAGGCCGAGGAAAAAGAGTAAGGAAGAGTAACCCCCGTTCGCAGATTTCGGCGACGGTGACCAATAGTGATTGATGCGCCCCGCCTGCGGCGGGGCGCATGTTTTTCCCCTTACAGCCGCCGGAGGAGCTAGTTGGCCGCCGCCATTGGTATAATCGAGCCATGTCAGCTGGCGCATCCCAACAACAATCCACCATCCGGGTCGCCCTCACCGGCGGTATCGGCTCCGGAAAAACGACGGCGCTGGCCATGTTTGCCGCCCGGGGAGCCGCGGTGCTCAACTCCGACCATATCGTTCACCGGCTATTGCAGCGCCGCGATATCCGGGAACAGGTCGCGGCCAACCTGCAGATTCCTTTATTTCCGGCCGGGCATGAAGGCCGCGGGCAATTAGCGAATGTGGTCTTCACTGACAGCGGCCAACTCGAAAATCTGCAACAGATCATGTTCCCGCTGGTAAAAAAGGAAGTCGCTGCCTGGTTTGCGACCCCGGAGGTGCAGGCCGCACCACTGTGCATAGTGGAGCTGCCCATGCTGTTCGAAGCTGGCATGGAGTCGATGTTCGACTGGATCATTCTGATCACGGCGCCTGCCTCAGAGCGGCGCCACCGGCAATCAGGCCGTGTTGGTCATGGGGAATTCCGCCGCCGGTCGGCGCAGCAGATGCCCGAGGAAAAGAAGCGGGAAAGATCGCATCTGGTATATGAGAATACCGGTTCGCCCATGGAGCTGGATGAGTTTGTGGCCGCCACCGTCGTGTCACTGACAGGCGCTGAGCCTGATGCTGCGGGTGGGACTGGCAAGTGAAAAAGTTTCGCCGAGCGCTTGCGGCCACGGTGATTATTGCCGCGGCCGGGGCCACATTCCTTTACATCCATGTGGCCATGCCGGGATGGTATGCCCGTCTGTGGTTTCCCCTGGATCATACCGAGACGATTGTCCGGAACTCGCGCGGCCACAGTCTCGATCCAGCGCTGGTCGCTGCGGTCATCTATCATGAGAGTGGATACGATGAAGACAACACTTCCAGAGCGGGCGCGATCGGTCTGATGCAGTTGATGCCGGCCACGGCGCAGTGGATCGCTTCCCAGAAAGCCGCGAACATCGAATTGAGTCAGTTGAACGATCCGGACACCAACGTCGAGTATGGCTGCTGGTATTTACGTTACCTGCTTGACCGTTTCGGGAATCAACAGGTGGCCCTGGCTGCTTATAACGCCGGTGCGGAGAATGTCGAAAAATGGCTGGAAGCTGCACATGCCGAGGGGCGGAGCTTCGATTACACCCGGGATATCCCTTATCACGAAACCAAAGAGTACGTAGCTGCCGTGGAGAAGTCGCAGGCGATCTACCGCCGCGCTTATCCCGGCGAACTGGAGGTAAGCTAAGCAGTTGCCGGCGAATTTCGCGCTAAGCACAACCTATCAACCGACGGGCGATCAGCCTCAGGCGATCGACGCCCTGCTCACCGGTCTGAGCCGGGGTGACCGTTGCCAGACGCTGCTGGGCGTCACTGGCTCGGGCAAGACCTACACGATGGCGAATGTCATCGCCCGCGCTGGCAAGCCCGCCCTGGTAATGGCTCACAACAAAACGCTGGCCGCGCAGCTGTGCAACGAATTCAAGGAGTTTCTGCCGGATAACGCCGTCGAATATTTCGTCAGCTACTACGATTATTACCAGCCTGAGGCCTACCTGCCTTCCTCAGACACCTATATCGAGAAGGATACGTCCATCAACGACGAGATCGACCGTCTGCGGCACTCGGCCACCAGCGCGCTGCTGTCGCGCAACGACGTGGTCATCGTCGCCAGTGTCTCCTGTATCTACGGCCTCGGCTCACCGGAAGAATACCGCAGCAAGATGTTGATGCTCAAAGTAGGTGAGGAGGAAGGTCTCAGAGACGTCCTGCACCTGCTCGTCGACATCCAGTTCACCCGGGGAGATTTCGATTTCACCCGCGGCCAGTTCCGCGTGCGGGGTGATGTGGTGGAGGTCCATCCATCATATGAAGATACGGTCATCCGCATCCAGTTCTACGGCGACGTCGTCGAACGCATCCTGCGGCTGGAGGCGCTCACGGGAGAGATCCTCGAAGAGATGGACGAGGTCCACATCTATCCCGCGACCCACTATGTCACTTCACCGGAGGCGATCGAGCGGGCCATCGGCGAGATCCGCACGGAGCTCGACATCCGCGTCGCCGAGCTGAAGAAACAGGGCAAGGAGATCGAGGCCCATCGGCTCACCATGCGCACCCGTTTCGATCTGGAGATGCTCAAGGAGACCGGCTACTGCAACGGGGTCGAGAATTACTCGCGCATCCTCGACGGCCGCGCTCCCGGCGAGCCGCCGCATACTCTGCTGGATTTCTTCCAGGAGGACTTCATCTGTTTCCTGGATGAATCACATAACACCGTGCCGCAGATCAACGGCATGTATAATGGCGACCGGGCCCGGAAGCAGACCCTGATCGATTTTGGTTTCCGGCTGCCATCAGCGCTCGATAACCGGCCGCTGAAATTCGAGGAATTCCTGGAAAGGGTGCCGCAGCTGATCTGCGTCAGCGCCACGCCCGGGCCCTGGGAGCTGGGCCACAGCACCCAGATAGCCGAACAGGTGGTCAGGCCCACCGGTCTGATCGACCCGGAGATCGAGGTGCGGCCGACCGAACATCAGATCGATGACCTGATGAACGAGGTGCGCCGCCGGGTGGAAAGCAGCGAGCGCACTCTGGTGACCACTCTGACCAAGAAGATGGCCGAGGACCTGACCGATTATCTACTGGAATCAGGCTTCCGGGTGCGGTACTTGCATTCCGACATCGACACCCTCGAGCGCATCCAGATCGTTCGCGATTTGCGGCTGGGAGAGTTTGATGTGCTGGTAGGGGTGAACCTGCTGCGCGAGGGACTTGACCTGCCGGAAGTCTCGCTTGTGGTTATCCTCGATGCCGACAAGGAAGGCTTCTTGCGGGGTGAGACAGCGCTGATCCAGACGATCGGGCGCGCCGCCCGCCACTTGAACGGCAAGGTAATCATGTATGCTGACAAATGGACGAAATCGATGACCCGTTCTGTGGAAGAGACCGACCGCCGCCGCGAGATCCAGGTGCGGTTCAATGAGGAGCATGGCATCACACCCCGCTCGATTATCAAGGGAGTATCCGACATGAGTGCGATGCTGGGCGAGCCGACCGTGCCCTACAAGGCCAAGCGGGTCCGCCATGCCGCCAAGAAGATGACCGACAGTGAGCTTGACGAAGCGATCGCTGCCCTGGAAGAAGAGATGTTTGCCGCCGCCGAAGAGCTGAAGTTCGAATACGCCGCCAAACTGCGCGACCAGATCAAGGATCTGGCCCGCCAAAAGCGCAAATAACCGATGGCAGACCAGATCATAGTCCGCGGCGCCCGCGAGCATAATCTCAAGAATATCTCCCTCGATCTGCCCCGCGACCGGATGATCGTCATCACCGGCCTCTCCGGCTCCGGCAAGAGCTCTCTTGCCTTCGACACCATCTATGCTGAGGGTCAGCGCCGCTATGTCGAGTCGCTCTCCGCCTACGCCCGTCAGTTCCTGGGACAGATGCAGAAACCGGACATCGACTCCATCGACGGCCTCTCGCCCGCCATTTCGATCGACCAGCGGGCCCTCAGCCGCAATCCGCGCTCTACCGTGGGTACCGTCACCGAGATCTATGATTACCTGCGCCTGCTCTATGCGCGCATCGGCAAGCCTCATTGTCCCAGCTGCGGCAAGCTGATCGCCGCTCAGTCCCAGGAACAGATCATCGACCAGATCCTGGATATGCCGGAAGGCACCCGTTTCACGGTCAACGCACCCCTGGTCCGGGGGCGCAAAGGGGAGCACCGGGAGCTGCTGGAGCAGGTCCGCCGCGACGGCTTCACCCGCGCCAAGATCGACGGCCGGGTTCTGGAACTGGACGAGGAGCTCTCGCTTGAAAAGAACAAGAAGCATAATATCGAAGTGGTCGTCGATCGCCTGGTCATCAAGGAAGATCTCCGCCGCCGCCTCGCCGATTCCGTAGAGACAGCCGCGGCGCTTTCCGGTGGCCTGATAAATATCGAAACCGCTGAGGGCAAGGAAACCGCTTACAGCGAGATGTTTGCCTGTCCGGACTGTGGTGTCAGCCTGGCGGAACTCGCTCCTCGCATCTTCTCATTCAATAGCCCGTATGGCGCTTGCGAGCATTGCACCGGCCTCGGTTATCAGGAAGAGATCGACATCGATCTGCTGATCCCTGATACCTCCCGAACTCTGCGCCAGGCAGGTATCCTGCCCTGGAGCACTGGGTTCAGGCATGTGGTCAAGAGGTTGTCCCGCTTCTACAAGATCAGTCTGGATGTCCCCTGGAACAAGCTCTCTGCCGCGGAGCAGGATCTGATCCTCTACGGCAGTGAGTCCCCCCATCACGAGAAACGCCAGGGCCGGAGGCCCACCCGCTACTGGTCCGTAGAAGGCATCATCACCAATCTGGAGCGCCGCTACCTGGAAACCGAATCGCCGCACATGCGGGAACGCATCGGGCAGATGATGGCGATGAAACCATGCCCCGTCTGCCATGGCGCCCGCCTGAAACAGGAAAGTCTGGCGGTGACCGTGGGCGATCTGAACATCCATGAATTGACGATCCAGTCGGTTCGCCAGGCTGCGGAATTCTTTGCTGGCCTACAGCTCACAGAGACCGAGCAGCTGATTGGCGACCGCATCATCAAGGAGATTGATGAGCGCCTGCGGTTCCTGGATAACGTCGGTGTCGGCTATCTCACGCTGGACCGCATGTCCGGCACCCTGTCCGGGGGTGAAGGGCAACGCATCCGTCTGGCCACCCAGATCGGCTCCAGCCTGGTGGGTGTGCTCTATATCCTGGATGAGCCCAGCATCGGACTACATCAACGTGACAACAAGAAGCTCATCGACACGCTGCACCGCCTGCGCGATCTGGGTAATACAGTGATCGTAGTCGAGCATGATGAAGAAACCATGCGCGCCTCCGACTTTATTGTCGATATGGGGCCGGGCGCCGGCGAGCATGGCGGCGAGATCGTGGCCATCGGCCCGCTCGCCACCATCCTGAAGTCAACCAAGAGCCTCACGGCAGACTTTCTCACCGGCAAGCGAACCGTGGCCATTCCCGAGCGCCGCACCGAGGAAAAAGGCCACCTCACCATCCGGGGCGCCCGGGAACATAATCTGAAGAATATTGACATCAGCATCCCGCTGGGCAAGTTCGTCTGCGTCACCGGCGTCTCCGGGTCGGGAAAGTCCACTCTGATCAACGACATCCTGTACCGTTCATTGGCGGCGCGCGTTCACCGGGCGAAATCGGCGCCGGGCGCTCATGACCAGATTGAGGGCACCGGGCAGCTGGACAAGGTCATCAACATCGACCAGTCGCCCATCGGCCGCACGCCGCGCTCGAACCCGGCGACTTACACCAGCACCTTCGACCACATCCGGCAGCTTTTCGCGGTGACCCCCGAAGCCAAGGTCCGCGGATACAAAGCTGGCCGTTTCAGTTTCAATGTCAAAGGCGGCCGCTGCGAGGCCTGCCACGGTGACGGCACCATCAAGATAGAGATGCACTTCCTGCCCGATATCTATGTGCCCTGCGAAGTCTGTAAGGGCCGCCGGTATAACCGCGAAACACTCGATGTCCGTTTTAAGGGGAAGAACATCGCCGATGTCCTCGACATGAGCGCCTCCGCCGCTCATGAGTTTTTCCAGAATATCCCCAAGATCGCCCGCCGGCTGAAGACTATGGAAGATGTCGGATTGGGATACATCCGACTGGGCCAGTCAGCCACGACTCTGTCCGGCGGCGAGGCTCAAAGGGTAAAACTCTCCGCCGAGCTGAATAAGGTGGCCACGGGAAATACCCTGTACATCCTGGATGAGCCTACAACCGGCCTGCATTTTGCGGACATCGAGAAACTGCTCGAGGTCCTGCAAAGGCTGGTGGATGCCGGCAACACGGTGGTCGTCATCGAACACAACCTCGATGTGGTCAAATGTGCGGACCACATCATCGATCTCGGTCCAGAGGGTGGGGAAGGGGGCGGCTCTGTCATCTCCTTCGGGTCTCCCGAGGAGGTCGCGGGTGACCGGCGCTCGTACACCGGTCAAGCATTGGCGCCACTGCTGGCTAAGCCGCCCGGCGCCCGCCCCCGGCGGCGCGCAGGTAAACCCGGGGCAGCGGCGAAAAAAAAGTAATGCAGTAGACGGGGCAACCGCATGGTTGTCTCAAAAAAGCGGTTGTGCCACCGCTTTACCACTAAACTTGTTTGTTGCCAATTCGCACATTTATTGCTGCGCTTACCGCCTGCTTGATCGTGCCGTTTCTGATTACCGCACCCAGCGACGCTGAGGTGGGTCTGAAACTGTCGCCGACGCATGTGACGCCGACGGTCGCCATCGGCGATACCACCAGCGAAGTAATCACCCTCCAGAATGAATCAGCGGAGGATATGGCCATCCGTGGGCATATCGATTCCGGGCAAGACCAGGAAACCTCCCGCCTTGTGATTTCCATTGAACCGGAAGAGCTTTTTCTCAAACCTGGTGAGAGCGGTGAAGTCGCCCTCAAAATCGCTGTACCGCCCGATACCGGGCCAGGTCAGAGACGCGCGATGGCGCTCTTCAACGCCCAGCCGGCCACGGGACGCGACATCGCCATAGTCGGTCAGGTCAGCTCCCTGATCGATGTCGACGTCATACACCCGGTAGACCAGATCCAGTGGTTTGTGCCCATCATCGCCGATTCATCGAGCTCAGCTTCTTTCATTGCGGAGGCCACGAACTCCGGCAGATTTGCGACCGGGCTGTCGTCAGAAGTCGAGCTCACGGGTCTCCTGGGAACGACCGACCTCCTTTCGGAAGAGCAGACGGTCGCCGTGGGCGAGCGAGCCAGGCTGGTGGCGACCTGGGAAGAAACCCCCATATTTGCGGTCAAGCGTGGGCTGCTCAGAGTAGGATCCGGAGTGGGGGCACCGGCAGAAAAAACCGTGCTATTCATAGTATTTCCCTGGAGGATCACTCTGGTGATTTTGCTTGTCATTTCGTTAGTAATTGCCGGTGTAAAAGTCAAACGAACAACGGCTAAGGTTTTTGGCGAAAAATGGCGAAAGGGGCACTAAGAATCGCCCCAGCATCCGCTACATAAAAACCGGGTCTCAACGGGTCTTTCAGAAGACCCATTATGCGCTGCTGGAGTGGTAAACAGGAGGCAGCAGCGATCATTTACAACCCCGACAGCATCACCGGAGTAACCTATAGGTTCAGAGTCGGCCTCAACGGTCCGACGCTGGCGATTGTCGGCATGCTGGTGATAATGGCCACCGCCATTCTCGTGCTTACCGCAACCGGTAACGCCACCATCATCGGACCGCAGGGCTCCTACACAGAGGTCAACAATACCGACGTTGTGGAAGTCTGCTCCTCGCTGGACGCCAGCTTTAACTGCGTCAACGATACAACTACGTTTCCCGCCGGGGCAACGGTGTATGTCCGCATTTCCACTCCCAGGGTTCCGAATGCCTTGAACACCAATCAGGCCAGGCTCGTAAATTACCTGGGAACGAACATTCGCACCGGCACGTTTACCCAGCGCTCATCCTCTTCTCCCTACGTTTACACCGCCGCTCTGGTTATCCCGAGCACCACGAATTACTTCAAGGTTTATGGCCTGGTGAGAAGCAGTACAGCAGGAAACCCCAGATTCCAGTTCGAGGAGCACCTTAATCTTGCCAGTCTGCCAAGCCAATACATGAATTTTTATAAAGCTCCCGGCCGGGTGGGGGAATCCTATACATTCCAGCCATCAGCCACTGTCTACATAACCGCTTATGGCCGGAATAACACTGTTGCCGATTCGACGAACAATTATGCCAGGTTGACTAATTTTACTAATACTTCCTTCAACTCGATTAATCCCGGGACGGTGAATCCAGACCCCACTGATCTGAGACTATACAATTTTACCTACACCATGCCGGCGCTCGGCACCGCGATCGACGGCGAATGGTACTGGCTGGCGACCAGACTGCGGACTTCGGGAGGTACGGTAGTAGAACGCATGTCCCGGATGATCCAGATTGACGGATCCAACCCTGCAGCTGGCATTACCGCACCGGCCCAAGGAGCATTTGTCTACGGGTTGACAACGATTTCCGGCTTTGCAACCGATCTATACAGCTTCGAAAGTTGGGTGCTGGAGTATGGTGCCGGCGCCAGCCCTTCCAGCTGGACACAGATCGGCGCCGACGTAAATCCTGTCAACGCCAGTTCCTTTATCGATTGGGATACCACCGGAGTTGCGGATGGCCAATATACGATTCGCCTGACTGTGGTCGATCGCGCCGGAAATACCGCTCAGGATGCCCGCTTGGTCAATGTTGACAACAACCCACCGGTGATCTCGGGCATCGGCGTCGGACCCCTCGCCAGCGCTACGGCGACTGTGTACTGGGCCACCAACGAAGCGGCTGACTCCTACATTGAATACGATACGGACTCTGGCACGCCTTACGGTAACTCGCTATCAGACGCCTCAATGACAACCAGCCACAGCTTGGCTCTGGGAGGACTGAATCCCAATACTGTATATTATTACCGCCTCCACTCAACCGACGCTGCCGGCCATGAGACCTGGACAGCTGAAGCTTCCTTCCACACCGCCAGCATCATGGTGCTGCAGCCGTCTCCATCGCTGGGGAAGGACACCAGCATCGAAAGCGGACAGCCTTCCTTCAACCGTGGGGCAGAGGCCTATCTCAGAGCAGCGGATGATGCGGCAATGGGAACAACGCGTAGCGCTCTCCAATTCGATCTGTCCGGCATTCCTGCCGGGTCGACTATCGTCAGCGCCACGATGGCTCTCTACCAGATGGGGCAGGGTGATGCCAGCACTCCTACGCTTGAAGTGCATGCGCTCAACCGCAATTGGACGGAAGGAACAGGTACCGGCTCAGCCACCGGTGATGGCGCGACCTGGCTGAAATATGACGGCGCCAATGACTGGCCCCTGGCCGGCGGCGATTTTAATCCCGCGGCGGCCGCCAGCAGTCCGGGATTGGCCGTCAGTGGCGACTGGGTAAACTGGAGCCTGACAGGACTGACTCAGTCATGGGTCAACAGCGCCGCCACCAACTATGGGGCGCTCATCAAGCAAGACACAGAGTCCGCTGGAAACGACATCAAGGTCTTTTATGCCGCCGATTACGCCGGAGATGCTTCTCACAGGCCAAAACTGGTCATTGAATGGCTGGGAAATGATGCTACCGGGCCGCATATCGATGAGGTGCGTGCAGAGGACATCAATCAAACAGGCGCCACTATCAAATGGTCAACCGATGAGAACTCCGACTCACAGGTTGAGTATGGCACTACAACATCCTACGGCAGCCTGACCGCACTCGATCCGGCCTGGGTTAATCAACACGCAGTAAGCCTGTCGACATTGACCGCTGACACGGTCTTTCACTACCGGGTGCGATCGACCGATCCGTCTGGTAATGAAACTATCTCCGGAGACCACGTCTTTCAGACCGCCCGGGTGATAGTCATCCAACCAGACCAATACCATGGGGCCGATTCGTGGCTGAATTCGGCCCAGACAACCTTTAATTATGGCGCTGATACCGATCTCAGCAGTGGCGATAATGGAGCCGCTGGCCCGCGGCGTCCATTGATCAAGTTCGATCTTTCCCAGATCCCCGCCGGTTCGACGATTAATTCAGCCACCCTGTCGGTGTACCAGCATGCACAGGCAGATACATCGACACCGAACATCAGCGCCTACGACGTCAGCGGCGCCTGGGCCGAGGGCACCGGCTTCGGATCGGAAACGGCTGACGGCGCTACCTGGACCACCTATGACGGCGTTCACAATTGGACGGCGCCAGGAGGCGATTTTGGCGCAGCGCAGTGCACCGCCTCAGCGCCGAATTCCAGTGGCGCCTGGTTCAATCTGGCCTGTATGCAGGGTCTGGTTCAAAGCTGGATCGACGCTCCGGCCACGAATCAGGGAGTCATCATCAAGAAACCCACGGAAGCCCCGGCGGCTACAGATTTCAAGATATTCTATTCGTCAGACTACGCCGCCGACACATCTCTGCGGCCTAAATTGACCATCGAATACGTGCCCGTACCCGGATCCATGACGATGAGCGTCGATGAGACCTGGAATCGGGATGCCAGTTATGGCGCTGGCTCGGTGGGGTTTGGCAATGTCACTGCCGGCAGCACGTTCTATGTCGGAAATGGGTCGACGCCCCAATATGCTGTCAAGCTCTCGATTTGGTCAAACACGACCTGGGGTCTGAAGCTGGCGGCCTTCGACGATCTTAAGCAATCGAACCCCGCGAATTTCATCAGCATCGCTAACCTGGCATGGGACGACTCGGACAATCCTGCCGGTTATCAGGCGATGGTAAAAAGCCCTGCTGAAACAGTGATTGTCAGTGCAATGACGCCAACTGCGGGGAGCACCTACCGGTTCGATTACCGTCTGGCACTGCCGTCGCTGGCGGTATCAGGGAACTACTCAGTGCCCCTCATTTACACCGTTTATCCCTCGTAAACGGCGGCACGCATCGAGCGTCCACCGGAAGGACGACCACTACCTGTCAAGGGCTACGTACCCGACGTTCCCGGTTTCCCGGCTCCCGATCTGGATGATGCGGTCCGAGCGCTCGGCATCGCCACTTAGCGAGACGGCTAGTGAATCAACCACGGTCAGATGGACAGAAACCACTGAACCCGTCGCAGCAGCCGCAGCCAGAGGGCTCAACAAGGAGAGGATCACGAGGGTGAGACAGGCCGTAAGCGCGATGTTGACGATCTTACGGTGTCTACTGTGGATTTTAGGAATCAAGGCCATCGGCGAAATATCCAATCGTCCGATGGTAGCATGCATCAAGAATTATGTAAATATATTAGCCAGCGAGATAGCCGTCGCTATCCGGCTTTTCAGTGCCCCCGCATCAGGTCGTCGATGATGCCCACCAGCGAATACAACCCTGCCCTTTGCGCGGCAGATCTGGCCTCTGTCAGCAGCAGATGGGCTTCATCGATCTCACCTTGAACGATAAATGAGCGCGCCAGATCCAGCTGATGGCCGATCAGCTCACCGACGAGCAACTGAATCTCGGGATCCGCCAGATTTATCAGTCGGGAATCCTGCATCGAGGGGAACAGATCGTTGAGAGGGACGCTGTCCACCTTTGTGGCTGTTGGTCCGCCAGCACCATCAGCGGCCCGGTTCCTCAGCATCTCCAGCTCCTCCTCCATCTCTTGCTGCCGGGAACGGCGCCGCCGCACAGTCATGGTGACCACAGCGACAATCAAAACGACCCCCGCAGCCACTGCCAGTAAAATTTTCCAGGGAACAACCCAGAACGAGCGGGACATGATAACCTCGACATCGCCACTGCCATAGTTGATCTCCGCCTTGGCTGTATACCTCCCGAGCTGGTAGCCGGTATCCCACTCTACGGTTGTCCGCCGGGATGCGTCTGGCAGCACTACCCATTCCTTGACCGGTATTTCGGCCACGGTCTGCCCCAGGAAGTTGGTTATCAGGATGCGCCCCGATGGCTTTAAATGGATGTTGCCGGAATTGGTGAACACCAGACCGATCTGAACCGGCCCCGATTCAGAGAATCCTGAAATCTCAGGCGTACTGAGTGAGCCTTCCTCGACTATCGCGCCGGAGACCCGGATCAAGAATAGGCATCCAAGCCTGCTGGTGATGTTGACGGCGGATCCATCCTGCTGGGATTCGATGGTCGTAGAGGCAAAAAGAGAAGCGTAGTGGCCGCCGGGCTCGGCGCTTTTCGGCACCGTAATTGCGACATTCATGGTCAAAGTCTCACCCTGCTGGAGGACGATGCTGTTTACCTCCGGTTTGATCCAATCCTTGGCGCTATAGGCGCCCGCCTCGCCGCCCAGAAATACCGTCGCTTCCGAGGGGTTTTGTGAGCCTTCAAAGTCCTCGGTGCCGAATTCCAGAGTGACAGTCTGGCCGGTGCGATTCGAAACGATCAGTTCACGGTTTGCTTTCTCGCCAGGGTCCATGTCGAGTTCATATTTAGTCGGAGACAAGACATACTGGCCGATCTCCTGCTCGCTATGTTTCTCCACTGTGTAACCGCGCGCCGGGTGGGGGAGAATCAGTACCAGCAATATTGCGGCCGCGATGAAAAAGCAGGCCGGGAGAGCGGCAACATTTCCTGGAACCTTCTGGAAAGATGAAAAACCGCCATGACTTTGGCGGTGCAATATGCTACAGAAGATTTTTTTGCGACTATTTCCAGACATGGCGGACAATCACGGGCTTTGCCGGGAGTTAAATCCGGTAAACAAATTCTCACCCATCAAGAAATATCCTGCAATCAGTCGGCCCCGACAACGACAAAAGCCCCCGGTTGGAAGGGGCTCCCGCCGTGAATCTAGCTTTTTGACGTGTTGCCTATTTAGTTGTATACAATCACAGCGTGGAGGCTGTAACCGTCAGGTTAGCGGTGTAGTTACCGCTTGGCTGCAGATGGCTGCCACCTACACCGGCCTTGAAGTACACTGTCGTTGCATCGTTAGCTACTTCGTTATTGGATGAATGAATCTGAATCGGCGTGGAGCCCGTCAGGCCCTGATAGTGCGTGGTGTCAGCTACACTGAAACCGAAAGCAGACTCATTGGCGCCGAGGCTCCAGACACTGCCGCCTGCATAATCGGCGAAGAAGTCCGCACCTTTGTTCATGGCCGGCGAGCTGCCAGCGGATAGCAGCAGTTCATAGCCGTTATCGCTGTTAGTCGTGACGCTCCATGTCGTGCTGTTTTCCGAGTCGTCGCCGGCACCAACGATATTACTGAGCGACACATTCCCGGGCACAGTCAGCTGAATATAATCATCGACTGTGACATTGACATCAACCGGCTTTGCATCAGACGAAGCATACACTGCTGAGGAGAG
>Ga0172371_10009570_pt1 | contig 13278 bp, 14 predicted proteins | sample Lak12m_FD_114543 | JGI IMG/M metagenome (GOLD analysis project Ga0172371, IMG submission 114543) | Freshwater microbial communities from Kabuno Bay, South-Kivu, Congo - kab_022012_12m | ecosystem: Environmental > Aquatic > Freshwater > Lake | place: Democratic Republic of the Congo: South-Kivu... | reverse complement strand
TGGCTTTGCTTTTGCTATCTCCGCAGCAAGCTGACGGAGTATTACGCAAAAGCAAGTTCATCAGCCACCTCAAAGCATAGAACCGACGCAGCTAGCTGCGCGGTATTCTGCTTCGCTAATAAAAATTTGAGTTAAAAAGAATAAAATATTTTTTTCAAACCTGCTGGATTGAAACAACCAATACCATATCTTTTTTTAACCTGGTGTGTTTTTCATAATCGAGAAGCTCGACTAAAAATAAAAAAAGCTCAGGACTAATAATGTGATCCTGAGCTTTTTTATTATTTACTTTCTGGTCCTAACTCTTTCCTTCGACGATTTTTGCTGCCGATTTTTTCTCCTCTGACGAGAGGATATCAGGCAGACTCAACAAGATCACCAATCGGCTATCGATTTTTGCCACACCAGTGATGAATTGTGTGTTTACACCGGACATCATACCTTGCGGTGTTTCAATGATGCTGTCATCAATGGTCAGCACTTCAGAAACTGAAGAGACGATCATGCCGATCTTGACACCATCCATATTCGCAGAAATGATGCGTGTATCCCGAGTTTCCTCTTCAGCCGGTAGTTCAAAACGCTTTCTCAAATCAATCACCGGTAAAACGGCACCACGCAAATTGGTAATCCCTTCCATGTATGAAGGCGCATACGGAATGCGGACTATCTCCTGCATCTTTACTATACCTTCCACGGATTCAATTCCAATCCCGAATTGTTCTTTACCCAATTCAAAAACAACCAGTTGTTTTTCCATATCTACTCTAATTGATCATCCATAGAAGATTGAGGCATAAAATCCGTTGCTGCCTCATTTTGAAGGATGAACTGGTTGACGACTGTTTTTAACATCTCAGCCATCTTTGCCAATGAATTCGCCGCCGCTGTTACTTCTTCAACTTGCGCGCTCATCTCTTCAGCACTGGCGCTGACTTCTTCAACTGCAGCCCCATTTTCTTCGCTAACACTAGCAATATTTTCAATGGCTTGAGAGATTTCACGTGAATTTGCCGCCATCTCTTCAGTGGATGCGGTATTCTCCTCCACTACAGCCGATACAGAATCCATTGAGTAGATAAGTTCTTTTGCTGCGTTCTTCATCTGATCACCCGCTTCTGCGGCCAGGTTGGCTTGTCTGCTCACGGCTTCTGCTGCAGCTAAAATATCCGAAAGAGCCGTACCTGCTTCATTTGCAGTGATCACACCGCTTTCTACCTCTTTGGTTCCTTCCTCCATGGCTTTCACCGCTTCGGATACAGTACCCAGGATTCCACCAATCATGTCACCAATTTCCTTGGTTGAGAGCGTGGAACGTTCGGCAAGTTTCCTTACTTCGTCAGCCACTACTGCGAAACCTTTTCCATGTTCACCTGCCCGGGCAGCTTCAATGGCAGCGTTCAAAGCCAGAAGATTTGTTTGAGAAGCAATATCTTCAATTGTATTAACAATGGCACCAATCTCTTCAGAACGCTTTCCCATTTCCTGGACTTTTTCTGCTGAAATCCCTACTTTTTCTTTGATCCGCTGCATTCCAGATAAAGTCTTTTCAACAGTCATTGTCCCCTTGCGGGCCGCTTCGGCAGCGCTGTTTGAATCCATCGTAACAGTTGAAATGCTTTCTGTAACCTGTTGAATGGCCGTATTAATTTGATCGGTCACCCCGGCAGCCATTGCGACGGACTTGCTTTGTTCTTGCGCGCCTCTTGCGACACCGTCAATCGCCTGGGCCATTTGATCAACAGAGGAAGCGGTTTTTGTAACAGCCTCTGACTGATCTTGTGTTCCCTTGGCAATTTGTTGGATGGTTGCTGCGATCTGCGTGGTTGCCTGGCTTGCCTGATCTGCAGTATTTGAAAGTTGTTGTGCTGCTGAATCAAGGTTCTTGGCATTGTCGCTGACCTGACCGATGGAGGATCTTAGATTATCGATCATTTGTTTGAACGCGTTCCCCAATTCATCTTTCTCCGAATAAGGGGTGACTTCCATTGATAAATCATTGTTGGCAATCGTATTGGCTACGAGAGACATTTGCTGCAAATAAATTTCTGCATTGGCCAAGCCTGTTCCTGCTTTTCCAAATTCATCTTTGCGGCCAACAATGGAATCTTTTATTTCCTGGGGAATATCCCTATTTAAATCGCCGTTGCTGATATTAAGCAATGCACCAGCCATGATCGTTATTGGATAAGTGATTGATTTTGAAATGAGCAAACCGAGCCCGATGGCGATGATTAAACCAATGGCCGCATACACGATCATCAAAATCCGCAAGCGTGAATATTCCTGATCCGCTGATTGTGTTGTGCTTTCCGCCATCTGTATATTCGAAGAGGCTAGCAAATCCAATGAAGCATTGACATTTTCCATTGCCAGGTATACCTCGCCACCCTTTCCCAGAGCAGCCAAGGCAATGTCAGTGTTCCCATTATTAACATTCTTAAAGTACTTTTCCATGACGGATTGGAAAAGATAATACTTGGTGGTGAAATCTGACAGATAGGATGACTCGTCGTCTGTCAGGTTTGATTCCTGAAATTTTGCCACCATGTCATTGATTTCGTTCAAATCATTATTATAGGTTTCGAGCGTTATCTTTCTCTCATTCTCGAGAACCAGATAACGATAAATTTCACCTCTGGTATTCGTAAAAGCGTTGCTTATCGATTCCACTTCATAGATCGGAAGCAGGTTTTCAGAATACATGGAATTAAGTTGCTTGTTTTGAGTGTTCATGTTCTGCAAACCCACAAGGATAATCAAAACGATCATCAAGGCAACGATAAGAAAACCGCCGAGTAATTTGGTTTGCGTTTTTAAGTCATTGATCAATTTCATTTATTGCTCCTATGTATTTAGCTTTCTTGCAAAAAACAATGCAAATAATTTCACAACACGATTCGCACTTATGAAACAGACTGAAACTTTTTAACCAGACCTCAATATTAATTTTGTTACTGATTCATTACCATAAAAATACAGTGAAAGATAGCAAAAAAATTTGTAACGGTATGATCCCTTTGGAATTTTTTTAAGTTGACCCTTGGAAATTATTAATGAAAAAATCTGTACAAGAAAATCTTGCGGGGAAATTATATGGATCCAAAAATAGCCGGCTTTATTTTGTTTTCCCCGTGCTGGTACGTGGTGTATTGGTAATCAAGCGGACAATTATTAATTGATCCAATGACACAGACAATCGCCAATCACCAACTTGTCTAACAATCAAGGTTGGGAATATACTTGAGATACACTCAATTGGAGTCTATTTGATGAAAATTACTGTCATTGGCGGAGGGTCAACCTATACCCCCGAATTGATCATAGGTTTTCTTGGCCGCGTAAAGGAACTTCCCCTAACCGAATTATGGTTGATGGACATTGATGAGGTTCGCCTCAAAACAGTGGGCGGATTTGCGCAGCGTATGATCTCAGCCAATCATGCACCCTTTAAGATCTTCCTCAGTACGGACCAGCAAGAATCGATAAGCGGAGCGTCTTATGTGATCACCCAATTGCGTGTGGGGCAAATGCCTGCCCGCCGCGAGGACGAGTATCTTGGATTGCGCCACAACCTGATCGGACAGGAAACCACCGGCATCGGCGGCATCGCCAAAGCACTGCGAACCATTCCGGTAATACTTGAGATCGCCCGCGACATGGCCAAGCTGTCGCCTGGCGCTTTGCTGGTCAACTTTAGCAACCCTTCCGGACTGGTCACCCAGGCTCTTAAGATGGCTGAACCTGATTTCCCCATCGTGGGCGTGTGCAACGTTGCCATCGGTGTCAAAATGCGTATTCTGGAAAACCTTGAAAAAATGACAGGACAGAAAATAGATCCAAAACGCGCCGAATTGAATACGCTTGGCCTAAACCACCTCACCTGGCACCGCGGTTTCAAACTCGACGGTCAGGATATTTGGCCGCAAGTATTGGATGAATACGTCTCCTTGTTAAAATCCTCAGAGACTCCTGAATTTCCCGTTGAATTGATCAAAACTCTGCGGATGATCCCAAGCTATTACCTCAATTATTACTATGAGACAGCTCTTAAACTGGCCGAGCAAAAAGAATGGCCGCCCTCCCGCGCCGAAGAAGTAATGGCTCTGGAAAAAGACCTGCTGCGTGATTATGCCGATCCGCAAATAATCAGTCCACCTGAAGGGTTGATGCAGCGCGGAGGAGCGTTCTATTCAACGGCGGCAGCACAATTGATCAATTCGCATTTCAATGACCTCGCCGAGACACACGTGGCAAATGTGCCAAACCAGGGAGCCGTGCCGGAGTGGCCGGTGGATTGGGTGCTTGAATTGCCCTGCCGCGTAAATCGCAGTGGTGTACGTCCACTGCCCGCGCAAGTCCTACCCGAAGTCTGCGCCGGATTGCTCTTCCAGGTCAAATCGTGTGAATTGCTCACCGCAAGGGCAGCCCTTACAGGCGATCGCGCACAACTTTATGAAGCACTGCTTTTACACCCACTTGGACCAGCAGCCAACCAGGTCCAGACTGTAATGGATGATCTGCTGCAAACCAACAAACCCTGGCTGCCGCAATTTTGGAAATAACGAGGATCCATGACCCAATTTTTCTTAGGCGCTGACCTGGGCGCCACCAAAACACACATCCTGATCAGCGATGACGCCGGACGCGTCGAAAGTTTTGTGGAAGGCGGACCAGGCAACCACGAAGTGATCGGCTTTGAAGCTTTACAGCAGGAATTATCACATTTAATCAAGGAAGCATTTCAGAAAGCGGGGATATCTCCGCAGGAAATCAGCGGGGCAGGTTTTGGAGTTGCCGGTTACGATTGGCCTTCTGAACGGGAGCCTATCCTGCAGGCGATCCAATTGCTTAATCTGGGCGGCGTTTTTGAATTGGTGAATGACTGTGAACTTGGCCTACTTGCAGGCTCCCCCAATGGTTGGGGAGTGTCCGTGGTTTCTGGAACCGGCTGCAACTGCCGTGGTTGGGATCAAAATAAAACTCATTTTGGCAGGGTTACCGGCTGCGGTTATGAGTTCGGTGAATTTGCCGGAGCAGTGGAATTATTATTTTTAACAGTTCGCGCATTATCCTACGCCTGGACCGGACGAGGCCCTTCAACCGCATTATCGGATGTTTTCGTTAATAAATATCAACGTCATGACCTGAGTGAACTGCTTCAAGACCTCATCACAAAAAAGATCATACTGAACCCGGAAGACGCCCGTCTGGTATTCGGTGTGGCCAATCAAGGTGATCCGGTTGCCATTGACCTGATCCGCTGTGCCGGGCATGAATTGGGTGAGTTGGCCGTTACAGTCCTCAAACAGCTCAAATTTGAAAAAATCGGATTTGATCTGACGCTCATCGGTAGTATGTTTGATGGCAGTCCATTGCTGATCGATGAAATGAAGAATACAGTCCTCGCCGTGGCGCCTGAAGCGAGGTTTATTCGTGTAACGGATCCGCCGGTTATCGGCGCTATAATACTGGGAATGGAAGTTGCAGGTGTTAGAATGGAAGCTGACACACGCATGGGTTTATTAAAGAAGATTGGCGCCGGGATCAGAAAGGAAGCTTAGAAATTATTCATGGGTAAAAAGCTTGTGGTTAACGCAGATGATTTTGGTCATTCCAAGGGCACGTCGCAGGGCATTTGTTTGGGATATCTGAACGGGATAGTCACCTCCACCACCGCCATGATGAATTATCCCACTGTGGTTGACGACCTTAAAAAAGCTGTCAAAGACTGCCCACGCATGGGATTGGGTGTCCATCTGGTATTGACCAGCGGAAAGCCATTAAGCCCGTCTGAAGAGGTTCCAAGTTTGATCGATAAAAATGGTAACTTTTTTAGTCTGCCCGAATTTCAAAAGAATATTAACCGTATTAAACTTGCCGAAGTAGAATCCGAATGGCGCACGCAAATACGCGCTTTTCGTGCTGCAACCAACCGCAAGCCCGACCATCTTGATTCTCATCATCACATTTCTTATGCATCCCCTGCCCTGTTCGAACTGATGGCCAAATTAGCCAATGAGCTTGGCTGTCCAGTGCGTGTCCCCTTCAATACTACAGGGACCATTTTCAGGAATGCCAACAAAGCTTGGGAAAATACCTTACAATATGGCTACGCGAAACAATTCATCGGGGATTTCTACGACCATGATGCTTCCCAAAATCATCTAAAAAAGATCATGCATCAACTTGCTGACGACGCCTTCCACGGCACTTTCGAATTAATGTGCCATCCTGCCATCGTGGACGATGCTTTACGCCACACCTCTGCTTATAATGATCGGCGAGCAGATGAACTGGCAGCTCTATGTTCACAGGAAATTAAAAGCCTTGTAAAAGACTTGGGGATTGAATTGATTAAATTTCCGGAACTAAGAATAAAAGAACAACCGGTATGACAAAGGGCTTCTGGCAATCTCACACTTTGCCACCCACATTGAACCAATAAATAATGACAAAAAAATGCTTGACGCTGAAAAAGGTCTCAATATAATATCAAATTAATTGAGCCCTATATGCTTATTTGGGAGGAATATGAAAGCGATTTTTGAGCAAAAGAGATTAAAAACTTCACACGGGATGAGTCTTATAAAAACAAACCGCCTGCCCCCGGACCAACAGACCCGATTATCATGGGCCAAAAAACTGACCGGCTACAGGGAGGTTCCAGAGGAATTTAGTGCTTTCTTTGAACCGCTTGAAAAGAACAATCAACCTTTTCCTTTCAGTGTAATGACCCCTTCATATGAAGGATTCCTGCTCCGTTTTCAAGAAAAGCTGGTATGTATTATCGATCAGAGTCTATTCGTTCTAAACAAGAATAAGGCTACCCAGGAACCACTTTGTTTTGATTTTCAAAGGATACACTCATTAAAATTTAAAAAAGTCTTGTTGGATTCAAGCTTCACAATTGGGGGAATTGATCATAGCGGAAACCCGTCCAAGGTTGACCTGCACTTTAATACGGTTACCGAAGGGCTTTTTTGGGAGATCATGAGAAGAGTACGCCAGTCCTCCTTCTCCAGCACGGAACCTTATGAAAAACCACTTTTTGAAGAATTAAAGGAACAAAGTTTCAAGTTCGCCAGTTACAGCAGAAATTGTTTGATCCCGGGAGAGAAAGTCGTTCAACTCATTTGGCAGCCTGAACTTACGGCAAATCCGTTGAGTATAAAAATACCGCCGGTCATCCGTGACTTTTTTGAACGGATCGTTTTCCCAAGCCACGTAGTCCTCTTGACCGATCAGGAACTGGTCTTGATCAGCGAGGACGAACAAGAAAACCGCAGGGAAAAATACGGGGCGATCTGGCAGTTTATACCCCTGAGAAAAATAAGCGACATTACAACCTCAGTTCAGGATAATGATTTGTTGAAATTGAATATTTTCTTAAAAGATGGTTCAAAGATCGAGTCAATGTTTCTTCATTCAGTGAATGATGTGCTCGAACAATTGGTAAATGAGATCAAAACCTTGTAGCACATTTTCTGCCAGATTGCTTTTTTCTGTTTTATTAGAGCCCTCTCCAAAATAATGAGCGGAGTTGTCTTATATTTAAAAACGTTCGCCCTCAGACTTCCAAGTTTGATCTTTCGAAACCTTTTACCCGAAAAAACGTATAAAGATATATATTGCGTTAACGGACATAATTTATTCGCCTTTCGTCATTGATTAGAGAGACCAACCCGGTTATCTTTATTCTTGACAAAATCGAGTTTCGAATCAAGGGAGAAAAAATGAATAAAAAAGTCTTAATTGCCTATGCCTCAAAACATGGCTCAACGGCCGAGATTGCAAAAAAGATTGAAGAGAATTTGAATCACGCCGGGTTTGAATGCACTACAACACCTGTCAACCAGGTGAAAGACCTTTCCGGTTTTCAGGCTATCATCCTGGGGACCGGCCTATACATGGGACAATGGCAAAAAGAGGCGGTACAATTCGTCAAGCGCAATATGGCCCCTTTAGCCGACCAAAAGGTTTGGATCTTTACCAGCGGGCCCACCGGTGAAGGGGATCCGATGAAGCTTGTGAATGGCCGTCTGTATCCTGAAGGGCTGCGCGATACAATTGAGGGAATTAAACCAAAAGAGATCACGGTCTTCCATGGCAGCATTGCCCTTTCCAAATTAAACGGATTTGAAAAATGGATCATCAATAAGGTGAAAGCGGCCATTGGGGACTTCCGAAATTGGCAGTCCATCTCGATCTGGGCAGATGGCATCGCCAATTCACTGAATTCATAACGATGACCAATTGATTCATTATTGATACATACATTAGACAAACGACTCATATATGCCGCTCCGGGAGCGGCATATTTTTTTAACAATCTATTGGAAAAATCACAAACTCATATCACGCAGGTTCTTTTCCCTTGACAAACCCTGTTTTATTCGCTATTATATGCTTAATATTATATAATACTAGTCCTATATATGAGGTGTATACTATGTCACTAGAATTTGCCATCCTCGGTTTTCTGAATTACCACCCTTACACAGGCTACGATCTAAAAAAGATCTTTGACAGTTCCGTGCGCCACTTTTGGCCGGCCGATCAAAGCCAGATCTACCGTACACTCTCACGTCTGACGGAAGAATCCCTGGTTGAGATGGAAAAGGTTCCTCAGGAAGACCGCCCTGACCGCAAGGTCTATCACATCACAGACACCGGCCGGGAAAAATTAAGAGAGTGGCTCCTGGCTCCCCCGCCCATGGACGAACCGCGCAGCGCGCCACTCATCCAGGTATTCTTCGCGGGGATCCTCTCGAATGAAGAGATCCTGGAAAAATTTGAGTCGTTTGCCGAGATGATGCGTATGATCCTCAATCAATATGATCAGGTGCCCGGGCAGCTCGGACCGTTCCAGGAAGAGATCACTTCTCCAAGAGAACATTTCTTCTGGCTGCTGACACTTGAAAACGGGATCAGCAATATGAGAGCCAACCTGAAATGGGCAGAAAGTATCATCGAACGAATTAAAACAGGTCAAGTTCCACAAGAATAAAGGATGTAGAAATGAAGAAACAGATCCCCCTCAGGCAACGTATCCGCAAAGCCATCTTATTGGGTACTTTTATATCCTTCCCGATCACGATGAATTATCTATCTCCTTATGTCATCATCGATGGGTCCATGCAAGGCATCCTAAACGGCAGCCTGGTCATGTTCGCCATCATGTTCCTTTCTTCCCTGTTCCTCGGCCGCCTGTGGTGCGGATGGGTCTGCCCCGCCGGAGGACTGCAGGAAATGATCGAGCCAATTAATAACCGGGCCGTAAAAGGAAAAAGAATAGACTGGATCAAATGGGTCATCTGGATCCCCTGGATCACCATCATCGTCACCATGCTTGTGCGTGCCGGAGGTTACCATACGGTCAACCTGGCGCTTGATACACAAAACGGCATTTCGGTTGCCGGCGCGCCCGACCGCCCGATCATCTTCGCCTACATTATTTATTACTTTGTCATTGCCCTCTTTGCCCTGCTGCCCATCCTTATCGGCCGGCGGGCCGGCTGTCACACCGTCTGCTGGATGGCCCCCTTCATGATCATCGGCCGCTGGATCCGAAACCGCTTCAACTGGCCTTCCCTGCGTTTACTAGGGAATGCTTCTGCCTGCACCAACTGTTTGAAATGTACCACCAACTGCCCCATGAGCCTGGATGTGAACAGCATGGTGCAAACGAACCAAATGGAAAATTACGAATGCATTCTGTGTGGTACCTGCATTGACAACTGCTCACAAAAAGCCATTCGTTATTCAATCAGCAAAGGAAAATAATGAAGATCACCATCCTCAACGGAAACCCGCAAGACAATCATTTTGACGCTTATCTCCGCCAGGTCCAGGAAATATTGGTAAAGGAAGGCCGGCAAGTAACCCAAATCCGCTTGCGCGAATTGAACCTCAAGTACTGCACTGGTTGCTGGAATTGCTGGGTAAAAACACCCGGGCAGTGCCAGGCAGACGACGCCTCCAAAGAAATGGATAAAGTCGTGATCAACTCCGATTTTGTTCTTTGGGCGGCCCCCTTGAAGATGGGTTATCCTTCCGAGTTATTGAAAATGTCCATGGACAAACACCTTCCTCTCATCCACCCCTACATGGAAGTCGACCAGCAGGAAGCCCACCACATGAAACGCTACGCCCATTATCCGCGCCTTGGCTTGGTACTCGAAAAAGAAGCTTCCACGGATGAAACCGATCTCAGGTTAGTGACACAGATGTGCCAGCGCACGGCGCTGAACTTTAAATCCCGCCTCTATTTCAGTCTTACCTCAGAGACCTCCGCTGCTGATCTGGCAGTAAAGATCACCGATCTATCTGCTGCCCCCCTGCTCCTGCCCGAAAAGCCTGCTCCCACTCAAGGCGAGGCTATCCCCGCCCCCGGCAGCCTTACCCTTTTCAACGGGTCTCCCCGCGGCCCGCACGGGAACTCGCCGATCTTCCTTGAGCAGTTTGCAAAAGGATATGGCGGAGCTTACAAGATGGTTCACCTGGTGAATGTAAAATCCACCACCAACCATGTGCAGGCTTTCGCTGAAGCTGACGCCGTTTGGATCGCTTTCCCGCTATACACGGATGCCATGCCGGCAATTGTCAAGCATTTCATTGAAGCCCTCGAACCACTGGTCGGACGCGCCAACAACCCGCCCGTCGGCTTTACCGTTCAATCAGGCTTCCCTGAAGGGCTGCATTCCCGATATGTGGAACAATACCTCGAAAAACTGGCCTCCCGTCTGGGATCGCCTTACCTTGGCACAATTGTCAGAGGGAATGGCGAAGGGGTGCGCATCATGCCCGACAACATGACCCGTTCCCTGTTTACCAACCTGCAGGCATTAGGGTCCAATCTGGCGCAAGGAGAAAAACTGGATCCGACCGTTCTGGCTAAAACTGCCAGGCCGGAACGTTTCCCTTCCATTTCGGGGCCGGTTTTCAGGTTACTAATGAATTCCCCGCTCGGACATATGTACTTTGACTCCATGCTGAAGGAAAACGATGTGTTTGAAAAACGCTTTGATCAACCTTTTCTAAATTCTTAATTAGCTGAAATTTTTTCCGGGAGTGTGTTCTTGACACTCAGATAAAGGGATCGTTAAATTTATGAAAACTCACACATTGTTGTTCACAATCGGTTTCATCGTAATTATTGTGGCTGCTTGGTTAATATTCAAGCCTGTGAAAAAGGAGGTGTCAATTCCATTAGGAGCCAATGCCGATCAAATCTTTCTCACTACTTGCACGGAAAAAATTGAAGGGGTGCCCTACCAAGCGGATTGCGGTACTCTGGTCGTATCTGAACTTCGCAGCGATCCAGATGCAAATCTGATCGCGCTACCGGTTAAGCGCATCCATTCCACGAATCCCAATCCGCTTGAACCCATCTTCTATCTGGAAGGTGGGCCGGGAATGTCGAATATGCATTTTACTCCCCCCGACTGGATGCTGGCCCAACACGACGTAGTCATGGTTGGCTACCGGGGTGCGGATGGATCTCCAAAACTGGACTGCCCGGAAATCTCCAGGGCGATCAAAGGGGTCAACGGGGATTTACTGAGTGATACCTCACTCGAAAACCTGGGTGTGGCGATGAAAACCTGTTCGTCACGCCTCGAGGCATCAGGGGTTGATCTAAAGGGATATACCATCCCCGAAGTTGTGAATGACATGGAATCTGCCCGCAAGTTGTTGGGGTATAAAAGGATCGATTTGCTGAGCGGAAGCTACGGCACACGGGTGGCGTAGATCTATGCGGAGATGTATCCAGACAGCCTGCTGCGTAGCGCCATGGTGGGTGTCAATCCTCCCGGCCATTTCGTCTGGTCACCGCAGGTCGTGGATGATCAGATACACTACTATTCCAACCTTTGGAAGCAGCAAGCCGGCGCCTCTGCACCAGATCTGGCATCAGTGATGAAATCGGTTAATGCTGACATGCCCGATCATTGGCTTTTCCTGCCCATCGACCCGGGCAAGGTCAAGTCTGTGGCGTTCGCCATGCTTTACCACCGCACCACCGCTCCGATCATCCTTGATGCCTATCTGTCAGCATCCAAAGGCGATCCCAGTGGACTGGCATTAATGTCGCTTGCCTGCGATTTCATTCTGCCCAAAATGGCAACCTGGGGAGAATTCTTTGCGATTGGAAGCAGCGCCGATTACGAACCCGGGCGGGATTATCGAACTGAATTGAATCCGCCTGAATCGATTCTGGGCTCTCCGATGTCGCTCCTGATCTGGGGAAGCGCCCCCGGCAACTGGCCGCCCATCCTTATGGATGAACAATACCGCCGCATCAATCCAACGGACGTGGAAACCCTCTTGATCAATGGCAGCGTCGACTTTTCAACTCCTCCCCAATTCGCCATTGAGGATTTACTGCCCTCCCTGAAAAACGGGCAAAGCGTGCTGATCTTTGAACAGGGCCACGTGGGTGACTTTTGGGGATTCCAGGCCGAAGCCAGACAGCGTTTGTTGACCAGTTTTTACGATACCGGTATGGCGGATGCTTCACTCTATGAATATTTGCCGATGGATTTCAAACCCGCGATGAAATTCACCGTGATAACCAAGATCCTGATTGCTGTCAGTATTCTACTGATGGTCGGGTTGGTCTTGTTGATCTGGAGTCTGATCCGCCGCAAGATTAAGCATGTGAATTCAAAGGAATCGTGATCCTGGGTTGAAGGACAAACGCATGGTTTATCTGATCATAATCTTCCTTGTTGGATTGATCGCCTGGCTTTCCTTCAGTTATAGCCGGCCGCCCCTAAAAGCCGAAAACGGGATCAATACCCTTGAAAAGCAGAACCTGGGAGGAGTAGATCAATGGGTTTCCATTCGCGGCGAAAACCGTGATGCCCCCATGCTGCTCTTCATCCACGGCGGGCCGGGCAGCGCCAACCTTGATAAATTGCGCCAGCAAGTGCCGGAACTGGAACAACACTTCGTTGTAGTCACCTATGACCAGCGCGGAGCCGGTAAATCCACCTTGAGTTCAACGGGTTACAGTGACTTGTCCATTGAAAAAATGGTGTCAGATGCGTATGAACTGGTGCAATCTCTCAAAGAAAGGTTCGGCGTCGAAAAGATCTATCTGATGGGGTTTTCGTGGGGGACGGAGATCGGGTTGACCCTGGCCGAACGCTACCCTGAGGATTTCTATGCCTACATCGGTGTGACACTCTCCACGCACTAAAGTGCGGGAGCTTCTTGGGACACGCCCGGCGCAACCGCCCACGTTAGCTCCCAACGGGACTGTCCATCCCG